>JAABVA010001828.1_pt1 | contig 22059 bp, 21 predicted proteins | sample 5560331 | NCBI WGS metagenome assembly JAABVA01 (sample SAMN12812661, study PRJNA571458) | rock metagenome | isolation source: Antarctica rocks | place: Antarctica: Victoria Land, Mt New Zealand sud | collected 2016-01-07
TGAGTGTAGAGATGTTATCATTAATTATGTTTCATAAATTAACATTTAATAATGTAAATTACATAACTATCTTTTATACTGAGTAATCAGTATCTTCTTTTAGCTGAAAGAATTGCTGAAGTTAAATAACATTTATAGTTAATGATATACTGTTTTTGTTTTATACTAATTATAATTTAAATGAACAGCATTTAAGTTCTTTATTTTGCTTTTATAATGATGATTGTCAACTCAGTAATTTATTATTTGTATTTAATTAAAAGTTAATGAATTTTAATGATGACAACAAGATCAATTAAGTAAATTAATTGACAAAATTAATATACATATACAGCTAAGCTCATAATCTATTGAATATATGCTTAATAGCAGTGTGTAATGATTGTAGTATTGTCTAATTAATTAAGTGTAAAGAGATAAACATCTTGTGTAATAGAAAACTTTTCAGAAGGTTGACACTAAGTTTAATCAGACAATGTCTTGACATATTCTTGAGTTCTTGTACTAAGTCAAAATAGGCATAAGTATCACTGTATCAACAAGTTATAGATCCTTAAGCTTCTGAGCTTTTTGGCCACAGTAACTCAACTTACACTCTTCTTTCTTTGTGACTTGACCTCCACACCGTCTACACAAGTAAAGCATAAGCACAATGGCCATCACAGTGCATTATCAGCAGCTCTTACTTGAGTCAGCCACCACTGATGTTTGGACCTGCACCAGGTGGTGGGGCAGCTATGCTCAACAGCAAGCATGGCGCACAATCTGAGACAATGCCAGGTCCTGATTCAAAAAGCTGTGGCTGCACATGCTCATGTCAGTAACATGGCATCCAACCACATCGATCTTCATTTTACATCAACTCAGACAGGTTCTTATATCCACAGGCTCTATTCCTTCCCGAAGCAAGTGACTATATCAGCTCCTCGCCTGCAGAGACTGTCGCTCTTGTCAAATCAGTAATGGACAGTTTGTTCGTCCTAGGCCTTCAACATGAAGCTCATCAGTCAAAGCTGCCGATCAATGTAGGGATTCACGAGCCTTCGCAAGATGGGGAGAAGGTGAAGAATACTTTGATCTGGATTGACGAGGAGGGAATGATTACGCATAGATATCAGAAAATGCATCTTTTCGACGTTGACATACAAGATGGTCCCACCTTGAAGGAGAGCAAGTAGGTGATATACTATGCTTCTGTCCGCGAGGAAGGCCTACGTAGTGATTCATCTAGGACTGTTGAGAAAGGGTTCAGTATTCTTGCCCCGTTTGAGACACCAGTGGGCCGCCTCGAAATGACCATTTGTTTCAATCTGTGCTTCCCCGAAATGAGCCTTGCCCTGAAGCGGCAGAATAGTCAGATCATCACTTATCCATCTGCCTTTACTATTCCCACTGGACAGCGCACTGGGAAGTCTTGCTGCGAGCGTGTGCAATTGAGACCCAGACATATGTAATTGCAGCAGCGCAAGCCGATGTTCATAACGAGAAGAGATCCAGCTACGGACATTCGATGATTGTATCTCCCTGGGGCACAGTCTTGGCGCAACTTGACGGTGACGGGCAGGAGCCGCAAATCGCAACGGCGGAGATCAACCTAGACCTGGTTGAAAAAGTGAGGGAGTCTATGCCTCTGCTGCGAAGAACGTAAGTAAAGAGATCTCTGTGATTTGTATCAAGCTACTGATATCCAATATCCAGGGACGTATACCCGGAAGTGTGATGTTGTGCAGCATGAAGAGGATGGAGTAAGACATGGGAGGATAGCGATTATCCTGTCATGGCGAACTGGAATTGCATCATTGCCACTTCATGTACTGAGACTCAAGGTTATGACACCAGCTAATCAAGACATCTGTTAGAGATGATGCTCGCTGCACATAGAGCGCACTTCCTGAACATTGAGCCAATATGCGACCGGCGCTTTGGGAAACATGGTCAAGGGCATATTTTATAGCTTAGAGCAACGGTTGATGCTGTGTTTCTCAGTGTACAAGTACACATGATAAGCCCATTTGGTAAAGAAGCTTCTTCTGACAGACCGCACGTATGGGTGTCACTAATCATTGTAGAACGCACTGCTGAGACTGTTTCAAAGATGAGGAAGGATGCAGATGCTGGATTTGGAATGCTCTCTTCACCTGCAATCTGCTCACAGTCATTGCTTCAGCAATAGGTGACTAGGTAAGGTACCTTAGGGTTTAAGGTGTCAAAACATCATGCCTCATTCTGTTACCTTAGTGGTTCAGAGCCCTACAGAGGTTTTGAGAACATGCAGAGTTTGCTAGAACAAACAGTTTGCTACAAATAAAAGTTTTTTCTTTCATCAATTGAAGACCTTCTTATAGAGTCACATTTTCATAGAGTAGCTAGACACTTATGATTATATGTTCATTTCATTAGTTACTTCTTCTATATTTGACAGATTATGAGCTCAAATATATATTGATATTCTTTAAAATTCATTCATTAAGTCATTTATTTCTATTTAAAATGATGAAAGAAAAACATCTTGTTGTTATTGTTATTTTATGAATGCTAAAAAGAGCTCTCTAAGAAGTAAAGTGAATTTGATGTATAATGAGAAGTTATTCACATCAAATCATTATAAATTCATAGATAAAATGATCAAAAACAATTCTCACAATCATTTCAAAGTCAGATCTTTACATTGAAAACAACTTCATCATTAATTTAAATGTTCTCATTATACAAAATGATCACAATGTTATATAATCTTATGTTTTCAAAAGTTACAAAACTTAAGAGATCAGCAAACTACTTATTATGAAGAATGTTAATTAAATACAGTTTGATGAGTGCTGAATTATGAAATTTAATAATAAAGAATGATGTTGAACTCTTATTAAAGCTAGATGTTTCAAGTCAGTCAGTAATGACTGAAGAATTCATATTTAAAACAATGATAACTACATTGATAATCTCAGTCAACATTACTTAAGCTAACTGAATCACACAAAACAACAAGATTACAGTTATTATTGTTTTTATTGTTAGCTTAAAGATCACTGTTGTCATAGACAACATGAAAACAGTCAAAAAAATGTAAAATTATCTTGTATATCTTTATTTATTTCATAGATTTAATCTTAAATATATTTTATTCAACAATCTATATGTCTGTCAACTCAATCAATACTTCTTTGTTGATGCTTATGCTCTGAAGTATAAGACACTTTTATGAGAAATTGTGATCTTCAGTCTCATCATTAATGAAACTTTAAAAATCATTACTTTTTTATTGAATCTAGAATTCTTCTATTCTCAATGAGTAACAGTAAAACACTTCAGAGCCTATAATGTGATCTTATTTCTTAATGATTTGATTGCTGAATTAATTGATGAAGAATGTCTTAAAGAAAAGAATGAGAAGCTTGCTTTAATGAGTAAAAAGAAAAATTATAAAGATAAGAAGAAAAAGAATAAGAAGAGAAATGTTGATAAGAATAAAAGTAAGAATGAGATGTACATTTACTGTAAGAAAGCAATTCACTCTGAGAATAATTGCTGAAAATTACACTCAGAAAAGATGTCTAAAGAGCTAAAAAAGAAGCAAGAAACTAAAAAGAAGAAAGAGAAAGAGAAGAAGAAATTATTAAGTTTTGAAGATAAGTAATATAATGAGAACTCAGTGATCTTAACTGTAATAGAGAGCTATAGTCTTGTGATTAATAAGATGTCATAAATAATTAACTTTAATGCAATACAACATATGTACTGTGATCTCTCTGCATTTAGCTTAATTAAAATGTTCAATAATGAACTCTCTATAAAAGAAGTGTCTGAAGTGACACATGCTTAAGAGATAGAAATGATTGACTTATAGTTAAAGAATAGTGATGAAAAGACTTAAAATATTACTTTAATAAATATTTATTTTATGTTTAATATAGAGCTCAATCTCTTCTCAATTGAAATGACTGAAAAGAAAAAAATATTGATTAAAATCAAGAACAAATTATTATGTCTAAAGAATAAAGTAAAAAGTATGCTTAATTACACAGTACATAAAGACAAGCTATATTATCTTTAAATCTTAATGACAAGAAAATCTGTGAACAAGAATAAGATTATGTCAGTTATTAAAGATAATAAGATCTTATGAGCTACTTAACATTAATATTTTAACTATATAGAGAATTTAAGTCTTGACAATGTGTCAAAGAATCTCAGAATAGTGAGACTTAATTTATAAGAACTTATAAAAACATTATTACACTTATATAATGTCATAAGGCTATTCACTTCAAGAGTTTTAATCATCTTCATCTCACTTTGTGCTCACCATCTTCTTTATGAGTCTATTGCTTCTATTCATTCAGGCATTCAGATAAATGCCTTATATGATGCTGTTACTTAACCTGCTGCTTGCTCAGTCATGAGACTTATATATATATAGAGAAGTATTCTCATCATAGCTAGATTTCAGCTTTTTATAAACTCATGACTCTGACAAATTGATAGCATTAACTGCACCATTAGCTTACATATAGTGACATTAGGTTTGATTCATTAATCATATTTATATAACATTATAAATTCTTTTAATATCTTACTTTCACATCATCATCACCTCATCTCATCAAGCCTCACTATCTAACCACTGAGTCAAACATTCATTTAAGCATATTACTCACTATTATTAGATAATTTCATAAAGCCTTAATGTTACATCTTAACACTGTTGAAGTCTTTGTCACATATTTAAAAGACTTTCATCTGATTCTAACCTTGCTGTTAGTGTCTTTACTAAAACATGAGACAAGAAAGACAAAGAAAAGATATCTATTTTGTTAAAAGTATCTATTGATTTATTTTAATCATTCAGTAGTCTCTGTCATTCTGTGTTAATTTCTTTATCAAACTTAAACAACTTCAATATAGTCTCATCTGAATCAGTTAATCTCATTGAGTTCAATCAGCCTCATCAGCCTGATTCAGACTTTCAAGATGATACTATGTCTACCTTATCTGCCTATATTAATATGATCAAGAAAATACCTTGTAAAATTCTCAATTCTTATATTGATATGATGAAAGGCAGTGATAGCAATGATTAAAGCTATTAAGACATTGATTTTATCTGTCAGCAATGAGAGTTGCTCATTAATCTTATATAAAACAATGTCAGCAATGAAGAAAATAATCATCAGTCTTCTGACAATGACAATGAAGATAATAGTTAAAATAATATTCTCAGCTTTAATGAATGACTCATGTCATTGATGTGAAAATCAGACAATATTGATTACTTTAACTTTAAATTTAATGAACAAGAGCCTAATACTGACCTTATTGAAAGCTTTAGTCAATACATATACTATCAGAATGTTTATATCTTTGTGAATTGACTACAGATTCTTGCACTCATTAAAGATCTTAATGTCTTATGAATCACTATATCAGTCTATTTATGTGAATCAGCATTGCTTTAACATATCATTAAACTTACTGAGATAAAACAAGAACTCTTAAACAATGTCAATCTAAAGCAATGATACATCATTTTAATTAAACAGTTCAAGAAATGAGTCTCATTAATCTTACAGAACATTCAGAAGAATAAGTACATCATAATTAATGTTTATAAAGATAAATTGCTGCAAGTCTTTGCTCAGAAGCTATTTTGACACACAAAAGCAGCTGAGATGATGTCAGTATACAATTAACTGATTGTAGCATGAAATAATTTAGATTTGAAATTCTGAGTGCACATGCCTGAACCTCAGCCTACTACCATCATGTCACAATTTCTCAAATTACTCAACTCAAAAACAAGTCTTTGAAGCAAAATGACTTGCAAACATCATCATGTCTCAGTGACAGCATTAAATTCTTTATATCAGTCTGAATGAGAAGCATCAGCAAACTGATTTTTAAACAGATCATCACATAATGAGTATTATAATCTTAATTAACTTTCTCAGTTTCAGAGTCAAGACTATTTATCTTAATCATACAATTCTCAGTATCAGTATCAGCAGACTAATCAACCTAATTCTCAGTATCAATAAGAGTCTTAATGACAATTAAATTCTTCAAATTAAGTCTACAATCAATGACAACTATCTTATCAGAAACCTCTGACAATAGCTGCATCACTGAACAGTTAGTTAAATGTATATGATGAAAGAAATAACAATAGAGATAGATATGATAAGAGTCAATATGATAAGTTTAGATCTAAAGCATATATGATGAAGAAGCAAGAGAAAAATGAGGTCAATAATGAAGAAACAGAGAATTCTGTTAAAATGAAGAATCATAAATCTGGCTATTACATCACAGATCTGAACATGAATTTCTATAATGTTGAAGTCTATAATCAGAAAGAAAACAAAGAATCAGAAGTTAACTTTGTGACTATCACTATGATTTTATGTCACAATTGTCATCAGTCATTTAAGTCTAGAAACATCTTATTTTGTCATCTTCATTCTGAGACAGCCAAAATTGCACACTGTTCTATGAGAAAGACAACAGCTAAATCTTCAACAACAATGTTGATGAAGTCTTCAGATGAATTACTCAAAATTATGTCTATTAATTCTGTTGTCATCACCAAAGACATTAGAACTGGCTATGACTTTCATAATTGACATTATGTTATGACTAAGACACAACTATCAGATAAGACTACATCAGAACTCATTTGCCTCAATATAAAGTGCTTAGTTACCTTACTTGACTGTATGTTTTTCAAGAGTCAACATATAAAAGTAAAAATTCACACTATGACTATGCTCATACTGATACAAGAAATCAGCTCTGATAAGTATATGACTAGCAAATATGTCATAGTGCCTATTCATCTAGCAGACATTGTCAGATCAAATCAATAAGAAGTTGAAGCCATCATTACTTAAGAGACTCATCTTGTCAATGATCTTAAAACTAAGATGTTAATAGAAATGAATATCATGAAATCTAAGCAAATCAACATTATCATTTCAAAGAAACAGATCATCATTGATATCTGTTAGAACACTGTCATACTGATTAAGATTCATTTGTAAAGTAGTTTTACTAAATATATCATTTATATCAAGTTCAACATAGCCATTTCACCACATATCAAACAGTCTATCTCAGTTTATCACATCAGGCATTTATCTGAACAAGACTTCTTATTTAAATCTGAAGACTCATCAAACTTAGTCTTATATGCTTATATAATTAATTTCAGCCTTTCTGTCATTATAACTTAAAACAAGTCAAATCAATCTATCAGCATAAGACACAATCAAAGGCTAGAGCATCTTACAGAATTAAATTATGAAGAATGTTATTATGTTGTCATTAATGAGTCTACACAGAATCTGATGATTCAAAGAAGTGCAGTTACACATTAAGCAGTATAACTACATCATCTATGCTGCATCACTATGACAGCAACAGTATCTGAATCTTCATATAAATCTGAAAAATTCATCTTAATCTTAAAATCTGAGTTTAAATTAATGAAAACAGTTCTATTCACTGACATCACAGTATATGAAGATATCACTACAATGAAAGCCTTATCTAAGATAGTAGATTGATTTTCTGCAGTATGAAAGAATTTAGATAAATTTGTAAATTTGTTTATGAATAACTGAATGCAAATATCTCTTAAGTCAAATTGAAACAACAAGATGTTCAGAAAGGCTAGAATATACTTATTGAGCCTAAGAGATCATGAGATAGTGAACAAGACTTTTAATGAATTGCAGAAGCAGAATCACATTGTCTGAACAGTACAGAAAATGCTGTTTAGCTATTCAGTTTTTGTGATATGAAAGACATTGAAAAATGACACACAGAAGAGTTAAGTTGTGATAAATATTTAAGGTCTCAATGCAGTCACTATACTGAATGCTTACTCACTATCATTGCAGACTGACATTACAGCTGCTGTTAAAAACATTGTCATGATATCACTATGTGCTCATACTGAACCATAGCCAAATCTCTCATGCAACAATTGATAAGCAAAGTACTATATAGACAGCCTTCACATGCAAATCTTTTGAGTTCTTTAGTTGTTAATCTTCATCAATACAAGATCTTAACATCAGAACTTCATTGAATAGCTGTCATAATGTAGTGTCTCACATTGTTACATACCTTACTCATCAGCCTCTTATAGATAAAAGGCTCATGAATTCACAATTCTAACAACTTTTTCTTTTTAAAGAGTGACAATCCATTACATTGCAATATGCAGACTAGAAGCCAACAAAATGAAGCAGAGTCATTCTCTGATCATACTGAGACTTAAGTGATTTCTGAAGAATAGAAATCTGTGAAGATTTAGACTGCTATTCAGATCATAAAGAAGAAAAACTGATGTCTAGATAAACAGATCTGTCTGACTGAAATTAGACAGGTCAATGATGAGAAAAGATGATGACTCATGAAAATCAATTGTGAAATGCAAGCATTTAACATGCATAATGAGATCAACAAACTTCTGAGAGATGAAGATTCTTGAGTCTTATTTAAGAGAGAACTGCATACAGAATCTTTTTATATTCTTATTAGCTCTTCAGATTCAACAAAGTGACATGCATTCAAAGTTGTGTATGCACTTTCAGCAAAATGAATGCAATGATTAAAGAACTTGCTCACATATAATGAAAAGTTCATTCATGAACATACTGAGTTTATATGCAGTGCTGTAATGATGTTTCACTTAATCTCTGAAAACTTCTTTAATGATCACAATAAAATTCTCTTTGTTATGCAGTTCTTAGCAGAAGAATCTTGAGATGCATGATTTCATCACATTAATGAGAGCAAACTTCTGAATGACAAGTCATGAATATTCTTTTCAGAGTTTCTACTTGACCTCATTGAGAATTCAGTGAACTGCAGACTTAGCACAGTACAGAAATACTTGAAAGTTATGCAGAAATCTACTTAATCAGTTTAAGCTTTTATAACATATCTTAACATGCTGAAGAATCAGCTTCTGAGCTATACAGAGAAACAGAGAACAAATTATCTCTTTATGAAACTCTGATCAGAGATTTAAGCAGCTTTGATCAATTATCAAGATTTCTTAAAGATAAGAAAAAGCCTAATAGTTCTGACTACTAAACTAAAGATTAATCAGTGATCTGCAGATGATTATACAGTTTGAAGTCACATCATCAAGAAAATCTATGAGCACTGTTCACATCCTTTCACTCAGATGACAAAGCTGCAGCAGAATAATTGTCTTAACTCTGAGGCTACAAAATTAAGTCATCATGACAATGCAGACAAATCTCATTTTGAAACTGATGTCAAAAAGAATAGCTACTATAACTGTAAGAGGTCAGGCCATTTTGCAAAGAACTGCAGAAGTTTTCTGAAAAATCTTAATCACATTAAGATTAATGCAGTCAAGGCAAAAAAAGACAGAGTCTCATTGATTACACTTTAGTGATGAAAATTAGATTAGAAGTCATAAAGAAATTCAGCATTATGAAGAAAGACTAAGTCTGAATTGAATTTGACTGAGTTTCTATCAGTGTACTGTTAAACACTGCAGCAGAGATCAATGTGATGTCTTAGCAATATGCTGTTGTTCATTAACTGATACAAGTTGATGTGAAACTTCTGAGATCAGAGCTTCTGAAAGGACAATATGTCTACTGTTATGATGTGTATTTAATGAAGCATAAACTCATCAACAATTAAGAACAAAAGCAAACTGAAGAGCAGTTGTTCTATGTCTTAGATAAGAATGAATCTAAACTCATCTTTGATCTCTTAAATCTAAAATGACAATGCATTCATATTGATTGTGACTTGCACACATAACACTATAGAATAAAATAAATGCCTCTGACTATTGATGAGCCTGAAGTGTTTATCAACAACATTCAAAATCAACTCACTGTTTATGCATTGTTGATGATGCCTGAATCAGGCTCATTGACAACTGCTATACATGTTGTCAGTAAAATGTCAGCACTATCTCAACAATACAACAGATATGCAGATGTGTTCTCTGAAGAGAATGTTGACAAGTTATCATCTCATTAAGATCATGATCATGTCATAAAGACAAAGAAGCATAAATCACTCTATGATTCACTTTACAATCTGTCAGAAACAGAGCTACAAGTGCTTAGAGAATATTTAGACAACATTTTAGTGAAGAAATGAATACAACATTTCATCAGCTCTGCAGAAGCATCAGTTCTGTTTGTTTCAAAAAATGAAGAAAGCTTATGTCTATGTATTGACTACAGAGATCTTAACAAGATTACTGTTAAGAATTATCACTCTCTGTCACTGATTAGTGAGACACTTAATCAGTTAAGTGAAGTCAAGATGTTCATTAAACTAGATCTTAAGAATGCTTATCACTGCATTAGGATCAAGAAAGACAATGAGTGAAAGACTGCATTTTGCACATACTACAGTCATTTTAAGTACATAGTCATGTCATTCAGACTGATTAATGCCTTGACAACTTTTCAAGCCTATATCAATAAGGCATTGACTGAGCTAGTCAATGTCTTTTGTGTAATATATCTAAATGATATTCTGATCTATTTCAGTTCTCTAGAAGAACATCAGAGTCATGTAAAACAAATTCTAAAATGACTTTAACAGTTTAAACTGTATGCAAATCTAAAGAAGTGTGCTTTTCATACTATATAGATAAAATTTCTTAAGTTCATCATCTTCACTACTGATGTTTTGATGAATCAACAATGAATCAAAATCATAAAGAAATGATCAGTACCTAGAAGCTATCATGAGATACAAATATTTCTAGAATTTGCAAACTTTTATCATCACTTTATACAGAGCTATTCTAAGGTCACTGCTCCTTTAACTGACCTGTTAAAAGGCAGCAAGAACAGCAAGAAGATAGATGTCTTTGAGTGATCATAAATGACAGTGTAAGTGTTTTGCAAGCTTCACAACATCTTTACACAGACATTTATTCTGACACACTTTAACTCAGAGCTAAGAGCTTGAATCAAAACTGATGTCTTAATAGTTAAGTTAGCAGATATCTACTCACAGCTTCAGATGAATGCTCAATGACACTCTGTTGTCTTCTGATTAAGAAAGTTAAATCTGATCAAAACACACTATAAAACTTATGATCAAGAATTGTTGACAATTGTGAAGGCATTTAAACACTGATGACACTATCTTGAGGATAGTCATTATCTCATTGAGGTACTCATGGACCACAATAATCTATAAGAATTTATGAATGTGAAATCATTAAACAGAAGACAAGCACACTAAGTCATGAGGCTAGCTGCTTATGATTTCATAATTACACATTGATCAGAAAAGACAAACCTCACTGATGTGTTGTCAAGGTGCTCTGACTACAAAGTTAAGAAGAACATAGACAGATTGCTGTCAACATTGCAATGAAAGCTGATTACACTATTTTAAGAATTAGAATTAAGCATTACTGCTCTAGTTAGTTAGATCAACACTTGAAGCTTAAATCTGCAAATTACACTGACTGTTTTATCAAAAGAATATCAATTAAGCACTCAGGCTGAAGGTCATAACTGTTAAGAATAAGTTAACAGAAGATTTAGGGAGCCTTCATTCAGAAATGAACTGAAGAATGATAATTATATGTCTAGTTCATCTATATGCAATGTAGCAGAAGAGCTGCTTAACTCTGTTGCTGAAACTACTGATTGCAAACAGTTCATTTTATATGTGTTGATTCAGAAAGTGACTAACAGCAAAATGATACATAATGAGAAACAATCATTCTTTCTTGAACTTGTTCATCTCTTGCAGAACACTGATGTTCTAACAGCAAAGATGTGACAAGACTTGAAATTACAGAGTAACTGTAGTCATTAAGATACTGATGACAGTCTGTGAATGTTTAATTTCATTGAACTACTTTGTCACAAGAGCAAGATATACATATTATCTGATGAAGTCATTAAGAATGAACTCATAAAGCTGTATCATGATGATGTTCTAGCAGAACATTATGAAGTAGACAGAACAATTGATTTGTTGTTCAGAAAGTATTACTGAATCAACATGATGAATGATGTTTGAGAATATGTTGCTTCATGTACTGTATGTTTAAGAATTTAAGTATCAAGGCACTGCTCATATGATGAATTACAGTTGTTGTCACTATCTATTCAATTATGAGAGAAGATAACAATGAACATGATCACTGGCTTGCTGCCTAGCAGACAAGAGACTGATGTTTATGACTTCATACTGATAATTGTGAATTGTCTTACAAAGATGACCTGATATATTTCTGTCACTAAAAAACTCACTGTGATCAAGTTAGCTGACATATATATTGAACAGATCATATGCTGCTATGAAGAACTCAGAAATATTGTCTCAGACTGAGAATCAATCTTTATCAGTGCATATTGATCTGAATTCTGTTATCAACTTTAAATAAAGTAAAGGCTAAGCACTGCCTTTTACTCACAAACTGATAATTAAACTGAGAGGCAGAATCAAATTCTAGAACACTATCTGCATTATTACTGTTGTGAAGAACAAGATGACTGAGTATTCTTTCTGCTTATGACAGAGTTTGCATATGCAAACAGAAAACATGCAATGACTGATCAAACACTGTTTGAGGCACTAATGAACTATCACTCAAGAATTGCTCAACACATTGAGAACAATGTCTGTAAAGAGAAGATGTCAGCAGTGAAAGACTGAGCACAGCAAATAAAGAAAATCTGTGTTACAATGATAAAGTGATGACAAGTCACTGTGAAAGTGCAAGTCAAGTATTTTGACAAAAATCATGTTCAAATAAGCTACAATGTCAGTGATCTGATGCTATTGTTCATCAAGAACTTAAAGCAATGCAGATTAAGCAAGAAACTGTTGCACAAATTCATTGAGTCTTTTTGAATTGTTAATCTTGTTAACAAATAAGCATACTGACTGACTCTATCTGCTTATTATAGAATTCATAATGTATTTTATGTCTCATATTTAAAGTCTCATAAACATCATCTGAACAATAATTCTTTGTCAGAACTGTCCTTTCTGAATCTCATAAATGATGAGAAGAAATATAAGATTGAAGATATCTTGAGCAAGAGATAAAGAAGAGAACAGTTACAATATGAAGTTAAGTGAATAGAGTATCTGACAGAATATAATGAGTGACTTTGAGTAGAGCATATAGAAAGTGTGAAAGTGTTGTGACAAAAATATGATGCAAGAACAGAGAGAAAGTGAAAGCATAAATGAGATTTAAGAAATTAAAAACTTCTATTGAAAATATTCTACATAGTATTATCTAGAAGAAGTGAAGTCAAAACACAATCAATACATCAGCAAAACACTATCAAATCAGTCTGTCATCTTTGTATCTGTGTTGCTATCAGAAGTGAAAGATAAGAACAGTGACTGCTTATTGATGTTATAATTGCTGTTAAAGTGACTAAGCTGTGACATTGAGTTGTGAGAGCTTTCTGAGATGTTGTTACTTAACTGAAGAGAGAAAAGCTCATACTTGAAGTGAAGTAAGCAACATGATGATGACAGTAAAGTGCAAGAAAATTAAGAGAACAAATTATAAAGTGAAAGATGTTTAACATAAATATCTGCATTACAGTGACTGCTCACTGCTCTTAAATCATGAGCAGCAACAGATTGTGAATCTCTGCAGATTTGCAATGACTGCTGTGGTGCCCTGCAACATGAATGATGTAGATGATGACATGCTTAATAAATGATGTCTGTATATGATTGAGATGACACTGAAGTCAAGACTGATGAACATCATTGACTGTCATGATGATGACATGATTAACAAGCACATGCAAGTTATTAATTTGACAGTTAAAGAATGTGAAGATCTGTTATTGTTAGCACATCACAAGATGACAAGAGACTTTCTGTTGAATTAGATTGCACAGCTTTTGAAGTGTCTTGCAATAGTTGCAATTCTGATTCTTAACAATGTTGCACTGACTGATGTTGTTGCTGATATGTTTTGAACAGCAAAGACAACAGAGAGAATTCAACTTGTTGTTGACATAATGATTATGATGTGGCATTGAGATGATGTCAGTGTGAGTGAACAAGAAAGTAGAGAAATTGCTGAGAGTATGATGTTGTGAAGTGATGACACTCTTGAGGGCTGAGGTAAAAATGAAATTGAAGTGCAATGTGTGTGATGATGCTACTGTGAAAGAAAAATGTAATGTATAATGCAAAGCAGAAAGATATTCACTGATTGTGATCTCAGGCTCAGCACTCTTCTGAGTGATGAGTTTCTGACAGACTAATTATGCTGTAAAGATGATGTTCTGTGAAGTCAGTGATGCAGTGATGGCCACTGAGTGAGCATTTTCAATTAAGTTCATCAATAATGACTCATCTGCAGCTTGAGAAAGTGATGTGCAAAAAGGCAGCATTTCATCATTAAAAAGATTGAATAAATATAATTATGTCTGTATGCAGTGATGAGATCCCTGTTGCTGTCTCTTTTATGCAACAATATTATTCAGAACATGCACCTCATCATTATTGTGCAGACATTTTGTTGATGAGTTTGTCTTAAGACACTTACATTTCTTGTGCTCAGTATTCTTCTTTGTCATATTCTGTTTCTGCATTTCATTTCAGTGAAGCAAGTATGTCAATAATGTTACTTACAGTACTCATTGCATTCTTCACTGATCTAGCTCTTACAGACTTAGTCTTTAAGACTGACTCTGATGAGTTTGTTAACTCATCAGTGTTTGAGGCTGTGTTGATGAACAGTATCTGATGATGAGAGCAATGAAAACTTAAAGATTTATCATTACATTTCTTCATACTTGTGTGAGTGCATCTCTTAGGCTGCAACATTTTTAGAATGCATTGATGTCTTAAATGCTATATGTATAAGAATCACTGATAATCTCACTGAATTCTTGATGAGAAACACAGCAGAGAGAACATTTCTCTTATTCTTCTTAATGATTATGATGTCAATGTTGCTACACTGTCACTATTGTGTCATTTACAAGGTGTTACAAGAGAGAAGCACCATTCAAAGTCACAGAGTTGCTATGACTTTGATTTATTAAGATGTTGAAGATGAAATGAATGCAAGTTACACATAAGAAAGAGTTTCTTATATATTGTGACTGAACAAAGAGATCACTGATCTAACTGATTCAGAAACAAAGAAAAGTTGATTTCACTTATGTTTTGTGTGTTATTCATCATCAAACAAAGCTGAATCATTATCTATTCAAATGCAGTAAACTTAAAGTCTTGTGTAAGATCATCAGCCTAGCTAAAATAGGCAACAAGCAAAATATGCAAGAATGTTAAGTGAACTGTTGCTTACATCTTGCTGACTTAACATTGGTGATACATCAATGTGCTGAAGGATCAGCACATAGGAGAGGAGGCAATTGTTATGATATCACTATGTGCTCATACTGAATCATAGCTGAATTTCTCACACAATGATTGATAAGCAAAGTACTATATAGACAGTCTTTGCATACAAATCTTTTAAGTTCTTTAGTTGTTAGTCTTCATCAATACAAGACCCTAACATTGAAACTTCATTGAATAGCTGTTGTAATGTAGTGTCTCACATTGTCACATACCTTACTCATCAGCCTCTTATAGATAAGAGGCTCATGGGTTCACAAACATCTTCTTTATCAGTGTAGTAAATTGTGTCTTGTTCTTCTATCAGTGACAAGTTCACTCAGACAATAGACATAAACTCACTGTTGTTAGTCACTGAAGACAGAAGTCATTCAATGTGACTGTGATGAGATTTAAGAATTTGTCTATCTATGTTTAAAGACAGATTGATCATTTACTTCAGTCATTTTGAACATTTGCTCACATCTATGTGAATGACATCATCATTTACTTCAAAATCTTAAAGAAATATCTTCATCACCTGAGCATCATATTCAGTCTGTTTGTCAAAAGAGACATATTCATTAAGTTCAGTAAAGCCTTTTTAAAATATCTCACTGTTCAGTTATTGAGACAAAAGATCAGCTTACTGAGACTGACTACAGACAAAGAAAAGCTCAAGACAATTGTCTGTTTAACATTTCTATACACACTTAAGAAGCTAGAAATCTATCTAGAACTGATGAGATGACTTCATCAGTTTGTATCACATTACACTGTGATTATCAAGTCTCTTCAGAAAAGAAAGACAACCTTGTTAAAGTCTGCATTTAAGATTGAAAATTCATGTAAGTCTTATGCCTCAAGAATCAGTCTAATGAAGTTAAATTCAGTTAAGATTGTCAGCTTCAAGACACTTTAATCACTTCTATTCAAATTCTCTTATCTTGTTCATTTCAATTTGACTAAACACCTCTATATCAATCTGAATGCATTCAAATTCTTTGACTTTGACATCATGATATATTACATCAAGAAAGAAGTTCATATCAATATAAAGAAAGACAACTCATCAATAGCAAAGATCTTTCTGTTAAAATCATTCATACAATTCATTATATTTCTGAGCAGACTCCTCAAATCAGCTAAAACACATTATTGGCTCACTGAGCTTGAGCTTGCTGACATGATTTAAGTAATGCAAAAAGTCAGATATCTTATTGAATCATTAAATCTACTCACTATTATTTATATGAATCATGAAGCAAAGGTAAAAATAGTGAAACAGATCTCTTTATCAATGATGTTGACTGAAAAGCAAAACCTTTATCTCATGTGCACAAGCAAATATCTTCAGCACTTTAATCTAAACATACATCATAAGTCTGAAAAACAGCATATTGTGTCAGACACCTTGTCATAATTAGTCTTAACAATGCTGTCTGAGACTGATATAAAAGAGAGCAAACTAGACACTTTATTTGCAGTGAATGCTCTATTCATTGAGACATACATCAAAATGTTAAATGAATTTCAGAAATGTCTTATTCAAGGCTACAATGAAGATTCAGCATGATGTTATACAATTAATGTTCTCAATAAGAATAAGAATAATGACAGTGAGAACATCATCAATCTTCTATTTAAGTGAGGCAGCAACAATGTTATATGGCATTGAAGTCTCTTCACATTAAATTATGTCTTTGAATCTTAACAAGTAGTCATTTCATGTTCACTTCATAAGAACATCTTTCACATAATACATACTCAGAATGATCACTCAGACTTTTAACACTGTCTGAATAGACTTTAGTCAGTCTTTTATATTAGATAAATCACTAAACATCTTAAAGACTATCTGCTTCACTGCTCTGAATGCCTAGTCTTTCAGATACATCATTACAAGCTATATAATAGTCTGCAGTCAATACAGTTACCTTCAATTTCATTTTACACACTGATCATAGATTTCATTCTAATCTTACTCTCATCTGAATCTGAAAAATTCAATTGTCTTCTTTCAGTCACAAACAAATTCAGTAAACAAATCACTTTAATTTCAGAACAATCAATATACACTGTAGAACAGTGAGCTCACAGTCTTTTGACTCATCTATATTTTACTGATTGAGATCTATTTAAGATTATTGTTTCAGATTATAACTCAAAGTTTCTCTTTAAACTATGAAAAGTCTTGTTCAGAAAACTAAATGTAAGTCTATTCTACATAACTGCATATCATTCTTAAGCAGATGATCAGAGCAAACAAACAAATCAAATAGTCAAAATTATTTTATATTTCTATTTTAACATCATGATAAAAGCAACAGAATGATCTAAAAGCTTACTCTTTATTTAGTCTAATCTTAATAATGTTAAGAGCAACTTCATCAGTAAGACATCTAACAAGACAGTTTATGAGTTTAGCTTAAACATCATCTTCACTTTTAACATTGCTGCTGAAAGCATTCTGCCTCTGTCAGTCTTCTGAATTGAAGTTGTTGATGCAGTAGATTTTGTCAAAATGAACATTAAATATCATTATAATCAAAAACATCAGTCTTTAGTCATGCAAGTCAGTAACTATGCATTATTATGGCTACACTGTGAATACTTCATTTCAACTATAACTAATAAGAAGTTAAAACAACAGTACATTAAATTCTTTTAAATCATTGACTGAATAGATTAATTAATTTATAAACTTAATATTTTATCTCACTAATGCATTTACTCAGTTTTCATCATGACTCAACTCAAGCTATGCTCTTCACTCAAGAATGATTTCTTCAACTATTCACATTCTAAAGAATCATCTACCATCTTTGTAAAAGAGAATACTGAAAGCTGAAAGTTCTTTAAGCTGAAAAGATTACTTAATTGACAAATCATCAGACAAGAATGAGATCAATTTATTACACAATATTTTGTATACTGAAAGAGATATGAGCCTGAATATGATACATAGCTTTCACTGAAAAATCTAAAGAATGTGACAGATCTAGTAAAGAAGTATAATAAGACTTTCTCATCTCATATCAGTATAATGAAGACTACAGACATATCAGCAAAGAGAAAGATGTTTAGATAGAAGACAATAAGTTAACAGCAAGATCACTGTCTTGTTTCTTTGCAACAGACAGATTGTTACAAGGCTATTTGCTTTAAAAGTCTTAATTATCTTTATCTTACTTCATGCTCATCATCTTTCTCATGAGCCTATTGCTTCTACTCATTCAGGCATTCAGATAAATACCTTATATGATGCTGTTACTTAACCTGCTGCTTGCCTGATCATGAGACTTATGTATATATAGAGAAGTATTCTCACCATAGCTAGATTTCAGCTTTTTACAAACTCATAACTCTGACATATGATGTCTGTATGAGAGCAAATTAAAAGAAAAAGATCTTAAGAAAATCATAAAACTGAGTTACAAAGATGATCAAACTAATTTACATTGACATTGTCAGCTCTGTTACATCAAAAGTATATGACAAATTCTTATGATATATAGTCTTCATGAATAATCTTACTCACTGATAATATATTTGTAATATGAAAACAAAAGGTCAGACAAAAGATAAAATTGAACAGTTTCTTAATATGCTTTTTACTCAGATGAATCTATGAATTATATGAATACAACTTGATAATGAAAAGAAATTTGAAGATAAGCTCATTATTAAATGATTATGAAGTCTTAGAATTATCTATGAAACAACAGTTTCTTATGAATTGAAGCAGAATGAAGTGACAGAAAGAAGTAATGAACTTTTGACAGCAAAAGTTAAAGTTATGATTCTGAATAGTGAAGTCTTTAAAACTTTGTGATTAAAATTTGTCAAAACAGCATATTATCTTCTTAATTAACTTTCAATGTTAGCTCTTAAGAACAACAAGATCTCAATTCAGCTACTGTTCAAATCTTTTAATAAGAATAAATTAGTGAATCTCATCAATCTTAGACATCTTCAGTGTTTTGAATGCACAGCATATGTATATATATTAAAGAAAATCTGAATAATGAAAATTAAATTTGAATCTCAGAGCAATAAGAAAATTCTTGTTGAATATGAAGAAAAAAATCAATATAAAGTATAACTTTCTGAAAAGAAAAAGACAGACTGAGTAATCAGAGTAAGAGATGTGCAGTTTAATGAAGATTCATTAATTTATAACATTAAAATTGTAGTCTCAATTTTTAAAGTCACTTGACTTCACATCATTAATGCAGAATAAAAAGATATGCAGTTATCTTTCTTGTCTTCTTCTTAACTCTCATCATTGTCATCATCTTCAAAGTATGTATCATCATACTCTCTCATATTGATATTGTCAAATCAGTTAAAAGAAATGAAGAAAGAGAAAAAAGATGTTATGAATATTTCTTTTACAATTGATAAATTAGTATCAGCTAAGTCTTAATGCTTTAAAAGAGAAAGACAATTCTCTATAAAGCTAAAGCTTAAAGCAATTATGATCTATCTGACTGTGTTTGATGCAATTGTTGATGTTATAAAAAAGAAAAAAGACTTTAAGAGTGAATCTTAGACATTTAAATAGATAATTGCAAATTATGAGTTGAAAGACTGAAAGAAAGCAATGAATAGTAAGTATAACTTGTTAATGATTAATTTTACATGAACTTTAAAGATGTTGTTATCTAATTAATGAGCTTTAAAAAGCAAATGAATTTACTATTATAAAAGAGAACTTGATGACTTAATTTTATGATATAAGACTTAATGAGTAGTCAAAGAATTTAAATAATAATTTAAAATTAATTATAAAGAGATCTTTACAATGATTGTTAAATTAATAACTTATAAAGTCATCTTTATTATAGCTGTGTTTTACAACTACAAATTGAAATAAATAAATGTCAAAATGACTTTCTTACATGATGATTTAAAAGAAGAAGTCTATGTGATTTAACTCACTGAATATAAAAAAGAAAAAGACAAGATATATAAATTAAAGAAAGTTCTATATGAGTTAAAATAGTCATTTTGTCTATAATATAAGATGATACATTACTTTCTTGTCAATCTTGAATACACATGAATTCACATAAACAATAATGTGTTTAAAAAGAAAACTTTAATTGTTGTTGTTTATATCAACAATATTCTTTTATGTGAATTCAATAAGAACAAAATTCTAGATCTTAAGATCAAATTAAGTAATTATTTTAAAATGACTGACTGTAAGATCTGTAAGCATTATTTAAAAATGCTAATTATACAAAACAGAACTTTATAAACTCTTATTTTGTCACAGAGAATCTATCTTATAAAGATGCTTAAAGACTTTAGTTTACAAAATGTTAAAATAAATATAACTTTAATGAAACTCAGAGTCTATCTTACAAAGATTATTAGAATAGCTGAATTAGAATTAATAACTTAATAGTAAAAGATCATAAAATTTCTTATGTACATTATGACACAAATGCAGCTCAACATCACATATACAGTGTCAACTCTTAGTTAATTTGCATATAACTTTAATGATACACATTGAAAGACTCTGAAATGAGTATTTTAATATGTATAAGAAATTCTAGATGTTGTTCTCAAATACAAATTGAGTAAATAACTCAAATTACTAGAATATTTAGACTTGAACTGAGAGAAAGATCTTAAATTAAGAAGATTCACATCAGAATATATATTTAAAATGATTAATGAATCAGTATTCTGAAGTTTAAAATGTCAGAAAATAGTCATTTTATTCTTTTATAAAGTGAAGTACATGATCTTAACAGAGACTATAAAGAAAACAGTTTAAATGAAGAAATTATTTAAAGAGCTAAAGCTAAAGAAGTTTAAGACAGTTATAATTTAAATGAATAATCAGAAAGCTATTGCTTTAATTAAGAACTCTGAATTTTATGTCTGTATGAAGTACATTAACATATATCATTATTTCATAAGAGAAGTCAAATTCTGCAGACTTATTCATTTTAATTATATCTTAACAAACAATATAGTCACTGACAGACTTACAAAGTCACTTTTAACACTGAAATTCACTCATTTTACAAATCTTATGAGTCTCATCAGTCAGTAAAAGACCTTGTGATCTAATGATATAACACTTAAGTTCAAAACTTAAGAGACACTCATTTAAATTAAGTCAAAGATGTTTTAATATTGTTTTATTAACTTTTAAAGTTGATGAGACACTATGAGATTTTGTTTTTTATCTCATCTCACTGTTGCTGAAACAGTCTGAAAGAATATATTAAAATGTTATGTCTCATTTCATTATCTTAGTGATTCAGAGCTCTATGAAGGTTTTAGAAACATATAAAGTTTGTTAAAGCAAACAGTTTATTATGAATAAAAGTTTTTTCTTTTGTTGATTGAAGGTCTTCTTATAGGGCCACATTTTCATAGAGTAGCTAGACACTTATGATTACATGTTCATTCCACTAGTCACTCCTTCTATGTTTGACATAAGGTAAGTACTTTAGTCAGTGTTTTTGCTATCGTCTGGCATTTATGATGACTAAGCAATGACCTCATGCAATGTGGAACTTTATGGCCTAAGGTCCCTTATCTGACACTTAGTCCGTGAAATGCTGCTGCAAATCGGCATCCGCCCATAATAATTTCCGCAGTGCTGAACCAATCTGACAGACAGGCCACTATAAGAATGGCTAGACTTTCCGGACAGAGCAGAGGTCTGAT
>JAABVA010001829.1_pt1 | contig 22057 bp, 22 predicted proteins | sample 5560331 | NCBI WGS metagenome assembly JAABVA01 (sample SAMN12812661, study PRJNA571458) | rock metagenome | isolation source: Antarctica rocks | place: Antarctica: Victoria Land, Mt New Zealand sud | collected 2016-01-07
CAGCGCGCGAGAGATCGGCCAGCGCGGCGCGAACGGCACCAACCGCGGGGGCGGCCTGCCCGACGAGCAACTCGGTCGAACCCATGTTCGAATCGTAGCTACGGACTCTGACATATTTGACCTTCCGCGTCGCGACGAGAATCGACGGTGATGTAACTGCAGCAACGTCTCGGTGCTGCAGGCCGGGTCTCGCCGTGCGGCGCAACGGCCGCTGTGCTCGACTGGAGGCAACCGAACTCATTTCGACGGAGAGGTCGCGCCATGCGCATCGTGGTGACCGGAGCGTCCGGAAACGTCGGTACGGCGCTGCTGCGCGCACTCGCGAAAGATCCCGCAGGTCCGCACGAGCTTGTGGGGATCTGCCGGCGGCGACCGCCAGAGATCGACCCCTACGCCGGCGTGCAGTGGGTGAACACCGACCTGTCGGAGGAGTCCTCAGCGGAGGTGCTGGCTGGGGCGTGCGCCGGAGCTGATGCCGTAATCCACCTCGCCTGGCTAATTCAGCCCTCCTACGACCGTGCGCTGCTGGTGCGGACCAACCAGGGCGGCAGCCGACGGGTCATCGCCGCCGCGGTTGCCGAGCACGTGCCGCACCTGATTCACATGTCCTCGGTCGGCACCTATTCCGAGGCGCCGGACGGAGCTTGGGCGGACGAAAGCTGGCCGCACACCGGCGTGCCGACGTCCACCTACAGCGTCGACAAGGCGGCCGTCGAACGCATCCTCGACGAGCTGAATGCCCCCGAGCTCACGGTTGCCCGCGTGCGCCCCGCGCTGATCCTGCAACCCGACGCGGCCTCGGAGATCGCCCGCTACTTTCTCGGTCCCTTGGTGCCCACTTCGGTCTTGCGCCCGGGCCTGCTCCGTCTCGCGCCGGTGCCCAAGCGGCTGGCGCTGCAGTTCGTGCACGCCGGCGACGTCGCGACAGCATTGCTACGAATCCTGCATCAGCGCGCGGAAGGAGCGTTCAACCTGGCCGCCGATCCGGTGCTCGACCGCAGCAGCTGGCCGGCGGCCTTCGGCGGTGTCGGACCCCCCTTGCCCCTGCCCGCCGCACGGATCGCGGCAGCCCTGAGCTGGAAGCTGCACCTGCAACCGACCGACCCGGGTTGGGTCGACCTGGCGGCCTGCATTCCCTTGCTCCATACCGACCGAGCCAGGACGGAACTGGACTGGCAGCCGACCAGCCGCGCGGACGCCCTGCTCACCACTTTCCTGGACGCACTCCGCCGCGGGCGCGGCACGCCCAGTCCGGCCCTGCAGCCCCGCCGCGTAGACCACGGATTCTGACCATTGACCAACGGCGGGGTGGGCATCGCCGAAGTGCGGGCACTGGCATTGGCGCTGCCCGAGGCGACGGAACAGGACCATCACGGCATGAGCTCTTTCCGGGTGCGGGGCAAGATCTTCGCCACCATGCCCGATGAGCAACACATTCGGGTCATGCTGCCGGAGAACGAGATTCGCGCTGCAGTTGCCGAAGACCCCGTGGCGTGCGCCGAATTCTACTGGGGAAAGCGGCTGTCCTGCGCCGTCGTCACCCTGGGCGAAGCACGCCGGGAGATCCTTCGGGAACTGCTGACCGAGGCGTGGCTGGCCAAGGCGACCAAGACGCTGGCGCGGGAGTTCCTCAGCTCGTGAGCGATCACCGATCAGGCAGTGGCCGCTCGGGGATGGTAGGTCGGGCCAGCGGGGACGGGGGCCGACGGTGCGCGCGGGCGTACACCTCGGCGGTGCCGGCCGCGATCTTCGCCCAGTCGAAATCCGTGCCGAGCCGCCGCTTCGCCTGCGCCGCGCGAACCTCGGCTGCCCCTGGATCATCGAGCACGGCCTGCACCGCAGCGGTCAGCCCCGGCACATCACCCGGCGCGAAGGACAGCCCGGTCACCCGGTGGAGCACCGCTTCACCAAGTCCGCCGGCGGAGGAGGCCACCAGGGGAGCGCCGGCTGCCCTGGTGGCCTCCAGGGCAACGATGCCGAAGGGCTCGTAACGGCTCGGCAGTACCACGGCATCGGCGCGGGCAAGCCAGCCCTGCAGTTGTGCGCCCCGCAGGTGCCCGGCAAAGGTCACCGCCCGGAACACCCGGTGCCTGCGGGCCTCGTCGCGCAACCACGACAGCTGCGACCCCTCGCCAGCCACCACGAGCCGGGTCCCGGGGTGGGTGCGCCGCACCCTGGCCAGCGCCGCAATCGCGTCCTGCACACCCTTCTCCCACTCCAGCCGGCCCAGAAACAGCAGCACCGGATCGCCCGTCCGCTCGGCCCTTGGCTGGCACGGCCAGTGCTCCAAGTCGATGCCGTTGTGCAGCACCGTGATCGGGGCCAACAATGAGCCGCCGAAGAGCTCGCTCACCTCCGCCCGCATCGCGGCCGAGCAGGTGATGAGGGAGTGCGCGCTGCGGGCGAGCCACCACTCCGCCGAGTGCACCTGCCGGTTCAGCCGACCGGAGATCCACCCGCCGTGCCGGCCGGCCTCGGTGGCGTGCAGCGTTGCGACGAGCGGCACCTCGAAGTGCTCCGCCAGTGCGATCGCCGGATGCGCCACCAGCCAGTCGTGCGCATGCACGACGTCGGGACGCCAGTGGCGGCCAAGTGCGAGACCGGCCCGCACCATGGCGTGGCCATCGCCAGGGTCCAGGCCATCAGGTCCTCGGTGAAGACCAGGTGCGCCGGGTCCTCCGCGACGGCCAGCACCCGGACCCCGTCGACCACAGTGTCGGTGCTCGGGTGCGTACCCGCGTGCGTTCCGGTCGGCCGCCGGGCCAGCACCACCACTTCGTGCCCTGCCGCCGCGAGATGACCGGCGAGGGAGTGCACGTGCCGCCCCAGGCCGCCCACCACCACCGGCGGGTACTCCCAGGAGAGCAGGAGAACTTTCACGCGGCGGTCAGTGTCCGCGCGTCCAGGGCGGCGAACGGTCCATCGGCCCACCGCCACCGGGCAGCCAACTCGGCCGCGGGGCCGCCGGTCTGCACGGCGTTCGCGATCTCGTACACCGCGTGCGCGTGGGTCTGCGCGCGCGTGCGGGCGTAGTCGGGGGCGGAGTCCTTGCTCACCATGAACGCCCAGTCACTGGACAGCGTCAGCAGCGTCTCCCGCAGCAGCTGGTCGGCAATCCGGTTGCGGCCGTGCTCCTTCAACAATTCGTCCACTGTGGACAAGGCGGCTCTGGTCACATCAGCATTCAGCGTGACCAGGTCGCTGACCTGCCCGCCGTCCCACACTCGCCAGTCCTTGCCCGAGCCCCAGGAGGACGCGGGCAGCTGCACCGGGCCGCCGACGCAGCCGGCCTGTACCGCGCCCTGCAGGGTGGTGACCCGCACGCCCGCCTCGGGAAGCGCCCGCAGCACAGCCTCCAGCCAGGCCGGGCCCTCGTGCCACCAGTGCCCGAACAGCTCGGTGTCGTAGGCGGCCACCACCAGGCCCGGACCGCCGTTGCGCTGGGCCAGCGACGCCAGCCGGGCCCGGACCACCTCGACAAACTCCGCCGCGTGCCGCTGGACGGCCGCTGCCGCCCTGAACGGCGTAGGGCGCCTTGTCCTGCGGTGCCACGTTGCGTCCGGTGACCCGTGCGGGTTTGAGGCCGCTGGGATGGTCATAGGTATGGAAGTCGCGGTAGGCGGCGTGCCCGGGATAGCCCGAACGCGGCGACCACACCTTGTAGCTGACCTCGAGATCGCGCCCGAAGCACACCACGTCGGTGTCACCGACGGTCCGGGCCGCCGAAGTGTCTCCGTGCAGGGCGGGGCCGTCCGCCAGAAAGTGCTGCACTCCGGCGGCGGCGTAACCGTGCTCCATACCCGGGTCGTAGCCGCACTCCGGCGCCCAGATGCCCCGTGGCCGGGTGCCGATCCGCGACGCCGTATCCGCCAGACCCGCACGCAAGGTGAAGTCGCGCAGCCGCGGCTGCATCAGCGGCTGGAAGGGATGGGTCAGCGGGCCGCCGAGCAGCTCGACGGCATTGGCGTCCACCAGACGACGCAGCGCGGAGGAGCCCCCCCGTGGCGCCAGTGGGTCTCGAACTCCGCCAAGGCTGCCCCGGCGGCGCGGTGCTCATGGGCGGCCAGCTCCCGCAGGGGCGCGTCCTCGCGGCGCCCCGCGGCCGCGTGCGCCCGCAGCTGCCAGTCGCCCAGCCAGTCATGCATTCCGCGCAGGCAGTGGGCATCGTCGAGCTGCGCGGCGAGTACCGGGGTGACGCCCAGGGTCAGCAGGTTCTGCCTGCCCTCCTCCGCTAGGCGACGCAGCATCTGCACCACCGGCAGGTAGGAACCGGCCCAGGACTGGTAGAGCCATTCCTCGCCCACCGGCCAGCGACCGTGGTGGGCCAGCCAGGGCAGGTGCGAGTGCAGCACCAGGCAGAAGGTGCCCACCGGTTCCTTGCTCATGTCCGGACCGCGACTGCCACCAGGTCCAGGCTGGCGTCGACGTCCGCAGCGGTGATCTGGAAGTCCTCGGCGGTGATTGATGCCACATCGGCTCGCAGCTGCTCCGGCCACGGCTGCCCGGCGAGCGAGCGGTTCAGCTGGGCGTCGATGAAGGAACCGCCGTGGGCGGCGTCGAGGGCGCGCAGCCGGTCGCCGTGGTGCAAGCCCCGCATGGAGTCCACCGTGAAGCCGCATTCCACCAAGAGCTCGTCGAGCTCATCGGCGGCCAGCTCGCGGGTGTGGAAGGGATTGAGCGGGGTGTCCCTGCCCGGGGAGAAGGTGATGCGGTTGGGCGTGCTGACCAGCAGCGTGCCGCCGGGGCGCAGCACGCGTGCACATTCCCGCAGAAAGCCCGCCTGGTCCCACAGGTGCTCGATGACCTGCAGGTTCACCACGACCTCCACCGAGGCTGTGGCCAGCGGCAATGCGGCGAGATTGCCCCGAACGACGTGCAGCCGGGGATACCGCCGGGCGACGTGGGCCGCGGTGAACGCGTCGTAGTCCAGCGCCACGACCCTGGTGGCGCCACGGGAGAGAAGCTCGGCGCCGTAACCCTCACCGCAACCCGCCTCAAGCACGATCTTGCCGGCGCACAGGCGGGCCAGTTCGAGGTAGGCGATCTCGTGCCTGCGGATCCAGTAGTTCTCCTCGGCGATGCCGGGCACCGTGCGCTCACCGGTGATCGGCAGGTGCGTCTCTTGGCCTGCGGGCACGGAGGGGGTCACCGGCGAAGAGTAGTACCCGTTCTTGTTCCACCATCCAGGAGCAGGCCTCTACAGCCGATCGCCTAAAGTTGAGTAGCATGTTTGTTACTCGTCAGTAACCCACGTGCAGGCGCAAGGACGTGCGGTCCTGCTCCATCGACGGCCAGGATCACCACCACTCGCAGGAGGTCGAAGAAGACCCATGAACATCGTTGTGCTGATCAAACAGGTTCCCGACACCTATTCCGAGCGAAAGTTGTCCGACGGCGACTTCACCCTCGACCGCGGTGCCGCCGATGCGGTGCTCGACGAGATCAACGAGCGGGCCGTCGAAGAGGCCTTGCTGCTCAAGGAGGCCGGTGACGCCGAGGTGACCGTGGTGACCATGGGTCCCGAGCGGGCCACCGACGCCATTCGCAAGGCGCTGTCCATGGGTGCCGACAAGGCCGTGCACCTCACCGACGAGGCGCTGCACGGCTCCTGTGCGATCCAGACGGCCAAGGCGCTGGCCAAGGTGATCGGCACCCTCGGTGAGGTCGACCTCATCATCGCCGGCAACGAGGCAACCGACGGCCGTAGCGGAGCGATTCCGGCCATGCTCGCCGAGTTGCTGGGCCGCCCGCAACTGACGCACGTGCGCAAGCTCTCCGTCGACGGTTCCACCGTGACGGCCGAGCGGGAGACCGACGACGGGCTGTTCCAGCTCGAGGCGAGCCTGCCGGCCGTCGTGAGCGTCACCGAGAAGATCAATGAGCCCCGGTACCCGTCGTTCAAGGGAATCATGGCGGCCAAGAAGAAGCCGGTGACCACGCTGACCCTGGCCGACGCCGGCATCGACCCCAGCGAGGTCGGGCTGGGCGCGGCAGCGAGCTCGGTGTCCTCCGCCGCCCCCAAGCCCCCGCGTACCGCAGGCGAGCGGGTGTCCGATGATGGCGACGGCGGCAGCAAGATCGCGCAGTACCTCGTCGGCCAGAAGATCATCTGATCCGCTCGCTCGAGACAACACGGACGCAAAGGTAGGAGAACACGCAATGGCAGAGGTCCTGGTCCTCGTCGAGCACGCTGACGGCGAGCTGAAGAAGGTCACCGCAGAACTCATCACCGCAGCCCGCGCGCTCGGTGAGCCCTCCGCGGTGGTGGTCGGCCCGTCCGGTACCGCGGAATCCCTGGTCGACGGTCTCACCGCCGCCGGGGCCGAGAAGATCTACGTCGCCGAGTCCGACGAGGCTGACAGCTACCTGATCACTCCCCAGGTGGACGTGCTGGCGGCGCTGGTCGGCTCGGCCAGTCCGGCCGCCGTCATCGCCGCGGCGAGCGCGGACGGCAAGGAGGTGACCGGACGGCTGGCCGTCCGGTTGGGCTCCGGCCTGCTCACCGACGTCGTCGGCATCGACTCCGACGGCACCGTGACGCACTCGGTGTTCGGTGGCGCCTACACGGTGACTGCGAAGGCCACCACCGACACCCCGATGATCACCGTGCGCCCCGGCGCGATCGAGGCGCAGCCGCAGGCCGGCGCGGGCACCAAGGAGACGGTGGAGGTCCCCGCTGCGGACGCCGCCACCGCCACCAAGGTGACCGACCGGCAGCCCGCGGTCAGCGGCGACCGTCCCGAGCTCACCGAGGCCACCGTCGTGGTCTCCGGTGGACGTGGGGTCGGCAGCGCGGACAACTTCACGGTCGTCGAGGCGCTGGCCGACTCGCTCAGCGCCGCCGTCGGCGCCTCGCGTGCGGCCGTCGACTCCGGTTACTACCCGGGCCAGTTCCAGGTGGGCCAGACGGGTAAGACCGTGTCGCCGCAGCTGTACATCGCGCTGGGTATCTCCGGCGCCATCCAGCACCGGGCCGGTATGCAGACCTCGAAGACCATCGTCGCCGTGAACAAGGACGAGGAAGCACCGATCTTCGATATCGCGGACTACGGCGTGGTGGGTGACCTGTTCAAGGTCGCTCCGCAGCTGACCGAGGAAGTCAAGACCCGCAAGGGCTGATTACCCCTTCGCAGCCGAGGCCCCTACCCGCGTTGGCGGGTGGGGGCGTCGGCTGCGCTGTGGACGGCGGGGTGCAGACCTCGACGTTCACCGGTCGGGCGCCGACACGACATCACGGCGCCACTACCTGGACCGCTGGCTCGGTGAACCTACCGCCATGAGCCCATCAACCGTGCTCGTCGCCAGCAAGGCCACCCCGACCACCCACTCCGCAGGTACTGCCCGGCCGCCGCGGTACTCGCTGCTGCTGTCCACCGACCCGGCCGAGGTCCGCGCCGCCTCCCGCCTGCGTTACGACGTGTTCGCCACCGAGCTCGGTGCCCGTCTGACCGGCGACCGTCCGGGCTACGACATCGACCGGTTCGACGAGTTCTGCGATCACCTGCTGGTGCGGGAGGACCACACGGCGAGCATCGTGGGCTGCTACCGGATGTTGCCGCCGACCCGCACCCGAGCCGCCGGCGGGCTCTACACCGGCACCGAGTTCGTCATCGCCAATCTGGCGCCGTTGCGTTCCCTACTGGTGGAAACCGGGCGGGCATGTGTGCACCCGGACCACCGCAGCGGTGCGGTCATGGGACTGATGTGGTCGGGCATCCTGCGCTACCTCACCTTGACCGGCAATCGCTGGCTGCTCGGCTGCGCATCGGTGCCACTGGGCGCCGGCGCCCAGGCCGGCGCGCTGGTGCGCGGCGTGCATGCGGAGGTGCAACGCCGCTACGCCGCGCCGGCGGAATACCGGCTGCGTCCGCTGCGCCCGGTAGTGCTCGACGGCGTACCACTGGCGCAGACCCAGCCGCCGCCCCGGACGGTGCTGCCGCCCCTGCTGAAGGGCTACCTGCGCCTCGGGGCGTGGGTGTGTGGTGAGCCCGCATTGGACGCCGACTTCGGGGTCGCGGACTTTCCGGTTCTGCTGGACAGCCACCGCATCGATCCCCGCTACGTCCGTCGCCTCCTGGGCGTGCAGCCGTGACGCAGGTGGGCATTGCCGGCCACGCCTGGTTGCCCCGCAGCCCTTGCGGCGCCGGGTGCGTGTCCTCGGCCGACCTGCGAGTCGGGCACTGGCGCTACCTTGCGCGATGGTGCGCGGTGCTGCTGGCCGTCGTCGGTGCCCTGGCGTTGGTGTTGCTGCGCCCGTTGCCCCGCCGCGCCCGGACCGGGGCCCGTCGGTGGATTGCCGGCCGGCTGCTGCGGGCATGCGGAATCGGGTTGCGGCGCATCGGCAGTGACTCGTTCGCCGCGCCCCGGGAAGCCGTGTTGGTAGCGGCCCAACACGTGTCCTGGCTCGATGTGCTCGCACTGCAGGCCGTGCAACCGGTCAGCATGGTCGCCCGGGCCGACGTGGCCGCTTGGCCGATCATCGGGCGAACCGCGCGATCGCTGCACACCGTCTTCCTGGACCGAGCCAAGCTCCGCGAGCTACCCGCGGCTGTGGCGCAGGTTCGGCAACAGCTCACGGCTCACCGGTGTGTCGCCGTGTTCCCCGAGGGCACCACCTGGTGTGGCAACGCCCGCGGGCGCTTGCGTCCGGCGTTCTTCCAAGCCGCGGTGGACGCCGGTGTGCCCGTGCGTCCGGTGGCGGTGCGCTACCTCCGGCGCGACGGCGGATCGACGACCGCGCCGGCCTTCCTCGGCGACGAGACGCTCTTGGCGTGTTTGCGCCGGATCCTGCGCCTGCGCGGCGTGGTGGTGGAGCTGCGCTTGTTGCCGCTGCAGAGGCCCGGCGGCAGCCGCACCGACCTGGCCGAGCGCTGCACCGCGGCCGTGCGGGCAGTGGACGAGGCAAACCTGCCCGCGCCGGTGGACCCGGAGTTCAGCCACCACAGCGAGGTGCCGGCGGCCTGAGGTTTCGCGTCGGCGCAGCTACCGCCGGGTCCGCGTTATCCTGGGTCGGTCATGACTTCCTTCGTCGCGCCGGCTGAGCCTGTGGTGTACCTCGACCACGCGGCGACCACCCCGATGGTCCCGGAGGCCGTCACTGCGGTGTCGGCCGTGCTGGGCACCGTCGGCAACGCGGCCTCCCTGCACGGCTCGGGGCGTGCGGCGCGTCGCCGGGTGGAGGAGTCGCGCGAGGTGGTGGCGCAGGTGCTGGGCGCCCGGCCCTCCGAGGTGGTGTTCACCGGCGGCGGCACGGAAAGTGACAACCTGGCGATCAAGGGCATCTACTGGGCGCGTCGCGCCGCCGACCCCGCCCGCCGGCGGCTGCTGATCAGTGCGGTGGAGCATCATGCCGTGCTCGACCCCGCCCAGTGGCTGATGGAGCACGAGGGCGCAGAGATCACCTACCTGCCCGTCGACGCGCTCGGCCGCGTCCAGCCGGAGGTGCTGCGTGCCGCGCTCGCCGAGCACGCCGAGGACACGGCGCTGGTGAGCATCATGTGGGTGAACAACGAGGTCGGCACCGTCATGGCGGTGAGCGAGCTGGCTGACATCGCCCACGAGTACGGGGTGCCGATCCACACCGATGCGGTGCAGGCGGTCGGACAGTTGCGGGTGGACTTCGCGGCCAGCGGCGTGGACGCCCTCACCATCACCGGGCACAAGTTCGGGGGACCGTTCGGGGCCGGGGCGCTGCTGCTCGGCAGGGAGGTGGAGTGCGTGCCGCTGCTGCACGGCGGGGGCCACGAGCGCGACGTCCGGTCCGGCAGCCCCGACGCGGTGGCACTGGTGGGGCTGGCCGCGGCGGCCCGGGTGGCTACCGACGACCTCGCGGCGCGGGCCGGCCGCCTGGCGTCGCTGCGGGAGAAGCTGATCGCTGGCGTGCTCAGCGCGGTGCCCGACGCCGTGCTCAACGGCGATCCGCACCCGGACGGCCGGCTACCGGGCAACGCGCACTTCACCTTTCCGGGGTGTGAGGGCGATTCGCTGCTGATGTTGCTCGACGCGCGGGGCATCGAATGCTCCACCGGTTCGGCCTGCACCTCCGGAGTCTCCCAACCGAGCCATGTGCTCATCGCCATGGGCAGCGAACTGCGATCGGCCCGCGGGTCGCTGCGGCTGTCTCTGGGCCATACCTCCACCGAGAGCGATGTCGCCCGCCTGGTGGCTGCCATCGGACCGGTGGTGGACCGGGCGCGCGCGGCCGGTCTGGCCAGTGCCTCGGCCGGAAGGGGTTGACCTCGGTGCGCGTTCTTGCCGCGATGAGCGGTGGCGTCGACTCGGCGGTGGCCGCTGCGCGGATGGTGCAGGCCGGTCATGACGTCGTCGGCGTGCACCTGGCGTTGTCCACCGCACCGGGCGCGCTGCGCACCGGCTCACGGGGCTGCTGCTCTAAGGAGGACGCCGGAGACGCCCGCCGCGCCGCGGACGTGCTGGGCATCCCGTTCTACGTCTGGGACTTCGCCGAGCGCTTCACCGAGGATGTCGTCGACGACTTCGTCGCCGCCTACGCGGCCGGTGAGACGCCCAATCCATGTCTGCGCTGCAATGAGAAGATCAAGTTCTCCGCGTTGGCCGAGCGGGCCGTGGCGCTGGGCTTCGATGCGGTGGCCACCGGGCACTACGCGCGTTTGCGCGAGGGCGTGCTGCGCCGCGCGGTGGATCCCGACAAGGACCAGTCCTATGTGCTGGCCGTGCTCACTGCCGCCCAGCTGGGTCGCGCGTTGTTTCCCGTCGGCGACACCCCGAAGCCGGACATCCGGGCCGAGGCGGCCGCCCGGGGGTTGGCGGTGGCGGACAAGCCGGACAGCCACGACATCTGCTTCATCCCCTCCGGCGACACCCGGGCGTTTCTGGGGGAGCGGATCGGAGTGCGGCCCGGGTCGGTGGTGGACGCCGACTCCGGCGTGGTGCTGGGCGAGCACGCGGGAGTGCACGGCTTCACGGTCGGTCAGCGCAAGGGGCTGGGCGTGCAGGCGCCGGCCGCGGACGGTCGCGCGCGCTACGTCACCGCCATCGACCCCGGCTCGGGCACCGTGCTGGTCGGTTCTGCTGAGCGCCTGGACGTGCAACAGCTCACCGCGCACAGTCCGGTGTGGACCGACGGTGCCGCGCCCACCGCGGCCATCCACTGCGTCGTGCAGGTACGGGCGCACGGCGGTCTGGCTCCGGCCACAGTGACACCCGCAGCCGACACCGTGCTGGTGGCGCTGCACGAGCCGTTGCGTGGCGTCGCCGCCGGGCAGGCTGCGGTGTTCTACCGCCCCGACCCTGCCGGCGACGTGGTGCTGGGCAGCGCCACCATCGGCTCCACGCGTTCGGATCAGCCGTAAGCCGAGCTGGCCGAGACCTCGTGCACGGTGATGACCGGCTCGGCGGCGACCATGGCAGGCAGTGCCCCGAGTAGTTCTTGCACGTTTGTGGTGGCCATGTGGGCGTCCAGGTGCCCCTTGGATTCCCACTTCTCCACGGAGACGAACTTCGTGGCGTCCTCGGTGTCGCGGTAGAAGTGGTAGTCGATGCAGCCCTCGTCCTCGCGGGAGGCCTGCGCCGTCTTGGCCAGCAGTCCGGCCAGGGCATCGGCATGCTCGGGAAGGGCCTGGGCCTCGGCGAGAACGATGATCATCTGAGCTCCTCTGACGGTAAGGAATCCGGGGTGTGGGCTCCAGCGTGCCCTATCGGCTCGGTGTCGGGCCGCTGAACGATGCGCTGACTCCCATGGTGGGCGGGACTGGTACACAGCAGAGGTGACTGACGCTCCTTTCGACTTCCTGCCGCCGGGCACCGCCACCGGAGTCGGCTCCTGGCCCGGAACCGACCCGGCCGAGGCCGCCCGCGTGGTACTGGGCGAGCTGGGCGTGCTGCCGCACCTGGTGGAGCTGCCCGCGCGCGGGGTCGGCGCCGACCTGATCGGGCGGACTGCCGCGCTGCTGGTCGACCTCGCCGTGGAGGCGGGGCCCTCCGGATACCGGGTGGTGCCGCGCGCCGGGAAGGACCATCGGCGTGCGCGGGACCTGCTGCGCCACGACCTCGACGCCACGGAAGAGGCGTGGGAGCGATCGGGAGCGGCCCCCGTCGCGGTCAAGGTGCAACTGGCCGGGCCGTGGACCCTGGCCGCCGCCGTCGAGCTTCGGCATGGGCATCGGGTGCTCACCGACGGCGGCGCGGTGCGGGAGTTCACCGCCTCGCTGGGCGAGGGACTGGCCCAGCACGCCGCGGAGGTAGGGCGGCGGCTCGGTGTACCGGTGGTCGTGCAACTCGACGAGCCTGGACTGTCCGGGGTACTCGCAGGGGCGCTGCCGACCACATCGGGGCTGGGGATGATCGCCGCGGTGCCCGCGGGCGACGCCGAGGCAGCTCTGGGTGCGGTGCTGTCCAGAGCGCCGGGTGCCACCGTGGTGCACTGCTGCGCGGCCGAGGTCCCGGCGGGACTGGTGCGGCGGGCCGGGGCCGGGGCGGTCGGCATCGATCTGCGGCTGGTCGGCCCGGCTGATCTGGACGGCATCGGGGAGGCGCTGCAGGAGGGTGCGACGCTCGCCCTGGGGCTGGTGGCTGCCGAGGACCGCGCGCATCCGTTGTCGCTGCGTGAGCTGGCCGAACCGGCGTTGCGGATGGTAAACCGCCTCGGTTTCCCCCGTGCCGTACTCGCTTCCCAGGTGCTCGTCACCCCGGCCTGCGGACTGGCGGGGGTCACGCCGGCGAGGGCGCAGCGGATATTGGCCGAGTGCCTGGAGTTGGGCCGGGCCCTGGTGGAGCCGCCGCAGTCGTGGTGAGCGCCGCGGATTCTCTCGGGGATTCTGTGGGGCAGCGGACTGTCGGGGGCAGTGGATAACCTCTCACCGTGAGCAGCAGCGAGTTTCCCGATACTGCCGGCGACGCCGGGGTCCGTGAGCGCTGGAAGGAGTTGGCCGAGGAGGTCCGGGCACACCAGTTCCGGTACTACGTCCGGGACGCGCCGATCATCAGTGACGCCGAGTTCGACGTGTTGCTGCGTGAGCTGGACGAGTTGGAGCAGCATCACCCGCAGCTGCGGACGCCCGACTCGCCCACCCAGCTCGTGGGCGGCGGGTTCGCCACGGAGTTCAGCGCCGTCGACCACCTGGAGCGCATGCTCAGTCTGGACAACGCCTTCGATGCCGAGGAACTCAACGCCTGGGCCGCGCGCGTGCGCGCCGACGTCGGCCACGAGGCGGACTACCTGTGCGAGCTCAAGATCGACGGCGTGGCGCTGAACCTGGTGTACGAGAACGGGCGGCTGGTCCGCGCAGCCACCAGGGGCGACGGCCGGACCGGTGAGGACGTCACGCTCAATGCGCGCACCATCGCCGACATCCCCGACAAGCTCACGGGCACCGCGGAGTTCCCGGTTCCGGAGGTACTGGAGGTGCGGGGCGAGGTCTTCTTCCGGTTGGAGGACTTCGCCGCGCTCAACGCCACCCTCGTCGCGGAGGGTAAGGCGCCCTTCGCCAACCCGCGCAACTCGGCGGCGGGGTCACTGCGCCAGAAGAATCCGGCCGTCACCGCCCGCCGCAAGCTGGGCATGATCTGCCACGGGTTGGGCAAACGGGTCGGGTTCGAGCCGAGCGCGCTCTCGCAGGCATACCAGGCGTTGGCCGTGTGGGGACTGCCGGTCTCGGCGCACACCAAGCGGGTGCACGGCATCGACGCGGTGGCCGAGCAGATCCGCTACTGGGGTGAGCACCGCCACGACGTGGAGCACGAGATCGACGGCTTGGTCGTCAAGATCGACGAGATGTCGTTGCAGCGGCGCCTCGGAACCACCTCACGGGCACCGCGCTGGGCGATTGCCTACAAGTACCCGCCGGAGGAGGCCACCACCCGGCTGCTGGACATCAGGGTCAACGTCGGCCGCACCGGCCGGGTCACCCCCTTCGCTCATATGGAGCCGGTGCTGGTGGCCGGATCCACGGTGTCCCTGGCCACGCTGCACAACGCCAGCGAGGTGGTGCGCAAAGGGGTGCTCATCGGTGACACAGTGACGATCCGCAAGGCGGGCGACGTGATCCCCGAGGTGCTCGGGCCGGTGGTCGACGTGCGGACCGGCACCGAGCGCGCGTTCGTGATGCCGACACACTGCCCGGAGTGCGGCACCCGCCTCGCTCCCGCCAAGGAGGGCGACGCGGACATTCGCTGCCCCAATTCCCGTTCCTGCCCGGCGCAGCTGCGGGAGCGCGTCTTCCACGTGGCCGGCCGGGGCGCCTTCGACATCGAGGTACTGGGTTATGAGGCCGCCACCGAGCTGCTGCGGGCCGGGGTGATCGGCGACGAGGGAGACGTGTTCACCCTCACCGAGGAGAAGCTGCTGCGCACCGGGCTCTTCCGCACCAAGGCGGGCACCCTGTCGGCCAACGGGCGTCGGCTGTTGGACAACCTCGACGCAGCCAAGGAGCGGCCGTTGTGGCGGGTGCTCGTCGGGCTGTCCATCCGGCACGTCGGTCCCACCGCGGCGCGGGCGCTGGCCGCGGAGTTCGCCAGCATGGACCGCATCGAACACGCCGCGGAGGAGGAGCTGGCCGCCGTGGACGGGGTGGGCCCGACCATCGCCGCTGCCGTGGTGGAGTGGTTCAGCGTGGACTGGCACCGCGAGGTGGTGGCGAAGTGGCGCGCCGCGGGCGTGCGCATGGTGGACGAGCGCGACGCCGACATCCCCCGGTTCCTGGAGGGTCTGTCCATCGTGGTCACCGGCTCACTGGCGACGCTGTCCAGGGACGAAGCGAAGGAGGCCATTCTCGTCCGGGGCGGCAAGGCGGCGAGCAGCGTGTCGAAGAAGACGGCGTTCGTGGTGGTGGGGGAATTGCCGGGGTCGAAGTACGACAAGGCCGTTCAGCTCAAGGTACCGATCCTGGACGAGGCGGGCTTCAAGGTGCTACTGCGGGACGGCCCGGATGCGGCGGCGACGCGCGCCCTCACCCCGGAGGGGGCCTCCTGAGCCGCACTCAGCCGAGCACGGTCGCCACGATGCCCGCCATGTGGCCGAGGCGGGCCACCTCCGACGGGCGGAACTCTGGGCCGCCGGGCCGCCCGATCAGCACGATCCGGAGGTCGCTGCCCAGCGGCGCGGCCGCCATCGTGGTGTCCATCTCGCGCCAGCTCTGCGGCACCCAGTCCGCGTCCAGATCCAGGGCCAGCGGCTTGCGCAGCGGCAGCCACGCCGCCGCACTGTGCTGGGTCTGCGGTGTCGCCGGGCTGCCGACCACCCGGTAGGGGCCGTCCGCCCCCGAGGCGAAGATCATCGACCAGCCGACGCTCAGCACCCGGGGCAGCCCGTCAACGAGCACCTGCAGCCGGTCGCCGATCGTGGCAGCGACCGAGTCGATGAGCTCGAGCTCCCGGTGAGTGTCCAGCACTCCGCTGAATGGCCACACCGAGACCACCTGCACGCCGTCGATGGCCTCGGCCGCGGTGATCAGGGTCTCCGGAAAGGACCCCCGCGGGATTTCCACCACCAGATCGTCCACTGCCGTGGTGCTGCCCCGCTCCACCACGTCCACCGACAGGATGTCCACGCCCGCGGTGCCCAGGGCGGTGGCCAACAAACCCAGACTGCCCGGGCGGTCAGGCACCTGTACCCGCATGAGGAACGACATGTCGTCTCCTTGCCGTCGTGCAGCCCGTGGCGCCGACGGTATGCCGACCCTCGACGAGGGATCATCCTTCTACAGTCACACGCCGACACGGCGCATCGGGGCCACCGGCTAGTCTGGCCGGGCACCGAAGCCCTTCCGATCAGCGGAGATTCCCAGCAGATGAATGTCGTGCTCGCATGAACATGAGCCCCACCGAACCGAGCGACACCCCGGTGATCACCCGCGCTGAGGTCGCCCACCTTGCCCGCCTGGCGCGGCTTGCCGTGACCGAGGAGGAGCTGGACGCGTTTGCCGGACAGCTGGACTCCATCCTGCACCACGTGGCCACCGTGTCCGAGGTTGCCGCCGACGACGTTCCGCCGACCTCGCACGCGGTGCCGGTGACCAACGTCGCCCGGCCCGACGTCGTGGTACCCGGGCTGACTCAGGAGCAGGCACTCTCCGGTGCACCGGCCGCGGAGCTGGGCCGGTTCCGGGTGCCACAGATCCTGGCGGAGGAGCAGTGAGCGGCGACCTGACCCGCCTCTCGGCTAGCGAGCTGGCGCAGAAGATCCACTCCAGGGAGGTGTCCTCCAGCGAGGTCACCAGGGCCCATCTGGATCGGATCGGTGCGGTGGAGGGCAAGGTGCGGGCCTTCCTGCACATCGACGGGGTCGGTGCCCTGGCTGCCGCGGATGCGGTGGACTCCTCGCTCGGTGCGGGGGATGCCCCGGCGTCTCCGCTCGCCGGAGTGCCCCTGGCCCTTAAGGACGTATTCGCCACAACGGATATGCCGACGACCTGTGGGTCGAAGATGCTGGAGGGCTGGTGGCCGCCCTACGACGCCACCGTCAGTTCCCGGTTGCGCGCGGCGGGCATCCCCTTGCTGGGTAAGACCAACATGGACGAGTTCGCGATGGGCTCCTCCACCGAGAACTCCGCCTACGGCCCGACCCACAACCCCTGGGACCTCGAGCGCATCCCCGGGGGCTCTGGTGGCGGCTCGGCGGCAGCGCTGGCGTCCTTCGAGGCGCCGTTGGCCGTGGGCACCGACACCGGCGGCTCAATCCGCCAGCCTGCCGCGGTCACCGGAACCGTCGGCGTGAAACCGACCTACGGCAGCGTCTCCCGCTATGGGCTCGTCGCCTGCGCGTCCTCGCTGGACCAGGGCGGACCGTGCGGGCGCACCGTGCTCGACACCGCGTTGCTGCACGAGGTGATCGCCGGGCACGACCCCCGGGACTCCACCTCGATCGACGCGTCGGTTCCCGCCGTGGTCGCGGCCGCGAAGCAGGGTGCCGACGGTGACCTCCGGGGCACCCGCGTCGGCGTGGTGCGCGAGCTGCAGGGCGACAGCTACGCCCGCGGCGTGCTCCGCTCCTTCGAGGCGGCGGTGGCACAGCTGGAGGCACTCGGTGCGGAGGTCGTCGAGGTCTCCTGCCCGCACTTCGCCCATGCTCTGGCGGCCTACTACCTCATCCTCCCCAGCGAGGTCTCCTCGAACCTGGCGCGCTTCGACGCCATGCGCTACGGGCTGCGGGTGGGTGACGACGGCCAGCACAGCGCCGAGGACGTGATGGCCCTGACCCGCGACGCCGGCTTCGGCGCGGAGGCCAAGCGCCGCATCATGCTCGGCACCTACGCCTTGTCCGCGGGCTACTACGACGCCTACTACGGACAGGCACAGAAGGTCCGCACCCTGATCGTTCGGGACTTCGCCGCTGCCTACGAGCAGGCCGACGTGCTGATCTCGCCCACGACGCCGAGCACGGCGTTCCGCTTGGGCGAGAAGGTCAACGACCCGCTCGCCATGTACCTGATGGACCTGTGCACGATCCCGACCAACCTTTCCGGTGCGGCGGCCATGTCGCTGCCGTCCGGCCTCTCGGCCGACGACGGGCTACCGGTGGGTTTGCAGCTCATGGCGCCTGCCCTGGCCGACGACCGCCTGTACCGGGTGGGTGCGGCATACGAGGCTGCCCGCGGTCCGCTGCTGGCGCCACCGGAGCTGTAGCGGTCCGTGGAGTCACCCAAGGAGCGAATGCTGGGTGGTCGGCTCTACCGGGACAACGACCCCGAGCTCGTGGCCGAGCGAGCAGCGTGCCAGGCGCTGGTCGAGACGTTCAACGCGACCACCGCCGGCCAGGATGGCGCGCGCCGCCGCGTCCTCACCCAGCTGCTGGGCGGCATCGGCGAAGGCTCCTGGATCATGCCCCGCCTGCAGTGCGACTACGGCTACAACATCCGCATCGGCAGCAATTCGTTCCTCAACTACGACGCAATCCTGCTGGACTGCGCCGCGATCACGGTGGGCGATGACGTGTCCATCGGCCCCCGTGCGCAGCTGCTCACTGCGCTGCACCCGATGCAGGATCAGGAGGCGCGGCGGCAACGCTGGGAGTCCGCAGCGCCGATCACCGTGGGGGACAACGTGTGGCTGGGCGGTGGCATCATCGTTTGCGCCGGCGTGCACATCGGGTCGGACACCGTCATCGGTGCAGGCAGCGTGGTCACCAGAGACATTCCGCCGCGGGTGTTCGCGGCAGGAAACCCGTGCCGGGTCATTCGGCAACTCCCGTAGTAGCCGACGTCGGCGCCCGGTCGCGCACGGTGAGCACGCAGCCGGCGGCCAGTGCCCCGACCACCAGTGACCCGAGGATGACCACCAGATAGCTGCCGGTGCTCTGAATGATCGCCCCGGCGGCGGGCGGGCCCACCGCCGAGCCGAGCGCAGCCGAGGTGTAGAGCACGCCGAGCATGCCGCCGAGTCCCTGCACCCCGAACAGCTCGGCGACCAGCGCCGGTCCCAACGCCACGAAACCGCCGTACCCGACGCCGAGCAGGACGGCGAACAGGGCGAGTCGCGGATAGCCGGGCGCCCCGAGCCAGAGCAGGAAACTGAGCGCCATCAGAACGAAGCACGCTTGGTACGTGCGGAGCACGCCGATCCGATTGGCCGCGCCGCCGAGGGCCAGTCGGCCGATGACGCTCGCTGCCCCGATGAGTCCGACCAGCGAGGCAGCCGCCACCTCGCCGGTCCCGTGGTTCTGGGCGTAGGCGGGCAGGTGCACGAACGGCACGAACAACATCACCGACAGCAGCAGCTGGCCGACGTAGAGGCGCAGATAGCTGGGCGCGCGTAGCCACATGCGCATCGCGGGGGCGCCTGCGGCGTCCGGATGGACTGGAACCGGCCGCACGAAGACGGCGCAGACCAACAGGGCCGCCGTTCCCACCGCGGCGAGCACCAGGTAGGCGTGGCGCCAGCCGAATGTGCTGATCAGCGCGGCGGACAGCGGGGCGACGAGCAGGGTGCCGAGGCCGATGCCGGTGACGGCGACGCCGACCGCGAGGGTGCGTTTGCGCTCGAACCAGCCGCCGACGACGGCGACGAGGGGTACGTAGCAGCAGGCCACGCCGAGTCCCACACCGAGCGCGTGGCCGAGGTAGGCCTGCCACAGCGAGTGCGCGCGGGCCGTCACCACCAGGCCACCGCCCAAACAGGCGGCACCGACGAGCAGAACGGGACGCGGACCCAGGCGGTCAACGGCCGGACCCGAGACCGCACCCAGACCGAACAGCGCCAGGGTGGTCAGCGAGAACACCGCCGCAGTGGCTGCCCGTCCGGTTCCGAGCTCGCTGCTCATTGGGATGAGGAACGCGCCGAAGCTGTAGGCGATGCCGAAGCTGGTGAACATCGCCGCGAACGCGGCGGCGGTGACGACCCAGGCGCGGCGGCTGTCGAGGCCGGGCGCAGGGATGGTCATAGTTGCCGGACGCTACGCCTGACCGGGGTAGCAGTACCCCGGGGTGCTCAGCTGACCTCGCTGCGGCGCTTGCGCACCTGCCAGACCAGCAGGGCCAGCAGCACGATGACGACCACGGCGATGGCCGCGCCGTAGCCCGCTTCTTCGGCGACCGTCCGGTAGGAGGTGCCGGCCAGAAAGCCGAGCAGCACGAAACCGATGCCCCACACGACGCCCCCCACCGCGTTCCAGATGATGAAGCGGCGGTAGGGCATTCGCGATGTTCCGGCCAGCGCCGGCATGACCGCGCGGAAGAAGGCGATGAAGCGACCGAGGAACACCGCCGAGCCCCCCTTGTGTGCCAGGAAGCTGCGTGCCCGGTCGAGCTGGTGGCGCCGACTGTCCAGGAAGCGGTGTTGCACCAGGCGGTTTCCGTAGTGCTTGCCGATCTCGTAGCCGACGCTGTCGCCCACGATGGCCGCCAGCACGACCACGAGGCAGATGACCACCACATTGGCGTGCCCGAGGCTCGCGGCGACGCCGCCGACCACGGCCGCCGTCTCGCCGGGAATCACGAATCCGACGAAAATCGCGTCCTCGGCGAAGACAAGCAGCCCCACGACCAGGTAGACCCAAATCGGCGAAACGTTGAGGAGGTTCTCGACGAGGCCGCTCATCCGGTCGGTGTGCCGAGCCGCGAGGCGCCCGTTCCCGGGGCTTGCATGGTCAGAAGTAGAGGCGGCTGACCGTCTCGGCCACGCACACCGGCTTGTCGCCACCCTCCACCTCGAGGGTCGCGGTGACCACGAGCTGCAGACCACCGGTGATCTCGGTGACGTCGGAGAGCACCGAGGTGCTGCGGACCTTCGAGCCCACTGGGACCGGGCTGGGGAAGCGCACCTTGTTCAGGCCGTAGTTGACGCCCATCTTCGCGCCCTCCACGGAATAGGTTTGCCAGGACAGCATCGGAATCAGCGACAGGGTGAGGTAGCCGTGCGCGATCGTGGTGCCGAACGGGCCCTTCGCTGCCGCATCGGGGTCGACGTGAATCCACTGGTGGTCACCCGTGGCCTCGGCGAAGGTGTCGATCCGGCTCTGCTCGATGGTCACCCAGTCGCTGCTGCCGAGGGTCTCGCCGCGGGCTGCCTGCAGTTCCTGGGGGTTGTGAAAGGTGCGCACGTGTGGCTCTCCTGCCTGTCGGGGCCCCGCAGCGCTGCGGGCTCACTCCGATCGTCGCATGCCGCCTACGATGGGCACGCATACTCCCGGCGCCGCCACCCCCACCGCATGATCGAGGAGCTCCCCAGCGATGACCGTCAGCACCGCCGTCGACCTGATCGACTACGACGAGGTCGTCGCGCAGTTCGACCCGGTGCTCGGGATGGAGGTGCACGTCGAGCTCGGCACGGCGACCAAGATGTTCTGCGGCTGCCCTACCGGATTCGGGGCCGAGCCCAACACCCAGACCTGCCCCGTGTGCCTCGGCCTTCCCGGTGCGCTGCCGGTGGTCAACCGGGCCGCCGTGGAGTCAGCCGTGCGGATCGGTCTGGCCCTGAACTGCGCCATCACCCCGTGGGGCCGTTTCGCGCGCAAGAACTACTTCTATCCCGACCAGCCGAAGAACTTCCAGACCTCCCAGTACGACGAGCCGATCGCCACCGACGGCCACCTCGATGTGGTGCTCGACGACGGCGAGGTCTTCCGGGTGGAGATCGAGCGCGCGCATATGGAAGAGGACACCGGCAAGTCGATGCACGTCGGCGGGGCCGCCGGCCGAATCCACGGCGCCAGCCACTCGCTGCTGGACTACAACCGGGCAGGGGTGCCCCTGGTCGAGATTGTCACCAGGACCATCACCGGAACCGGCGCCCGGGCCCCCGAGGTGGCGCGCGCCTACGTCACCGCGCTGCGCGACCTCCTGCAGTCCCTGGGAGTTTCCGACGTCCGGATGGACCAGGGTTCGCTGCGCTGTGACGCCAACGTCTCGCTGATGCCCCCGGGATCGGCGGTGCTGGGCACCCGCACGGAGACCAAGAACGTGAACTCGCTGCGCAGCGTGGAGCGTGCCGTGCAGTACGAGATGCGCCGGCAGGCCGCCGTGCTGCTCTCCGGTGCGGCGGTGGTGCAGGAAACCCGGCACTTCCGGGAGTCCGACTTCACCACCTCACCGGGCCGACGCAAGGAGACCGCCGAGGACTACCGGTACTTCCCCGAGCCCGACCTGACCCCCGTCGCGCCCGAGGCCGCATGGGTCGAGCAGCTGCGGGCCACGCTGCCCGAACTGCCGTGGCAGCGCCGGGCCCGCATCCAGGCAGACTGGGGGGTGAGCGACGAGGAGATGCGCGACCTGCGCAATGCCGGCGCGCTGGACCTGGTCGCGGCGACCGTGCAGGCCGGAGCGCCGGTGGGGGAGGCGCGCTCCTGGTGGGTGTCCTACCTCTCCCGGCAGGCCAACCTCCGCGGTGTGGAGCTGGCTGCGCTGCCGATCACGCCGGTGCAGCTGGCGCGGGTGATCGCGCTGGTCGCCGACGGTTCGTTGAACAACAAGCTGGCCCGCCAGGTCGTGGACGGTGTGCTCGACGGCGAGGGCGAGCCGGACGGGGTGCTCGCGGCGCGTGGCTTGGCCGTGGTCAGCGACGACACCGCGCTGCAGGCCGCGGTCGACGAGGCCTTGGCCGCCAATCCCGCCGTCGCCGAGAAGATCCGGGGCGGCAAGGTGGCGGCGGC
>JAABVA010001830.1_pt1 | contig 22051 bp, 18 predicted proteins | sample 5560331 | NCBI WGS metagenome assembly JAABVA01 (sample SAMN12812661, study PRJNA571458) | rock metagenome | isolation source: Antarctica rocks | place: Antarctica: Victoria Land, Mt New Zealand sud | collected 2016-01-07
CGCCACACCGGGCGGGATCTGCGCCGGGTCGCGCCACACCGGGCGTGGTCCGCGAGGCGTCTGCGCACACGGCGAGCTGTCTGCGCACATGTCGTGGCGTGTGCGCAGTGGCGGCCCGGTGTGCGAGGACGTCAAGGCCGGTCTTCTGCGCGAGCCGCCCGCGTCCGCGCTGGCGTGGTCAGCCACCCATGTCGGGCGCCGACGTCGTCAGCGCCCCGCAAACGCCCGCTCGAGCCGCGCGGCCACGATCGCGAATGTGTCCAGTTCGGACCATGTCCAGCGAACCACCCGCAGGCCCTCATCCCGCAGCCGGTCCTCGCGCAGCTTCTCGGCGATGACGACGTCGGCGGGGGCCTGCCCAGGCCCCAAGAACCGGCCGTACTTCGCGCAGCCGTCGAACTCGCCGACGGCGCGCAACGGCGGCCAGCCGAAGTCAACGCGTCCGACGAGCCGGCCGGTAACCCCCAGGACTGCCCACTGCGGGGTGGGGGGCTCGAGCCCGGCCCGGTGGATCGCCACCCGGCTGCGCGACTCCCCGACACTTTCACTCCGCCCGTCCGCGAATGCCATCACCCGGCGAGCTGCGGTGTTCCCGCGTCGGTGGGCCGCTCGCTCGAGAGCTGCGTCCAACTCCGATGGTGTGACCAAATCGTGGTGCAGAGCTCCATCGGCGACCACCACAGCCTGCTCGAAGGGGACCAACCGCGCGACGTCCACCACCGTGCGGGCGACGCTTGTCACAGCCTTGCCGTCAAGCAACACAACCTCGTCGGATTCCCATGGGGCAGCGTGCACGTGTAACAGCCGGCCGCGACGGCCGCCCGACCGACGCTGTCGGCTGGCGTGCACCCGTTCCAGTTGAAGGTTCCAGATTGGCAGACCATGCAGCACGGCTGCCGAGGTGTGGCTGATGACGGCGCCGGCGGACAGTGCCGGCACCGCTGCACTGACCAGCAACGCGTGCCTGGCCACGCGATCGTTGAGGTCGCGATGGTCCGCACGGACGTAGGCGCCGGGGCGGAGCCGTTTCAGCTGGCCGTACCGCAACGTGCGCCGCAGCTCGTGCTCGGCAACACCGCTGTCGAGGATCTGGGGCCGGAAACTGAGGCCGGTGAGGTCGAGGTCCATGGTCGTGAGCGTCCATGCCCGGATCGCTCCGCGGGCGGTCCATTCGCCCCCTGTGGACAACTGGCGTCGATGTGGACAACCGGAGCCCACCCTCTGCGCACACCTGATGACGTCTGCGCACGGTGCGCACCGTGTGCGCAGACGCCAGCCGGTGTGCGAGGAGCCGCGAGAGACGCCAGCCGCCCCGAGCCGCGGGAGCCGCCAGCCAGCCGCCGCCCGTGGGCCCAGTAGGGTTCGGTGCGCCCGCCGAAGCCACCGCCGCCCGGCCGAAGCCACCGCCGCCCGCCGCAGCCACCGCAGCCACCGCAGCCACCGCAGGGAGCCCCCATCGTGACCCGATCCACCCGTCCAGTCGTGCTCATCGCCGAGCAGCTCGCGCCGTCGGTCGTTGACGCGCTCGGCGACGGGGTGGAGGTCCGCCATGTCGACGGCACCGACCGCGTGGCCCTGCTGACGGCGGTTGCGGAAGCCGATGCGTTGCTCGTGCGCTCCGCCACCCAGGTCGACGCCGAGGTGCTGGCCGCCACGACGCAGCTCAAGGTCATCGCCCGCGCCGGTGTGGGGCTGGACAACGTCGAGGTGCCGGCGGCCACCGCGCGCGGTGTCATGGTCGTCAACGCGCCCACCTCCAACATCGTCTCGGCCGCCGAGCACGCAGTCGCCCTGCTGCTCGCCGCGGCACGGCAGATCCCGGCCGCCGACGCCACGCTGCGCACGCACGCCTGGAAACGCAGCAACTTCAACGGGGTGGAAATCTCCGGCAAGACGATCGGCGTGGTGGGCCTCGGCAAGATCGGGCAGCTCTTCGCCCAGCGCATCGCGGCCTTCGGCACCACGCTCATCGCCTACGATCCGTACGTCTCCGCGGCCCGCGCGGCGCAGCTCGGCATCGAGCTGGTGAGCCTGGGTGAGCTGCTGCGCCGCGCCGACGCCATCAGCGTGCACCTGCCCAAGACGCCGGAGACCAGGGGGCTCATCGGCGCCGAGCAGCTGGCGCTCACCAAGCGGGGCGTCATCGTCGTGAACGCCGCCCGCGGTGGACTCGTCGACGAGCAGGCGCTCGCCGACGCCCTGGCCACCGGGCAGGTGGGTGCGGCGGGCATCGACGTCTACGCCAGCGAACCGTGCACCGATTCCCCGCTGTTCGAGCTGCCGAACGCGGTCGTCACCCCGCACCTGGGTGCCTCCACCACCGAGGCGCAGGACCGTGCCGGCACCGACGTCGCCCGTAGCGTGCTGCTGGCCCTGGCCGGCGACTTCGTGCCCGACGCGGTGAACGTGCAGGCCGGCGGGGTGGTGGGCGAGGAGGTCGGTCCGTGGCTGGAGCTGGTGCGCAAGCTGGGGTTGCTGCTCGGTGCGGTCGCTGGCGCGCTGCCCGCGACGATCATCGTTGACGTCCGCGGCGAACTCGCGGCCGAGGACGTCACGGTGCTGCAGCTGGCGGCCCTGCGGGGCGTGTTCTCCGCCGTGGTGGAAGACCAGGTCACCTTCGTCAATGCTCCGGCGCTGGCCGAGGAACGCGGGGTGAGCGTGGAGCTGACCACCGCCACCGAGAGTCCCAACCATCGCAGTGTGGTCATCCTGCGCGCGGCGCTACCCGACGGCGCCAGCTACAGCGTCGCCGGCACCCTGTCCGGCCCGCAGCAGGTGCAGAAGGTGGTCGGGGTGAACGGACGCAACTTCGACCTGCGCGCCGAGGGGGTCAACCTGTTGCTGGCCTACAACGACCGACCCGGGGTGATGGGGCGCGTCGGCACCATGCTCGGCGAGGCGAACGTGAACGTGGAGGCCGCGCAGATCAGCCAGGCGGCCACGGGCGACGGAGCCACCATGATCCTGCGGGTGGACCGTGAGGTGCCCCGGAAAGTACTCGAACCGCTCGGCGCGGCGGTGGGCGCGAGCACCGTGCAGGTCGTCGACCTGAGCTGACCACCCGAGCGAAGTCCCAACAGCTGGGGGAAAGTTGCCTACCAACCTTGGGAACCGCTTGGCCAAGTCACCCGTTCGGAGCAGCGCACGACGGGATCGGGGTGAGCACCGTGGGTCGTCGCTGATCCACGCCGCGCGACCGTCCGGCTGTCCGTCCACACCGCTACCCCGGTCGTCCGAACGAACAGGGGGCACGGTGACCAACATGCAGCGATATCGATGGGGTGACGCCGCCATCGTCAACGCCGCGTCCACAGTCGCAGACGGTAGGTTCTGCGACCAGATCGCGGAGTCCGTCCACCCCAAGTGAGGGCACCCGCGCCCCACCCTCCTGGAGGTAGCGATGAAGCTCGCGGTGGTCCCCGGTGACGGTATCGGACCCGAGGTGATCACCGAGGCGCTCAAGGTGCTCCACGAGGTGGTCCCCGACATGGACACCGACACCTACGACCTCGGCGCCGCGCGCTGGCACTCCACCGGTGAGCTGCTGCCCGACTCGGTGCTCACCGAACTCCGCGAGCACGACGCGATCCTGCTCGGGGCGGTGGGCGACCCCTCGGTGCCCAGCGGGATCCTCGAGCGTGGCCTGCTGCTGCGACTGCGCTTCGAGATGGACCATCACGTGAACCTCCGTCCCGCGCGGCTGTTCCCAGGGGTCACGTCTCCCTTGTCCGACCCCGGTGACATCGACATCGTCGTCGTCCGGGAGGGCACCGAGGGCCCCTACGTCGGCAACGGCGGTGTGCTCCGGCGCGACACTCCGAACGAAGTGGCCACCGAGGTCAGCCTCAACACCTGGTTCGGCGTGGACCGGGTGGTGCGCGACGCGTTCAGGCGGGCCGCCGCCCGCCGCAAGCACGTCACGCTGCTGCACAAGACCAATGTACTCACCCACGCCGGGTCGTTGTGGTCGCGGGTGGTGGAGGAGGTGTCGCTGGAGCACCCGGACGTGGCCGTTGCCTACCAGCACGTCGACGCAGCGACCATCCACCTCGTCACCGACCCTGGCCGCTTCGACGTGATCGTCACCGACAACCTGTTCGGCGACATCGTCACCGATCTCGCTGCCGCCGTCACCGGAGGCATCGGACTCGCTGCCAGCGGCAACCTCGACCTCACGCGCACCAACCCCAGCATGTTCGAGCCGGTGCACGGCAGCGCACCCGACATCGCCGGGCAAGGCCTCGCCGACCCGACGGCGGCGATCCTGTCGGTCGCGCTGTTGCTCGATCACCTCGATCGCGGTGACGCCGCCCGGCGGGTACAGGCAGCCGTGGCGTTCGACCTGGCCACCCGGGACCCAGCCAAGCCCGGCGCCACCTCCGCTGTCGGTGATCGGCTCGCTGCGCTGGTGTCCTCCGTCGGCTGAGCGACCCGGCCCGGGTAAGGGGGGTTGTTCCACGGACTGGGAGCGCCTTTCCTGCGGCTGGGCGCGGTGGCACCATCGTCGCCGTGCGTCCTACCGTGATCGTCATCGGCAGGCGCGTCGGGTAGCTCGATCCCCGACGCGCGGACCTCCCACATCATGTGGGGGGTCCGTCGTCGTTGCGGCCCATGTTGTTCGCCCCCCGCACCACTCGCTGCCCCCCTTCGTCTTGGCCCCCTCGCCCAGGAGATCCGATGACCAGCAGTACCCCCGTCCGCACCGCGCCGGCCGGCACCCCGCTCGGTGACTCGTTCCACGTCTACGACACGACGCTGCGCGACGGCGCCCAGGCCGAGGGCATCACCTACTCGGTGGCTGACAAACTCGCGGTGGCGCGACTGCTGGACGAGCTGGGCGTCGGGTTCATCGAGGGCGGCTGGCCGGGTGCGCTGCCCAAGGACACCGAGTTCTTCGCGCGCGCGGGCAGCGAACTCGAGCTGCACCACTCCGTCCTGGTGGCCTTCGGGGCCACGCGCAAGGCCGGGCTGGTGGCCGCCGACGACCCGCAGGTCCGCGCCCTACTGGACTCGGAAGCTCCCGTGGTGACCGTGGTTGCAAAGTCGGACCGGCGCCACGTGGAACGGGCGCTGCGCACCGACCCGGCCGAGAACCGGGCGATGGTCACCGACACCGTTGCCCTCCTGGTGGCGGAGGGACGCCGCGTGTTCGTGGACCTGGAGCACTTCTTCGACGGCTACGCCCATGACGTCCACCACGCTGTCGGAGTGGTGGAGGCAGCGATCCAGGCCGGCGCCGACGTGGCCGTGCTCTGCGACACCAACGGCGGAATGCTGCCGCTGCGGGTCGCGGAGGTGATCCAGGCGGTCGCGGCCAGGACCGGCGCCCGCCTCGGCATCCACTGCCAGGACGACACGGCGTGCGCGGTGGCCAACAGCCTCTCCGCGGTGCAGGCGGGCGCCACCCACGTGCAGTGCACCGCCAACGGCTACGGCGAGCGCACGGGCAACGCCGATCTGTTCGCGGTCCTCGGCAACCTCGCCACGAAGCTGGGAATGCCGGTGCTGCCCGAGGGCGCCCTCGCCGACCTCGTGCGGGTGAGTCACGCACTGGCAGAGTTGGCCAACACCGCTCCCGAGCCGCGCCAGGCCTACGTCGGCACCAGTGCCTTCGCCCACAAGGCCGGTTTGCACGCCAGTGCCATCAAGGTCGACCCGGAGCTGTACAACCACCTCGACCCGATCCTGGTGGGCAACGATATGCGCGTACTCGTCACGGAGATGGCCGGTCGGGCCAGCATCGAGCTCAAGGGTCGCGAGCTGGGGGTGGACCTGGCCGGCCAGCGCGATGCGGTGGGACGCGTGGTGGAGCGGGTGAAGGCGCTGGAGTCCCGGGGCTGGAGCTTCGAGGCGGCAGACGCCTCCTTCGAGCTGCTGCTGCGGGAGGCTACCGGCACCGGCCGCGCCGCGCCGTTCGTGCTGGAGAGCTACCGGGTGATCCTGGAGCACCGCGCGGGTGGTGAGATCGTGGCCGAGGCGACGGTGCGCGGCGCGGTCACCGGAGCTCGGGTGATTGCCACGGCAGAGGGCAACGGCCCGGTGAACGCCCTGGACGCCGCGCTGCGCACCGCACTGCGGCCCGAGCATCCGTGGGTGGACTCCGTGGAGCTGGCCGACTACAAGGTGCGCATCCTCGACGGCGCCCACGGCACCGACGCGGTGACCAGGGTGCTGATCGCCAGCGCCGACGGGCCAACCCGCTGGACCACGGTCGGGGTGGACGACAACGTGGTGGAGGCGTCCTGGCTCGCCCTGGTGGACGCGATGGCGTTCGCGGCCCTGCACCGGTCGTAGGCTCGCCGTCATGCGCTTGGGACGGATCGCCAGCCCGGACGGGGTCGCCTTCGTGAGCATCGAGGGGGAGGGGACCGCCCGCACCGCGCGGGAGATCGCCGAGCACCCCTTCGGCACCCCCACCTTCACCGGTCGCAGCTGGCCGCTGGACGACGTGCGGCTGCTCGCGCCGATCCTCGCGTCGAAGGTGGTGTGCGTCGGCAAGAACTACGCCGATCACGTCGCGGAGATGGGCAGCGCGGCCCCGACGGACCCGGTGATCTTCCTCAAGCCGAACACCTCGATCATCGGGCCCGGCGTGCCGATCGTGCTGCCGCCCACCTCTACCCACGTCGACTTCGAGGGTGAGCTGGCTGTCGTCGTCGGCCGCCCGTGCAAGGAGGTGCCCGCGGCCAAGGCCCTCGAGGTGGTGCTCGGCTACACCGTGGCCAACGACGTCACCGCGCGTGACCACCAGAGCGCCGACGGCCAGTGGACCCGGGCCAAGAGCCACGACACGTTCTGTCCGCTCGGCCCGTGGATCGAGACGGCCCTCGACCCCGCCGACCTCGACCTGCGCACCGAGGTCGACGGGGTGATCAAGCAGGACAGCTCCACGGCGTTCCTGCTGCACGACGTGCCCCAGGTCATCGAGTGGGTGTCCGCGGTGATGACCCTGCTGCCCGGCGACGTCATCCTCACCGGAACCCCGGCGGGGGTCGGGCCGATCAGCGACGGCCAGTCGGTGAGCATCACCGTGGCGGGCATCGGCACCCTGACCAATCCGGTGACCGCGCGGAGGTCCGTGTGAGCCCCCCCGCGGTGCCGGTGCGCGTCCGGTTCTGTCCCTCGCCCACCGGAGCCCCACACGTGGGGCTGATCAGGACGGCGCTGTTCAACTGGGCCTTCGCCCGCCACCACGGCGGCACGTTCGTGTTCCGCGTCGAGGACACCGACGCCGCCCGCGACTCCGAGGAGTCCTACGCGGCGCTGCTGGACGCGCTGCGGTGGCTTGGGCTCGACTGGGACGAGGGCCCGGAGATCGGCGGCCCGCACGGCCCGTACCGGCAGTCGCTGCGCCGCCCCCTGCACGACGACGTGGTGCGGCGCCTGGTCGAGGCAGGCGAGGCCTACGACAGCTTCTCCACCCCGGAGGAGGTGGCGGCCCGGCACCGGGCGGCCGGCCGTGATCCCAAACTGGGTTACGACAACCACGACCGCACCCTCGCCGACGCCGAGCGGCAGGCGTTCCTGGACGCGGGCCGCCGCCCCGTGCTCCGGCTGCGGATGCCGACCCACGACCTGAGCTGGATCGACCTGGTCCGCGGCGAGACTGCGTTCCGGGCCGGCACGGTGCCGGACTTCGCGCTGACCCGTGGCACCGGAGAGCCGCTGTACACGTTGGTCAACCCGGTGGACGACGCCCTGATGGGCATCACCCACGTGCTGCGCGGCGAGGACCTGCTCTCCTCGACCCCCCGCCAGCTCGCGCTGTACGAGGCGCTGGTGCGGATCGGCGTCGCCGGGCGCACGCCCGAGTTCGGGCACCTGCCGCTCGTCCTGGGTGAGGGCAACAGGAAGCTGTCCAAGCGGGATCCGCAGGCCAACCTCTTCGTCCACCGCGAGCGCGGCTTCCTCCCCGAAGGTCTGCTCAACTACCTGGCGCTGCTGGGCTGGTCGCTGGCCCCGGACCGCGACGTGTTCGGCCAGGCGGAGCTGGTGGCGGCCTTCGACGTGGCCGACGTGGTGCGCAACCCCGCCCGGTTCGACCAGCACAAGGCCGACGCCATCAACGCCGAGCACATCCGGATGCTCGGCCCCGTCGATTTCGCCGCGCGGCTGCACGCCCACCTCGTCGCCCGCGGTGTCGTCCCCGCCGACGTCGATCGGGCGGTGTTCGACGCCGCGGCGGCGCTCGTGCAGACCCGCATCGTGGTGCTGTCGGACGCCGGGCCGCTGCTGCACTTCCTGTTCGTCGACGAGGCCGGTTTCACCGTGGACCCGGCCGCGGCCGCGAAGGTGCTCACGGCGGACGCGGTGGTGCCGTTGACCGCAGCGACCAGCGCGCTGGAGCAACGCGCCGACTGGACCGCGGCGACGATCGAGCAGTCGCTGCACGGTGCGCTGGTCGACGGCTTGGGCCTCAAGCCCCGCAAGGCGTTCGCCCCGGTCCGCGTGGCCGTGACCGGGTCCACGATCAGCCCGCCGCTGTACGAGTCGATGGAGCTGCTCGGCCGCGAGCGTTCGCTGGCGCGGCTGCGCGCCGCCACCGCCGTCACGTGAGGCGCCAGAGTTGACGCTGCGGCCCGCCGAGGTGGATTGGTGGTCGGGGCCGGTCGTGCGTTATTCTGTCTCACGGCCTACCTGGGTGCCCGGAGCCGGGAAACCGCCGGGTTGGTGGGTGAAAAGCATTGGGGTATGGTGTAATTGGCAACACTAGGGATTCTGATTCCCTCATTCTAGGTTCGAGTCCTGGTACCCCAGCAGAGCGCCCTGGTCCCCTTGGCCAGCACAGGTCGTCGGTGTTCTACGCTGTACCCGTGTTCTACGCTGTACCCACAGTTCAGTACGACCAGCATCATCAGCTCAGGTCTTGGCCCCGTCGTCTAGCGGCCTAGGACGCCGCCCTCTCACGGCGGTAGCGAGGGTTCGAATCCCTTCGGGGCTACACCGTTCACAAGACTCCCTTCCGCCACGTGCAGGAGGGGACCTTGTGCGCTCGCGGCCACCCGCACCGGCCCCTCACGCGTCCACCGCCTCCGCGCGGCCATTGGGGAAGCCTTTAGCCCTCGGTGCGGTGGCTGCCCTCGGTGGCATTCAGGGCCGGGGGCGGGGCTCAGAGCCGGTGGTGCAGCGCCTCGGCCGCAGCGAGCAGGTCGGCCGCCCACCGCGCACCGGGCCGTCGGCCCATCCGGTCGATGGGTCCGGAGACCGAAACCGCCGCCACCACCGTGCCCGCGGAGTCACGCACCGGCGCCGATACGCTCGCCACCCCCGGCTCACGCTCGGCCACGCTCTGCGCCCAGCCACGGCGCCGCACGTCGACCAACGTGCGCTCGCTGAAGGCCGCCTCGGCCAGCACGGCGCGCTGGGTCGGTAGGTCGCACCAGGCAAGCAGCACCTTCGCCCCCGAACCTGCGCTCATCGGCAGCCGTGCCCCCACCGGCACGGTGTCGCGCAGCCCGGCCGGCGGCTCGATGGACGCCACGCAGATCCGGGTGGTGGCCTCTCTGCGGTAGAGCTGCACGCTCTCCCCGGTGATGTCGCGCAGCCTCGGCAGTACCGACGATGCCGCGTCCAGCAGGGGGTCGCTCGCGGCGGCGGCCAGTTCCGCGAGGGCCGGACCCGGGCGCCACCGGCCGTCGGCGCCCCTGGCCAGCAGCCGGTGCGTCTCCAGGCCAACGGCCAGCCGGTGTGCGGTGGCCCGGGGCAGGCCCGTGCGCGCGCACAGCGCGGAAAGACCGCACGGCTCGGTGGCCACCGCCGCGAGTACCGACATCGCCTTGTCGAGCACCCCGATACCGCTATGCTGTCCCACAAGCCGATACTAACGTCTCGCATGGTGAGACCACACACCCGTCGAGCGCCCGGCCCCGAATGCGGATACGGCCCTGAATGTGGATACGGCCCGGAAAGCGGAGCGCGACCCGGAAAGCGGAGCGCCCTCGACGGTGGAGGAATGCACAGATGGCAAGGACCCTGGCGGAGAAGGTCTGGGACGCGCACGTGGTGCGCCACGGCGAAGGTGCGGGCGCAGCCCGCGAGCCCGACCTGATCTACATCGACCTGCACCTCGTACACGAGGTCACCAGCCCGCAGGCGTTCGAGGGGCTACGGCTGGCGGGGCGCGCCCTACGCCGACCCGATCTGACCATCGCCACCGAGGACCACAACGTCCCCACCCAGAACATCGAGGCCCCCATCGCGGACCTCCTCTCGCGCACCCAGGTCGACACCCTGCGCCGCAACTGCGCGGAGTTCGGAATCCGGCTGCACTCGATGGGTGACGTCGAGCAGGGCATCGTGCACATCATCGGTCCGCAACTCGGCCTCACCCAACCCGGCCTCACCGTCGTCTGCGGCGACAGCCACACCTCCACCCACGGCGCGTTCGGCGCCCTCGCGTTCGGGATCGGGACCAGCGAGGTCGAACACGTGATGGCCACCCAGACGCTGTCGCTGCGACCGTTCAAGACCATGGCCGTCACCGTCGACGGCCAGCTGCCGAGCGGAGTCACCAGCAAGGACCTCATCCTCGCCGTCATCGCGCAGATCGGCACCGGCGGTGGGCAGGGGCACGTGCTGGAATACCGCGGCGACGCGATCGCAGCCATGTCGATGGAAGCCCGGATGACGGTGTGCAACATGTCGATCGAGGCCGGCGCTCGGGCCGGGATGATCGCCCCCGACCAGACCACCTACGACTACCTGCGCGGGCGGCCGCACGCGCCGCGCGGAGCCGAATGGGACGCCGCCCTAGCCAGCTGGGAACGACTGCGCACCGATGACGACGCGGTGTTCGACCGACAGGTGCGCATCGACGCGTCGACGCTCACCCCGTTCGTCACCTGGGGCACCAATCCCGGCCAGGGACTGCCGCTGGGCGCGTCGGTGCCCGACCCGGCGACAATCGTCGAGGACGGCCAACGGGTCGCGGCCGAGCAGGCACTGGACTACATGGGTCTGACGCCGGGCACCCCGCTGCGCGAGATCGTCGTGGACACCGTGTTCCTCGGCTCGTGCACCAACGGCCGGATCGAAGACCTGCGTGCCGCCGCGGCCGTGCTCCGCGGACGGTCGATCGCCGTTGGGTTGCGGATGCTTGTGGTGCCCGGGTCGATGCGGGTCAAGGCGCAGGCCGAGCAGGAGGGTCTGGACGTCGTGTTCACCGCGGCGGGAGCGCAGTGGCGCCAGGCCGGCTGCTCCATGTGCCTGGGAATGAACCCCGACCAGCTCGCTGCCGGGGAGCGGGCGGCATCCACTTCCAACCGCAACTTCGAGGGCCGCCAGGGCAAGGGCGGGCGGACGCACCTGGTGTCCCCACTCGTGGCCGCGGCCACCGCTGTGCGCGGCACCCTGTCTGCCCCTACCGACCTCGACTGAGTGGAAACCCTCATGGACGCCTTCACCACCCACACCGGTACCGGGGTCCCGCTTCGCCGGTCCAACGTGGATACCGACCAGATCATCCCCGCCGTGTACCTCAAGCGGGTGACCCGCACGGGCTTCGCGGACGGGCTGTTCGCCGCGTGGCGGGCTGAGCAGGGCTTCGTGCTCAACACCGCGCCGTTCGACACCGGAACCGTCTTGGTGGCCGGACCCGATTTCGGCACCGGGTCCTCACGTGAGCACGCCGTGTGGGCGTTGAGTGACTATGGATTCCGGGTGGTCATCGCCTCCCGCTTCGCGGACATCTTCCGTGGCAACGCGGGTAAGCAGGGGCTGCTCGCCGCCGAGGTGGCGCAACCCGACGTCGAACTGCTGTGGAAGCTGCTCGAGCAGCACCCCGGCACCCAGGTGAGCGTCGATCTCCTGGACCGCCGGGTGACCGCCGGGGACCTCGTGCTGCGCTTCGACATCGACGACTACACGCGGTGGCGTCTGCTGGAGGGACTCGACGACATCAGCCTGACCCTGCGTCAGCTGCGGCACATCGACTCCTTCGAGCAGCGCAGGCCGAGCTGGCTGCCCGTCACCACGCAGGCTCCGTAGGCTGATCCGGGTGCCCCCGCCCGTCAGATGTGGCGCGGCACATGGACTCCGGGCCGCCGTGGGTCTACCGTCAGCCCACTCGGTCCTTCGTGGACCACCCGTGTCGCGGAGGAGCAAGAAGTATGAACAAGGCGCAGCTCATCGATCTGCTCGCACAGCGTCTCGACGGGGACAAGCGCACAGCCGCCACTGCTGTCGAGGGCGTGGTCGACATCGTGGTCCGTACGGTGCAGGCCGGCGAGAACGTGACCGTCACCGGGTTCGGCGTGTTCGAAAAGCGCAGCCGGGCTGCCCGCGTAGCGCGCAACCCGCGCACCGGCGAGACGGTGCGGGTGGCTCCTACCTCGGTGCCCGCATTCCGGCCGGGGACGAACTTCAAGGCCGTGGTGAGCGGCGCCGCGGAGCTGCCGGCGGGCGCACCGGCAGTAAAACGAACTGCCAGCTCGACGCCGCGATCGACCGCGGCAACCAAGCGGACAAGCGGGACTGCTGGCACGGCCCCAGCGAAGGCGCCGACGAAGACCGCTGGGGTGAAGGCCCCGACGAAGACCGCTGCGCCGAAGACATCGGCGCCCAAGACCGCTGCCGCGAAGACGGCGGCGAAGGCGGTGGCGGCCACGGCGGCGCCGAAGCCACTCAAGGAGGAGAAGGCGGCCCTGGGCAAGAAGGCGCCGGGCAAGAAGGCGCCGGACAAGAAGAAGGGCGCCAAGTCCAAGAAGTGAGTGCTCAGCGGTAGGGGTCGGTGAGGTGGTCGACGGCCACCACGACCCCGCCCACCGCGGTGATCACCCATGTGCTGGCCTTGTGGGTCCGAGCGGCCGGCACCGGCACGCCGGACCGCGCCGCCCAGCGGTGCACCAGGTCGGGAATCACGCCGCCCTGACTGCACACCACCGGCACGCCGCCAGCGGTGAGGATCTGCTGCGCCCGCAGCGCGCCGGCCGCCGAGTCGACGGCGTACCCCTCCTCCGTCAGCGTCGGTTCGTTGCGCACCTCGGTGCCCAGCACGTCGGCCAGCGGCTGCACCGTCTGCACGCAGCGCGCCCGGTCAGCGGAGTGCACCGTGGTCGCACCGAAGGCCAGGCACAGCGAAACCAACGCCTGCGCCTGATCCCGGCCTTCGGGTGAGAGCGGCCGCAGCCGGTCGTCGCCGCTGAATCGTTTGCGGCTGCCTGCCTTGGCGTGACGCACCAACAGCAGGGTGGAGGTGGCAGCCGGCAGCCTGGTGAAGCGGCGGAGGACGGCGACGTCGCCCCGGTGGGTCACGAGCCGACCGGCGTCGCGCACCGGCAGCCAGCGCAGCTCGTCCACCTCACCGTTCGCAGTGAACTCCCCGCCCAGCGAGCGGGCCGCCCAGTGCTCTACCCGTTTGCCGCGTCCGTCCACCCGATACTCGGTGCGGCCGAGGTGGCGACCCAGCGCCACCGTGTGGCCGGTTTCCTCGACCACCTCACGGACGGCGGCCACCACCCGATGTTCCCCTGGCTTCACCTTGCCCTTGGGCAGCGACCAGTCGTCGTACCGCGGGCGGTGCACGACGGCCACCTCGGCTAAACCGTCGGAGGCCTCGCCGGATGCCTCGTCGGATGCCTCGGACAGGGGCCGCCAGAGCACCGCACCCGCGGCCAGCCCCGGGTGAGGGTGCGTACTCACTCTGCGCTGCGGTGTCGGCGCATCATCTCCACCTGATGGTCGCGCACGCGCTCACCCGATGCCGGGAATGCGGCCCAGCCACCGTCCGGCTCCATCACCCAGCAGCGGGTGTCCGGGTCGAGCAGTGAGTCGAACACGTCGTCCAGCTCGGCAGTCAGCCGCGGGTCGCGCACCTGCACCATCACCTCGACGCGACGGTCGAGGTTGCGGTGCATCATGTCGGCACTGCCGATCCAACACTCGTCGCTGCCAAGGAAATGGAAGATCCGGGAATGTTCCAGGAAGCGTCCGAGGACGCTGCGCACGTGGATGTTCTCGCTCAGCCCCGGCACACCCGGTTTGAGCGCACAGATGCCGCGCACCACCACATCGACCGGCACTCCGGCCTGCGACGCGCGGTACAGCGCGTCGATCACCTGCTCGTCGACCAGTGCGTTGGCCTTGAGTCGGATGCCGGCCGGACGACCGGCCTCCGCGTGCGCGACCTCGTCCTCGATGCGCCCGACGATCCCGCGGCGCACCCCGTAGGGGGCCACCATCAGGTTTCGGTACTCCTTTTGCCGGGAGTAGCCGGTGAGGGAGTTGAACAGCTCGGTGAGGTCGCGCCCGATCTCCGGTGACGCGGTGAGCAGGCCCATATCTTCGTAGATTCGGGCGGTCTTCGGGTTGTAGTTGCCAGTGCCCAGATGGCTGTACCGGCGGATCGCGGACCCTTCCCGGCGCACGACCAGGCAGGTCTTGCAGTGAGTCTTGAGACCCACCAAGCCGTAGACCACGTGCACGCCGGCCTGCTCCAGCTTGCGCGCCCAGGTGATGTTGGCCTGTTCGTCGAACCGCGCCTTGATCTCCACCAGGGCCACCACCTGCTTACCGGCCTCGGCCGCGTCCACGAGCGCGTCGACGATCGGTGAGTCGCCCGAGGTGCGGTACAGGGTCTGCTTGATGGCCAGGACGTTGGGGTCGGCGGCGGCCTGCTCCACGAAACGCTGCACGCTGGTAGAGAACGAGTCGTAGGGATGGTGCACCAACACGTCGCCTTCACGCAGGGTGGCGAACACGCTCTTGGGCATCTCGCGCTCGCCGAATGCGGGGTGGGTGGCCGGCACGAACGTGGGGTCCTTCAGGTGCGGGCGGTCGACCGAACTCAGCTCCATCAGGCTCGCGAGGTCAAGCAGCCCCGGCACCTGCACCACATCTCGCGGGTTCACGTCCAGCTCGCGCAGCAACAACTCCAGCATGTGCTCGGTCATGTCGTCGGCGACCTCCAGCCGTACCGGCGAGCCGAAGCGGCGCCGGGCGAGCTCACGCTCCAGCGACTGCAACAGGTCTTCGTCGCGGTCTTCCTCGACCTCGACGTCGGCGTTGCGGGTGATGCGGAACGCGTGTTGCTCCACCACGTCCATCCCGGGAAACAGCATGTTCAGGTGGGCGGCGATGAGGTCCTCCAGCGGGAGGAACACGTCCACGCCCTGTTGGACCCGGGCGAACCGGTCGACGTTGTCGGGGACCTTCACGCGGGCGAAGCGCTCGCCCGCGGTCTCCGTGTCACGCACGGTGACCGCGAGGTTCAGTGCCAGGCCGCTGATGTAGGGGAACGGGTGCGCCGGATCGACAGCCAGCGGGGTGAGCACGGGGAACACCTGGTCACGGAAGTATTCCGAGAGCCGGGCGCGGCTGGCGGAGTCGAGGTCGCTCCACTCCGCGATGGCGACGCCCTCGGCCTCCAGTGCGGGCTGTACGTCGTCGAGGAACACCCGGGCGTGCCGCTGGGAGATCTCCTGCGTGCGCTGGGCCACCATCCGCAGCTGTTCCCGGGGGGAGAGGCCGTCTGCGGAGCGTACCGACAGGCCGGTCTCGTCGCGGCGCTTGAGCCCAGCCACCCGCACCATGTAGAACTCGTCCAGGTTCGAGGCGAATATCGCCAAGAACTTCGCCCGCTCGAGCAGGGGCAGCGACGGGTCCTCCGCGAGCGCCAGGACGCGGGAGTTGAAGTCCAACCAGCTCAGCTCACGGTTGAGGTAGCGGTCTTCGGGTAGGTCGTTGCGCAGCGTCGCCGCTGGTGTGGCCGCTGGCGGTGCGGCCAAAATGGTGCGCGACACGCGTGGGCTCACCGCGACCGGGGCGCGGGCAGCGCCGGTGGGCTCGCCGCCCGGCTCGTCGGTGGGCTCCCGGCCCGCTTCGTCGGTGGCCTCGCCGCCCGGCTCGTCAGTGGGCTCGCCGCCCGGCGCGGCGGCGGGCTCGGTCTGCGGGGTGCCTGCTGGGGACAGCGCTGCGGTACTCACGATCCGATCTTCCCTCACCGGAGGGGGTGGTGGCATCCACTCCCGGCAGCCGCCAGGTGAACTTTCGCCTCGACCCCCGGCGGCGCTCACCCGGGCGGGCTCATCGCGGCCACGGTCAGCAGGTAGACGACTCCGGTGGGATCGTGGTGCGCACGCACCCGTTGCCCGGTGCGCAGCCGTTGCCAGCCGCCCAACGCCGCGGCCTCGGCGGGGCAGCGCAGCTGCCTGCCGTCGTCGCAGCGCAACCGCACCTGGCCGGCGCTGACGCTCTGGACGGTCGCCACGACCCCGGTGCGGTCGAGCAGCGCAGTCGTGGCCGGGCCTACCCCCAGACGCAGCGCGGCGGCCAGGTCGGCCACCGTGTCCACGTCGCAGCGCAGCCCCGGCCAGGAGCCCTCGAGGAGCACTGCCCCCGAGGCAGCGTGCGCCAGCGCGGAGCCGGGTCCGAAGTGCGGGTCGAGTTCCGTTCCGGGGGGAGCAAGCAGCAGGGTGGTGCCGGTGCCACCGGCGTCGGCCACGGCGGCGCGGGCACCGTTGGCGGCGGCCACCACGGCCCTCAGATCGCTCGGGCGGAGTGCGGGCAGGTCGGCTTGCAACGCCAACACCCCGGCCGCAGCGGGCAGGTCGGCGGCGGCGCCGGCGAGGGCGGCGTTGAGCCCACCGAGCGGACTCGTGGGGTCGGGCACCACGCGGGCACCGGCGGCACGGGCGCGCTGGGCCACCACCAGGTCGCGGGTGAGCACGTGTACTCCGGCCACCGCCGGGCAGCGCAGCGCGGCGCCCACGGTGTCGATCAGCATGGCCAGCACCAGGGCGGAGCGTTGTTGCTCCCCGAACGCAGGGGCGAGCCTGCTCTTCGCCTCGGACAGATCCTTCACCGCGACGAGCACCTGAGTGTCTGCGGGATCCACCGGTGAGATCCTGCCAGCGCCCGGCAGGGCAGGATGACGCCGACGGCCCGAGACCTACGGACGGGAGGGTGATCGGTGGCGGTGGTGGCAGTGCTCGGCGCGGGTACGTGGGGCACCACGTTCGCCAAGGTCCTCGCCGACGCCGGCAGTGAGGTGACGCTGTGGGCCAGGCGGCCCGACATCGCCGCTGCGGTGAGCACGACGCGCCGTAACCCCGAGTACCTGCCCGATGTGCTGCTGCCAGCGGGTCTGCGGGCGACCAGCGACCATCGCGCCGCACTGGCCGGAGCCGACACGGTGGTATTGGCCGTGCCCGCGCAGACCCTGCGCACCAACCTCACCCGATGGGTCCTCGACCTACCCGGCGACGCCACCCTGCTCAGCCTGGCCAAGGGGGTGGAGTTGCGGACGTTGGAGCGGATGAGCGAGGTGGTGCGCGAGGTGGCCGGGGTGCCGCCCGGCCAGGTTGCCGTGCTCAGCGGACCCAACCTGGCGCGGGAGATCGCGGCCGAGCAGCCGACCGCTACCGTCATCGCCTGCACCGACCACGACCGGGCCGTGGCGCTGCAACGGGCGTGCACCACCGGCTATTTCCGGCCCTACACCAACACCGACGTGGTGGGGTGCGAGCTGGGTGGTGCCGGCAAGAACGTCATCGCGCTGGCCTGCGGGATGGCGGTGGGCATGGGTCTGGGGGACAACACGATTGCCAGCCTCATCACCCGGGGGCTGGCCGAGGTCACCCGGCTGGGAGTGGCCGCGGGAGCGCAGGCGGCGACGTTCGCGGGGCTGGCCGGGCTCGGCGACCTGGTGGCCACCTGCTCGTCGCCGCTGTCGCGTAACCGCACCTTCGGGGTGCACCTGGGACGCGGGGAGTCCCTCGCGCTGGCGCTGGCCGCGGCACATGGGCAGATAGCCGAGGGCGTCCAGTCCTGCACGGCCATCCGCGGACTCGCCGCACGCCACGGGGTGGAGGTGCCCCTCACCGACGGGGTGCACCGCGTGTGCCACGAGGGCCAGCCGGCCGTCGATATGGCCCGAGAACTGCTGGGCCGCAGCACCAGGCCGGAATGATGGACCCGGAATGGTGGATGCCGTGACCGCACGTGGTGACTCCACCCGCTGTGTGCGCGCCGGTGTCGGCCCGGCGGCGGCGGGGCAGCCTTTCCTGCCCGGGCCGGTGTTGGCCGCGCCGTACCACCTGAGCCCCGACGAGGGGTCGGAGAGCGACAGCTACGGGCGGGCGTCGAACCCCGGCTGGCGCGGGTTGGAGGCGGCGCTGGCCGAGCTGGAGGGCGACGGGGACGCCGCTGTCGCTGCGGCAGTGACCGGCTCCGGCATGGCCGCGATCACCGTCCTGCTGCGGGCGCTGCTGCACTCACAGGACGTGCTCGTCCTGCCGTCCGACGGCTACTACCAGGTGCGTGCCTACGCGGCCGAGCGGCTGGTGCCGCTGGGCGTGCACGTCCGTGAGGTGGCAACGCCGGAGATGGCCGAGGCCGTCAGTGGCGCGCGGCTGGTGCTCGCGGAGACCCCGTCCAACCCTGGCCTGGACGTGGTGGACCTGCGCGCGCTGTCGACTGCCTCTCACGCCGCGGGCGCGCTGCTGGCGGTCGACAACACCACGGCCACGCCGCTCGGCCAGCAGCCGTTGCGCCTGGGCGCCGACGTGGTGGTGGCCAGCGGCACCAAGGCCCTCAGCGGGCACAGCGACCTGCTCATGGGCTACGTCGCCACCGCCGACGCCGGGGTGCTCGACGCGGTCCGGCGTGAGCGGGCACTGTCCGGCTCGGTGCTCGGGCCGTTCGAGACGTGGTTGGCCCACCGCAGCCTGGGCAGCGCCGCGCTGCGCCTGGACCGCCAGTGCGCCACCGCTGCGGCCCTCGCCGAGGCGCTGGCGCGGCATCCGGCGGTGCGCGAGCTGCGCTGGCCCGGGCTGATCGCCGATCCCTCCTACGCCGTGGCCGCCGCGCAGATGCGCCGCTTCGGCGGGGTGCTGCGCTTCGAACTCGCCTCCGCCGCTGCCGTTCATGCGTTCGTCGCTGCATCCGAACTGGTCAGCGCAGCCACGAGCTTCGGGGGGCTGCACACCACCGCCGACCGACGGGCACGCTGGGGCGACGACGTCGCCCCAGGCTTCGTACGGATCTCCTGCGGCATCGAGGACACCGACGACGTGGTGCGCGACGTGCTCGCCGCGCTGGACACCCTGCGCTGATCCGCCGCAAAACCCAGCCCGCATAAGCCACCGTTTCCGACGGGGCGGCGTATGCGGGCTCGGGTGCCCTACGCGGTGTCGGTGGCCGTCACGACGTCTACAGCGGCGCCGAGGTACAGCTGGTTCAGCACGTACTTCGTCCCGCTGGGCAGCGTCCCTGACTCGTTGGCCGACGAGGACGCCGGCCGCCCGCCCGGTCAGTGCGCACTGCGCGTCGTAGAAGTAGACGTCCAGGTCGTGGGTCCCGGCAATGGAGGAACCGGTGACCTCCACGGCGTGCTTGCCGTCACCGAAGCCGTCGGGCAGCTCGGTAACCCAGCCGTCGGCGCCCTGGGTCGCGGGGGCATCACGCAGGCGTTGGCGAACTCGACGCCCGTCACGCCCTGGGCTACATCGCCGGTGGGTTGGCGGCCGCGATGGTCCCCTTGTCGGTGACGGGCGCGTCCAGCGGCGCCGGCGGAAGTGGCTGCACCCTCTTGGCGTCACCAGCGAACACCTGCAATTCGGCGGACTGCACCGCGGTCTTGGTCTCCCCCAGCGCCTCGTCGGCCCAGTAGCGGACGAACTTGGCCTTGGTCGGCGTGGGCAGCTCGAACGTCCGGTAGTGCAGGTCGGGCGCGGTCGGGCGGGGCGCGGCGGAGGAGAACGCCTCGCCGCTTCGTACGGTCGACCAGTTCACGCCGTCCGTCGAGGTCTGCAACGTGAACGCCTTCAGACCCTCGAAGCGGGACGTCGTGTAGGCGCTGACCTGCACCGACGTTACGGTGGCCGGCTGCGCGAGCTCGACGACCACGTCGCCACCCCTGCCGGACTTCCAGCTGCTCGCCTCGGTGTCGTCCAGCAGCGCCTCGGCGTTGGGGTTGGTGCTGGAGACGACCTTCGCCCCGTTGCTGCTCGACGCCAGGTTCGGGGCCAGGGCGAACCGTAGGGGCGAACTCGCGCCGGCGACGACGTCGACGGCGTCGAAGGTCTGGGCACCAAGGCCCGGTGCCTGGCTGGTCACCGGGTAGCTGCCTGCGGCGGCGGGGACGGCGAAGCGTCCGTCCGCACCGGTCGACGCCACCGGCGAGACACGCGCCTCGAACTTCCCGAGCATGACCCGGGCGCCTTCGATGGCCTTACCGGTGGAGGCGTTGACGATCCGACCACCGATGCTGCCGTTCAGAGCCGGGTTCCGGTGGGTCGTACACCGGTACCGGGTCGGTGTCGTTGCCGCCGTCGGTGGACGCACCCACACCCGCGCCGCGCTTGGCGAAGGCCGAGTAGACGGTGTCGGCGAGCGACGCGAAGTCCGGGCGCGTGTGGTAGCGGTTGTCCATCGCCTTGAGGTTTCTCAGTAGTTTCCTCGTTGTAGGGTTGATAGCACGATTCCGGCGGCGACGATGTCGCCGATGCGGCTGGGGCACAGGCGGATTCGGCGTAGGCATTTCCAGCGTTGTTTGAGTTCGGTGGTGGTGGCGGGGGTGTTGAGGTCGGCGTGTGGGTCGAACCAGACGACTCGTGCGTCGGGGTGGTGCTGGACGACAACAGGGATCGTGGCCAGGGCCACGGCGCAGCGGCTCAGTGCGGTCACCGGCACCTGGCCGGCCGCCTGGACGTCCTCGCAGCGGGCTGTCAGCTGCCGCAGGGCGGGCATCGCGGCGGCCAGTTCGGTTTCCCAGTCAGTGTTCAACGCTGGTTCCGGCGACCCTATGGTGACCGGCTCGAGGTCCAGTCGGTCGGCGAGCTCGGCGGCGAGCAGCGGTCCGCCGGCCATCGCGCGGTCGTTGTGGTCACCGGCTCGGCCGTTGAACAGCGTCAGGGCGAGGCGGTCGGGCACGGAAGCTCCTCGGGATCTCGTGGTCGTGTGGGGCCGCGGGCGTCGAGGCGACGGGTGAAGACCACGCGGTGCAGCCCAGGGCCGTCGTGGTCGCTGTGGACCGGGATTCCGTCCACGGTCCGGTCGCCGGGGTCGATGCGGAAGCCCAGCCGCGTGTGGAAGGCGATCGAGTTCTGGTTGGTGGGGCTGGTGATGCACTCGACCTCCCGCGCGCTCCGTGCGACGGCGGCGGCACTGAAGCGTGCGTACAGTGTGGTGCGGCGCGTTCGCGTGCCTACATCTGTTCTAGGCGCTCGCTGGCTCGATCGGTCTCGCCTCATCAGCTGGCTATGACCTTGCCGAACGCCGCCCGACAAGCTTCGTCATCTTCGGCGTCGCCATGTTCCTCGTCGTCGGTATCGGGTCATCGCCGTCACACAGAGCTCGCGAATAGCCGAGCGCTGGCGCCACGCCGCGACCGTGCTCGTGGCCGTTGTCGGTGTCGGGCTGGCCATCAGAGGTGTTGCCCTGGAAGTACTTCTCGCCATGAATGTCGGCGGGCTGCGGGCGAGCGTTGGGCCGCTGGAAACTTATTGGGGTCTTGTCCTCTGGAACCCGTGGTTCGTTTTGGGAGGTGCGCTCTTCATCGTGACGGCCATCCGCGGCAGCTCCTCGCGGTTCCACCGCGGCCAGTCTCAGTAGCCCTTCGTGAACCGTGTTGCGGTCTCGACTCGGCTTCGGGCCGTGGGCCTCGGTCGATATGGTCGCGGGGATGCCCGACCTGATCGCGCCCAGCGCACGTCTGCACACCGCTTGGCTCGGAGCGCACGCAGAGTGGGGCCCGGGCGTCCACGAGGACGGTTTCGGGTTGCTGCCCTCTGACGAGGTCGACTCGCCCGCCGGTTTCGCTGCCTGGGTCGCGAGGTTGGCCGACGCGTCGGATCAGGTAAACCCGGTGGCGGCCGGCCAGGTGCGTTGCACCTACCGATGGATCGTCGAAGGCAAGCGGGTGCTCGGCGGGATCGCGCTGCGGCACACGGGCAACGACGCCGTGCGGTGGGCCGGCCACATCGGCTACGGCATTCGGCCGTCCGCGCGACGGCGCGGGCTCGCCACCTGGGCGCTGGGCCGGATCCTCGACGAGGCGCGGGTCCTGGGCATGGATCGGTTGCTGATCGTCTGCGAGGCGGACAACGTCGCCTCG
>JAABVA010001831.1_pt1 | contig 22051 bp, 19 predicted proteins | sample 5560331 | NCBI WGS metagenome assembly JAABVA01 (sample SAMN12812661, study PRJNA571458) | rock metagenome | isolation source: Antarctica rocks | place: Antarctica: Victoria Land, Mt New Zealand sud | collected 2016-01-07
AGCGTCTGGCACGCTTTGTCAGAAAGACGCTGTCTTTCTCCAAGTCCGACGAGATGCACGAGGTCTGTCTGAAGCTCTTCCTGCACCGTTACAATGCGGATGTCATTCTACATTGACCCACTACCCGATAGTATTAACCACCTCTCCGGGCAATCCGTGAAGCGCCTCTTCTGCCAATACCGGCCAGGACGATGGTTCGGAGAAGGGACCATCGTCGGAGTCTAAGCCGCCAGCCTTTTCTCCCGACTCATCAGCGAAACCGGACTTTTCGCGACCATTGCGTTTCGCTCTAAGTCCTACCGAATTTTCAGCCGAACCCAACGTTCTTGGCTCCCCTACTCGCTGGGCCGGAACTTGTTCCGCTCCAGCCACGCCTCGATGTCCTGCCGCCTGATTCGCCTGATGCGTCCAATTTTGTAGCTGGGGATCTCACCACTGCGCAGCATCTCGTAGGTCTTCGTTCGCCCGAGTCCTAGCCAGCGCACCAGCTCGTCGGTCGTGAACCACTCCTTCTGCTCTACTCCCGCTTCCAATCTACCTCCCTTGGAACGATTCGCTTGGTTGCGTCCAGTATCAGCTGGTGCTACAGTGATTGTCAACGAATAAATGTCGAATATTCGTTACACAAACGTTACTAATCTGGAGAGCAAGAGATGTGGCGCAAGATAGGAAGAAGCGACTTCGAGAAGACTGGCGAGCTAAGCAGGGGGCTAGGTGATGGTAGCTATCTGTTCGTTTGCGAGGACTACGAAGTCCACGTGCTTCAGGAGCTCGCCGAGGATGATTCGTTTCCCTACTGCATAAAGCCGAAGTATTCGCACAGGGAGGAAAAGTGGAGAGGGTACCAACCCTTAGAGGACTGCCCTGATCTTTTCCTCAAGTTTGCCCGACTTCACGAACAGGAGCGCTCTATTGACACAGCCCTCAACTGGGTGCGCAGGTACGGACTACTAGGCATTGAGAGGCCCATATACAAACTGCTGCACGCGAGGCCTGGGGAAAAAGTTGGCTTTGGTGAAGAGCAAGACAATCTCGGTGAGTTCTTCGAGGAAGTCGAACGATCCGCGGCCATCTTGACGATGTACGAAGCCGTGCTGAACCGCGATACGGCGGCAGTCGAAAGGGCAGTTTTTGAGGAGTTTTCTATGCTGCTAGAGGCACACTGGGATGAGTACTGGTCTAGCGGCATGGGATACTATTGCGGAGGCGTCTTGGGGTTTGCCCTCTCAACGGCAGCATTTGAGGTGGGGAGAATGGTCGGTAGGTACAGTTATCCTAGCTTTACCATACGCTCAGGGGTGGCGAAACCCTCCAATGCAGAGACTGAGTGGAGTTTCACGAGTTTGCTAGGAGCCATGTATCTACAAATGTACTGGCTGATAGCAGCGGGGGAAGACGTTACTCGCTGCAGGTACTGCGGCCGGGTGATCTCTCTTGCTTCTCCCGCTCCTAATACCAGAAAGACCCGCCAAGACAAGAAGTTCTGTGACGATGCCTGCCGACAGAGGCACCACTATCACACCAAGACGAAGCCCAGGCGACAGGGCAATCTACATTGAGCTACCGCACCCGAGCTTTAGAGAGATCGAAACTGACAAGCTACTCCCAGGCTCTCCAACCTACGATGTGCTTTGCAGGGATGGTGAACCGTACAGCATCATGTACACATGAGAGGGCTTTGCAACAAAATTCAGGTCGACTCTAAAGCGGGAGTTGATCCACCACCACTCGTGGCCGAACCGTCAGACGGCGAGAACCGCGATCTTCGAATACATCGAGGGCTTCTACAACACCAGAAGAAGACACTCCGCCCTGGGGCATCTCAGCCCTTCAGGCTGCGAAGAGGTTAGACTGAGAGGAGGTGCTGTGGCTTAAAAACAAACAGTCCGTACAGACGGGGCAAACCCAAGGAGGCGCTCAGGATGCTCGAAGAGGACCAGGCCAACCTCGACGTGGATACCGAGCTGAAGGCCGGTGCTTCGCATGATGAGTAAGGGAGGAGCGAGTGTCCCGGAAGGGACGCCCTATCTCTCCATAGACGCTGCGAAGGTGGAGAGGAACATTCAGAAGATGGCCGCCGTTGCGGAGAAAAACGGCATCGCCCTGCGGCCTCACGTCAAGACGCACAAGATCCCCGCCATAGCCCGTAGGCAGGTCGAGGTGGGGGCGGATGGTATCACGGTGGCGAAGGTCTCCGAGGCCGAGGTGATGGCCGACGGTGGGCTGGAGGACATCTTCATCGCCTACCCCCTGGTCGCGGAGGATAAGGTCCGGCGCGCCGCAGCTCTGAGCGAAAGGATCCGCCTCATCGTCGGTGTTGACAGCCTGGAGGGAGCGCGGAGGCTGTCCGAGGGCGCGAGAGCCGAAGGCGCTGTCCTCGAAGTGCGGCTCGAGGTGGATACCGGACTGCGGCGTACGGGAGTCGCTTACGACGAAGCCGCCGGGATCGCCTGGGAGATCTCCGCCTCGAACAACCTCGACCTGACTGGTATCTACACTTACCGTGGGGCCGTACTGGGAGGCTCACCGACGTTCGACCTCGAAAAGGCGGGCCTGGAAGAAGGGGATCTCATGGTCTCTCTGGCTGGTCGGATGAGGGAAGAGGGGCTGACCATACGAGATGTAAGCGTGGGTTCGACCCCGACGGCGGAGTCCGTCGCCAGGGTTGACGGGGTTACGGAGATACGGCCCGGAACATACGTCTTCTACGACTGGATGCAGACTCGCCTCGGGGCCTGCTCTCTAGAAGAGTGCGCGGCGGCGGTGGTGTGCACGGTCGTCAGCAGGCCCACCCGCGAGCTATCTATTATAGACGGAGGGAGCAAGACCTTCGCCACGGATGTTCCGGCTGGGGTCGAGCCTCTGAACTTGAGAGGGTTCGGACACGTCGCGGGATATCCCCACGCCGTGCTGGAGAGATTGACGGAGGAGCATGGGATGCTCGCCGTGCGCGGAGATGATAACTTGAAAATTGGTGACACACTACGGATCATCCCCAACCACATCTGCAGCACGGTGAACCTCCGCGACGCCGTTTACTTAACGGATGAAGACGGCGGCGTGGAGGAGCTTCGGGTGGCGGCGCGCGGGAAAGTCCAGTAAGGAGCTATCGTGCTGGATCTCGTACTGAAGAACGGACGAGTGGTGGACGGAACCGGGAACCCGTGGTTCTCCGGTGACGTGGGCATAAAGGACGGCCTCATAGCGGATGTCGGAAGGGTAAAAGAGGAGAGTCGGGAGACCCTCGACCTCCGGGGGCAGGTGATCTCGCCAGGGTTTATAGATGGTCACTGCCACTCGGACTTGATGCTCCTCGACGACCCGGAGAGCGGGATCAAGCTGAGGCAAGGTGTTACCACTGAGGTGGTCGGAAACTGCGGGATGACGCCAGCTCCCTTCGCACCGCAGAGCCTGGACGCACTCCGGAGCTACGTCGAGCCGGTCCTGGGCCGCACGGAGCATGAGTGGTCGTGGGAGACCGTCGGGCAGTACGTGGAGAGCCTGCGTAACGTGAACCCTTCGGAGAACGTCGCCACCTACGTTGGGCATGGGACGCTCAGGATCGCTGTGATGGGATTCGAGAACCGGCCCGCCTCGTCCGGGGAATCGGATCGCATGAAGGGTCTGCTCGAAGAGGCTCTTCAGGCCGGAGCGATAGGCTTATCTCTGGGATTGATGTACGCGCCGGGGAGCTACACCTCCAGGGAGGAACTGGCCGAGTTGTGTTCGGTGCTGGCCGGGCACGACGGGCTGCTTGCCACGCACATCCGGGGCGAGGGGGACAGCCTCATCCCCTCCATAGAAGAGGTCATCTGGGTCGCCGAAAGGAGCAGTGTTCCTCTACAGGTCAGCCACCTCAAAGCCGCCGGAAAAAGCAACTGGGGCGGTGTGGATAGGGCTATGGAGCTCATCGAAAATGCGAGGTCCAGAGGGCTCGACGTGACCTGCGACGTTTACCCTTACACCGCAGGGTCCACCTCGCTGACCACGCTGCTTCCTCCATGGGCGCTCGAAGGCGGCATCTCCCGAACCCTGGAGAGGCTCAAAGATCCGGAGTTACGCAAGAGGATCAGAGAAGAGGTGGAGCGTGAGCAGGATAGCTGGGATAACCTCGTGGCCTCCACGGGTTGGGAGAGCGTGTTCGTCTCCTCTCTGAGCAAGGGTGCCGACACCGATCTAGAGGGCAAGAATGTCGCGGCAATAGCGGAGTCTCGGGGAGTAGACCCCGCGGAGTACATGATGGACCTGCTCCTGGATCAGGATGGGAAGGTCGCGATCGTCTTTTTCCACATGTCCGGAGGAGACGTGGAAACGGTAATGGGTTGGGATGGGGCCCTGATCGCCTCCGACAGCCTCCACGACCAGGCCGAAAAGCCCCACCCTCGTCTCTACGGGACTTTCCCGCGCGTCCTCGGCGAGTACGTGCGGGAGAAAAAGCTGCTGACCTTGGAGGAGGCGATCCGAAAGATGACCTCCTTCCCAGCCCGGAGATTCAGGCTTGGCAGGCGAGGTCTCCTTGCGCCAGGGTACGCTGCGGATGTCGTCGTCTTTGACCCTGACACGGTTTCTGATGAAGCCAGCTACGAGGATCCCAAGCGCTACCCGCAGGGCATCTCGCATGTCCTGGTCGGCGGCGCGAAGACTATAGAGGCAGGTGTCCACCTGGGTGTTAGGAAAGGTGCGATGATATGCGCTGGTAGCATCGGTTGATGACCCCAAGACTATCGTGTGGGTCAGGGAGCTACCGATTCGAGGGAGGAGAAGATGAGCAGAAAAACTATCACCGCGGACAATGCGCCGCAGCCAGCGGGGCCATACTCTCACGCTGTGGTCGCAGGCGGCTTCGTGTACGTGTCGGGTCAGGGGCCGATCAACCCGCAGACGGGCAGCGTGCCGGACGCCTTCGAGGATCAGGTTCGCCAGACCTTCGAGAATGTGCGGATCATCTTGGAGGCTGCAGGCTCCAGCCTGGACGATGTGGTGAAGGTGAACGCCTACGTGACCGACCTCACCCGCTTTTCGCAGTTCAACGAGATTTACAAGGAGTTCTTCCGGAATGACCCTCCCGCTCGCACTACCGTGGGTGCCGACCTGCTCGGCATTCTGGTGGAGGTGGACTGCGTAGCAATGCTCGGAGAGCCCGAGTAACCTCCTTGCTTCGGAAGTCCGCGAGAGAGTCCGGAGCGCGAGATGCCTAGCGTGGTCACGGCTGGCGAGACGATGGTGCTTGGGGTCCCCGCCGCTCCAGGAAGGCTGCGGCATGCATCGAGCCTGGAGTTGAAGATCGGCGGGGCCGAGTCCAACGTCGCTATAGCCCTCTCTAGGCTGGGTATCTCCGCCGGGTGGGTCGGCTACTTGAGCGCGGACGAACTCGGGCAACTGGTCCTCGATCGCATCCGTGGCGAGGGGGTAGACACCTCGCAGGTGCGGCGCCTCGAAGGCTACCCTACCGGCCTCTACCTGCGCGAGAAGGTCGGTCAGGCGGTGCGCGCCTACTACTACCGACGCGAGTCCGCCGCCTGCGCGATGATCCCCGGAGCTTTCGACCTCGATTACCTTGAAGGGGCGAAATTCCTGCACCTCACGGGTGTGACGCCCGCTCTCTCCGAGGGCTGCCGCGACTTCGTGACGTGGGCTGCGGAGCAGGCCCGTCAAAGGGGCATACTGGTCAGCTTCGATGTCAACTACCGCTCAAAGCTCTGGTCTCCGGAGGAGGCCAGGGAGTGCGTGGAAGAAGTCCTGCCCCTGGTGGACGTGCTTCTTGTGGGCGATGAGGAGGCTCTTGCGCTCTGGAACAGAGACGACGAAGGGCTGCTGAGGAAGCTGACCGGGGCGGGGCCGCGCGAGGTCGTGCTCAAGCGTGGCAAAGAGGGCAGCGTGGCCCTGATCAGAGAGAAGCTATTCGAGCAGCTCGCCTTTCCCGTTACCGAGGTGGACCCGGTCGGGGCTGGAGACTCTTTCGCTGCCGGATACCTGGCCGGACACCTGTGGGGGCTGGATGTCGCTGGGCGCCTGCGGGTTGCAAGCGCACTGGGCGCCTACAGCGTCATGACCCCAGGCGACTACGAGGGACTGCCGGATCGGGAAGAGCTGGAAACTCTCCTGAGCGGCGAGAACACCCTGGGACGATAAACACAAGCAGCGAACTTCTAGCTTGTCAGGAGACAAAAGATGATAGAAGGCGTGTACGTGGCCAACGTGACTCCATTCAAGGAAGGCGCTCCATACTCGGTGGATGTGCCAGCCTACCTGGAGCACGTTTCGTGGCTCGCCGGAAGAGGCGTGCGCGGAGTAGTCCCTTTCGGGACCAACGGGGAAGGGCCATCGGTCGACACGGAGGAAAAGCTTGAAGTGCTGGAAGAACTCTTCACCCGAGAGCTCCCTATCCAAATTATACCCGCCGTGATGGAAGGCAACCTTCCCGATACGCTGAAGGTCGTGAAGGCTCTGAACACCTTACCCGCGGCGGCGGTACTGATCTTGCCACCCTACTACGTAAAGCCAGTGAGTGCCGAAGGTTTGAAGCGCTTCTACGAGCCGGTCTTGAAGGCAAGCAACCATCCTATCATCGTCTATCACATCCCCAAGTATGCAGTAGCGGTTCCCGAGGAGGTCGTCGGAGAGCTTCCAGTATGGGGTGTCAAGGACTCCGGTGGTGAGGCCGGTTACGCAGAGGCCGTCCTCGGTGAAGACAAAGGCGTCCTGATCGGGACAGAGGACGACCTGTGGCAGAAGTTCGCTACGGGGGCGCAGGGAGCGATCAGCGCCCTCGCAAACTTCTGCCCCGAGCAGGTGGTGGAAGTCTACGATAGGTTTAAGGCGGGCGACGAGGCTGGGGGCAGGGTTCTCTCCAGGAAACTGCAAGAGGCGCGGGCTATGACCAAGCAATACGCCTCGCCCGCGGTCCTCAAGAAACTAGCCGCCTCACGGCATGGGACGCCAATGGGTACCGTCCGCCCTCCCTTTGTACCCGCTCCGGACGACTATGACCCGGAGCCGGTTCTGGAGCTGGCGGGTGTCGCTCATCGCTAGAGTCGCACCGAGCGCCTCCGGCCGGGGCCTCTGGCCCAGCGTCAGACGGTGGCGAGAGCCTGCCGTACCCAGTCCAGAGCGTGCAGCCGGCAGAACCCGTAGTGGTAGAAGTCGAGGCGCTCGAGCGCGCACTGGCGCGCAAGGGCAACCTTCGCGGTCAGATTGTCGGCCGACCGGCAATCCGGGGGCATGGGGCGGAGCATGAGGCCAAGCCGTGAGTCGTGCGCGACCAGGGCGCGGTAGGCGTCGAGATCGAAGTTCAGCCGGTCGGGATCGGAGGCGTATCCGGTCGCCTCTATAGCGTCGCACACCTCGGCTAGGGCAGCAATGTCAACGCCCGTCTGCCACCCAATAGTGGGAGCGGCATCGCCCGTGGGGTGCCCCGTTGCGAAGCCTTGCTCCGCCCCGGCAAGATCCAGGAACGCCACGCTCACGCCCTCACCCGCAGCGGCCGCCGACACCTCGGCCGCGAGCGAAGTGACCGTCTGTGTCCGCGTGTCGAGGTATCCTGACAGTTGTCCGTCTCCGTAGGCTACGAGGCGATTTCGGCTCAGCTCTTCGGAGTCCTCTGCACTGTTGTCTCCCGCAAAGCGGCGCTCCAGCTCGTCGCGGACGGAGCGGTAGACCATCTCGGCATCGACTCCTGTCCGGCGGGCCGCTTCGAGGCAGTGGGAGCAGAAACACAGACCAAGCAGGTAGGTCCCAATAGTCCCCAACTCTTCGAAGTAGCGTTCGTGGTGGTAGCCGTGCGTGAGCCCGTGAAAGTGGAGCGACTCCGCGAGGATGGTCGAGATCTCGTAGCGGGCGATGTCCGACGCGAGCGCGCTTGCGTATGCCCGCACCTCGGGGTTAGAAGGGCAGAGATCCGTGAGGTAACGGTCCCCGAACGCGTTTTGCGTCGCGTACTCGGGGTGTTCATAGCCGAGCCGGTCGTTGTGCAGAAAGACCGCCCACGCGTTTGCGCTCATCCCCCTTTCGCCGGCGGCCGCGCAGAGATCGCCGAGAGGGTCGCCCGTGCGCGCGATCTCGGCGACGTACGGCTGCAGCCGCAGACCCTCGTAGCGCGCTGCATCCGGCCGGAAGAAGACGGCACCGCCCTCCAGGTAGCGTACCTTGTGGACCGGGTTGTGGGGAAAGAGATCCCGAGCGTCATGGTAAGCGACCGCCATCGTTAGCCCGTCCACCCCTGCCCGATCCTGGACGTTTCCCAGCACCGTGTTGATCCCCTCATCATAGAGATCGGTAGCAAACGCGAGCATTGAAGTCTCCATAAATCCAGACTATACGCGTGGAGGCGCATGATCAAGCACGGTGGTGGGTCCACAGTTCGCGCTCAGTGCCACACCGCACAGCATCCTTCACCAGCCGTCGGGAAGCGCCGCTCGATAAGCGTACCGCAAGGTGCACTCCATTTCGGTTCTGCGCTACAGGCTCCGGTCCTTCGGCTCCTGGACTATCTCCCGCATCATCTGGAGGTTACCCGCGGTGAGACCTCCGTCGACGGGCAGCACGGCGCCGGAGATCCAAGCCGCCTCGTCCGAGGTGAGGAAGAGGGCGGCTCCGGCCACATCCTCCGGCTCGCCGATGCGGCCCAGCGGATACCATTTGGCGACACGCTCAAAGACATCGGGATCCTCTTGTCGGCGCTGCTCCCAGGCTGGCGTCCTAAGCGTGCCGGGGGCAATCGAGTTCACCCGTATACCGAAAGGTCCGTAGCGCACTGCAAGGCTTCTCGTCAGACTAAGTATCCCGGCCTTGGCCGCGCTGTAAGCCTCGTTGCCGTAATAGGCGAAGGCATTCACCGAACTGATGTTGAGGATGACCCCAGACTTATTCTTTGTCATATCCGCGAGCACGGCTTGCGAGCAGAGAAATGAGCCTTTCAGCGCGATGGCAACGTCTTTATCCCAAGCCTCCGCGCTCAGGCTGAGGAAATCATTGTCTGTCGCCTTCGCCGCATTGTTGACCAATATATCCGCCGGTCCAAACGCTTCCCGAGTTGCCTCGACCATAGCTTCGACAGAAGCTGCATTCGTTACGTCCGTCGTTTGCTTCAGGGATTTGCCGCCCGCCTCGGAGATCTCGTCGGCGACTGCGCTTGCGCGTTCCCCTACCACGTCCGCGACGACGACGGCAGCGCCTTCTGCTGCAAAGCGGTGTGCCAACAGCCGTCCCAGTCCCGAGCCGCTGCCCGTGATGATGGCCACCCGATCCTTGAATCGCACGTTCACCTCCAGTACTTCTTGGCTGGCATCAATATGTTGCCTATCATGCAACTAGAATACAATGAAGTGTCTGTCCCTGTGTGCTGTGGAGTGGTTTCTGAGGTACGGAGGGGTGCGAGGGCTGAAGCGGTAAGGAGAATCTATGAACGCCGTGGGATTGGATGTAGGGGGAACGAAGATCGCCGCCGGTGTCGTCTCGCCTGAGGGCGAACTCTTAAACGAGGTGAGGCATTCGACGGCAAATACCAGAGAACAGCTGCTGGGTAGCATCGCCGGGGCAGTCGCGGAGGTCAAGGAAGGGTACGAGGTAGGCGGCGTTTGCCTGGCGGTCCCGGGCTATATCTCAGCCCGCGCAAATAAGATTTTGAGCGCCGCCAACCTCGAAGCCATCGAGGGCGTACCTCTCAAGGAGGAACTGTGCGAGCGCACGGGACTGCTGACCACTATCGAGAACGATGCCAACGCCGCGGCCTGGGGCGAGTTTCGCTTTGGGGCGGGGAAGGACATCGAGTACCTGGTCCTCGTGACCCTGGGGACGGGGGTGGGTGGAGGAGTCATCTCGCACGGTGTTTTGCTAAGGGGCGCCCGGGGGACAGGTGGGGAACTGGGGCATATCACCGTACACCCCGCTGGTCCCCGCTGCGGATGTGGCAACCGGGGATGCCTCGAGGCCCTCGCCTCCGGCACCGCCATAGCGCGTCGTGCTCGGAAGGTAGCCAACGAGCGACCGGACTCGGCTTTGGGGAGGCTCGCTGCGGAGCGAGCGCCGCTCGGGGAAGACGTGCTCGATCTTGCGCGCAAAGGAGACGAGGCCTCCGTGAGGGTGCTGCAGGAGACGGGGACCTGGCTCGGGATAGGGCTCGCCACTTTCGTGAACATCTTTGACCCGGAGGTGATCGCAATAGGTGGGGGTGTCTCGGAGGCCGGAGATTTGGTGTTGGAATCTGCCCGCAGGGAGCTACGGCTGCGGTCGCACTCGCCTTCGAGGGATCTGGTAGAGATAAGGGAGGCCACCCTGGGAGCCAAATCTGGGATGCTGGGCGCCGCCGCGCTCGCCCGAGACGAAGACGGAGAGTACGTGCTGGGCGTGTCCGCGACCCGCTAGGCGCCGTCGCATGGAAGCTGGTGGGGAGAAGATAAGATGATGGGCGAGCAGGACGTGGCGAGAGAAACCCTTCGACATCGCGGTTTGCGGCCTGTCGGCTAGGATTCGTCCCGCAGTCACTCCACTAGCTCCACACTGCTACCAGGTTCCCTGGTAGCGCTCCGCGTGCGAAACAGGTAATATTATTCTTAGGGTCGAGTGGAAGACTCCACAAGGTGGAGTCGGAGGAGGAGAAAGATGAGCGAGAGAGCGTCGCGTCGTTCTGGCACGGGTGCTGCGAGCGGTCATTCCCAAGCGACGAGGGAAAACATACTTATCGTGCTGGCGGCCTCGATGATAGGCCTTATCTACGGCTATGACCTGGGCTCCATCGCAACCGCGGTCCTCTTTTTGGGAGACGACTTCCAGCTCACCGGGTTCCAGATCTCCGTGGTGACCACCGCGGTGGTGGTCGGGCAGCTGATTGGCGCCTTCGTCGCCGGTCATATAACCAACAGGTTCGGACGCAAGAACACCATGATCCTCGTGGCCCTCGGCTACGCCGCCTTCACGGGTCTTCAGGGCATCGCCCCCAACGAGTGGTTCCTGACGGGCGTTAGGTTTCTCCTGGGGCTCATCATCGGCGTCTCCATCGTGACCGCTCCAGCGTACATCGCGGAGTCCGCCCCGAAGAGCGTCCGAGGTTCCATGATCGTCACCTTCCAGATAGCCACCGTCTCGGGCATAGCCGCTGCCTACTTCGTCGGCCTGGCGCTATCCGGCACCGAGAGCTGGCGACTGATCCTCTCGCTCGCAGCGATCCCCGCCATAATCGTGCTCTTTCTGGTCCTACGCCTGCCGGACACGGCTCGCGGGCTCATGATGCTGGGCCGGCGAGCCGAGGCGGTGGAGGTACTGCGGCGGGTCGACCCCGACGTGAATCCTGAGGAGGAAGCCGACATAATCGAGAGGGATCTGAGCTACGACGAGCAGGGCAGCTTCTCCGAGCTCTTCCGCGGGCGCTTTAGGAGGGCTGGAACCTTCGTAGTTGGCCTGGGCTTCCTGGTGCAGATCACCGGGATCAACGCGATCGTCTACTACAGTCCGACGATTGTCCAGCAGGTGGGCATCGAAAGCCCACGCGGCGCGATACTCGTAACGGCCATTATTCAGTTGTTCGCTGTCGCGGCCGTTGTGGTGTCCTTCTTCTTGGTCGACAGGTTGGGGCGCAGACCTATCCTGCTAGGCGGGATTGCCGCTATGGGCATCGCTAGTGCCATACTCGTCGTCGCTTTCGCCACGGGCCCCTCGGCGGTGCTGGCTATTATCGGCATCCTGCTCTTCACCATGGCTTTCAACTTCGGTTACGGCTCCCTCGTCTGGGCCTACGCTTCCGAAAGCTTCCCCGCCCGGCTCCGCACGCAGGGCGGTTCGGCCATGCTGACCTCGGACCTGGCAGCGAACATCGTTGTCGGCATCGTGTTCCTCAGTGCGCTCGGCGCGTTGGGCGGATCGTGGACCTTCGCCATCTTCGGTGTGCTGTCCGTGCTCGCGTTCGTCTTTGTATACGTCTTGGCCCCTGAGACGAAGGGACGCCAGCTCGAAGACATCCGCGGCTACTGGTACAACGGTGGCCGCTGGCCGGAGGAGGGAGAGGAGGTTACCGCGAGCGCCACGGAGTCGGGGCGTGCGTACCGGGAGTAGAGAAGTTGACGTGGGCGATCAGAGCCACGATGCCAGCAAAGGGAACTTCCCTCTGACTGGGCCCTACGCCCTCATCGGTAGTGTTCTCGCGCCCGAACCGTTAGGCCGGACAGCGGTGGTGATCGAGGATGGCAAGATACTCGACATCGTGCGCTCGCCGCGTTCCGCAGAGCTACCGTCCGAGTGTCGCGAGGTGTCGGGGTTTATCTGTCCCGGTCTCATCGACCTACAGATAAACGGTGCCTTCGGGATCGACGTGGGGCCGGACACGAAGGCCTTGGAGGCTTTAAGCCGCGAACTCCCCAAGACCGGCGTGACTTCCTTCCTACCCACCGCCATCTCCTGGCCCGCCGAGCGCTACGCAGACTTCGTGCGCGCCATAAGAGAAGCCTCGAGCTCGCCCGGCGCGGCGATACTCGGCGCCCACATAGAGGGACCGTTCTTGTCGCTCGCACGCAAGGGTGCTCACGATCCGGACAATCTGCAGCCGGTGGACCTGGAACTTACGGAGAGGCTCGTCGGCTCGGGCATGGTTCGCGTGATGACCTTGGCGCCCGAGCTTCCTAGAGCTAAGGAGGCTATTCGGCTCCTCCAAGACGGTGGGGTGGTGGCGAGTGCCGGCCACACGGAGGCAAGTTACGAGGAGATGCTTCGGGCGATCGACATCGGCCTCCCGATGGGCACACACCTCTACAACGCTATGAGTTCGTTCGAGCACCGTGCGCCGGGTGCCGTAGGAGCGTTACTCACCGACGATAGGGTCCGGGTGGGCATAATCGCGGACGGGGTGCATGTGCACGAGGGCGCTCTCCGCCTCGCCTACCAGCAGAAGGGCCCGGAGGGCCTGGCCCTCGTTACCGATGCCATGGAAGCAGCCGGGATGGCCGAAGGCGAGTACGAGCTCAGCGGGCGCAGGGTTCGCCTCGAGAACGGCTCCGTTCGCCTCCCCGATGGCACGCTGGCCGGCAGTGCGTTGACTATGGATCAGGCTGTTCGCAACGGCATGAAGTTTATGGGCATCCCGCTAAAAGATGCTGTGCGGATGACTTCTGAGACCCCGGCCGGGATACTGGATCTGTCCGAAAAAGGAAGAGTGGCGCCCGGAGCTGACGCCGACCTGGTAATCCTCAGCACGGAGGGCGTGGTAGAGGAGACTATCGTGGCCGGTGAGACCGCATACCACAGGGGAGATGAGAGCCATGGCGGATAGCAGGATGTCTACGGAGATACGCGAGCAGCCCGATGTCCTTGAGCGTATCCTCGACGAGGGGTGGGTCGAGGTACTGTCGGCGGCGCGCACCTTGCGGGGAGGCAATCTCCGGTCGGTGATGATCGTGGCCCGGGGCACCTCCGACAACGCCGCACTGTACGCCAAGTACCTCTTTGAAGTGCTGCTGGGCGTGCCCACAGCCCTTGGCTCGCCCTCCGCTTTCACCCTATATGAGAGCAGGATGAACCTTGAAGGAGTGCTGGTTGTGGGTGTCAGCCAGTCCGGCGAAAGCCAGGATGTCCTGGAAACCGTCCGCAGGTCGGGTGAACTCGGGGCGAGCACCCTCACCGTAACCAACAACGAGGGCTCCTCGATGGCGGAGGCCGCACAGCACCACTTCTTTCTCCGGGCGGGCAAAGAGGAAAGCGTCGCCGCCACTAAGACGTACATCGCCGAGCTGCTGGTGCTGTACCTGCTTGTCTGCGCGCTCAAAGGAGATCAGAGCCTAGGAGATGAGGTGCGAGGATTGCCGGAGGTCTCGCGAGAAGTGCTCGAAGCTGAGTGGGAAGGGACTGAGCGCTACCGCTACGCGGAGTCTATGGTAGTTACCTCCCGTGGCTACAATCTCGCCACCGCCGAAGAGGCCGCCCTTAAGCTCATGGAGACTACCTACGTTGTGGCCCAGGCTTTCTCTGCAGCGGATCTCAGACATGGACCCGTAGCTATGATTGGCCAGGACTTCCCAGTTGTCGTTATCGCCCCGCCGGGTAAAGTTCAGCAAGACCTGCGCTCTCTCGTGGAGAGCCTCAAGGACCGCGGAGCCGAAGTCGTCGCGATCAGCGACGACTACTTCATTCTCGAAAAAGCGTCGGCAAAGTTCGAGATACCAGCCCGGTGTTCCGACGAGCTGTCGCCGATCCTATATGCTGTGCCCATCCAGCTTTTCGCGGAGAACCTCGCTCGCCTGAAGGGTCTTAACCCGGATAGCCCTCGGGGTCTGAGCAAGGTGACGGAGACCTGGTGAGCTAGGTGTAGGGCACCGATACTACTTGAACAGGAACAATGCCAATGATCGTAGTTAGCTCGCCGGTAATGTCCGCTTAGCGGACATTGGGAGGAAAGGATGATTCCGGGGAACTTGTACGGTACGGACCCTCAAAACCGGTCGCTTCGGGCCGTGAACGAGGCGATCTCGCCGGCCGCGACAGCGTAGGCATCGTCGGTTCGCGAAACTCGCACCGGAACTAACCAGCCTGTTGAGAAATGCGGCCGCACCTGAAGGGTTCGTGTCCTGAGAGGGACGACTGAGGGTAGCATTGCTCTAACGATCCTTCTCGGCAGGAGGCAACGCCGCCATGATGGGCACGAAGATCCGCGGCTTCTCGCCGCTACCCCACGACGTTTCGCTGGAAGACCTGGTCCTAAAAGACGACTTTTACCTGCGCCTCCAAGCCGTTTTGGATCTCTCGTTCGTCAGGGAGTTGGTAGCACCGCTCTACGCCGGCGGCGGCTGCCCGTCGGTGGATCCCGTGGACGACTCGCCCTTTGACGTCTACCCGGCGAAGGGACGCCATAGGTAGCAGGACTTGAAGCGCCTGTGCGCCAAGTATGGCATCCCGTTCGCAAGGGCCGCGACATTAGCAGCATGAGTTGGAAATAAAGAGAGGAGGAGGCATGAACTTCGAGAACCTGCGCTATGAGCTCGAGGATGGGCTTGCGCGCCTTACGCGGGCGCGGCCGCCAAGGAACACAATCAACCCGGCGACCGTACGGGAACTCCTGCAAGCGGCGATACGCTTAGACGAGGACGAGAGGGTTCGGGCGGAGCTGATCTCCGCCGAGGGCCAGACATTCAGCGTCGGTGGAGACCTCCGCGAGTTCGTCGGCGCCGGCGAGGAGCTGCCGACGCTACTGAAAGAGCTAACCGTTTACTTGCACGCGGCCGTCTCGTGGCTCGTTCGCTCCCAAGCGCCGGTCGTTTGCGCCGTGGGCGGACCCGTAGCCGGTGGAAGATTGAGTCTCGTGCTCGCCTCGGACCTGGTGCTCGCCGCCGAGGGTGCCACCTTCAGCTACGGTTATTCCAAGATTGGGTTCTCTCCCGATGGCTCGTCCACCTACTTCCTTCCGCGTCTACTGGGCGCGCGCCGGGCGACGGAATTCGCGCTGATGGGCCGCACGCTCTCGGCCGAGAAGGCGCTTGAGTGGGGACTGGTCAACCGGGTGGTGGCCGACGGGGAATTAAACGACGCCGCATCTACGCTGGAGGTCGAACTCGCCGAGGGTCCGACGGCTTCCTTCGCGGCCGCCAAGTCCCTCTTACACCGTAGCTGGACGGAGACGCTGGAGACCCCGATGGAGCTCGAGGCCAGGGTGCTCTCCGACACAGCGTGTACCGCAGACGTCGAAGAGGGCATGGAGGCCTTCTTGAAGAAGCGTCGGGCTCGATTCACCGGCCGGTAAGCCCCGTCTGACAAGAGACGAAAGATTATTGGAGACAACAGGAGGAGCGGTCGGACGAGTTCGATGCCGTATGCGACGTAGACGCCGGGAACCTCGACCTAGTGGGTCAGGGGCAAGGCGACGCGCTCTACCGGGTCGTTATCACGAGGCAAAACATAGTCGTGAGGTTTAACGACTCGTATCCGGATATCCTGGAAGAGGAGTTGCTCCCGGCGGTGAGGCCGTACGGGCGCGAGTAGGTGTCCAGAGTCATCGCTATGGTGGCGCTTCAGGAGGGTGGTGGGTGTCATGGTAGACCACCAGTTCGGCATGCTCGCCCAGCTAGTGCCAACCGGGGCACTGCGGGAGCCGGGCAGAGCCCACCACGACTGGGCAACCCCGTTCCTCTCTGCGGCTTGCGCGCGCCCCCTATCCATAGGTCGTAAGAGGCAAAGTAACTCTTCTCTAACCCGCTCTCGCGGCACCTCTGCGCCTGGTTTTCGGGAGGTATACGCTGTAACCACGGGTGCTCAAGTTTAGCCCTAGGGCTCAGCCTAATCACTCACTCTGGCAACACGAGGGACCGTTACACTATGAATAGCAGGGCACAGTGGTTCAATGCTTACAGATTAGCACCGCAAGACACACTATCACTCGTAAGCCGCCGCTCTCGCTCCCACAGCTCCCGGTGCGCTTCAAGCGTCGCTTCTGAGTTCACTTCGAGTTGGCGCCACAGGGCGCAGCGCTCCTACTGGGTGGTGAACGCCGCGTCGACACGTTGTGCCTCTGCTACACCATTTGGTACACCAGTACACCAAATACCAGCCAGTGTCGGGAGGTGCCACCGCGTCCTGTGACGGGACCCGAAGAACGCCCAATCTAGCTTAAAAACGCTACTCTGCGGCACTTGACGGCATTTCCCGTACCGGAGTCGAGAACCCTAAGCGCCGCCTTTGCACAGCGGAGGTCAGGGGTTCGAATCTCCTCGGTTCCACTTCGAGAAGTTATTGTTTTGCAGGGAAAACACAGGGCAGAAAAAAGGGCCAGATTAACCCGCCGAAACAGCGGCCTTTCAGCACGCCCGAAGCGTACCAGGAAAAGATTACCTTATCCGGTACGGATAAGGCGCGTCGTCCTGGCGAAGGAGCGGAAACGGGTCGGCCCGCAGACATGGTTCCCGGCTTACAGGCGTCACTGGATGGAGATCTCACTTGCGCCGCCCGAGACCTCGATCTCGTAGCGGTCTGAGGCCCCAGCGTAGCCGGGGCTCTGGAGCCGGACCTTGCCGCCCACGGCATCGAAGCTTTGCTCGTCGAAGGTCAGCGTAGCGGCGCCGCCCTTCAGGTTCATCCGCGCCTCGACCCCGGCGGGGCGACTTATGCTCACCTTGCTCGCGCTCCCGGACAGGCGTATCGGGATCGTCCCAGCCGGTTCCGGGAGCGTCAGGTCGAGGTCGCTGGTCTTCCCTTTGAAGACGAAGGAGGACACCTCCAGCCCCCCGAGGTCGGCCTCGATCCGTGCCGCCCCGCCGCGCACCTCGATTTCCCAGGGCACCGCAGCGTTCAGCGTAACCTCCTCGGAGTGCCTGTGCAAGTCGAAAAGCGTGAAGCGCCTGAAACGGCGGAAGGTCACGGTCCCTTCTTCCACTTCGATTTTCGGGGCAGGTCCCTCGAAGCGGGCCCGGTAGAGGTCGTCCATCCCAGATGCGGCCCGGAGGGTGAGCCGCGCTGCCCCATGGGCGAACACCAGCCTCCCCCTTTCCATCGAGCCCAAGGGGGCCGAGAACTCGCCCCCTCCTTTCCCTTCCGATGCGGCCCGTATCCTGGCGATCTGCTCCCTGGTCATGGCGTTGGCCTTCCGCATGAAGTCGAGCAAGAGGGCCAGATCCCGGTCGTCGTACTCCGATACCAAGGCGTCCACCAACGCCCCCTCCCGCGAGCCGAAGAAACCGACCCCCGCCCGCTCCAACTCCTCGAAGACGGGCCGCACTACCACCCGCCGCCCGTCGGCTGGGTCCTTCTCCCGCCGCACGTACCCGGACCGCTCCATCCGGTTGACCACGCCGGTCACCGCCCCCGTCGTGAGCCCCATCGTCTCCGCCAGTTGCCCGGCCGTGACCGGGCCCGTGGAAGTGAGGATGGCCACGCACTGCAGGTCGGTCAGGTTCATCCCGCTCCGCTCGGCGACCGCCTGGAGGAAGTACACCCCGTCCAACGTGCTCTTGCGGCTCTCCTCCTCGAGCTCGCGCAGCACCTGCTCGCGCTTTTTCGACATGCTCCTTGACAATCCCTGCTGTACGGCTTACCCTGCATTTGTCTTAGCTGTTAATATATTCGGAAAATTTTATATTAGCAGCTAAGCGTATGAAGTGTAACACACAGCGATGTGGGAAGGGAGAGGAGCCGGAAACGGGCTAGAGCGGTGAGGGAGGCCCCCGGGCGGGATGTTGGCGCACCGCCGCGCCTGGAGCCGTGAGCACCAGAGAAGGGTCCCGCGGGGGAGCCTACCTCCGAGCCTGCACCTCTGAGGATAGCAGCCCGCGCGAGACCGCGTCGTTCGGGTCGTTGACTCGTGCATCGTTCGAGGAGGTCAAACGTGAGCAACCGGAAACCGGATCGCCTGGGCGAACCACCGCCCGGCGGTCCCAGGGAAAGAGGGCTGGGCGCTGGGCGAGGCGCTACGGCGGGAAATGGGAGGCCAGTGGCAATCTCGGCGAAGGGCTTGCGCAAGTCGTTCGGGGAGCACGTCGTGCTCAACGGCATCGACCTAGATGTGCCCGAGGGGACGATCTTCGCGCTGCTCGGCCCCAACGGCGCCGGCAAGACCGTCACGGTCCAGATTTTGTCCACCCTCATCGCCACCGATGGTGGCGAGGTGCGGGTTGCCGGGCACGACCTGGCCCGGGATCCCGACGCGGTACGCGCCGCGATCGGCGTCACTGGGCAGTTCTCGGCGGTGGACGACCTCCTCACCGGCGAGGAGAACCTGATCCTGATGGCCGACCTGGGCCACCTGGGCCGCTCCGAGGGCCGGCGGCGCGCAGCCGAGTTGCTCGACCGCTTCGATCTGGTCGAGGCGGCGAAGAAGGCGCCCGCCACCTACTCCGGCGGCATGCGGCGCCGGCTCGACCTCGCGATGACGTTGATGGGAGATCCGCACGTCGTCTTCCTCGACGAGCCGACCACGGGACTCGACCCCCGCAGCCGCCGCACGATGTGGCGGATCATCCGCGACCTCGTCGCCGGCGGCGTCACCATCTTCCTGACGACGCAATATCTGGAGGAGGCGGACCAACTGGCCGACCGGATCGCGATCCTGGACCGCGGGAAGCTGGTCGCCGAAGGTACCCCCGAGGAGCTCAAGCGCCGCATCCCGGGGGGACACGTCATCCTGCGATTCGCGGATTCGGGCAGACTCGAGTCGGCCGCCCGCGCCGTTGGCGGGACGTCGCGGGACGACGCGCTCACGCTGCAGGTCCCGACCGACGGCAGCGTAGGATCGCTGAAGGCCGTGCTCGACCGGCTCGACGACGGATCACTCGGGGTCGAGGGGCTGTCGGTGCACACCCCCGACCTCGACGACGTCTTCTTCGCCCTCACCGGCCGCCTCGACACCGAAAACCTCGACACCGGAAAGGAAGAGCCGCGATGAACACCCTTTCGCTGTGGGCGGGCGATTCGGCGACGATGCTACGTCGAAACCTCCGGCACATGCTGCGCTACCCTTCGATGACGCTGATCCTCGTCGGCATGCCCGTCGTCTTCCTGCTCTTGTTCGTTTACGTCTTCGGCTCCACGCTAGGCGCTGGGCTCGGTGGCCCGTCGGGCGGTCGCGCCGAGTACGCCGACTACGTCACCCCCGGCATCGTCTTGATAACCGTGGCCTCGGTCGCACAAGGGACGGCGATATCGGTCGCCATGGACATGACCGGGGGCATCATCGCCAGGTTCCGCACCATGGCCATCTCCCGCGCCTCGGTGCTGACCGGCCACGTCTTAGGCGCCATGATCCAGACCATGCTCGCCGTCGCCGTGGTCATAGGCGTGGCGCTGCTCGTCGGGTTCAGGCCCAGCGCCGGTACCGTAGAATGGATCGCGGCGATCGGCATCCTGGCGATGATCTCCTGGGCAATCACCTGGCTGACCGTCGCGCTCGGCCTGGTTACGAAGAGCGTCGAGACCGCCAGCAACCTCCCCATGCCCCTGATACTCCTGCCGTTCTTCGGCAGCGGGTTCGTCCCGACCGACTCGATGCCGACCGCGTTGCGCTGGTTCGCCGAGTACCAGCCCTTCACGCCCTTCATCGAGACGCTTCGGGGGCTGCTGATGGGCATTCCGATCGGCAACAACGCGATCATCAGCGTCGTCTGGTGCGCGGCCATCACGCTGGTAGGGTTCCTCTGGGCGCGGGCGCTGTTCGACCGCGATCCTGCACGGTAGGCCCCGCTGCGGAGCGTGACGGGTGTCCGTAGGTTTCCTCACCGAAGGGCGAAGGGCTTCCTGCGGCCGCTACGCCCGTGATCCTTCGCCCGAGCAGCTCGCCGGCTTCTTTCACCTCGACGACGAGGACAAGCGTCTCGTGGCCCGGCGCCGCGGGCACCACAACCGCCTCGGCTTCGCCCTCCAGCTCGGCACGGTACGTTTCCTCGGTACGTTCCTCGCCGATCCCACCGACGTACCCGAGGGGGTGGTGACCTACGTGGCGGCCCAGCTCGGCGCGGACGCGGGCTCGCTCGCAAGCTACTCTCGGCGCGGTCCTACCCACAGCGAGCACGCCGCCGAGATTCGGCAAGCCTACGGCTACAAGAACTTCGGCGGGCAGCCCGAACACTTCCGCCTCATTCGCTGGCTCTATGAAAGGGCCTGGCTCTCCGCCGAACTCCCTAGCGTGCTCGTCGACCTGGCGACCACGTGGCTCGTGAAGAGAAGGGTCCTGTTGCCTGGGCCTACGGTCTTGGCCCGGCTCGTTGTCCGGGTCCGAGACCGCGCCGACAGGAGGCTTTATCGCGTGCTCTACCAAATTCCCGATGCGGGGCCGGGCGACTACGTGTGGCTGCCGCGAGAGATCGAGCATAGCTTCGAGATAAAGACCGAGCAGGCCAGGGCGCTGGTTATCCTCACTCCGGCTGGGCTCGAGGAGGCCTTCAAGCAGCTGGGGGAGCCAGCCAAGAGCGCCACCCTGTCACCACCGAACGAACCGCCCGACGTGGAGGAGATAGTGGCCATCTTTGAGGCGTACGGCGTGGAGTTCGCACCGCCGCCGCAGCAGTGAGTGATCGCCTGAAGGCTTATTCACCCGAGTGCGCGGAATGTGCATTCTCGGAAGGCGGGTAAATAGGGCTACCCTCCAAGCCACCTACTCCACCACGGCCTCTGTACGGGCTCGGTGCTTCTACCCTTCTTCGGCTCCTCCGCGGGGTGTACTGGGCCGTGTGGCTTCCGTGGTGATGATTCTGGCTTCGGGTCTTCTAGCTCTGGGATGCGCTGGGTCATGGACATGACGATCGTGTCCTTGCGACGTGCCGGCGGGACGGCTCTGGATCACAACCGAGGCAGACCGCTCCTCGACGTGTCTCCTGCTACCGAGCGAGTACTGACGATCTGATAACCCGAAGACCCGAGGGCCGGGACCGCGTGATAGCGACGCGTCCCGGCCTTTTCCTTGCTCCGAGAGAAGCCAGGATCATCCCTGACGGCCTCGAAGCTACCGGCCCCTGGGGTCCTCTCTACTATGACGCTCCTCTCAAACCCGCACAGCGCCTCTGAGAGCGTACGGCACTACTCACTCCTACGCATGTTTGTGCAGCGCCACAAGATGTAGGGATCTCCGGGGTCTTATCAACTGTAGATACACCTCTCAGCCGGGGCCTGGGTGGAGGTTCTATGGAGGATCATGGATACGGGTTTCCGAGAAGACCTCTTAGCGGCAATCTGGTGAATAGAGGCAACCCATAGCTAACGCGTATGCTCTTTAAATAGGATCCTTCAAAAGAGTCCCTTGAGAACAACCTTAATGGCCTTTCAATCCTTCCCTTTTCCGGATACTGTGACGATATGGGTCATATGCCTATCGGAGAACTCGCGAGAAGGGAAGAGACTGTATGTCATCAGTAGTTGCTCGATTGCACCGTGCGATGAACCAACATGACATAGAAGCGTTTCTAGGATGTTTTGATCCTGGTTATCAAAGTGAGCAGCCAGTTCACCCAGGTCGAGGTTTCGGTGGGAGAGATCAGGTTTAGGTAGTGGCTCAATCATGGGAGGTGAGAGAGGTTGTAGCGGTGCAGAAAGAGCCGCAGGCAAATCTCGTGCATCCGATCCGATTTGGAGAACGACAGGCTCTTGCGCACGAAACGAG
>JAABVA010001832.1_pt1 | contig 22047 bp, 18 predicted proteins | sample 5560331 | NCBI WGS metagenome assembly JAABVA01 (sample SAMN12812661, study PRJNA571458) | rock metagenome | isolation source: Antarctica rocks | place: Antarctica: Victoria Land, Mt New Zealand sud | collected 2016-01-07
CCAGAATAATCCAGAATACTACAAACCTATACGCTCGAAGTCTTCCTTCCGCAAAACCCTTTCACGGCCTCTGCAGAAGACTTTCAAAGACCCCTGGAGACGTCCGAACGCCCCAACTTTATCATACGTCCCCCGCCTCACTGTTGGCTTCGCCAGTGAAGCAACATCTGCAACCTCATGACTCGGTGACATATACCACTTCTGCCTTCCGAGTGAGCCACGTCTCTTGGAACGGCAAAGTCAGCTAAGGTCGAAGGCAGTCTGCCAATAACGCCGGCGCCCAACCGCCGGTGGAACCAGGCGCTGCCGCCGGGCAACAATGGATGCACAGGTATGGCTTCAATGGGCTGACCCACATGCGGCGTCTCCCTTGTGGGAACAGTACCATGCACTTACATTCGAGATCTGAAGCTGATTCTACCCTTAGGTGCAAAATGCCATCGAAATCGCCTGGAATCCTAGCTCCGATCAGAACCTCAAGGCTCAAGCTTTCGATTTCCTAAACCAGCTTCGTGAGGACACATCTGCTTGGCAAGTGTGTCTGTCAATCTTCGGACGTACTCCTCGTGCACCGGAAGTCGTACGCCATGTTGCGCTCGAGATTGTCAACCATGCTGTGGAGAAGGGGCAGATGGATGCCCAGAGCTTAGCCTTCCTCAAGGACAATCTGATGGACTATATACGGCGGATTTATGGAGCACATGGGAGAAAAGAAGACATAGATACGATCACCATACAAAACAAAATCACACAGACGGTCACATGTCTCTTCCAACATCTCTACGCTACAAGCTGGAGAAGCTTCTTTGATGAGTTTCTGTCTTTAACGAGGAAGGAAGGAGCATCTGCCAGCAACAACGGACCAGGAGTGTATCTGTATCTGCGAGTGATAAACTCCGTGCATGATGAGATAGCAGATGTGCTTTTGCCCCGGACAGCCGAGGAGCAGCGGAAGAACAATGAGCTGAAAGATCTGGTGAGAGAGCGTGATGTAGAGAAAGTGGTCCGTTCATGGCAGGAGATCCTGATTGAGTGGCGAGATCAGGATGCTGGAGCGGTGGATCTGTGCCTTCATGCAGTTGGACGGTGGGTGACTTGGATTGATATCTCCTTGGTTGTCAACGAGCAACTTCTCAACATCCTCTTTCAGTTTGTAGGATATGCACGAGCCGTCAGCGGCAATGTTGCCGAAGACAATGTCCGAGACGTTGCGATTGATACATTTACTGAGATTGTTGGCAAGAAGATGAAGCCAGAAGACAAGATCAACATGATCGTTTATTTGAACGTTGGTGACGTTATTACTCAGCTCATCGCAAGTCCTCCTTTGCATGATCTCCGAGCTACATCAAACTATGACACGGACCTTGCGGAAGCCGTTGCTAGGCTAGCAAACAGTACTGCGTTCGATATCATCAAAGCCCTAGATAGCGAGAGTCTTACAGGGCAAGCCAGACAACGAGCAAATGAACTCCTGCAGACCTTTCTGCCTTACGTCCTCCGCTTCTTCTCCGACGAATACGATGAGATATGCTCGACAGTTATACCATCTCTGACCGACCTTCTCACTTACCTGCGCAAAGAGGTTAAGGCTAAGGGGTCTCTGTCCCCGGAATTCGTGGCTATGTTGGCATCGATCCTCAACGCCATTATCATGAAGACGAAGTATGACGAGACGTCATCGTGGGGGAGCGAAGATGAGCAGACCGATGAAGCTGAGTTTCAGGAACTGCGGAAGAGACTACAAGTCCTACAACAAGCTGTCGCTGCTGTGGACGAGCCGTTGTATATTGACATGATCAGCAACGTTGTCGGGACTACGTTCGAAAACCTCCAGCAAGGAAGCGGACAGTTGAATTGGAGAGACCTAGACTTGGCGCTACATGAGATGTTTCTCTTCGGAGATATTGTAGTGAAATCTGGGGGCTTGTACAGCAAGACCAAGCCTATATCAACAGCCGCCGAGAGACTGGTGGGGTTGATGCTGAGGATGGTGGAGTCAGGTGAGTAGCGCCAAGAGAATTCTTCACCTACGAGAACACTGACAGTAGGACAGATATTGCCTCTTTCTCTCATCCAGCTATTCAACTTCAGTACATGGAGATCTGCGTGCGGTACAGCTCTTTCTTCGAACATCACACTAGCTTTGTGCCCGGCGTGCTTGAGAGTTTCGTACGCCTAGTCCACCACAACCATATCAAGGTTAAGACGCGATCATGGTACCTATTCCATCGGTTCGCCAAGCACCTACGATCTCAGATAGGGAACGTTGCTCAGACAGTCATCGAAGCTGTCAGCGATCTTCTCCCCATCAAAGCTGAACTTCCTCAGGAGGGCTCTGAAGAGGAGAACATGTCCTCTGACGAGAACGATCAGTCAGCCGACGCAACTTTCAGCAGCCAGCTGTACCTCTACGAGGCTATTGGCTGTATTTGCTCAACTGCCGCAGTACCCTTGGGCAGGCAAGTGTTCTACGTTAGATCGATATTGAACCCTCTCTTTACGGACTTGGAAACGCATCTCGAACCTGCACGGAATGGAGATGAGAGGGCGAAGCTACAGATTCATCACATCATAATGGCTCTTGGCACGCTCGCGCGAGGCTTCTCGGACTGGAGTCCTGGGAGCACTTCATCTTTGTCATCTGCTCCAGCCAACGAGGTGTCTGAGGAATTTGCAAGGGCAGCCGAAGCTATACTAGTGGCGCTCGAATCACTTAAGTCATCCTCTGATGTTCGGACCGCAGCAAGATTCACTTTCTCCCGATTGATCGGTGTTCTCGGCGCTCGCATACTAGCCCAGCTCCCGAGATGGATCGATGGACTCCTGTCACAAAACTCGACAAAAGACGAGATGGCAATGTTCCTAAGGTTACTAGATCAAGTCGTCTATGGCTTCAAGATTGAAATCTTCCAGATCCTCGATACCCTACTTACACCTTTTCTGCAACGGGTCTTTGTAGGTATCTCGGAACCGATTACAGGCACAGACGACGAGATTCAGCTCGCAGAGTTAAAACGGGAACTTCTGAATTTCCTGCTGGTAATCCTGAACAACGATCTCGCCTCCGTGCTCGTGAGTACCGGTGAGTATTGTCCTGACATCCTGCTCATTAGCTTGGTCTAACCTCTTTGGAAGCAAACCAGCAAATCTTCGAGAACGTAATATCACTCATCGAGATGTTTGTTAAAGACATCTCCGACTTCCCCACCGCAAAACTCGCCTTCTCCGTCCTCACCCGCATGTCCGTCGTCTGGGGCGGTCCTGACGTCGTCCCGCAAAACCCAACCACTTCCTCACCAGCCTCAACCGCCTCCCCTCAACCCGCTCTGCCAGGCTTCGACCGTTTCATGCTGACCCGTTTCTCGCCCCTCTGCTGGGTGCTCCCGACAACCCCAGCCTTCAACCCCAAGGACGCACAAGCCAAGCAGGTGTTGGCCGAAGCCGCCAGTCTGCAAAAGACCATCTACGCCAAGCAGGGCCAGGAATACATCACCTGGCTGCGCGATGTCGAGTTGCCGGGCATGGGCATGGGCGCGGATACCGTGCAAGAGTACCTGCGCGCTTTGGCGAGCTTGGACCTCAAGGCGTTTAGGCAGTTCTTCCAGGTACGTTCTCACAGATTTATCTTTCGTGAAGTTCTGTGACCAGAGTTCGCTAATCTTGTCTCCAGGCGTTCGTGCAGAGTAGCGGCGGCTGAGATCGACTGTCTTAGATTGACGGGTTTTCGGGGAGGCTCTTTTCTTTCTGGCAAGCGATGTGCATCTGAAGGCGTTGGTAGTTTGTCCGTCGATCGGTCTTGGCTGTCTCATGCGTCCTTGAAAACCATGCATCAAAGTCTCGAGACTTCGGCGTTTGTAAGACTACCTATTCTATCTTCGGGCCACTTTCGCTACTTAGGTATTCCGGCATGTGTGCTAAAATCATGGAGATTGTCTGGAACTATCTATGTTCGTTCTTCATCCGCAATCGGCGAGTCATGCATCCGTCTCATCACTTGTGCTACAGGATTCTCACGGCGAGTGGTCATGTATGCCAATCGACGCCGAATAGTCCAACTATATACACCCTATCCTGTCTAGAATATCTACAACCTCCCCCGCGTACTCGACTCGCTTCTGTACCCGTCAGTCTCCACTCGCCACCACACCCGCACGCACACACGCCCACTCCCTCCATTCCTCATAACCCCAGACAAGAGCCAAGAATACCCAAAAGGATCAAAACAAAAAGGGGGAGAGCGAGCGAAGGAAGACTTACTAAGCGAATAGATACTTAGCCGCGTGCTCGACGTGGTCATCGGCAAACGAAGCCATGGTGTAGTAGCTGTGGTCGTAGTCGGGTTGGTAGCGGATATTGACGCCCTTCTCATTACCCGATTCTTTGGCCGCTTTGGCGAAGTTCTCGGGCAGGAGCTGCCCTTGCTTGTAGAAATTGTCGCCCGTTCCCTGGAAAGCGTACGATGGCCGTATGGTCAGTCCCGTTGCTCTTCGAAGGGAAAGGAGTTCTGTAATTGGTAGGAGGAACCGGGAACATAGAAAGCGGGAACGAAGAAAGGGAAGGAAAAAGGAAGGCAATTAAAAGAACATACGACATCGATTAACAAATCTAGCGGCCCTTTCCACTTCTTAACCAGCTCCGTCGCGTCGTGCTCCTTCCACTTCTCCTGTTGATCCTCGCCGAAATAGCCCTTGAACGCCTTCTGGCCCCAGGGGGCATTGATAGGGTTCGCGATGGGGGCGAACGCGCTGCACGATTTGTATTTGCCTGGGTTTTTGAAGAACTGCATCCCCCAACATAGATCAGCGTTATTGTCAATAGACTCACAACCCAAACGCCCAATCCCAATTCACCTCCCCCAAACCCAGACCCAAACCTCCGTCCGAAACAAACAGACCGGACCGCGAAGAAAGCAAAACAAGACCCACCAAAGTCAAAGCTCCATGACCCCCCATACTATGCCCCGTAATGCTCACCCTCTCCGCATCCAGCTGCTCGAACGTGGCAAACAGCGCCTTCGGCAGCTCCTCCGTGATGTAGCTGTACATCCGATACCCCTTGCTCCACGGCTCCCGCGTCGCATCCACATAGAACCCCGCGCCGCTCCCGAAGTCGTAGCTTTCGTCTTCGCCCGCGATCTTCAGACCTCCTGTTCCCCCGTCACACACAGGCACCAGTCAGCTAACGCCACGCCACCTTCCCCCTCCCCAATCTCATCCACTCCACTCCACTCCACTCCACTCCACTCCCACCACTCAACCAACACCCACTCACTCCACCCCCTCAACCCCCCCTTGCGAAACTCACGAACCAAAGAAAGCCAACACTCACGAGGGCTCGTATCCGGATACAGCACCGCGACGCCGCGCTGGCTGGCCTTGTGCTGAAAAAAACCCTTTTCGGCGCAGTTGTCACCCGTGCAGGTCAGGCCGGACAGGTAGATGAGCACGGGCACCTTGTGCAGCGGGTTGAGTGTCGCCTGCGGCGGGAGGTAGAGGTTGAATGCCATCTCGCAGTTGGTCGTCGTCGCATCGTGCGCGAGTTTCAGCAGCTTGCCGCCGAAGGAGGCGATCGTCGCTGTTGTGCGGACGGACATTTCTGTGTTGTTTGGTTGGGTGGTGTTGTGGTGGTGGTCCTGGGCTTCTGAAGGTTGCCGGGAGTGGAAATATGTTATTAATATTAATACCCCGCCGAGAAACCCCACATACCAATGGCGTTAGAGCGGCGGAGAATAGAGGTGCCGGGTTAGGTCCCGATTCCCGAACCGTCAGTCACCAACAACAACCTTATGACAGGCGGGATCAGATGTAGTCTATTATATTATTCACTCAGGTTGCGCTCAGCCTAATATACAGCTGCTCCGCAATCTCTGCCCTTGGGAATGGTAATGGTACAGTCTAACAAACCCTTTATTGAATGCTAATATCCAAAACGCCGCCGACTGCCACAGACAGCAGTCATGTGAAAATGCCGCAAACGCTGCGAAACGCTGCGCGTTCCAACCAGTCTGAACACATCGGACCTAGGAGAGATAGACTGGAATACCGTACACGACGGGAGCGGCACCGTTGAGGTACCTGAGAATACACGAACTCCTCCCTTTCGCAACCGCCTCCACTAGCGACACCGGATCCCCAGATTCCACACAATTCTCTTCTTTTTCTTCTTCCCTCGCCTTCCTCTTCGCCGCCGCCCGCCTGCCTCCCCCTTTGACTGGACTCTTCAAGGCTTCAGAAGCGGTACCTTTGAAGAGACCCCACTTGTCCAAGACAGCGTAGGAGAATCGATCGATGTCTTTGTCGGTGACGTCCCACAACGTCGCCACCAACGCCGGACACCCGGCATGCATGTAGTTGATTGGTGTTCCGTAGGGCTCGAATTCGCCGGCTTCGGTCAAAGACCCGCTGCTGCAGCCCATCAGAAGGCTCACCGCACATCTGTTCAGCCGTTTTATTGTTTTGGCTCGGATGTATTGTGCGCCACTGCCGTGCCCGAAGTAGAGGAATATATCACCGGACTCCAGCGAAGTCCTTAGCTCGGTTTCGGATGGTTCACGCTGGACGATGGAATCCCAGTTGGGAAGACATTCGAGGGGTCGTTCGAATGTGGTTTGTGTGGATTTCAGGTCTCGTGAGGGGTTTAGAACGTAGGCGCCTTTGCTGCGATTGACGTGAAATCTATGTGGATTGCCTTCATGGGCCTGTTGCTGCTGCATGAGGATTCTCTGGCGGAGGCATCCGAGTGATTGCAGCCTAGACACGGACTGACCGTCCAAGCACGGCAGTGACTCCCAGGGGAAGATGTGAAGGGCCTTATCGAGGATTAGGATGGTGTGACTTGCATCTGCCGCCTTTTCCGTTTGGACTGCTTCTTGGTAACAGCGGATAGCATCGCTCGTTTCGACGATTATCTAGTCATGTCAGAGATGCATGGTTCAGGGAGTTAGAGCAAAGACTTACGGAGTCAAAGTCGACCTCGTCGTACGCATTGCGTTCGCCGTGAAACTGTAAAATGTCCACAACAAAATACAGAAGGTCGGTCAAAGGCTCTTCCAGTTCCGATAGATCTGCAGAATCTGCAAGGCCAATGAAGAGATCCAGAATCCTGCTGTCTAAATTGACACGACTGGCCCGATTCCGCTTGTTGGCCGCTTGCCGTGACGGTAAATACTTACCTAGGATTATTTGAAAAGATTGTTGAAACCGAGATAGCAAGTGTGATCGTCCCAAGTGTCGCGCGAACACGCCACGAAAGCCGCCCAGCCAGATGTTTTCCATGTTGATTAGCAGGTCCTTAAGCCGTCCATCAAGAGCCTCACGCTCGGCCCACCATTGTGACTTTGCTTCTTTGCCGGTCATGTTTCGTGCGTCTTGCGCGCTGAAGTTGGCCAGCTCTATGATCTCCGAAAGTTCGGCCTTTCCTTGCTCGAAGCCGAATATATCTTCATCTGCATCTCGAGAGTTGTGCCGGCTTAGCGGTAGTCGAAGCATGAAGGGTGTCAGAACCCCCTGAAGCTTGGTAATATAGATCTCATCGCAAGATTCGCTCAAGGAGACTGATATAACATTCCAGTTGGCTGGGATAATGTCGACATAGTCTTTCTGAAAGCTCGAGTAATTTAGGGGCATGCGTAACTCGCTGGATTCTGAACAAGATTGACCACCGCTGCTTGGCCACCGGAGCATTTCTTCCTGCGGTGTAGGATGCTGGTCTAATCGTATGCTCGATCGTTCGCGTTGCAAAGCGACAATCCTTCTGACCTCTGCTACAAGTAAGTTTTAATTCAAGTTAGCTGACTAGAAGTGATCCTACCTGTCGAGTAAGTGGCAAAGTACGGGTTGACAGCGCTCTTAGCTGTTGCCGCAGAAGCGGCGGAGAGAAGCATCAATAGTGTCCTAAGGACGCTGGAGATAACTTGAAGCGTGTTTGTTGAGCTCATCTGCACTGCCATCGTCTGAATTTCTGAGAGACAGTCCCTAGCCTGGCAAAGGACATTTCTGAAGTCTTCCAGGACTGGCGTCTTGGTTCTAGCGGTCTTTCGAGGCCCTGGTTTCACCGCTGTTTTCCGAGGCGGCGATGACTTGTTTGCCTTGACTGGACTTCGTCCGCATACTTGTCTTTCCTTACTGCTGAAAGCACTAGTAACAGCCGGGAATGAAATGGTCGAGTCGGGTAATACGCAGAAGACAGCATCTACAGACATGTCTTTCAGAGCATGCACTAACAACTGCTTGGCGGTCCCAAGGTGTTGCTGTATATAACCGTGCTGGGATTTTGGAAGCTCCTCTGCTTCTGCGAGCATCCACGTTGCGTCTTCTATCTTTCGCTGCAGCATCATTGAGAAGGAATGTTGTCGGAGAAGGTCACCTCTTAGTCGCAGAAGCGGAACACACTGACTTGCAAAATCCCGCGCGTTTGCCGCAGGTTTCTCTAATGTGGCACTCCGGTTTTGTATGCAGTCCCTGGTAGGTTCTCGAACTTGTCGTTTCTTAGTCGCGACACCTAGAGGTCGATCACCGCCCAGAGTAAGCTTGGTCATTTGCTCTTCTAGCCCAGACACAGCAGGAGAAATTTGCTCCAAAGATTCGACAAAACCCGTGGTGGTCAACTCGCTCAGCACCTTGCCGGCAAGCCTGTAATCACTGCTTTCCTCGTCCCAGCGACGTTGTACTTTGTGCAGGTTGGCTAACTCAGTCTGAACGATCGCCGTTCCTCTGCCGCTGTCTATCCGGAAGCTAAGCTCTCGAGCCTGGAGCAAAAGGTCTTCCCCTTTTCCCAAATCTCCACAACGTGTCCAGTGAGCTCCACTCAAGGCGAGACTTTGTGCTATCCATGGCACCGCCCCAACAGCGTCAACGATTTTCTGGGCTTGTTCAGTATAGTATACTGCTTCGAGGAACATTCCCTGATGCGCGAAGAGTCGGGAGAGCAGTGTCAGTCCTCGCGATATAGTTGGCACCAAGCTCCAAAACGGCGGACTTTTCAGCGAGTCGTGAGTCGATGACATGACAGCTGGAGCGTGGCAAGCAGATACTGAGAGCATCGAGAAGCTTTCGTTCAGTCCACTATGATCAAGCTCGTGCGAATCAGGCTGCGTAACTTTATTTACGCTGGCCACTTGACGTTCCAGACCCGACCATGCTCGATAGTTGAGCCTCACACAACGTTTAGCTAGAGCGAGCGCTTCATCTGGCTGACCTCGGGCGAAAGCTAGCTGAGAATGGAGGTAGGCGGCATCTGCAATAAGTCGATTCAACCGAAGCCGTCCACGAAGCGTTGCGGACGAAGCAGCGTCTCTCAACAGCTCAGGCTGTTCTTCCGCCAAGTTGCCTGCTTTGGTGAGGTATGCTTCGCTGCTAATCATTAGCAAACTGCGTCTAACGGCCACATACGTCTGACCATACCTTTTCTCGAAGTTCCCTATTTCCATGAGGTACTCGGCATACGCAAGGTGCCACCGCAGTCTGATTTCTAAAGCCACACCACAAGACTCGACGTATTTCGTAGCCCTCGCTATCGCATGTCCAGCTTTCCCTGAGTACCCCAGCCTCGAGTACTGCAGACCAAGATCGGACACTGAGCGTACAAACCCAGATTGATCGGTGGGAACCTGTAGTTCCCGAAGTCTTGCCATTAGATGCAAAGCAGACACTCTAGACGTCTCCTGACCTTGCATTTCAAGGTAGTCTATGATTGATTGTAACTGCAGGATCCAGTCGGCCCGATTTTCTACCCTATCGCCAAGGCATTCCCAGGTTTGGCACTCATCAAGGGTATGAGACCACACTTTTAGCGCAGCCAGAAATGTCGGTGCTGCGGGTTCACCCTTGTGAAAAGCGAGTGAGACTCTCACAGAGGCCCTCAGGTGCTGCTCATACGTAGCAAGGCCTTCGTCATTCGCCTTTGATATCTGCCACGAATGGTCCTCCAGCTCATTGAATATGTCGTCCATGAAACTGGAGTCTAAGACGTCGGTGTGGTTTGCTTCAATGCGCGACAAGCACAAACATAGACGTAAACGTCGTATAGGGTATGTACCAGCTTGATAGATCGAGAGAAGGAGTTTGGCTAAGACAAGGATCGACTGCCCCTGCCTGGCTGCCGTACTCTTCGCATCCAACAGATTTGATACCACAGCCAATTGCCACTCCAGTAAGACTCCTCGCTCGTCTAAGGGTAAAGTCTCGTCATCAAATGGAATCCTTGACGTAAAGTTGTCTCTGATAGCAAGCTTGGTCCATGAGGAAAGAGCTTTTCCAAGAACGCCGGTAGCTCCCTCACCCTCCCACACGCCCAACAGGGACCGCTCGCGTGCTGCAGATGACGCCCTAACCAAAACCCCTGTAGCAATGTGGGATCGTATGGCGTCAGCATAAAATTCGAGCGCTTCTGCAAACCTTCCTAAGCTCTCCTGCAGCGCCCCTAGTCTTTCTAGCTTGACAGCGAGGAAGCCCGCTGATGTTTCGAGCTTTGTGCGGGTTTTAATCAGATCTACTGATCTTTGAAGACTTTTTGACAGTTCGTGCGACGGAGCTGATGCCTGTTTCCTCTTCAAATAGTAAGACCAGTAAACATTTGATATCTTAACAAATACTAGCTGCTTATCGGCAGCAGATTGGGCTTGGAACGCATCTGAAAATGTGTCTTCCCCGCGCAATCTCAAAAGAAGCCCGACGCAGTCTTGTAGAGCAGAGTCCAGCTTCTCCCAAGCAATCTGATTGGTTCCAAGCGAGAGCTTTGTGGTTGCTATGACCGACTCAACCGCACTGTGGGCTACTTTGGAGGACAGCTCTCTCCGCTGCTCATACCGTGCCAACTTTATTACTGCATCCTTGGGTGGCCTAGCGCCGATATATCGTGCGAAGAATTTTAGGCAGGTATGTACCAGCTGTGAGCAGGCTACTTGTAATTCCAAGGGCTGCTGATCTCCTGCGCCGACTTCCTTAGAAGGCGGCGAGGACTTGATTATCCAAGCCATGGCTGCTCTCCGAAGCGCAGCAACCACCATCATCAGTTCATCCATTTCGGCCGAATCACCTTGAACGGAAGTATCCAGACTTTCAATGGCGTCTGTGAGGCTACCTTCCAGGTGTTCAGTATCACCAGCCTTGTTGAACAACTGCAGCCGTAATAAAGCGACTCTGCAGGCACATGCCCCTTGTACTGCACCGAGTGCCGAGCTGTGACGTACAAAAGATAAGCAGCGTACGTTCCACTTGATAGCCTCTTCAAGGAGCGCGGCTTCTTCGGCGATGTAGCCTAGCGTCTTGTAGATAGTTGAGGTTGAGTAGTCAGTCGCTGAGGGGTTCTTCTGAACAGATAAGGCGCTATGATAATCGGCAGTCATATGTTCGAAGGCAGCCACTGCACGTTTGTACTTTGTGATAGCACTGTCAGAGCATCGACGGGAGTAGGCGGCCAGACACTTATCAAAAGGCTCATAGAGTTGTCTCTGAATATCGCCTTTGTGACCAGCCAATTTCCAAGCCTGCAGTCTCATTTCCAGTGCCAGCACTTGGGCCTCAAACGCTATCCGTGGCGGTATTGCTGCTTTTGCATGCGCTACGTGAGTATCTTCACAGCTTGAGATGTTGGGACAACACGACATCAGTATCTGAGCAAGGGCTTCAAGTTGTCTGGCTGCCTTGGCCACGGATGATGGTGGACCATGGTTCGATATTCTCGAGATCAAATCTGTTGGCGACCCTGGCAAAGACAGCTGCATATTGTGTACCGCAGCTTCCACGGCGGAGGGTAGTCTCCTAGACTCGACTAGCTTCAGAGCATGCGTCTGAACCCGTATCATCAATTCAGTTTCAAGCTCGGCTGCTTCTCGTCTCTCGAAACGCAGAAGCCCAGCCAAGGTATCCTTTTCTGAATATATCTCTTGCCTCTGGATTTTGTCCTGATTGCCAGCATCACTGGGTGACTCTAGCCGCCTCTTTAATATACAGAGCTCCTTGAATGCCAAATCATCAAAACCTAAACCTATCAACTTCCCAATCAGAGCTGACATTCCGTTCTCCAACTGTAGGGGAGGCATCTGGGTTGTTTGAACCCCCCGCGCATGCAGATGCCGCAGCGTCCGAAGAGCTATCCGTGCACATTCTGCTACTGCCAATAAACCTGGGGACCTAACTGAAGTGCCGGACGAGGACCGTCGCAGGGGCGATTTTGAGGGCGAGCTCGAAAGTCGGTTGATGGACCGGGGCTGCAAAGGCTGCTGAAGTCTCGAAACATGGCGTACTGATGATTGGGTACCAGAAGTGCATTTCGGCGGGTTCGTAACGTCTTTGCTTGACAATTCCCGGCGAGGTTGTCCGGTAGGCTTCGTGCCCTGCGTCAGTACCTTGAGTGAGGTATTGAAAACCTCTGTGGCAAGCAGGAGCGCATCACAAGGCTCTAGACGGAGCTCCTGGCTTGGAGTGGTCTCCAGAACGGTGATCTTCGTTTTGACTCGAGTTTTTGATGGCGGCCCGGCCCTTGACTTTGGCTTAACTGCAGTGGTTGTTTTGGCCCCAGTCCGGGAAGTTTTAGCTTCAACGACGGCAACTGTGGTGGACTTATAGACAATAAGTTGTTCTAAGGTAGCCACGGTCAGAGAAGAACATGTTGCCGCTGATGCTACCGCGTGCTTGACGGTTTCCGCTTGCGCCTGCGGCATAGAAGATGTCATCGCTGTGATGGCGAAGCGCGTGTACAGCAATTGAGCAATCGAGGAAGTACTGAAGCCATCATGGTAAGAAATTAGACATTACTGTCACCCAAAAGCGCGTTCCATCCCGGTTTGATAGTCGCAATTACTATTCGTGAGCGGTAACTAACTTACTGCACGAAAACATAAACAAAGCAACGGCCGAGGCCCAATAAGCTAGGCCTAAAGAGAGACCCTGTATTATGTAAGTTAAGGTCATTTACTGGCCCCAACAGGCACTCTCCTCCTTAAGTTCATATTTGAACCCACACCTAACTTCGCAATCAATATTGTACCTTAATCATGTCAGAGTCGTCTCGAACTCAGGTCAGTCTTACTATGTTAGGCAGGAATATAGGTATAAGTTTCAGCATGAGTTTGAGCATGAGTTTAGGCATCAGTTCAGCCCTGAGTTTAGGTGTGGGTCTTAGGTGCAAGTTAGGGTGTAAGGTAAGGTAAGGTACCTTAGATATTCACAGTCAAGCTACCTTACCTACCTTAAGCTTCATTTTGATCTCTAGCAACCTACATTACAGTCCAATGATACAAGGGCTCGTCGCAATGCCACAATCAAGCGTAATGCGGCGCCTTCCTGTGCCGTCCAGTCTTCCGGAATTAGTATTTCACTCGCCACGCGCCAGATACAGGAGCTCGTGCTTGTTCGGCAACACTTTGCAAAACCGTCGATGCATCATCAAAAGTACGCGCTACGCCAGCTCTGCATCGACGGGTTCCTTTCCACGGGTTGCCCAGCCATCTTTGTGGCAATCAATCATCCCCAAGTTTCTCCGCAGGAAGCCGCCGCCGGCGGCGTCAGTCGCAAAGTCCCCGGCATCCAGAGACTGGAATCCTGCAACGTTCTTCATCGTCATCTTCTTACTCATCGGCTCACAAGCCATACAAATCATTGCTCTACGCAATGAGCTCATAACCTATACTCGAAAGGCGGATGCGAAGATAAGCTTGCTCAAAGAGGTTATCGAGAGGGTTCAGAAAGGCGAAGATGTTGATGTCCAAGGTCTACTCGGCACTGGGAACAAGGCAATGGAGAAAGAATGGGAAGAAGGTAAGCTGCCTCGGAGTTGTTAGATTATATCTCCCATGAAATTCTACCATACATCATACTTACCAATGAGATTAGTACTACGAGAGATCGAAGACGAAGATGCCCTATGGCAGACGAAGTCACGGAGAAAGAAAGAAAGCCGCATCGCCGAAGATAACTCAGAGCGGGACGCTATTCCGGAAGCAACCGATACTGCACACATAAGCACTTCAGAAGGCAATGCACCTCCTAAGGACCCAGGGCAACGCTCGAGAAGGAGTACCGGTCGAACCCACGGCTTCTACTAGGCCCCGCATAGATCATGCTGGCAGACGACCAAGCGCACGCCCACTTCTTGGAAGCAGTCGCAGCGAAATCAGTGAAGAAAAGGAGCGACATACCAAGCTGGCTATAGAGCCCCACTCAATACAGCGCTGTTCTTCGGCGGCGAAGAACGTTGCACTTCCAAGTATGAGTAGTATCAACTATACTAAGATTTGAAAGGGCTACTAGCTATCGTTCTATGATTGTACTAAGAATGCGTTGTGTGATCGCTCAATGACATATTCTTACCTGGCGGGCGGGACCTCTGAATCTGGGTAATGGATGTTGAGTGAGCTCCTGATGACTACTACCACTAACAAGGCGACCTCCAGAAGAGAAAATCCAATGATTTGAAGATGGACTTCCTAGGATCCAGGTGATGCCACTCGGAAAGGGCCTTCTCTCGAGTTAACGCGCATTCTCCACGGAAGTCCGGTGTGGTGAGAAAGTCCAACCTATCAACCATCTGCAACCCAAGGCTTACATGTCACTATTGCGTGGTCCGGATCGAGGTCCGACCAGCTCCCAAAAGGGAAGGCTTTTCCTATTATCCAGGAACACGAAAGACGCTATGGGTCGCTCGTTTCACCAAGCTATCGAATCAATCGAAAAAGTACTCAGCAACATCCTCGAAGATCTGTCACGGAGATGTCGATGCAAACGCGAGTCAATGAAGCCCAACTAGAGCGGCTTCACTGCAGCCGCACCTTTGGCTTCGCGTTGCGATTCCTTCGACCGTTTGAAGATATGCAGCTCTGATGATGGATACAGCCCCGGCCGCGTGTGATAAACGACCTGAAATTGTGATGCCGCTACGTCCCGAGCCGCACCACTTCCCCAGACCCCACAAGAATGCTGACCTGGGTTGGCTCCATTCTCTTTCGAACGTTTTCCAATGGCGGAAGGACAAATTTTCATGGAGAAACATGATTTTGCGGGTACCCAGTACATAAAGGAGTCGCATGTCGCTTGTTGGTCTAAGCGCGTTGATGGTACAGGCGGACTCTCCAAAGTGCGCAAAATACCTTGATCGAAAAAGGTTTACATGAAGCTTACCCCAGCTTTGTAGGATGAGAGATTACATACTAAATCTAGAATCAGCAAAATGGCACGCGACATCATATACACAGCCACTAGTCGTGGTATACAATATAGCATCAATCTCATACTCCAGATTGTGGATTGTTCAGTATGTGCTGCATTAGTTTTTATTTCCCACTCTACCAGATGCCGGATCAAGAGGACATTTTCTATTCCTTCCGCAAGAGCAGCGAAGTTGTACATTCTTACTCAACCTATAGACTCTTCCTTTTCTTTTTCGGAGCGGCTTGTGGCTCAATTAGATGTTTGAAGACGACCCTCAAAGCTGGAGCGGAGATACACCGACACCGTCCGCCTCAACTTCCGGATCTTCCGTGTCCACGTTGACCGTTGATGAAACAGCTTTCTTGTCTAAGTGTGACGTTGGAGAAGCTTTCGAATTGACATACTGGGCGGCTATACGCGAATACTGGAAGGAAGACCCAGAAGACGGTTATGATCTACGGAGCGGGCAAAAGCACGGTGAAGAGGAGGCTGAAGAGTTGCCTTCAGATATTTTTGAACTGGTCGAAATTTCCCTGGACGACGACTCAGACCTGAAAGCGGACAGCGTCCTTCCAAATGACGGGCTCGCGAAACTCATTGGCAGATGGTGGGAAACCAATGTGTCAATGATAATACCAGACGGTCATGAAATCCGTGATCACTTCTGTATGTCTTCACAGTCTCTGTTTGACAAGTATCTAAGTCCACGTGCTAACCTTTTTCTTTCGGAATGCACAAGCTTTAGAAAAGACCTATCTAGCATATTTCCGAACGGCAATGTCCCTCGCAATGAGCTCGGCGATGCTTTCACAGTTTTACATTTTTTCAACTCCAACAACGGAACCCCATCCTCTTGACTTTCGAGACGTGGGCAAGCCTTTGGCTTGTGCTTGTCTGGGTACCGCTATCATTGTCAATGTGATCGGCGCTGCGAGGTTCCACCGGGCGCAAGATGCACTGCTCAATGGTAAAGCTCTTGTAGGCGGAGCTGATCTAATGCTTGTGGGGGCTTTAATCGGCATGGTCAGTGTCTCCAGGTTTCCATGTTGGATCTCGCATAGTCAACGTTTGCTAACAAATATCTACAGCTTGTTTTAGCCTTCCTGGTCACCGCCATCATTGTATAGGGATACCATATCCTAAAAGCCATTACCGCAGGCCATTACCGCAGGGCCAATTGTATATGACGATACGATTTACACTGACACAACAACCACGTGTCCGTTGCAACCACATAATCCGGGGTCGATACCCGGGGTCGATATCCGGGGTCTGGGGATCTGGAGTTGGTCAACGTGGCGTGGATGAACTACGGTTCGCCTACGTCGGGTGACGGGAAAAATCCGATCGATGCATGGAGGACGTTTACCGTCGTCCATGCATGCATGCCGGGAGTCGAAACGTCCTGGGCGGAGCGGTAGTTCAAACATACATTGATTATGTACGAAGAACACTTGTACATAACAGCCTAACCTACTAAGAGCGATACCTATTGGCGACAGTGCCGTTTTCACCCTTTCAAGAAAGCATGAAGCCCTGATCATGCCATTGATGTGAAACCGAATTCTCATACCTGCAGCAGATCCAGACTATGCTCCTGGCGATCAAATGGTTTCGAGTCAGAGTGCCTAAGCTACCTACCTTACAGTAGGTATCCAGTCGGTATAGGATTGGAGCGTCATCATGATCAGTTTTGCGAGCGGCTATTCGATACCCCTGATCTCCACATGGAATCCCGGTTTGACGAGTCCTCGTGCATATATCCACACAACGGTCTCCTTCAGGCGATCCTGCATGCATATCTTACTTTAAATCTACGTCAAGGTGTCGCCAAAAGGGGAATGTCTTTGAAGGGTTCTTCTATCCTACCTTCCTTTTCGATCCCTATTTGAATTACTTGCAGGGCCTGGATTCTCTGCTGACTCGACGGAGCACCAGGCTGTAATGCTGCTAGCGCAATGCCCACCCATTGCGGAATCGAGAGGCAGCGGGTTGGCCTTTGGCGTGGATGCTGCAGTAGTGTAGTGAGGAGCCGAATCGCGAAATGACTTTTTTCCGACTTTTGTCTATTCTCGAAATTCTGACTATCAGGGAAAGGGTTCGAGTATGAGTAGATAGATTTGGAAAGGCAAAGCCTTTAAACACTAGTTTAACAATGTACCACATACGACCCTTCGAAAGTACCCGTTATGAACTTTGCCTTTGTAAATTTAGCAACGCATTTGAACGTAACATTATATGGATCCCAAGGACTGCCTATCCGAACGCAACCGCTTGACCGAAGAGCTTTATGATAATCGCTACGACATCAACTTATATTTGGCGCGCGCGATAGCATACGAGAATCTTGGATTTCCAGATCTCGCAGCCGGAGATGCATACAGGGCACTCCGTTTGACGGATGAAGTGCAAGATGAAAGTGGGGATTACCATGAACATGCGCTGGACGCGTTGAAGCAGCACAGGCGTCGCAGAGAGCCGAAGGGCCTTCCCAATGGCGCAAATGCAGTCGGCGAAGACGCAGAACAAAGCGCGGAAAACACTCACCTGGATACCAAATGGGACGGAGTTGACGTTGCAGAGGGGAGCGACGCTGATGAATTGATAAAAGAAGTCCACCAATTTTGCCTAGAATGCTATCATCTCCTCTCTCGTTGCCTTGTCAAGTGTGGCTGTCTCAGAAGTGCTTATGACTTCTGTCTTCGCGGTCTCTCTGCCTCTCATGATTCAACCTTTGCCCAACGAAAAGATGCCATTTTGTCGCAGCACCGGAGAAGGAAGCGAGATGAAGATTCTACTTGGGACGAGTCGTCCTTCAACCCAAAGCTTGACCTACCAGATCTAGGCTCAGTAAGAAAGGAGCTTTACCCATGGAATACGCATGAGCCAGATCGCTTCTCGGACGCGACTCTACAATTTCTGAATAACGAAGTGAGCAAGGTAGCACCTAGCTGCGAGGTACACGCTGTGTCTCTGCCTCTCTTAACAGAAGACGGTCTTCATCAAACTACTAACGACCACGAGCAGCCTACTATCAAACAGTTGGGCCTTTTTGCCAAGGAAGATATTACCCCAGGAGCCAAGGTCTTGAACGAGTCCAGCATTCTGACTGCCAACAACCGTCTACATTATCCGCTCTGCGACGCCTGCAGCTCCGAGCTCCCACAACTGGATGCGACTGACCCATTGCTTGCTTGTGATGAATGCGATGACATTGTCTTCTGCAGTCAAGTATGCTTTGATCTTGCAATGCAGACATACCACCCCGCTGTCTGCGGCAGAGACGTCGAAGCCATTGGGAAAGACACAGATCTGCTCGAGGCCACCAATGCGCTGTATCTACTCCTCTTAGGACGGGTTATTGCCTTGGCTGAAACGCAAGAGATACACCCTCTGGAACTAAAAGAAGTCAGATATATCTGGGGCGACTTCATGACACCTGACGTCACTTACCTGCACTCCGAGTCATCTTCTACTTTCTCAACCGCTCGACACCTTCCGTTCTCTTTCACTTATAATATTGTACTGCCTCTTCACGTCTTGGAGAAAATGGACATTGACATATACGCTTCACTCCCAAAATATGACACATGGATCCTGAACACCTTGTACGCGAAATTCAGGGGTACTGCCTCTGCAAGACTGAGCAAACAAGATGGCAGACCTGAGGTCTGCGCCGTGCATCCGATATGGTGCCTTGCAAACCATAGCTGCGATCCGAATGTTACGTGGGAGTGGGGCGGTAACATCACGTTCACTGCCAGAGAGGAGAGGGTTGAGTGGAATGCGAAAGATAAGAGGAAAGGTGGGATTAGGACGGGCGAGGAGATATTGAGTCACTATTGTGATATTGAGATGGGGGTCAGGGACCGGAGACAATGGGCGGTAGGCGCCCTAGGTGGGATGTGTGTTTGCGAGAGATGTGTTTGGGAGGAGACTCACTTGGAGATGGCATCGTCTATTGGGACAGAGTAGAAGCAAAACATCAGCAGACCTAGTACGGGGATGATCATTCACAGGCAGCTGGCCCCGACCGTCGCCCACTTTCCGAGTCAGCATGCCTTTTACACAATGTGCGACTGGAAAGTTGATCCATAAATATAATCCAGTGTATTACTGGAAGCTCGAAGCCAAGACCAAGCCCCATGTTGTGAATAACGATATATCGTACAGGACACAATCCAGCCCCTATCCACTCCTCAAGCCTTCTTCTTCCCTGCCGCCCTCGCCTTCGCCGCCCTCTTCTGATTACTCCGGATCATCACGACGCTCAAAAACGAGCCCACGACCGCCGACCCCAACAAGATTAAAATCACAGGTATACGGATCGCCCAGACACGGGGAGGGAAAAGGTCGTGCAGAGGGTGACCGGGGTCAACGAATGGCTGCGCCGATGTGAGTTGCTTGATAAGCACAATGCAAGACAGGGCGAATGGCAAACCATCAAAAGCGTCCATATGGTGTAGTAGAGAAAGACTGTGGTGGCTACGATGAGCATTGCAAGGCCGGCGAGACGGTCCAGCTGGGAGGTGTTAGCTTTCGCTCGGCCCAGGATAGGGTTTAGTGTAGCGGATTACCATAGCTGCAAGAAGTACTTAAAGAGTGTGCAGATCTTAGGGAATGACTTGGTATAGTAACAGTATCTTCTTTCAATGGTGGATTTGATTCCTTTTAGAGTTGCTGTTTGCTGCTGAGGACGGACGCGAAGTGACTACAATACGTCAGTGCTCAAACTTACGCGTACGCGGTTGGTCACAGCACAGGTCGGGCGTTAGCCGCTAAACCCTTCCTAGCTGGAACATCTCGACTTACAAACACTTCAGCGAGGTCAACCATCTTCCTAACAACATTAATAACTTATCACGGAGTGACTAGGACAACGCGTGGACATCGTCTGGCTCTCGTAGTCGAGATGGAGGATCCAGTCATTCTCCAGTCTGCCGTTCGCCTGCCAACCCCTCCGCCACCAGAATTATACCTAGAGTATTCGTCGAGCAAGAGAAAGCGCTCGCCACCATCTCGTTCACCCTCGCCTCGTCGCCGACCTTCACCTCCTCGGGGACCTGCACGGACGCGTCCTGTGCTCCCAGATGTGGATCCTCAAAGAGCCATGGAGCGTGAGCGGCAACTCGCAGAACGCCTACGGCAGCGTGAGGTGGCGGAAGCGGCACCTGAACCTTCGACCGCGGAAGAGAAACAAGCAGCGGCGAAGGCTGAATACGAGAAGCTGCTCAACATGCGATCCGGAGGAACTTATATCCCACCCGCCAGACTCCGGGCTCTGCAGGCGCAAATTACGGATAAGTCGAGCAAAGAGTATCAGCGTATGGCCTGGGAAGCCTTGAAGAAGTCGATCAACGGTCTTATCAATAAGGTCAACGTCTCAAATATCAAGCATATCGTACCGGAGCTATTTGGGGAGAACCTAGTCAGAGGAAGAGGCTTGTTCTGTCGAAGCATCATGAAAGCGCAGGCTGCGAGTTTGCCCTTCACGCCAATCTATGCAGCTATGGCTGCTATTGTCAACACGAAGCTACCTCAGGTTGGAGAACTATTGCTTAACCGACTCATCGTGCAGTTCAGGAAGGGTTTCAAGAGGAATGACAAGGCGGTGTGTTTGTCCTCAACGACATTTATCGCGCATCTCTGTAATCAGCAGGTGGCACACGAGATGGTAGCGGCACAGATTCTGTTACTGCTACTACACAAGCCTACCGATGATAGCGTTGAGATCGCTGTTGGTCTGACACGTGAGGTGGGCCAACATCTGGAGGAGATGAGTGGACCAATAGCCTTGGCTGTTTTTGACCAATTCCGGAGCATCCTCCACGAAGCAGATATCGATAAACGGGTTCAGTACATGATCGAGGTTCTGTTTCAGGTTCGGAAGGACAAGTACAAGGATAACCCGGCGATCAAAGAGGAACTGGATCTGGTCGAAGAGGAGGATCAGATTACTCACCGGACTGGCTTAGAGGATGAGCTTGATGTTCAAGACGGATTGAATGTGTTCAAGTTTGATACAGAGTGGGAAGAGCATGAGGAAGCGTACAAGAGGCTGAAAGCGGATATTTTGGGAGAAGTGGATGGGAGCGATGAAGATGAAGATGATGAAACTGATGACAGTTCGGACAACGAGGAAGCGCAGGAAGAAAAACAGCTAGAGATCAAGGACCAAAGTAACACGGATCTTGTCAATCTCAGGAGGACGATATATTTGACTATCATGTCCAGTATCGACTTCGAGGAATGCTGTCACAAGTTGATGAAGGTGACTTTGCCGCCAGGGCAAGAACCGGAGCTGCCGTCCATGATTATCGAGTGTTGTTCGCAAGAACGTACCTATTCGAAATTCTACGGTCTTATTGGTGAGCGGTTTGCCAAGCTCAACCGCCTTTGGACCGACCTATTCGAACAATCCTTTGCCAAGTACTACGATACAATTCATCGTTATGAGACCAACCGACTTCGCAACATCGCTCGGTTCTTTGGACATATGCTTAGCTCCGATGGCATTGGTTGGCATGTTCTATCTGTTGTGCATTTGAACGAGGAGGAAACAACATCCAGTAGTCGTATCTTCATCAAAATTCTTTTCCAGGACCTCGCGGAAGCTCTGGGCATGCCTAAGCTTCAGGCACGATTGAAAGACGAGTTCTTACGACAGGGCTTCGACGGACTCTTCCCAACAGACAATCCTCGCAACACTCGCTTCTCCATCAACTACTTTACTAGTATCGGTATGGGGGCCGTGACGGAGGAAATGAGAGAACATCTGAAGAACATTCCAAAACCAGTGGTTCCAGCATTGCCAGCTACTGTCTCGGAAACAGACTCTGACTCTGCGAGCTCTGTCTCCAGTTACTCATCCTACACAGGTTCCTCAAGGTCCTACTCG
>JAABVA010001833.1_pt1 | contig 22045 bp, 22 predicted proteins | sample 5560331 | NCBI WGS metagenome assembly JAABVA01 (sample SAMN12812661, study PRJNA571458) | rock metagenome | isolation source: Antarctica rocks | place: Antarctica: Victoria Land, Mt New Zealand sud | collected 2016-01-07
TGGCGGACGAGCGCCAGCGCCCCTTCCCGGAACTCCTGCGGATACGGCCTCGGCATTCAGACTCCATCCTTCCCAAGACATCAGACGACGCCTCAGATCAGGTGTCCACGAAACCGGGGGAACTCCAGCGAGCTAGTCGAGGGGCTCGACGGCGACTACGAGCGACTGAACCAGTTCGTCCTAGCAGTCGCCGGCGCAGCGCAGCCTCTTCTGGAAGCCGCAGAATCCGGCAACGATACGTGGGCCATGACTCGGCACCTCTGATGTGCTCCACGGCGCGCGTTCCGAAGGTTGCCGGGCTCCCTGAGGGATCTTGCTACCGCGTGAAGCGAGCGACTGCTTCACCGCCACTTATGGGACCTGACGACCTCGTGGTTATGAGCCGCTCTTCGTTGCTTACGGCTTAGAAGCTGTTTCACGGAAGGGATGGCGTGGTCGTCGGCGAACTTCGGGCGCGAGGGACATAACCCAGCGCGAGGAGGACGGGATGGCGTCGGTGTTCGAGGTCCGCGACGAGTTGTGGGCGGTCGCCGAGCCGCTCATCCCGCCCGTCCGGACGCCATCACGGCAGGGGCAGCGGCCGGTGCCCGACCGGGTGGCGTTCAACGCGATCGTGTTCGTGCTCGTCACGGGGATCGCGTGGCGGCATCTGCCGCGGGAGTTGGGCTGCTCGGGGGTGACCGCCTGGCGGCGGCTGCGGGATTGGCAGCAGGCTGGGGTGTGGGAGCAGCTGCACGCAACGCTGGTCGAGCGCCTCAACGCTGCGGGCGCGATCGACTGGTCGGCAGCGGTCGTTGACGGCAGCCACATTCGCGCTCTTCAAGGGGGCCCAAACCGGGCCTTCGCCCGTTGATCGTGGAAGAACGGGCTCCAAGCACCACCTGCTGACCGACCCCTCCGGGATCCCGCTCGCGGTCACGCTCACCGGCGGCAACCGCAACGACGTCACCCAACTACTGCCGCTACTCGACGGGCTCGGGCCGGTGCGCGGGAAGGTCGGCCGGCCACGCCAGCGCGCCGACAGCCTGCTCGCCGACCGCGGCTACGACCACGACAAGTACCGCCGCGAGCTCAGAGCGCGCGGCGTCAAACCGGTCATCGCGCGTCGCCAGACCGAGCACGGCTCAGGGCTCGGCAAACGCCGCTGGGTCGTCGAGCGCACCTTCGCCTGGCTGCACTTCTTCCGCCGCCTCCGACTCCGCTGGGAACGCCGCCCCGAACTCCACGAGGCGTTCCTGCACCTCGGGTGCGCCGTCATCTGCCAGCGCTACCTCCGCGTTCTGTTAAACAGCTTCTTAGTCCCGTTTCGCCAGGGTGCTCGTGACGCGGACGCGGATGAGGACGCGGCGGGAGCCGTCTCAAGCAGCGCTCGCGCCGGCCCCATCTGCCCAGATGCGCACTGAGCGCACCAGTTCGAGCGCCCGATCGCGGTCCAGCTCCGCGGCTGTGGACTCTTCGTAGCGGAACTCTGCGGCCCAAGGCGTGAGGGCTGACAGTTCGTCGGTCATGAGGCGGGCGTGATCCCGCGGCCGCTGCGAGGCCGACCAGATAGGCGATGTTGTGAGTTCGTTCGAAGGGCGCCTCGAGATGAGCGAGTACCGACTTGATGCGCTTCTCCACGGCCTGCTGCGCATGGAAGGCGACAACTTCGTCCGGCACTCTGGCGTCGCCCACAAGTCGCTCGAGCGCGGCTTCGTCCCCGGCCGCCTTCGCGGCCAGAACGCGCGCCAGGTCCTGCCCATCACGTCTGGGCAAGAAGCTCGCCCTCTACCAGCGCGTCGTGCAGCATCGTGCCTCTCACAGCACCCCAGTCTTCAGCTTGCGCCTCGCTTACCACGATGACGTCAGCCGGGAGCTGAAGCTCGCCGGCTAGGCGCGCAAGTCGAGCGCTTTCGGCGAACCGGTCTTCGACTTCTCGCATGACCACGAGGTCAACATCGCTGTCGGGCGCCGCCTCTCCGCGCGCTCGGGATCCGAACAGGAGCACGCGAGCGGGGCATCCGGCCGCTTCGGCGATGGCTCGCGCTCCCGATCGAATGAGTTCGTCTCGAACCATGCACGGACGGTAGCTCAGACACCGGAACCGAGTCCGATGATCAGTGCCTCTCACAGAGTCTTGGAGGGTGCGGTTCTGCGCGAACTCGTTTGCGTGTCGCCACCAGGCGTCTCGCGGCGGCCGAGCGACAATCCGCTATCCCTCTCGGTCTTCCACCGGCTCCGGGTCGGCCAGTCGCGCGGGTGGTACGCCGCGGCGGCTTTGGATGCGGGGGTCGACGGGTACGCCCAGAGGGGAGAGCCGGACCCGGCGGGCCCGTTCACTTCGCGTCGGAGCCGCGGCCGGCGTGCGCGGGACCTGGACCTCGAGCTGGCGCAGGTCTTCAAGCGGCTTCGTCAGGAATAGGTCTCGTGCTTCGGCGTAGCGCTCGACTCCGGACAGGCTCCGCGTGTCACGCGCGACCACGGCCACCGCGAGATTCCGCTCGGCATCGGACGCGGTTCTGACCTCCTCCGGGCGGAGTGGCTCGAGCAGGTCGCGGTCGAACGCTTGAACGCGCTCGCTGTCGCGGAGTTCGCCGGCCCTCTCGGCGGCAAAGACGCGTCGCGTTTCCAAGTCAACGGTTGTGCGCGCGGCAACTTTCTCGGCAACCTCTACCACGTCAGGATCCCACCGGATCGCGCGGCCAGATTCGAGCTCACGGCGGTATCGCAGGAAGATTTCGAACCCGAAAGGCGTCTGCCACACGGCATTGCGCCGCACAAGACGAACCTGCGCTGGATCGCGCCGCGTCCAGAACCGGTCATCGTGAAAAATCGGGGTTTCGCGTCGGGGGTCTCGCGCACGCACGCGCGCACGAACCTTCTCAACGGAGACGAGTCCGAGAAGTTCGAGATCGCCGGCAACGCGGCGGAGGCTCTCGCGGACGGCGCGATCCGGGTGTTCGAGAACGTACCCAAGGAGCGCCTGGGGGGTAGGCGCGGACACCAGTAGCCACCGCTGCTGACGCCCGAGACGTACGCCAGACAGCCTGTGCCCCATCAGTTGGGTTGCCATGCACCTCAGCTTGGCGCCTCTCCCGGACAGCTCGCTAAGGCAGCATCACATGTCGACTACGACAACACGCCGACGTCCGGAGCAACGTCTGGTGCGACACCGGCAGCATCGCGCGCAACCCCGCCAACGTCCGGCGCTACCGCGACAACAACAGACGCGGGAAACGCCGTGACTTTGCGCGAGGGCGCTATCTCGTAAAACGAAGCTTTGCAGGGCTTTCTGCAGTATAGTTCCCCTCCCTTGGGCGGTTCAACCGCCACCGCCGCGCAGTTCAGAGCGCAAAAAAGAGCCCCGCGAAACCGCAGGGCTCAAGGCAAGCCGACGCCCGGACTCGAACCGGGGACCCCTTCATTACGAGTGAAGTGCTCTACCAGCTGAGCTACGTCGGCGTGGCGGGCGATTCTACCGGCGCCTCTGGCGCGCGAGGGCGCGAGCGCGGCGCTCGCGGGCGTGCGTCACCATGCAAGCCGTGGAGTCGCTCAAGGCCCAGCTCCTGATCGCCGGTCCCACGCTGCTCGATCCGAACTTCGCGCGGACCGTGGTGCTCGTCGCCGAGCACGGGGAGGAAGGGGCGATGGGCGTGGTGCTCAACCGACCGACCGAGACGCCGGTGGCCGACGCCGTGCCGCCGCTCGAGGACCTCGTCGAGCTCGGGGAGCCGGTGTATGTCGGCGGTCCGGTGCAGGAGGCGGGCGTGGTGGCGCTGGCGGAGTTCTCGGACCCCTCCGAGGCGGCGGTGGTGGTGCTCGGCGACGTGGGCTTCATCGCGGCGGCCCAGGAGGAGCCGCTGCCGCGTTCGGGTACCCGGCGCGCGCGCGTGTTCGCCGGCCACGCCGGGTGGGGGCCGGGGCAGCTCGACGCCGAGCTCGAGCGCGAGGACTGGATCGTCGAGCCCGCCACGGAGGACGACGTCTTCGCGGAGGAGGCGAGCGGGCTGTGGGAGCGCGTGCTCGAGCGCAAGGGAGGCCGCTACGCGCTGCTCGCGCGGATGCCGCTCGACCCGCGGATGAACTGACGCGGGAAGCGCGAGCGGGCCTCGGCTGGACGTCCGTTCGACCGTCGGGCGATCGCTCAAGGCGCCGGGGCACCCGGGCGATAGCGATGAGGGTGAGCTTCCACGGCCGGGCACACGAGCACGACGTCGCCGTCGCCGCGGTCCACCGCCGCCGCCGTCGCCGCCGAGTGCACCGTCGCCGGCGCCCGCATCATCGCCACCACGCGCCGACGCCGGCTCCCAAGCCCGCTCCGAAGCACGCCCCGGCGCCCGCGTCCGCCCCGGTCCCGGCTCCCCCGCCGGCGCCCGCCCCGCAGCCCGTTCCCGCTCCGCAGCCACCCTCCGACCAGCTCGTCTACTCGGGCCCGTTCGGCGCGCGCCAGGCCGAGCGGCTCCTGTGGCGCGCCGGCTTCGGGCCGCGCCCCGGCCAGGCCCAGCAGCTCGCCTCCCTCGGCCTCGGCGGAGCGGTGCAGTCGCTCACCCGGTCGAGCGGAGCGCCGACGCTCACCGGAGCCGCGCCGGTCGACCAGGACGGCCAGCCGCTCGCTCCCGCGGACTCGTGGGGGCACGACCACCTCTCCTGGCTCGGACCGGATGGTCCGCTCCGACCAGTCGCTCGTGGAGCGTATGGCGCTCGTGTGGCACGACTGGTTTGCCACCTCGAACGCGGGCGTGAACTCCCAACAGCACATGCTCGACCAGATCGACGTGTTCCGCGCGAAGGGGCTCGGCTCGTTTCATGAGCTTCTGCGCGCGGTCACGACCGATCCCCGCCATGCTCACCTGGCTGAACGGGACCGACAACCGCGCCGGCCGCACCAACGAGAACTACGGCCGTGAGCTCATGGAGCTCTTCACGCTCGGGGCCGACCGCGGCGCCTACTCGGAGACCGACGTGCGCGAGATGGCGCGCGCGCTCACCGGCTGGCGCTCGGACTGGTCCTCGGAGCTCGGCGATCACAACTTCCGCTTCGACCCGACGTGGCACGACACGAACGCCAAGACGGTCTTCGGCCAGACGGGGAACTTCGACTGGCAGGACGCGTGCCGGCTGTGCGTCACGCACCCCCTTCACGCCTCGTTCTTTGTGCGCAAGCTGTGGAGCTACTTCGTCCCCGCCGCTCCGAGCGCGGCGACCCAGAGCCACCTCGAGAACGTCTACACGAGCAGCGGCTTCGCGATCGGGGCGGTGCTCGAGGCGATCCTCGTGCATCCCGACCTCTATGAGGGCTCGGTGATGGTCAAGCCGCCGGTGGTCTTCGCCGCGGGGATGATGCGCGCGACGAACCAGACCATCAACACGAGCGCGTGGATCTGGTAGACCGACGAGTCGGGACAGCACCTCTTCTACCCGCCGAACGTCGCGGGTTGGGACGACTCCCGCTGGCTTGACACCTCGACCCTGCACGGTCGCTGGCGCCTCGCCTACACCGCCGTGCGCGGCCCGAGCATCGACGGGAGCTCGAGGACCTACGACATCACGGAGACCCCCACCCAGGCGCTCGACGCCGCCTTGAGTTTCTGGGGCTCCCCGACGATAAGCCCCGAGACCCACCAGGCGCTCCTGGACTTCGCGTCCTCGGCGCTCCCCGACCCGATCTTCTCCTGGCAGCTGAGCCCTCTGCGCGCCCAGCGCCAGAACGCCCTGCGCCACCTTCTCGCCACCTGCCCCGACCTCCAGACGAGCTGAGACCCCCAAGACGACGCCATGGCCGACTGCTGCTCTGACTGCTCCCGCTCCCAGTTCCTGCACCGCTCGGCCGCGGTGGCGGGGCGCGGCCTGCCCTCGATCGAGCCGGGAATGCCCGTGCCCGCCGGCACCGGGCTCTCGCGCCGCGCGTTCCTGCTGCGCTCGACCGGAGTCGCGCTCTCGATCTACGGCGCGAGCCGGCTGAGCCCGCAGGCCTTCGAGGAGGGGATTGCCGAGGCGGCCGCCGCGCCGGGCCAGCCCGTGCTCGTCTCCGTCTTCCTCGAGGGCGGCGCCGACGCGCTGAGCGTGCTTGCGCCCGTGGGCGATCCGCTCTACCGCTCGCTGCGCCCGACCCTCGCCGTCGACCCCGCCACGACCACTCCCTTCGCCGAGGACGCGCGCCTGGCCTGGGCGCCGTGCGCCCAAGGCCTCGCCACCCTGCACGGCGAGGGGAAGGTCAGCGTGATGCCGGCGATCGGCTACGACCATCCCGACCAGTCGCATTTCACCTCGCGCCACTTCTGGGAGGTCGGGGAGTGCAGCACGAGCAACCGCCTGGGGTGGATGGGCCGCTACCTCGACGCCGCGAGCACCCAGTCAAACCCGCTGCAGGGCCTCTCGCTCGACTCGCAGCTCGGCCCCGCGCTCGCCAGCAATGGGGCGCCGGTGGCCGCGGTCGACTCGCCCGAGTCCTACACCTTCGACTCCCCCAACGTGTGGGACGGCATGGCCACCTCGATGGTGGGCGGCTTCGGCTCGCTCGGCGCGCCCTCGACGCCGGACCCCGTCCTCAAGGCCGCGCGCGACGCGCAGACCAACGCCGATCTCCTGCGCCGTCAGCTCGCGCCGTTCTCCTCGTTCACGAGCCCGGTCACCTACCCGGCTGGCGACTTCGCCCACCGGCTCGCCGGGCTGGCCGCGATGCTCGGCGCCGGCCTGCCGCTGCGCTGCGTGACGATCAACGCTCCGGGTGGCTACGACACCCACTCGGGGCAGTCCGACTCGCTGGCCAAGAACATGAAGCAGACGGTGGACGCCGTGCTCGCCTTCCAGCGCGACCTCGAGAGCCGCGGCCTGGCCGCCCGGGTGCTCACCCACGTGTGGAGCGAGTTCGGGCGCCGGCCCCACGAGAACGGATCCAACGGCACCGACCACGGCGCGGGCGGCGCGTCCTTCCTCATCGGCGCGCGCGCGAAGGGGACGATGGTCGGCGAGTTCCCCGGCCTCGCCTCGCCTCGCTCGACGGCGCGAGCAACCTGAAGGCCACCACCGACTTCCGCGGCGTCTACTGCTCCCTGCTCGAGCAATGGTTCGGCACCGACGCGGGCGGCGTGATCCCCGGCGCGTCGGGCTTCGCGCGCCCGGTGCTGGTGAGCTGATGCTCCGGCGCGGGCTTTGTTCCCTGCTCCTCGTGGTCTTCGCGACGGTGCCCGGCGCCGCGCCGGCCGGCGCGTCGGCACGCCACCACCACTCCGCGCGTCACCACCACCGCGGCCACCACCGCCACCGTCATCCCTCGCGCCCGACGTCCGTGGCGCTTCCCCCGGGCCCCGCGCCGGTCGTGCCCGCGCCGTTCGTGCCCGTGCCGGCTCCGCTGCCGGCCCCCGCTCCTGTCCCGGTGCTCGGTCACCTGCAGGTCCCCGCGCGGGAGTTCTCGCTCTCGCTCTCGCGTCCCGTGCTCGACGCCGGTCCGGTCGCGATCCAGCTCGCGAACTTCGGCGAGGACGCCCACGATCTGAGCGTGCAGCGCACGGACGGCTCGGGCGCGGCGGTCGCGTTCCCCGCGGTGGGCGCCGGCGGAGTGGCCACCCAGACGCTCACGCTTGCCCCGGGCACCTACCGCCTGTGGTGCACCCTGCCGGGACACGACGCGCTCGGGATGCACACCACGCTGACCGTGCGGTAGGCGCCGCAGCCCTCGGGCCGCGGGTAGGGTCCGGCGCGATGCCGCCCGCGAGCGCGCCGACGCGCTTCGACCTGCAGTCGCACTCCCTCTACTCCGACGGCGCGCTCGCGCCGGCCGAGGTCGTCGCCCGGGCGGCTGCGAGCGGCATCGAGCTGCTCGCGTTGAGCGACCACGACACCGTGGACGGCGTGGAGGAGGCCCTCGCCGCCGGGGAGGAGCACGGCATCTCGGTGGTGCCCGCGGTCGAGCTCTCGGCGGTCCACTCCGAGCACGAGGACCTCCACGTCCTCGGCTACGGCGTCAGCCTTCTCGACGAGGAGTGGCTCGCGCGGCTGCGCGGCGCGCGCGCGGACCGCGAGGCGCGCGCCGAGCGGATGACCGCGCGACTCGAGGCGCTCGGCTTCGCCGTCGACGACGCACCGCTCGCCGCTCGCCGCCGCGCCGGGCGGCCGATCGGGCGGCCGCACCTCGCGGCCGCGGTCACCGGCCACTCCGACAACGCTCGCCGCCTGGCCGAAGAGGGCGCCGAGGACGTCTCCTCCTTCATCCCCGCGTATCTAGTTCCCGGCGCCCCGGCCTACCTTCCGCGCACCCGCCCCACCGTGCCCGAGGCGATCGCGTGGATCCACGACGCGGGCGGCGTGGCGGTGTGGGCCCACCCGTTCTGGAACCTCGCCTCTCCCGCGCGGGTGCTCGCCACGCTCGACGCGTTCGTGGCCGACGGTCTCGACGGCGTCGAGGCCTTCTACGCCACCCACACCGCCGCTCAGACGACGCTGCTGGCCGACCGCGCCGAGGAGCTCGGCCTGCTCTCCACGGGCTCCTCGGACTTCCACGGACCCGAGCACAAGCTCTTCTCGCGCTTCGGCGTCCACGAGCTCCACGGGCGCCACCCCCGGCTCGGGCCGATCGGGCGCGTCGGCGAGGCCCGCTAGCCTTGTCGCCCATGGCCAAGAACCGCGCACTCATACCGCTCGCGATCCTCGCCGGCGTCATCCTGCTCGTCATCGCCGGCGTCTACTTCGCCGAGCCGGCGAGGTCCCTGCCCTCCTTCTTCCCCGGCCACGCCGGCACGGGATCCTCCGAGGCGGCGCACCACCACGTCAAGCACGGCATCGCCGCGCTCGTCGTCGCCCTCGGCGCCTTTGTCTTCGCGTGGTTCCAGACGGGCCCGCAGCGCGGTCCGCGCACCGCCGACGCCTGAGCGATCTACGTCAGCGCGAAGACGAGCGTGCAGATCACGCCCGCGACGATGCAGTAGATCCCGAACGGCGTCAGCCGGTTGGTCTCGAAGAACTTGAGCAGGAACTTCACCGCGAAGAACGTCGTGACCCCGGCGCAGAGGGCGGCCGCGAGCGCCGGCCCGCGCACGCCGCTGCCGTCGGGCCCGAAGAGCTCGGGGAGCTTCAGGAGCGCGGCGGCGCCGATGATCGGCGTGGCGAGCAGGAAGCCGTAGCGCGCGGCGTCCTCGTTGGAGAGTCCGGCGAGCAGGCCACCGCCCATCGTCAGACCCGAACGCGAGATCCCCGGGATGAGCGCGGTGGCCTGGGAGGTGCCGACTCCGATCGCCTGGCGCCAAGTCAGCCGGGCTATGCGCGCGTCGGAGTCGCCCAGGTGGTCCTCGGGGGTCGGGCGCCGGGCGCGCAGCCGCTCGAAGACGAGGAGGGCGACCCCGTTGACGATCAGAAACGCCGCGGCCGACGCGGGTGAGGCGAACAGCGAGCGCAGCGGCTTCTCGAGCAGCAGGCCGACGACCCCCGCGGGAATCGTCCCGACCACGAGCAGCCAGCCGAGCCGCGCGTCGACGTCGCGCTCGCCGATCTCGCGGTCGCGCAGCGAGCGCCCGAGACCCCGGGCGATGCGACCCCAGTCGCGGAGAAAGAACCCGAGCAGCACGATCGCCGTGGCCAGGTGCGTGGCGACGAGGAAGGTGAGAAAGAACTTGTCGTTCTGGTGGATGTTCCAGCCCACGAGGCGAGGCAGGATCACCCCGTGTCCGAGCGAGGAGACGGGAAAGGGCTCGGCGACGCCCTGGAGCAGGCCGAGGATCACCGCCTGGATGTAGGAGATGGGGTGCACGGGCGGCAGGAGGTTAGACGTCGGCGGCGCCGCCCCCGGGCGCGAGCGTGCGTGCGAGGCGGTAGGCGAGCGCCTCGCACGCGAGCTCCTCGCTCACGTTGAGGATCAAGCGCCGCCGGGTCTCCTCCACGAGCTCGAGCGCGAAGATCAGGCGCTGGGGGTCGCTCCCGGCGGCGTCGTGGGCGAGCGTGCCAGCCCGGTCGGCGTGGGCGGCGAGCTCGGGCGCTCCCCACGCGAAGCAGGCGAGGTCGCGGTACCACAGGCCGACGAGCTGAAGCCCGAGGTCGAGCGCCCGGGTCTCCACCCGGCGGCGCGCGCGACGCGAGCGCTCGGCGTGCTCGTTCTCGACCCGGCGCTTGTCCTTGCGCGAGGAGACCTCGAGCTCGGCGGCCAGCTCCTCGGAGAGCTCGGCGGCGACCCGCTCGCCGCGGCGGCGCGCGACGGCGAGGAGCTCGAGCCACGGACGCTCGCCGAGCGCCCCGGAGAGCGTGGCGCGCGCGAGCGCCTCGGCCGCGCCCCTCAGTGCCGGTCCGTCGCCCAGCGCGAGCTCGAGCGCACGGTCGCCGTCGCCGAGGGCGAGCGCGGCGCACGCCGCGGCCTGCTCGGAGGGGACGCCGTGGCGGCCGAGCCGCTCGGCGACGCGCTCGAGTCCGAGCGGGTCGAAGCGCACGAGCTGGCAGCGCGAGAGGATCGTGGGCAGCACCTCCCCCGGGCGATCGGTGAGGAGGATGAGGTGCACGTAGGCGGCCGGCTCCTCGAGGGTCTTCAGCATCCGGTTGGAGGCCGCGTCGTTGAGGGTCTCCGCGCGCTCGATCACGAAGACGCGGCGCGCCGCCTCGAACGGCGTGCGCGCGGCGGCGCCCACGACCGCCTCGTCGATGTCGGAGACGAGCATCTCGGCCGCGCCGCTCGGACGCACCCAGGTGAGATCCGGATGGGCGCCGCTCTGCACGCGGGCGCGAGCCCCGCCCGGGTCGGGGGCGCCCTCGGCGAGCAGCGCAGCGGCGAGGTTGCGCGCGACCTCCCGCTTGCCGCTCCCCGCCGGACCGTGGAAGAGATAGGCGTGGGAGGCAGCGCCCGCGAGCGCCGGGGCGAGCACCGCCCGCGCGTGGGGATGAGGCTCGGTGCCGGCCAGCGCGCTCATCGCGCGGCCCATGCTAGAAGCCGGGCCGGGCGTCTCAGCGCCCTTGGCGGGTGACGGCGCGCTGTCGTCGCGTCAACGGCGGCCGCGCGGGGTAGGCGCCCCACCATGCCGGAGACCGAGCAGCTGCACACGGTCGCCGTCCTCGGAGCGGGCGGCACCATGGGCCTCGCGATGGCACGCAACCTCGCGCGGGCCGGGGTCGAGGTGCGGGCCTGGAACCGCTCGCGCGAGAAGGCCGAGCCCCTGACCGGTGACGTAGCCCTCGTCGCCGCCTCACCCGCGGAGGCGGCGGGCGGAGCCGACGCCGTGATCACCATGCTGAGCGACGCCGACGCGGTACTCGACGCGATGAGCGGCGACGGGGGCGCCCTCGCGGCGCTCGACGCCGAGGCGCTGTGGATCCAGATGGGCACGATCGGGATCGAGGGCACCGAGCGCTGCCAGGAGGCCGCCGCCGACCGGGGAGTGGCCTTCGTCGACGCTCCGGTGCTCGGCACGAAGCAGCCGGCGGAGGAGGGCGAGCTCATCGTCCTCGCCTCCGGTCCTGAAAGTTCGCGCTCGCGGTGTGCCGGCGTCTTCGACGTCGTGGGCAAGAAGACCCTGTGGCTCGGCGAGGCCGGCGCGGGCTCGCGCCTCAAGGTGGTGACGAACTCCTGGATCGTCGCGCTCGTCGAAGGGCTCGCGGAGACGCTCGCGCTCGCCGAGGGCATCGGGGTCGACCCGGCGAGCTTTCTCGAAGCCATCGAGGGCGGCCCGCTCGACTCCGCCTACGCGCAGACGAAGGGCAAGGCCATGGTCGACCGCAGCTTCGAGCCCGCCTTCAAGCTAAGCCTGGCGACGAAGGACGCCGGGCTGGTGCGCGACGCCATGGCCCGCCACGATCTCGACCTTCCCGTGCTCACCGCGATTCGCGAACGCCTGGAGCAGGGCGCGCCCGATCACGGCGACGAGGACCTTGCGGCGACATTCCTGACGAGCGTAGGCTGGGAGAAGTCCGCCGAGAGCGCGAAAACGACCCGCTGACCAATAAGGAGACCCATGTCCAAGGAAGACAACGTCGCCGCCCAGGAGCACCTGGCCGGCAAGCTCAACGAAGGTGATGTCGACTCCGCCGTGGAGACCTTCGCGGAGGATGCCGTCGATCACGATCCGGCGCCCGGGCAGGGATCGGGCCGCGAGGGCTTCCGCGAGTTCTGGAGCACCCTCAAGGCCGGTTTCCCCGACGCGCACATCGAGCCGCGGCACGAGGTCGTGGACGACGATCACGTCGTCGTGGCCTACACGCTCACCGGCACCCACGACGGAGAGTTCGAGGGCGTCGCCCCGACCGGCAAGAAGATCGAGATCAACGGGATCCAGATCGGCCGTTTCGAGGATGGAAAGCTCGTCGAGCGGTGGGGCTCCAGCGACGAGCTCGGCATCATGAAGCAGATCGGCGCCGTGCCGGACGGCGGCTGAGGAGATGGTGAACGGTCAGGCGCGCAGCGCGGGCAGCACGGACTCGCCGTAGGTGCGGATGGTGCCCATGGGGTCGGCCTGGCCGATGAGTTGCAGCGCCACGACGGTGGCGCCGTCGATCGCCTCGATCCGGCGGATGCGCTCGACGTGCTCACCGGGGTCCGAGCCGACGATGAAGCCCTCCTTCGCGAACTGCTCATCGCTCATCTGCTCCTCAGCACGGCGCTGCATGTCGTCCTGGTCGGGGATCTCGTCGCGGTAGAGCTCGGGAAGCTGGGTCGGCTTCCAGCGCTTGGCGCCGGCGATCGCCTCCGCCTCGTCCTCGGCCCACGCGATCCCGCTCTGCAGGATGATCTCGCCGACGTCCTTGCCGCTCTTCGCGCACGCCTCGCGGTAAGCGTCGATGACCTCGGGGGCGGAGTCGGGGTCGCCGAGGGTCCAGAGCCCGTCGCCGTAGCGCCCGGCGATCTGCGCGGCCTGAGGCCCGAAGGCCGAGACGTAGAGCTTCGGCTTGGAGCGCGCGCGCGTCCAGAGCTTCGCCTCCTTGAGCTTGAACCAGCCGCCGTCCATCGTCACCGTCTCGCCGTTCCAGAGGCGGGTGATCGCCTCGAGCCCGGCCTCGAAGCGCTCGTGCTGCTCGCGCGGCGAGGGCCAGTCCAGGCCGAGCGGCACCTCGTTGACGGCCTCACCCGATCCGACGCCTAGGAAGACGCGGCCCGGGTAGAGCGCCTCGAGCGTCATGAACGCCTGGGCGACGACACCCGGGTGGTAGTGGTGGATCACGGGGGTGACGCCGGTGCCGATGGGCTTGGAGGTCGCTCCTCCGATCGCTCCCAGGGTCACCCAGGCCTGCGTCGCCATCCCGTCCGGGAACCAGGGGCCGAAATGGTCGGAGACGCCGAGCCCGTCGAAGCCCGCCTCCTCTGCGGCCTTGGCGTGCTCGACCATCTCGCCGGGTGGGAACTCCTCGGTGGACGACGCGAACCAGTACTCGGGCATGCTCGGCGGAGCCTATACGCAGCACTCCCCGCGGCGCTAGAGGCTGCTCTCAGACGCGCGTGAGACCCTTGCGGCGGTGATGGCCGGGGTAGAGTCGCCGCGCCGATGGCGCGCGGGCGGCTCATCACGATCGAAGGGATCGACGGGGCGGGCAAGACCACGCTGGCCGCGGGCCTGCGCGACGCGCTCGCCGCGGGCGGCCGCGAGGTCGAGCTCCTACGCGAGCCGGGCGGGGTCCTCACCGCCGAGCGGATCCGCGCCCTGGTCAAGGACCCGAGCGCCCGGATCGGCGCCCGCGCCGAGGCCCTGCTCTACGCCGCCGCGCGGGCACAGCTCGTCGAGGAGCGGATCCGGCCACTGCTCGAGCGCGGCACCTGGGTCCTGCTCGACCGCTTTGTCGACTCCTCCCTCGCCTACCAGGGCGCCGGCCGGGAGCTGGGGGTCGACGCGGTCGCGGCGATCAACTCCTTCGCGACCGGGGGCCTCGCGCCCGAGCGCACGCTGCTGCTGCGCATAGCGCCCGCGGCGGGCCGGGAGCGCCAGGGCGCCCGCGGCGAGCCCGAGGACCGGCTCGAGCGCGAGGAGGACTCCTTCTTCGCGCGCATCGCCGCCGCATACGACGCGCTCGCCGCCTCCGACCCCGGGCGCGTCCGCATCATCGACGCCTCCCGAGCGCCCGAGGAGGTCCACGAGGCGGCACTCGCCGAGCTCGCGGACCTCGCGGCCGATCAGTCCGGGTAGCCCTCGGGCCGCGCCTGCGCGAAGGCCCAGGCGTCGGAGATCATCGTCTCGAGCTCGGGCTTGCGCGGAGCCCAACCGAGCTCGGCGCGGATCCGCTCGCTGGCCGCCACGAGGCGTGCCGGGTCGCCGGGCCGGCGCGCGGCCTCGCGCACGGGGATATCGTGGCCGGTCACCCGCCGCGCGACCTCGATTACCTCGCGCACCGAGAAGCCGGCGCCGTTGCCGAGGTTGAGGATGCGGTGCTCCCCCGCGCGCGTGTGCTCGAGCGCGAGCTCGTGGGCGTCGGAGAGATCCTCGATGTGGATGTAGTCGCGGATCGCCGTCCCGTCGGGGGTCGGATAGTCCGTCCCGAAGACCTGCACGTGCTCCTCCTGGCCGAGGGCGACCCGCAGCACGTTGGGGATGATGTGGGTCTCGGGATGGTGGTCCTCCCCGAGCTCCCCGCTCGCGCCCGCCACGTTGAAGTAGCGGAGGGAGACCGCCCCGAGCCCGTGCGCGGCGCACTCGTCGGAGATCATCCGGTCGACCGTGAGCTTCGAGGCGCCGTAGGGGTTGGTCGGGCGCTCGCTCTCCTCCTCGGAGATCGGCACGAGGTCGGGCTGCCCGTAGGTCGCGCAGGTGGAGGAGAAGACGAGACGGCGGATGCCCGCCTCGCGCATCGCCCAGAGCAGGTGGAAGGAGCCCACGACGTTTGTGTGCCAGTAGCGCTCGGGATGCTCCACCGACTCCCCGACGAGCGCGAGCGCCGCGAAGTGCAGCACGCCGTCGAAGCCCTCGGCGAGCGCCTCGCGCACCGCCGAGCCGTCGTGCAGGCTCACCTCGAGCAGTCGGACGCCGGACGAGAGAGCCGAGCGATGCCCGCGCGAGAGGTCGTCGAGGACCGTGACTTCGTGCCCGCCGCGGATGAGCCGCGCGGCCACGATCGAGCCGATGTAGCCGGCGCCGCCGGTGACGAGGAGCTTCATCGCGCGGTATTGAACCAGTCGCGACCCTAGAATCCCCCGCGGCAGGGTCGCGCGGGTTGCCTCCGGCGGCAGGAGGCGGCGAGCGCGCGGGGAAAAGCCAGCGTCATGAGCCACCGTCCGCCCGATCCAGTGCTTCTCCTGGCCGGCCCCCGGTGAGCGTCGAACGCCCTGAGCTCGAGCTCGACGCCTTCGAGCTCGTCCCGGCCACCGCCGGGCTGACGCTGCTGCGGGTCGCCGGGCGGCTCGCGGACGATAGCGACGGCTCCGAGGCGCCGGTGCTGGTCGTCCAGGTCGAGGGCCGCACGTGGCGGCTGGCTGCGCTTCCCTCGCCTCCCGGGCCCGCCGGCGAGCTGCGGGCAGCCTTCTCCGCGCCCCGCGAGGTGATCGACGCCGTCGACGCGACGTTTGCGCTCGAGCTCGGCGACGGCACGCTCGTCGAGCTTCCGGCGCCCAGCGAGCGCGCGCCGCGGCCGCGGGCCGTGGCTCCCGAAGAAGCCGAGCTGCGCGCCGAGGCGCGCCGGGAGGGCATCGCCGAGCTCGAGCGGCGGCTGCAGGTCGAGCGCGACGCCCGGGCCGCCGCGGAGGAGCGCGCCGGCCGCGAGGCGCAGGCGCGGGCCCAGGCCGTCGAAGTCGGCCGGCGCAACTACGACGCTGCGTTCCAGCTCCAGGCACGCGTCGAGGAGCTGGTGCAGGCCGCGAGCGCCGGAGCCGAGGCGAGAGCCGAGCTCGAGCGAGTACGGGAGGAGCTCGAGTACGAGCGCCAAGCCGTCGAAGCGCTGCGCGAGGGCGCGCGCGAGGGCGACCTCGCCGTCCAGGAGGCGGAGGAGCGGATCACGCAGGCGAGGGCCGCAACCGAAGAGGAGCGCCGCCAGACCCGGGCGCAAGCCGAGGAGCAGGTCGCCGCCGCAGGCGCTGAGGCGCAGCTCGCACGGGAGGAGAGCGAGCTCAGGGTAGCCGAAGCCCGGACCGCGCGCGAGGACGCCGAACGGCGGGCCGAGGACCTCGAGCGCCGCCTCGGCGAGGAGGCGCAGGCACGCGGGGCGATCGAGAAGGACCTCACCGCGCTGCTCGAGCGGGTCGCCGGCGTCGAGAGCGAGCGCACCGAGCTGGAACGTCACCTGAGCGCCGCGGCCGAGCAGACCACCGGGCTCGAGGCGGCGATCGCCGACCTCGGCGAGCGGGCGAGCGAGGCCGACCGGCTGAGAGAGGACAGCGAGCACCGCCGGACCGAGCTCGAGGCGGAGCTGGCAGACGCCGCGCAGCGCGCGCAGGAGACCGAGGCCACGATGCTCGAGCTCGCCGCGGAGCGCGACGAGGCCACGCGCCGCGTCCACAGCGCCGAGGCCGAGCAGCAGGCGGCGGCCGACCGACTCGCCGCCCTCGGCGCGCGGGCAATCGAGATGGATCAGCGCGCCGCGGAGCTCGAGGCGGGGATTACGGCGTTCCGGCAGGAGGCCGAGCAAGAGCACGAGCGGGCCAAGCGGGCCGAGCGCGAGCTCGACGCGGCCGAAGCAAGCCTGCTCGCGGCGGGGGAGCGAGTCGTCGCGCTCGAGCGCGCCACCGAGGTCGAGCACGCGCGGGCCACCGAGCTCGCGGAGCGACTCGCGGCCGCCGAGACCGAACTCGCCGAGACCCAACGCCGAGTCGAAGACCAAGCCCTCGTCCGCGCCGAAGCCGAGCTGCGCGCCGAAGAGCTCGAGCGCGCGGCGTCCGCCGCCGCGGAGGAGCGGGCGCGTCTCGCCGCCCGGGTGGAGGAGCTCGAGGGCGAGCGCCGGGAGGACGAGCGCCAGGTCGAGGCGCTCCGGGGCGAGCTCGCCACGTGGGTCCGGGGCGAGCTCGCCACGCGGGAGGAGTCCGCGCGCGAGCAGGCCGACCTCGCGACGCGGCTCGCACAGACCCACGCCGCTCACGAGGAGGCTCAGAACGAGGCCGACGAGCTCGCCGCCGAGGCGGCGCGCGCTCGAGCGGAGGCCGAGGACGCGCTCGAGCGCCTGAACGCGGAGGAGGCCTCGCGCGTGGACGCCCAGCGGCGCGCGGCCGCCGCCGAGGCCGCGAGCGAGGCGCTCAGCGAGCGCCTCGACGCCGCGGAGGCCGCGCGGCGAGAGGCCGGTGAGCGCCGCCTCGAGGCCCTCGGCGGCGAGCACGCCGGCGCCGCGGAGCTCGAGCGCGCGAGCGCTGCCGCGGCCGCGGCCGAGGCCCATCGCGAGACCGAGGCCGCCTACGCGGAGTCCCAGGCGCGCTCGGATGAGCTGAGCGAGGAGCTCCGGGCGGCGCGCGCGGAGATGGAGGCCGCGGAGGAGCGCGCCGCCGCCGCGGAGAAGGCGAGCAGCCAGGCCGAGCGCCGGGCCTCCGAGGCCGAGCAGGAGCGCGAGGGGCTGATCGCCCGCATGGACGACCTCGCCGCCGAGCTGCGCGACACCTCGGCGCCGGAAACCGCCGATCCGGCCCGCGAGACCGAGCTCCGAGCCGAGCTCGAGGATGCGCACGCCACGCTGCAGGCGCGCCAGGCGGAGCTCCACCGCGCGCAGGGCGCGCTCAAGGACCGAGCGGCACTCGAGGCGCGCGTCGCCGAGCTCACGCGTGAGCGAGAGGAGGAGGCACGCAGCTCGGCTCCTCCGCCGCTCGGACGCGCCGAGCTCGACGCCCAGGACGCCGCCGCCCGCGTGCACGCCACGGTGAGCGAGGCGGCGAACCGGGCGCGCGGCGAGGCGCGCTCCGCCCGTCGCGCCGAGCGCGCCGCCACCGCCCGCGACACTCAGGACGAGGCGGCCGGCCCCGGACCCGGCGGCCCGGAAAAGCCGAGCGAGTCGCGCGCGGAGCCCGAGCGGGAGGACGACGAGCCCGAGCCGGCCTCTCTTCCCGAGGAGTCGCACGCAGACGCCGACTGGCTCGAGGAGGCCGAGGCGCTTCCCGCCGAGCATCGCCCCGCGCCCGGGCGAGCCGACCGCGAGGAGCCCGCGCCGTCCCGCTGGCGACCCCTCGCGCGGGCGCTCACAGTCTTCCTGTTGCTCGTAGGGATAGCCGTCACGGTGCTGCTCATCACGGGCTCCTTCCGGCTCGACTTCACCCCTTAGGAGCGCTCGCGCGACGGAGCCGCGGGCGCTGTCAGGAGAAGTACAATGGAGGGGGCTGGGCGGCCGACCGCGAGCCCCCCTCGCGCCGGCCCGCACCCGTTCCTTTCCGTCCGACCCGATCGCAAGGATCCTCGCCCCCCTGACGTCACGCCGGTGCTCGGGGAGAAACGCGGAAGATCCGGCCAAAGGAGAGGAAGACCTCATGGACCACGCCCCGCAGACCGCCCTCGGCACCACCTCGACGTCCGGCGCGGGGCTCTCCATTCGCCGCCTCTTCAGCGAGCGGGGCATCCATCCCTTCGATGCGGTCGAGTGGGAGCTGCGCGACGCGCGGATCGGCTTCGGCGACCGGGTCGCCTTCGAGCAGCGCGGCGTCGAGTTTCCCGCCGCGTGGTCTCAGAACGCCACGAACATCGTGGCCCAGAAGTACTTCCGCGGCCAGATCGGCTCCCCCACGCGCGAGCGCTCCGTGCGCCAGATGATCGGCCGCGTGGCGGGCACGATCGCCCGCTGGGGACGCGAGCGCGGCTACTTCGCCACCGACGAGGACGGCGAGAGCTTCGAGGCCGAGCTCACCCACATCCTGCTCCACCAGATGGCCGCGTTCAACTCGCCCGTGTGGTTCAACGTCGGGTTCGAGGAGAGCCCTCAATGCTCGGCGTGCTTCATCCTCTCCGTCGAGGACGACATGGACTCCATCCTCGACTGGAACACCAAGGAGGGGAACATCTTCCGCGGCGGGTCGGGGTCGGGCATCAACCTCTCGAAGATCCGAGGGTCGATGGAGCCGCTGGCCAAGGGCGGGACGGCGTCGGGGCCGGTCTCCTTCATGCGCGGCGCCGACTCCTGGGCGGGCACGATCAAGTCCGGCGGCAAGACCCGCCGCGCGGCGAAGATGGTCGTCCTCGACGTCGACCATCCCGACATCCACGACTTCATCTGGTGCAAGGCGCGCGAGGAGGATAAGGCCGCCGCCCTGCGCGACGCGGGCTTTGACATGTCGATCGACGGCGACGGATTCACCTCGATCCAGTACCAGAACGCGAACAACTCCGTGCGGGTCTCCGACGAGTTCATGCGCGCGGTGGAGCACGGCTCGGAGTGGGAGCTGATCGCGCGCACCACCGGCCGCCCGATCGGCGACCCGGTCGACGCGCGCGCGCTCATGCGCGAGATCGCCGAGGCCGCCTGGCGCTGCGCCGACCCCGGAGTGCAGTACGACACCACGATCAACCAGTGGCACACCTCGCCTCGCTCGGGGCGGATCAACGCATCTAATCCCTGTTCCGAGTACATGCACGTCGACGACTCGGCGTGCAACCTCTCCTCGCTGAACCTCATGAAGTTCCGCCGCGAGGACGGCACCTTCGACGTCTCCTCCTTCGAGCACGCCGTCGACATCATGTTCCTCGCGCAGGAGATCATCGTCGGCCCCTCGAGCTACCCGACCGAGGAGATCGGCGCCAACGCGCGCGCGTTCCGCCAGCTCGGGCTGGGCTACGCGAACCTCGGCGCCTACCTCATGTCCGACGGCGTGGCCTACGACTCCGACGCGGGGCGCGGCACGGCGGCGGCGATCACCGCGCTCATGACCGGGCGTGCCTACCTCGGCTCGGCACAGATCGCCGCGGCGATGGGTCCGTACGAGCGCTACGCGGAGAACCGCGAGCCGCACAACGCCGTCATGCGGATGCACCGCGACGCCTCCTACGCGATCCCTGACTCCACCTGCGTCGACGAGCCTCTGCTCACCGCCGCGCGCGAGAGCTGGGAGGAGGCGGTCGCCGCGGGCGAGCAGTACGGCTACCGCAACGCCCAGGCCACCGTGCTCGCGCCGACGGGGACGATCTCGTTCCTCATGGACTGCGACACGACGGGCGTCGAGCCCGACTTCTCGCTCGTGAAGTTCAAGGAGCTCGTCGGCGGCGGGCAGATGACGATCGTCAACGGGACGGTGCCGCTCGCCCTGCAGACCCTCGGCTACTCCGACGAGCAGATCGAGGTGATCGAGCGCCACATCGACGAGCACGGCACGATCATCGGCGCGCCGGCCCTGGCCGCCGAGCACCTCCCGGTATTCGACGTGGCGGTCGGCGAGCGGGCGATCTCGCACATGGGCCACATCAAGATGATGGGCGCGGTCCAGCCCTTCATCTCGGGAGCGATCTCCAAGACGGTGAACATGCCCGAGACCGCCACGGTCGACGACATCGCCGACGCCTACCTCCAGGCGTGGCGGATGGGAGTGAAGGCCCTGGCGATCTACCGCGACGGCTCGAAGACCGCGCAGGCGCTGCGCACCGACGCGCAGAAGGAGGTCAAGGAGACCGCGGGCGTGGACGTCGACGTCGCGGTGGCCGAGGCGCTGGCCAAGGCGCCGCCGCAGCGCCGGCGGATGCCGCGCGAGCGCCAGTCGATCACCCACAAGTTCTCGATTGGCGGGCACGAGGGCTACATCACCGCCGGGATGTACGAGGACGGGACGGTGGGCGAGATCTTCCTCACCGACATCGGCAAGGAGGGCTCGACCCTGCGCGGGATGATGAACTCCTACGCGACGTCGATCTCGATCGCGCTGCAGTACGGGGTGCCGCTCGAGACGCTCGTGCAGAAGTTCGCCTACATGCGCTTCGAGCCCGAGGGGATCACGCAGAACCCCGAGATCCCGTTCGCGAAGTCGATGCCCGACTACATCATGCGCTGGCTGGCCTCGCGCTTCCTCGACGCCGACACCCAGGAGGAGCTCGGCATCCTCACGCCGGCGGTGCGGGCCCGCAAGGCCGCGCAGGACGCGATGACCTCGATCTCGAGCGACACGGCGGGTCCCGCGGCCGAGCCGTCGCAGGGGGGCAACGGCGGCAACGGCGGAGCGAGCCACGGCAACGGCGGCACGGGCTCCTCACAGCCCGCGGCCACAGCGTTCACCGACACCCCGCCGGTCCTGCCGGCGAAGATGTCGGGGATGGACCTCGGCCCGGCGTGCGGCCAGTGCGGCGGGATGATGCAACGCACGGGCTCCTGCTACACGTGCTCGAGCTGCGGCAACAACACGGGTTGCGGGTAGGGCAACCCGCTCGTCCGAGCAGGCCGGAGTCGGCGCGGTGGTCACGAAAGAACCAAGCATGGACCCCAGCCCGACGCTCTACGTCTGTCACGGCGACGACGGGGGCCCGCGTATACACCCTTGCCGCCGCGTGCAGGAGAGGCTGCGCGCCGCGGGCATCACCTACGAGAAGATGGTGGCCGCGCACGGCAACCCGATCCCGTTCCGGCGCAAAGGCTCGCGCGACGAGCTGCGGGAGGCGACCGGCGCGGAGAAGGCTGCCCGCCCTCAAGCTGCCCGACGGCACGGTCATCACTCACTCGCGCGCGATCTTCGCCTGGATCGACTCGCAGAGGTGATGCCTCGAGGCGAGCGCTGACCGGCCGAGCCGGATCCCGCCTCACTGCGAGATCGCGCTGGGCGTGCGGGGTTCAGCTAAGAGCGCAACCGAGGCGGAAGATCGGCCTGCGCTCAGGCCGCGCGGCTGCGCGCGAAGCGCTCGCGCGCCTTGACCGCCTCGACCTCGCGGTCCTTCGGCGGGGCGCTCGTCACCAGCTCGGCGAGGAGGCGACTCGACGCCTCTGTGACGGCTTCGACGGCGCGCTCGAACGCCTCCGCGTTGGCCTGCGAGGGCTTGGAGCAGCCGCTGATCTTGCGGACGTACTGAAGCGCAGCGGCGCGGGTCTCGTCATCGGTCGCTGGCGGCTCGAAGTTGTGGAGGGGGCGGATGTTTCTGCACATGCGACGAAGCATACGGGCGCTCGAGACGTCCCGTGGCGAGTTGCCCACGGCGGCTTCAGGCAGTCAGCGCAACAGTTCCTCCATCTTGGCAGCTGGGGTTGACCAGTGGAGGGTTTGGCGGGGGCGGCCGTTGAGCTCGGCGGCAACGTGGTCGAGTTC
>JAABVA010001834.1_pt1 | contig 22036 bp, 21 predicted proteins | sample 5560331 | NCBI WGS metagenome assembly JAABVA01 (sample SAMN12812661, study PRJNA571458) | rock metagenome | isolation source: Antarctica rocks | place: Antarctica: Victoria Land, Mt New Zealand sud | collected 2016-01-07
AGTTCTCCGCCTGCACGGCGAACCCGGAGGGCCAACCTCCATCACTGGCACAGCACGTATCGCTCCAACGATCTTCTACATCGTCATCACTCCACTTTCAGGACACACTCAGGTCGAAGTAGCTAGTTGTCGGTGCTCGATGAGCATCTGATGGCGCCATGGCGACCGGCCGGATCGATGGGCACCACCTATCGGCGTCATCACCGTCGCAGTCTGGGTCTGCCGACATGGCCGATCGTCCGCTAAGCGGACGATTTCGTCGTGCTCGTGCACGGCCAGCAAACCGACGTTGACACCCTGCACGAGAGCGTCGCCGACATGTTGCGGCCCATAGGACTTCGGCTCTCACCAGCCAAAACCAGAGTCGCGCACATGGTCGACGGGTTCGACTTCGTCGGCTTTCGCATCCAGTGGAAACGCAAACGAGGGACGAACAAGTGGTATGTCTACACGTTCATCGCGGACCGGCCGTTCCAGGCCGTGAAAGCGAAGATACGTGCGCTGACACACCGGGTCTCACAGGCCAATATGGGTGCCGTGATCACCAGGATCAACCACACCCTGCGCGGCTGGACCAACTATTTCCGGCATACCGTGGGCAAACACACCTTCAACCGCCTGCGATATTTCGTGAACTGGCGGCTGATCCGGTGACTCCGCAAAACGGCACCGCTGGCGATGGCGTCGATTCCGCCGCCGGTTCACCACCCCCAACGGGCGGTGGCTGCCGATCGCGGCCCAGGGCATCACACTGTTCGACCCCGCAGCGGTCACGGTCACCCGATACCGCACTCACCGCGTTGCCGATGATGTTCAAACTGCAGACCAACGGCTTCCGCAATCGCGACCTGCGGATGCTCATCGCACAGCTTCGCGGCCTTGGCCCCGACACGGTGACCGCGGGCCAGATTACCTACGACCTCCGCCGCCTCAAAAGCCACGGCCTCATCCAGAAGATCCCCGTAGCAACCGTTACCAGGTCACCGACCAAGGCCTGTCCGACTCGATGTTCTTGTCCGCGGTGCACGACCGGCTGCTACCCACCGGCCTGTCCGACCTGCACACCCCGTTACCAGCACCGATCCGCACTGCCACCCGCAACTACCGACAGGCAATCGAAGACCTCACCCACAAAAAGGTCTCGCAGCATGACCGCAGAACCATCAAACGGACGTCCAAAACTTGACTCAAAACTCCGGCTTCGCCGAACCAAGCCCTCTAGTGGTTCGCACGTGAACATGTACCCTAAGTCGTGTCGCTACGTTGTAACGCAACGTCTTTGGTTATGCGTAAACAAATTTGTTCACATCTGTCTCGCATAAGATCGTTTGCAACCGTTGATGCGGCAAGAATTTCTGCATTCGCGGCTGCTATGCCGAGATCCGAAGCGTCGCTTTCGCCGTGTCTTTTTACCTCTGCGACTGACGCTCATGAGGGCAGCCGCTGACGTTCGAGGAACGGTTTCGAGTTTCTCGACCTCATCGCTCGCCTCCGAGCGAGCATCGCAGACCAGCGAGCAATAACTTCGACAACCGCCGTGCGTTGTAGCGGGTGTCGTGGCCGCTGGCGGCGCAAATGGCGCCGATCCCACGCATGAACTCGTAAGCACTCGGGTCGGCGCTGTCCCTCCCCACCATGGCCTGGGCCAGCAGTCGAGCGCACACCGGCTCGAGCCGCTCGAGGAAGTAGGAGTGGAGCGGGTCGTAGCACGGGTCAGGGGACTGCAGCACGGACGCGAGCCCCTGTTTGGTGACGAGGAAGTCCACGAACAGGTCCACCCACAGCTCAAGGGCGTCATCGCGCTGTTCGAGGAGAACAGGCCCCGCCTCGGCCAGCGCCTCGACCTGGTGCTGGTAGACGGCCACGATCAGGTCGGCCCGGGTCGGGAAGTGGCGGTAGATCGTCGCCGTGGAGACACTCGCCCTGACGGCGATGCTCCGCACCGGGGCCTCGACGCCCGACTCGACGAACACGGCGGCCGCGGCCTTAAGCAGTGCCAACGCGTTGCGCTGGGCGTCGACGCGTCTGGGCCGGCCCGTAGCGCGCAACCGCGGTTCTGTTGGGGTCAACAGAACCACCTCCCTAACCGAGAGTCTTCAGATTGCGTTGAAACGTGACCATGCTACGGTACTGTGAAACGTGACAGCGTCACGTTTATGGATGACTGATTGAAAGATGAACAGGAGGAGCTTCAATGGACGTGTCCGGCAAGGAAATAACAGGTCAAGCGTTGGACGGGGTAGATGCAGCGCGGGCGGCCCTGGTTAAGGAGGCGCAGGCCCACGGCCTACCGGTGTCCTACATCGAGCAAGGGCCTCCGCCCGTCCTGCAACTGCCGCCCCCTGCACCTGTGGTGTCGGTGCATCCCGTCGTGCTAGCGGCGCCGGGGCGCGGCGAGGATCTGCACGTTCGGGTGTCCGCGCCCACCCAAGGCCGCGACCTGCCGATCATCGTGTTCTCCCACGGCTCCGGCTCGTCCGCACTCGGGTACGGGCCGCTCGCCGACTTTTGGGCCGCGCACGGCTTCGTCGTCATCCAACCCACCCACCTGGACTCCAGGACGGTCAGCGTCCCGCCGCAGGATCCCCGGATCCCTCTCATCTGGCGGTACCGCGTGGCGGATGACGTGCAGGTCCTTGATAACCTCGACACGCTGGAGGCGGCGGTGCCTGGACTCGCAGGCCGCACCGACCGGAGCAGGATCGCTGCCGCCGGGCACTCCTTCGGCGGTCAAACGGCCGGCAATTTGCTCGGGCTGCGGGTCCCCACGGTCGACGCGCCACGCGGCGAGGACCACGCCGATCCACGCGTCAGAGCGGGAGTGCTGCTAGCGACAGCCGGCGAAGGCGGCGACAACCTCACCGCGTTCGCGAAGAATTTCGACTACCTGAACCCTACGTTCGCGCACCTGACGACGCCGTCGCTGGTGGTCGCCGGTGATCGGGACGACCTCCCATTCACAGTTCGCGGCCCCGCGTGGTGCATGCAGCCCTATCACCTGAGCCCAGGGGCCGGGAGCCTGCTCACCCTGTTCGGAGCCGAGCACTCCCTCGGCGGCATCGCGGGTTACGACGCGAAGGAGACCACGGACGAAGATCCGGCTCGAGTGGCGCTGGTGCAGCAGGTGACATGGGCGTTCCTGCGGCACGCGCTCGGTGTGGAAGAGGATAGCTGGCGAACAGTGCGGGGGGCCCTAGCCCGACCCCACCCGCTCGGGCAACTCGAGCACAAACAGTAAAAATGCGTCCCAGTTCCGACTGTTCCACGCGTCGTCAGTTTGCTGCATGCGTTCTGAGTTGGTGATCACGTATTTGACTCCTTCGTTGGTGAGAGGGCCGGTCGCCGACGGCGCGGCTCACGCGGATTTGTGATTGTGCTGCTGGGAATATGCCGCTCGCTGCGCCACTGACGTGCAGCGCGACAACCGACCGCCGCAGACGCCGACAGTGCGCTTGACATCGAGGCGAGTGATAGATGCGGCCGCTCGGAATGCTCGGTTTGTCGCACCGCATCCCAGACTAACCGTAAGTGCGTCACTAGGGGCGCCGTGCGTGTGCGAAAGGACGCACGTGGTCACCGTAAGCGCCGATCCTTCTTCCGTCGAGTCCCGCTTGTTGGCTGGTGAGATCAGCTGTCCGGGCTGCGGGGTGGGGGTGCTGGCCGGGTGGGGTTTCGCTCGGTCCCGGTCGATCGTGGGTGCAGTCGGGCGGTTGCGGCCACGGCGGGCCCGGTGCCGGGGCTGCTTGGTGACGCATGTGTTGTTGCCGGTGGTGTTGTTGCTGCGTAGGGCTTATCTGGCGGAGTTGGTGTGGGCGGCGTTGGTGGCGCGGGCCGCCGGTGGCGGGCATCGGCGGATCGGGGCGGGTTTATCGGTGCCGGTGTCGACGGTGCGGGGGTGGTTGCGTCGGGCGGCCGGGCGGCTCGAGGCAGTGCGGACCGTTTTTCTGCAGCACGCGGTGACGGTCGGTGTCGATGTGCAGATCCCAGCCTCGGCCGGGTCGGGGTGGGCGGACCTGGTCGCGGCGGTGGCGGTGGCGGCCGGGTCGTTGTCGACGCGGTTCGGGGTGGTGCCGGGTTCGGGTGGGCCGGCGTTGGCGTTGATTGCGGTTGCCGGGTCTGGTGGTCGGCTTTTGTCGCCGGGTTGGCCGGTCGCGGCGACCGCCGGCGGTGCAACACCAGTTGACCCTGACGCTGCGCAGGCCGAGGCGGGAGCATCTCGGGGGTGAACTGCGCAGCAACGGCTTTGACGCAGCACACCTGGTCGAGGTGGAGGATTTTGTGGCAGAGACAGGCAACAACAACGGCATCAGCGGTGCCGGCGGGTGGCGCAGCGGCGGCAGCGGTGAGGAGGGGGCGCAGCGGGGCCGGGCGCAGGCGGTGGCGTTGTTTCGGTGGCAGTTGATCTGTCCGGCGTTGGATGCGGGGTTGTCGAGCAAGGCGCGGGGTCGGTTGGTCCGGTCGATCGCGGCGGCTGAGCATGCGCATCCCTCCGGTGAGCGGGTGCGGTATTCGCGGGACACGTTGGACCGGTGGATCCGCCGTTACCGGGCGGGCGGGTTCGACGAGCTGGTCCCGACCGCGCGGGTCAGTGATCCGCGGACGGATGTCGCGGTGTTGGAGATGGCCGCCGGGTTGAAGCGGGAAAACCCGGACCGGACGGCAGCGCAGGTGCAGCGGATTTTGCGGGCCTGCTCGGGGTGGGCTCCGTCGGAGTCGACGTTGCTGCGGCACTTTCACCGGCTGGAGTTGATGGGCCCGCCGGCCGGGGTCGGTGGGGAGGTGTTCGGCCGGTTCGAAGCCGCCGATCCGAACGAGCGGTGGACCGGGGATGCGTTGCACGGACCGCAGGTCGGCGGCCGGAAAGTGTATTTGTTCGCGTTCCTGGACGATCATTCGAGGCTGCTCGTGGGTTACCGGTTCGGCTTCTCCGAAGACACCGTCCGGTTGGGGGTGGCGTTGCATCCGGCGTTGGCGGCCCGGGGTGTCCCGAACAGCGTCTATGTCGACAACGGCAGCGCATTTATCGATGCGTGGTTGTTGCGGGCTTGCGCGAAACTCGGGGTCCGCCTTGTTCATTCGACCCCGCACCGGCCCCCCGCTTAACCGGCCAATCCCACCCGATGGCTGCGTGAGACACGCCGTACGGCAACGGTTATTGACTTACGGCGAGCGAGCTGGGATACCTGTATTCCATGACGGATCGGGATCGGGCCGAGGACTTGCGGGCGATGCGGCGCGGCGGGCGGTGGTCTCTGGTCGGAGACGGCCCGGCGGGTGTCGAGTTGGTCAACGACTATCTGGGGTACGTCGCGGATCGGGGTTACTCCCCGAAGACGGAGCGGGCTTACGCGTTTGATCTGCTGGCGTCCGCTCGGTGGCTGGTCGGTGAGCAACTCGCGGTCGATGGGGTGACAACTGATGCGCTGCTGCGGTTCCTGACGTTCTGCCGGGCTGCGGTGCTGCCCGGGCAGGCCGGCGGGAACGTGGTGCCGTTGCGGACTGGCCGGGCGACCGGGTATGCGCCGGCGACGATTAACCGGCGGATGGCGGCGATCTCGGGTTTGTTCGATTTCCGGGCGATGCGGGATCCGACGCTGGTCAGCCCGGTGCCCAGGTCGGCGGCCGCCCTGCGGTCCACGACGGCGCAGCGGGCCGGGTTGCTGGCGCACCTTGACCGCCCGAAGTCCCGGTCCCGGTTGCGGGTGCGGGAACCCAGGCGACTGCCCCGAGGTCTGGACCGGGCCGAGACCGCGGCGCTGCTGGGTAGTTTCCGCACGGACCGGGATCGGGCGATCGCCGGGTTGATGCTGTTCTCCGGGTTGCGGTCGGCCGAGGTGCTGGGTTTGGCGGTCCGCGACGTGGACATTCCCCGGCGTTGGGTCCGGGTCCTGGGCAAGGGCGACAGGGAACGCCGGGTGCCGTTGGATGTCGACGTGGCCGCCTTGGTGCAGACGTACCTGTTGGCCGAGCGACCGGAATCGGAGAGCACCACATTGTTCCTGGTGGCCAAGGGCTCTCATCGTGGACAACCGCTGACCCCGGCCGGGCTGCGGACAGTGTTCCGTTACCACCGGGCCGTCGCCGGGGTGCCGGCCGGTCATCCACACGCCTTGCGGCATTCCTTCGGCACCGCCTTGGCCGAGGCCGGTGTCGACCTGGTGGTGCTGCAGGCGTTGATGGGTCACGATCGGGTCGATTCCTCCGCTGCTTACATCCATCTCGCTCCGACTCATGTGAGGGCCTCCTATGATGCTGCCCGCGCTCGGCAACGCGCCGACGTGTGATCCCGTCCAACGGTCGAGCCTGTATGCCGCCTACCTGGCGGCGTTGGCGCAGCGTGGTGCTGGGAACACCGCATTCCGTTCGGCCGCGCGGTCCTTCCTGACCCGGTGGCCCGACCCGGCGGGCTGGGCGTGCGAGCCGTTACCGGTGCGGCTCTCGGCCGGGACGGGCACCCGGCCGTTCCTGAACTTTCTGATGCTCGCCGGGTTCCTGCGGCCGGGTTATGACTATCTGCTGGAACGGAAACTGCGTGCGCTGCTGCGGGAATCCAAGTATCACCCGATCGGTGCGCAGGTGGACCGGTTCCTGGCCGGGGCGGCCGAGTTGGGTTACGCCTACGGCCCGAGCAAGGGTATGGCCTCGCAGGTGGCCGTCCGGGTGCTGATCCAGACCGGACGGACGCTGGGCGGCCTCACTCCGGCCGACTTCGCCGAGTTCGAGGCCGCGATCGAGCAGCGGGAGACCAGCCACGGCCGGGATTTCAAGCACTACCGGGGGGCACTGTTCGCCTCCCGCGCGGTGATCTATCACCTGGGCTGTCCGGCCGAACCGGCGGTCAAGCGGTCCACCCTGCTCGGCTGGAGCTGGGAGCGGCACCTGACGGGGGTGCCGCCGCAGCTGCAGGCCTCGCTGGTGGCCTATCTGGAATGCGCCGCAGGCACCCGGACTCGATCCACCGTGTCACATATGGCTTCTCGGCTCGCTCATTTCGCCCGGGAGCTGACCGTGATCGACCCGGAGCTGACCACGCTGGCCGGGTTGGATCGGCAACGACACGTCGAGCCCTACCTGGCGGCAGTCGCCGCGGCCCGGCATCCGCACACCGGAGCGCCCATGTCCGCCTCGGAACGACGCAGCCGGGTTCACACGCTGGGCCGGATGATCGACGACATCAACGAGTGGGGGTGGCGGGAGGCACCCGGCCGGCGGCTGGTCTTTCCCCGCGACGCTCCCCGGCTGCCCCGGCCGTTGCCCCGTTACCTGCCGCCGGACGCCGACCGGCGGCTGGCCGCCGCGCTCGGTGAATCGGGAAACCGGCTCCGCGCCGACGCCCTGCTGCTGGCCCGGGCGACCGGGCTGCGGATCGGCGAACTCGTCGATCTGGAACTGGACTGCGTGCATGAGGTCCCCGGCGCCGGCGCCTGGCTCAAGGTGCCGTTGGGCAAGCTGGACACCGAACGGATGGTGCCGCTGGACCCGGAAACGGTCGATTTGGTCGACCGGATCACCGAGCACCGTTCCCCGGGCCGGCCGATGCGAAATACCCGCACCGGCCGGCTGTCCGATTTCCTGCTCACCCACCAAGGCCGACGGGTCTCCAAAGACGTACTCCGCGACGAGTTGACCGCCGCCGCCGCACGGGCCGGCCTCGGCCAGGTCACGCCCCACCAACTCCGCCATACTTTCGCGACAGCCCTTGTCAATTCCGGGGTTTCGTTGCAATCACTGATGGCCATGCTCGGTCACGTGTCGGCCGAGATGAGTCTTCGCTACGGGCGGCTGTTCGACACCACAGTGCGCGCCGAATACGAACGGGCCCTCACCCAGGCCAAAGCCCAACTCGGTGCGATGCCGCCACCAGCCCCGACCCGCAAGCGGTCCCTACCGTTGCTACCGGCCGACAAAGATTGGCGGGAAGCACCCGGGATCAAGGCCCGCCTCGCCGGTGGGTACTGCGTCCGCGCCCCCGCGCAGGGTGCCTGCCCGTATGCGAACATCTGCGAACACTGCCCGAGCTTCCACACCGACACCGCCTCCCGGCCGATCCTGGCCGCGCAACGGGCCGACACCACGCTCCTGGCCGCCGACGCCGAACACCGCGGCTGGACCGAGGAAGCGGCCCGTCACCATGCCCTGATCGCCCGCCTCGACCTGCTGCTCAGCACTGCCGACAACACACAGACCGGATGAACAACAGCCCGCTGCGCACACCACCACCGGCCGACTACGTCAGCCGCGTCGAAAAAGCCTGCGCTCAACTCGCTGCCGACGGCAAACCCATCACCGCCGACGCCGTCGCCACCCTCGCCGGCATCGGCCGGGCCACCCTCTACCGCCGCCCCGAGCTCCGGGCGCTCATCGAAGAACACCGCCAACAGGCCCGCGAAGCGCTCACCCTCACCGGCCTCGCCGTCCAAATCGACCAGCTACGCGACTCACTCGATGCCGTCGCCCGCAACGTTCGCCGCCACGAAGAACAACTCCGCCGACTGAACAAACAACAACGCAGCAACTGACCGGCCACCAAAGGCGCTCCATCGGCGGGCATCACTCTGACCTCGGATTAGCCGGATAACCCCGCGGCCGCGGCAAGATCGAACGGTTCTTGTGCGCCACGAGGCGCGTTGTCGCATTGCCGGCTTAGCCGGTGGGAACTTGAAGGGAGGTTCTTGGGTCTGATGTGTCACTTCTCGAATTATCTGGCGGGTTCTGTTCTGATTAAGTGGCGGGTTCTGTTCTAATTATGTGGCGGGTTGTGTCGTGTTGGCCCCGATCATCGGGGGTGGCGTGGTCTCTGAGCGGGAGCGGCGCATGGCGGTGCTCGGTCCACACGTGTTCGACCGGGTGCCGTTGGTCAAGGCCGCCGCCGACGCCGGCGTTCCGCTACGGACGGCCGAACGGTGGCTCGCGGCCTATACCGCGGACGGGTCCACCGCCAGATCAGGCCGGTCGGACCGGACCAGACGGCGGCGGATACCGGTGGACCTGGTCACGCTGATCGAAGGGTTGGCGCTGCGACGTCCGCCGCCCAAAATCGCCCAGGTGCACCGCGAAGCCATACGGATCGCCGAAGAGAAGGGGTGGTCGGCCCCGCCGTACCCGGTCGTGTACCGGATCGTCGCCGACTTGGACCGCGGCCTGGTGTCGCTGGCCCACAAGGGAGTTGCAGCCTACGGCAACGATTTCGACCTTGTGCTGCGACGCGAATCGACCAACGCCAACGACCTGTGGCAGGCCGACCACACCGAACTGGACGTCATCGTGCTGGACGAGTCCGACCGACCAGTGCGGCCGTGGTTGACCGTCATCCTGGACGACAAATCCCGTGCCGTCGCCGGATACACAGTCTTTCTCGGCGACCCCACCTCCCTGCAGACCGCGTTGGCGTTGCGGCAGGCGATCTGGCGCAAACCCGACCCGGCGTGGCCGGTCTGCGGGCTGCCCTCAGCTCTCTACAGCGACCACGGCGCGGATTTCACCAGCGACCACATCGCCCAGGTCTGCGCGGATCTGAAGGTGCAGCTAATCCACAGCACACCAGGTGTGCCCCGCGGCCGCGGGAAGATCGAAAGATTTTTTGGGACCGTCACCACGCATCTGCTGCCCACCTTGCCCGGCCATATCCCCCCGCACAACTTCGGGCGACCTATCACCTCACCGACCATGACGTTGTCCGACCTGGACTCCGCGATCGGGCAGTGGCTCACGAATTGGTACCACCCCCGCGTCCATCCCGAAACCGGCCAGAGCCCGCTGCACCGCTGGCTCGGTACGGGTTGGCTCCCCCGGATGCCCGAATCGCTGGACGAGTTGAACTTGCTGCTGCTCACCGTCGCCACCCCCCGCAAAGTGCACCGCGACGGCATCCACTGCCACGGCCTGCGCTACCTGGCGTTGACCCTGACCGCATACGTCGGTGAAGAGGTCACCGTCCGCTACGACCCCCGCGACCTCGCAGAGATCCGGGTCTTCCACAACAACCAATTCCTCTGCGTCGCAATCTCTCCCGAGCTGGCCTCGTCCAGCATCAGCCTCAAAGACCTGCAAACCGCACGGAACCGGCGGCGCCGCGAACTGCACCACGAACTGACCAACCGCCGCAGCCTGGTCGACGCCCTGACCCACCCCGTCCGGGAAGCAGTTCCGGCCGGCGCCGCTACCATCACCCGCACCGACACAGCGCTGGCCGACGATGACCCGCCGGTCAAGACCCGCCTGAAGCTCTACGCCGCAGACTGACCCGCCACAAAACAGAAGGTTTCCATTGATGACCGAGCCGGCCGCTGCCTCCGACGAACGCCCACCGCGGCGGCTCACCCCGTTCCTGCCTACTCGGCAACACCGGCGGTTCGTCGAGTTCGCCGACGCCGTCCGCCGGCACCGCTACATCGGCGCCTGCTACGGAGCGCCCGGTATCGGCAAGACGCTGTCCGCCCGCACCTACGCCGCAGCCGACGATCTCGACCGCTGGACTGAAGACCGATTCAAACGCTCTGCGGTCCTACCGGCGGCGCTACTGGCCAGCCGCACCGCGATGCTCACCCCCGGCGTCACCACCACCCCCCGCGAGCTCGAAACCCAGATCTTCAACCGGTGCGTTGGACTGGGCGCTGAAATCGCCCGAACTCTGCGCCCTGACATCTCACCCGAGCTGTCCCGCGAGTCGCCACTGGGCCTCGAGCTGCTCATCATCGACGAGGCCGACCGCCTGAAAACCGCCGGACTGGAACTGGTCCGCGACTACTTCGACACCAGCGACGACATCGGCGTAGTCCTGATCGGGATGCCCGGCTTCGAACGACGCCTGGCCCGCTACCCGCAGCTCTACAGTCGAGTCGGATTCGCCCACCACTACCGGCCACTGGACTCCACAGACATCCCCCAGGTCCTCGCCCAGTACTGGCAGCAACTCGGCAAAACCTACGACCCACAAAGATCCACCGACTCCGAATCCATCGTCACCATCATCCGCATCACCGGCGGCAACTTCCGCCTCGTCGAACGACTCATGAACCAAGTCGCCCGCATCATGACCATCAACAACCTCGACACCATCACCCCTGACGCCATCGAAGCAGCCCGCGAAGTCCTCGTCGTCGGCGCCTAACACCGCCATATAATTAGAACAGAACCCGCCACTTAATTCGAACAGTTACAGGTCAAGGCCGCGTAGCTGCGCGATGAGCAACCGGAGGTCGCGGTTGCGGAAGCCGTTGGTCTGCAATGTGAACATCGGCAGGGCGGTGAGCAGGGCATGGCTGCGCTGCTCCCCGATCCGGAGCCCGGTGATCCGGGTGCCGGCGGGGGTGGTGACCGGGTCGGTGATGGCGTGCAGGGCATCGATTCCGACGATCGGGTCGTGGCTGATGGTTTGGACGCGCAGCAGGCGCCGGTTGGCTTGGAAGCCGATCTCCCGCAGGGCAGGCAGATTTGTCAGTCGTTTCCCGATACCGAAATCGTGGGTGTTGTTGATCGTCGTCTCGGTCCGCAGGGCCTTGCCTTCGCCGGGTAGGCCGGACGCATTGCTGCGCCCGGCCCCCCTCAGAACCGGACTAGCACGTCACCGCGCATCCGGCTCAAGCAAGCCCCGAGGGCTGGTGGGGCAGGGCAAGTGCTGGACCGGTGCTGCGGCCGGGTGGCTGCCGCGGCATCGGACGTGAACGAGGCGAATGCTGCTGGTCTCGCCCGACCCGTCGCGTCGCTGGTAGGTCAGATTCTGCTTGCGCAGCGCCTGGCCGGTGACGCGAACCCACCGCTCCCATTCGGCGGGGGTTTGCGGTGGGTGGTCGGCGTGAAGGAGCAGCTCCCCGCACCGGGGACAGACACCGGCCTGCGTCTTGAGCAGACGCTGGCCGTGCTGATCCAATAGCGGAGGCACTCCTCGACGCCGCCGGTCAGCCCAATATTGGGCGAGAGCGGGATCGTCCGGAGACGACCCGCCTTTGACCATCGGGTGTCGGACGATGCTGGTCCAGGCGAATTTGGTGCAGTAGGCGCCGCTGTCGCGGTCGCCGAACACCCACCGGTCCCGCCGGGACTTGTTGAACGCACCGAAGTAGCGGGCCGTAACCCACTTCCTCGATTTGTTCGCGTGACCAAACTTGGCCCACTTGTAGGTGAGTTGCCACAGGTACCTGTCCAGCGCTGCGAATGCCGCGCTGGACACCACCGTCCGGTAATAGGCGGCCCAGCCCCGGATGATGGGGTTGAGCCGGATCAGCACCATCGATGCGTTTGCGCCTCGCAAGGCACGCATCTCGGTGCGGAGCCGTTCCCGGATTCGTCTCAGTGCCGCCTTGCTCGGTTTGATCAGCAGCTTGCCCGATTGTCGGCGGACGGTGAACCCCAGAAAATCGAATCCTTCATCGAGGGTGACGATGCGCGTCTTGTCCTCGTTGAAGGTCAGACCCCTGGGCGCCAGCCATTCGGTCAGCCGTGCCTTGACTTGTTCGGCCTCGTCCCTGGTGTGACACAAGGCGACCAGATCGTCGGCATATCTAATCAAAACCGGGGAACCCGGTGCCGTATATCCGGCGTTCACGCCGGTTTGCTGATACCGGACCCCGGCGGCCCATTCCATTCCGTGAAGAGCAACATTAAGAAGCAGCGGACTTGCCACCCCACCCTGGGGAGTTCCCTCCTCGGTCGGAGAGAACCGACCTCTGTCAATCATCCCTGCCTTTGAGCCAGTCGGAGATCAGTCCCCTGGCTGGGAACGTCCCGAGCTGACTGAGCAAGTGGGAGTGATCGATGCGGTCAAATGCCGCCGCCAGATCCGCGTCGAGCACCCAACACCGCCGGGGGTTCGCGCCCCTGGCGACGTGGAAGATGGCGTCGATCGCATCGTGGCAGCCACGGCCCGGCCGGAACCCGTAGGACCTCGACTCGAACAGTGCCTCCCACTCGGGTTGCAATGCGTTGACGACCCGGGCCTGAAGGCACCTGTCGACAATCACGGCAATGCCGAGCGGGCGCCGCTTCCCTGTGCTGCCCTTCTTCGGGATGTACACCCGCTTGACCGGTCGGGCCTGTCACGGTTCGGTGCTGTGCTGCAACCAGTCGACCAGTTCAACCTTGGCCTCCGGGCGCTGCACGACCTTCCCGTCGACGCCCGCCGTCTTGCGGCCAGCGTTGAGTTCGGTGACCCGCCGCACGCTGACCAGCGTGTTGGCGCGTGACCGAAGCATCAACTTCTGCAAATTACGGACCCGTTTGAGGTCCCCTGCCTGACTCGCCGTAAAGATCCGCTGCCGCAAACGCCGTACGTCGTCCTGCGTGGTCCGCCAATCGACTGCGTCCCAATCAAGGAGTTCGCCCTCCGGTCCGTTCACCACGACGACACGGACCGGCGTCGCCGTCTGCCTCGTCGTCATGGCGTCCAACTTGCCCTTCGGTTCCGATGTCGTCGTCAGTGTTTTCCATACAGGCTCACCTGACCCGCGTCAGCACCCTCTCGGGTTCGGGCACTTCATCCCGTATCCGGCCAGTTATCCGCAACCGTCGGCGGAGGGGCCGACCATAGCTGTCCCGGTTTCCTGCTGCCTTTCGGCCGCCGGCGTTCGCTTCTCGGGTCATCCTTGACCCGGCAGGGAATTGGGCCTTCCTCACGGTCGGCTGACCGGACACGGAAATTCATGCCCGGACCCTGACGGGGTTACCACGTTCCGCGCGTACGAGAATCGACCGGTGAGGGCGCCTCCTGTATCCCGAGGGCGACGGTGCTCTACCCGGTCGATCACAAATCTTCGACCGGCGTCTGCCGCTTCCCAACGGCCAGCCCCTGTACCCCGCCTGGAACAACCCATCGGCGAGGCCGCAGTTAACGAGACATCAACGGAGGTTCACGCGATTCGCCCGTCCGGTCTTGCCCTCACCTGTAATCCCGGGATGGAACCGGGACCCTCGGGCTTGAACCCTGAGCTTCGCACCCCACCGTTACCAGCGACGCACGTCAGGGCGGGCACGGACCATCGAGCACCGGCCCGGAACTATGCCACCGACATCATCAGTCGGCCCTCCTCCTGCGAGTTCGCTCGCAACGTGCGACCTCGTGTCGCAACTTGTGGTACTGCTTGATGGTGGTGTGCTTGTAGTCGGCGTGCAGGCTCGGGGTGACCCCGTCGGTGATCACCCGGGTCCGGAACCGGCCCGGCGTCGCTCGCGGACCTTTCGGCGAAGATCCGCCGGTCGAAGATCAACCCGATCTGATCAGGGCGGCCGACATCCAGGTTCTCCCGGATGACATTTTGGCAAGAACACCCGCCCGGATGTCGGCGTGTCCAGGCGTTTGGGTCAACGAAAACTCGACCTGCAGCATCGACAGGTCGTAGTCGTAGCCGGCGTGCTGGTCGGCGTCGGTGAATGGGTTCGGCAGGATCGCCAACCACTTGTCCAACAATGCCCGGATCTGCCTCGGGCCGAGTTGATCGCAGATCCGCTGCAACGCGGCCGGGTCATCGACCTGCGCGAACGCGTTGTCCAGCGGCACGAACGCGAGCCCGGTCTTGGTGGCTTGCCGCTGCGCCCAGTGGTTCCCGTTGATGCACAACTTCGCGTTGTACGGGAAGTAGGAGCAGAACTTGATGAAGAACGGACCGAAATCTTCATCTACGCAGTAAAAGTAGAAGTGGTTGACCATCCCGGTGGTGTGCACGATCCACGGGTAGGCCACACCATCAGCGTGCCGACGCTTCTCGGTCCGGAACAGCGGGGTCTTCTCCTGCGCCCGGCCGATGAACACCACCCCCTGCTGCGCGGTGAACGTGGCCAACTGCTCGTGCATGACATCGTCCTTGCGTTGGCCCTTCACGAAGTCGACCCACGGGATGCCCTCGGTGTCGGCGAACCGGTGCACCGCCGCGACGAACCGGTCGGTGATCTTGGCCAACGGCGCAGTCGAGGCGATCGGCAACCCCAACTCCCGGTGCACATAGCCCACCAGGCCCGCCGCGTACTGCAACTTCGGCTGATACACATTCAGATACATCCGGTCGATGCATTCCACCTCGAACCGGACGTGACCGGACAGGACATCGGCGACACTTCGCGCTACGGTCATCACGGGCTCCGGACGGGTCGGGCGGCCAGCAGGCCAACTAACCGCTACGACGGTTCATACACCCCGATCACACCTCTGACCAGGGTCTCCTCACCCGGCCGGAGCCCCACCACCCAACCGAGCAACGGCACGCCTCGTCGGGCTGGGGCGAAGCCCCTTTAGTACTGCAGTCGTGATTATTTTGATGTTGTCGGCGTGTCTTCGCAGGTGAGTTGATTGTTGGGCCGATCCTGCGGTGATGGGTGATGATCTGTGTGTGGCGCAGGTGCAGGAGTGGGCGGACGGGTTAGTGGATCTGCGTGCTTTGATCGGTCGGCGTTGTGCCAGGTCGGAGCCTCGTGAGCATGCGGTGGCTTATGTGCAGGGGTTGCTCTCGGGTGAGGAACGGAAGAACTCTTGGACGTTGTCGGAGCGGGCCGGGGATGCCACCCCCGACGGGATGCAACGGTTGCTGTCGACCACTGATTGGCATCGGCGATCTGGTCCGGGATGATCTGCAGTCCTACGTGGTGGCCCCGTTGGGTGACCCGAACGGTGTGTTGATCATCGACGAGACCGGATTTTTGAAGAAGGGCACCCGATCCGCTGGTGTTTCCCGGCAGTATTCCGGTACCGCCGGGCGGATCGAAAACTGCCAGATCGGGGTGTTCCTGACCTACGCCACCCCCGCCGGGCGGACGTTCCTTGATCGAGAGTTATACCTGCCCAAGGCATGGACACAGGACCCCGACTGCTGCGCCGCCGCCGGAATCGGTGCCGACGTCGACTTCGCGACCAAACCCGGGCAGGCCATGGTGATGCTGCAACGCGCCGTCACCAATGGGGTGCCGGCCCGCTGGGTGACCGGCGACGAAGCGTACGGACAGCACTCCAAGCTCCGCGTGAAGATCGAAGAACTCGGCCTGTCCTGCGTTCTCGCGGTTCCGGTCAACCAGCATGTCATCGCCGCCGGCCCGCGGGAGGGACAGGAATTCCGGTCCGATGCGTTGATCGCCGCCCTTCCGGCGCCGGCCTGGCGGCGATGATCAGCGGGTAAGGGAGCCAAAGGGGACCGACTCTACGACTGGGCCAGAACAGCCATCCACGGCATCAACTTCCCCGACTCCAACTATTGGCTGCTGGCCCGCCGCAGCATTTCCGATCCCACCGACCTGGCCTACTACCTGTGCCACGCACCGGCCCGCACCGGCCTGACCGAACTGGTCACTGTCGCCGGAACCCGCCCCGCCATCGAAGAAACCTTCCAAACCTCCAAAGGCCAGACCGGGCTGGATCACTACCAGGTCCGGCAATACACCGGCTGGTACCGACACATCACCCTCTCGATGCTCGCCCACGCATTCCTGACCGTCACCCGGTCAAAAAAGGGGGCCCCGAATCAGGCAACGCCACCCTAATCGCCCTGAGCGTCCCAGAAATTCGGCGACTGTTGATCTATTTGATCTGGACCGACCTACCCGACCAGGACGCCACACTCACCAGGTCAACCTGGCGACGCCGCCACCAACAACGCGCCCGACACTGCCACTACCGGACCCGCGGCCATCACCCGTAGGTGCGACTGTAGTACTAGCTACTTTGACCTGAGTGTGTCCTGAAGGTGGAGTGATGACGAGGCAGGAGATCGTTGGAGCGATACGTGTTGTGCCAGTGATGGAGGTTGGCCCTCCGGGTTCGCCGTGCAGGCGGAGAACTCAAACCACCGCAAGCTGCGTCGGTTAAGAGCCGGGGTGGTGAGCGTTGCGGGTGGTGTTGATGTGGGCGAACTGGGCGTCACGGTCGAGGTGGCGCCCACCCTCGACCTGCTTGGCGTTGGCCTGCAAGCTGAAGTTCTCTTCCCGCAACAGCGCCGCCACGGTCGGCGCCGACACCTGGTGGCCGCGGGCGGGCAGCTCGCCGGCCAGGTGACGCAGGGACTTGGTCGTCCACCGCAACGGCGACATGGGGTCGCCGCGCGACTCGGGCTCCACCAGCGCCAGCAACGCCGCCTTCACCCCCGGATCGGTCTTGGTCAGCGCCTTGCGGCCGCCGCCGGAGCGCCGCCTGCGCCCCAGCGGCTCATCCCCGGCTTCCAGCTCAGCCACCCCGGCGGTCACCGTGACTCTGCTCACCCCTGCAGCCCGGGCCACCACCGCGACCCCGCCATGGCCCAGCACCCGAGCCTCAGCCCCCATCGTCAACCGTCGCTGACGCTCATCCAGATGCGGGAACAACGCGGCGAACTTCGCCGCCAACGACTCTTCGACCTCCATGGCAACCGGCATAGCACAACAGTGACACCCAGACCGGATAAGTACAGGTTATTTCTTTACGAGCCCTAAGCCGATCGAGAAGATCGGACCACTACTGTTGCGATGACCGCCAGGATCCGCCGATCGCTGAACGGTAAGCTCTAATCCTTCAGTGAGGCGCTGAATGGATCGGTAGGTCGCGGTGTCGTCGGATAGGTCCTGTGAGCAGGACCAAGCTGGCGAGCACGAGGCAGCTGACCATGATCCACAGGGTGGGTCGAAGACCGAGGTTTGCGGCGAGGACACCAGCGAGCAAGGCGCCAAGGGGGATGGTGCCGTAGTTAAGGAACTGCATGGTGACGACGACACGGCCGAGGAGGTGCCGCGGCGTGTACGTCTGCCGGAAGCTGCTCTTGATGACGTCGCCGCCGACGATGCCGGCGCCCACGCCGATGCCGCCCCCAACGACGCACAGGAGACCGACGCCTGGGCTGGTGAGTGGGATGAGCAGCGCGAACGGTGCGGCCACGAACTCGCAGATAAGCATGCCGTGGGCGGTTCCGAACCGTCGAGCAACAACTCCAGCGCCGGCGGCGCCGATAACGCCGCCCACGCTCATCCCGGAGATGAGTAGGCCCACGCCGCCGGGACTAATACCGACATCGCGGATGAGAAAGATGACCAAAATGGCCTGGTAGCCGGTGAGCGCGAGGTTGCTGGCGGCACCGAAGACGGCGAGTACACGAAGGTAGGGGTCAGCTCGGACGAACCGCAGGCCGTCAGCCATCTGGCTGCGGAGCGGGATCGGGCGGCCGGCTCGGGTGGTGGGTGTGTCCTGAGCGTGGATGAGGCGCAGACACACGGTGGAGACAAGGAAGCTCAGGGCGTCGGCGACAAGCCCCGTCACCGCCCCGGCGAGCTGGGCCACGAGTCCAGCCAGGCTGGGTCCGGCGACCTGGGCCACGGACTCGCTGCCTTGCAGTGCCGCGTTCGCCGCGGGCAGGTGATCGTCTCCGACCACGCCTGGGAGGTATACCTGGTAGGCGGTCTGAAAGAACACACTCGCCACACCGGTCAGCAGGGCCACGACGAGAAGGTGACCGATGGTCAACGTCCCGGACCATGCTGCCGCTGGGATGCTGAGCAGCAGCAGGAGCCGGGTGATGTTGCACACCTGCATCAGTGGGCGTCGAGGTAGGCGGTCGACCCAGGCTCCGGCGGGTAGTCCGATTGCCAACCAGGGCAGCCACGCGGCTGCGGTCAGTGCACTGACCTGCAAGGCGCTGGCCTGCAAGGTCACCACGGCGACCAGTGGCACCGCGACCCCGCTGATGCTCGTGCCTACCTCGCTGGTGGTCTCACCCAGCCACAACAGCCGAAAGTCGCGGTGACGCAGGACGCCACCGCTGCGGCGCTGTGACGAAGCTGACCCGCCGGATCGGGCGTCGGTGTCGGTCACGGCTGGCCCGGGACGCCGTAGGTGAACAGGAACACCGGGTCGCGCTGCTGCCCGTCGGCGGGGATATCCCGTTTGGCCCACCGCTCGGCCAGGGCGATGACCTCCAGGGACAGGTCGCTGAGTTCCGCTGGTGTTAGATGCAGCCACTTGTCGGTCGAGAACGCGGCATCCACCCAATGCGCCCGATCCTCGTCCACGGCGGCGAACCAGGCGCGCACCAGGTTTGCGTGGTGGTCGAGGTTCAGCGACTCTGCGGCCCCGGCTACGACGGCTGCCACCGGATCGTCCCCGAAGTCACCGCTCGACCAGCGCAGACCGGTTGAGACCAGACGCCACCACCGCTCCCGGCGATCACGAGCGAGCTCGGGCGCCTCCTCGACCAAGCCGCTGCTGTGCAGCACCCGCAGGTGATGGCTCACGTTCGCCACCGTCTGGCCGGTCCGGCCCGCGATCGAGCTCGCGGTCGCCGGCCCGTAGACCTTCAGCACGTCCATCAGGCGCTGACGCAGCGGATGCGCCATCGCCGCCAAGACGCGAGAGTCAGTTACCCGACGAACATCGGCATCAGTCACCACTTAAGACTGACATATGCAACCGCTCTTGCGCAAGCGCTCCTGCAGACTCTGACTGCGACACGTGGAGTGCGCTGCAGTCGGACTTGACCCTGAGCTACCCGCCGACGAACCACTGGCCTCAACTCACCACCCGACACCCCCCCGGCGCGACACGGTGTCATCTCTGGGTGTAAATCTGTTGCGCCAACGAGGAAGACCTCGGGCAAGAACCCAGGGTCGAGCCTTGTCCGTCAATCCCTCACAAGCGGGTCAACATCACACCGGGGGGCTCCCGAGCAGGCAAGATCCAACAGGAACACACAAGGTGAGTTCCGTTTTCTGCGGACGTGGTGGTCGGCGATGGCGATCGGAGAGCAGAACCAGCACCAGCTCGGGGATAAGCCGGCGGGGTGGATGAGTCGGCGGATGGTGCTCCGCGCGTTGGGTGAGGCCGGAATGAAGTCCGGTTCCCGGTACGTCCACTTCGGCACCCGGTCGTTGAGTATTGCGGCCGGTGTCGGTCAGTGGACCGTCGCGGCGCAGCTGCGGGCGTTGCGGGACGAACCTGACGGGTTGGTGGTGTTGATCGACGGTGACCGCGGTGGTGATGGTGACCTGTACGAGTTGGTGATCCCCGCTGTCCTGGTGCAGCGGGCTGGGCGGCAGGACTGGCGCGGCGGGAAACTGCACGCGTTGCGGCCGGTGTTCCTGGAGCTGGGGATTCCGGCCGCGCTGGTGTACGAGACGTTGGAGCAGGCCAGGGATCCGCTGTCGAGCTTCGAGCTGATCACCGCGTCCGGGCTGTCCCGATCGGCGGTGTACGCGGCGTTGGAGACCCTGTCCGCGTTCAACCTCGCCGGCCAGCGCGGCGGCCGGTGGAGCATCGTGGCCGCGACCAGTCTGACTGTGTTGGCCGAGCAGTTCGGTGTCCTGGAAACCATCCGAAAAACCGTGCAACGTCACCGTGACGAAAGAGCCGCGTACCGACGAGTCTTGCAAATTGTGGAGGCGAAGCCGATCCTGTCCCCCGACCCCGCGGACTGGTCGTGGCCGCCGCCGGACCCGCCACCACAAGACGACGTCACCGCGTTGGATCTGCTCGAGCGGATCCTGGGCGCACACCCCGTTCCGGCGTGAGCTGATGTGACCGCGGATCGCCGCGGGTTGTACCGTTGGCGCTGCCCGCCTACCTGAATGGTCCAGCGATCACGCGACCCCCCTCGCGCCAGGTGACGGGCCCGCTGGCCGCCTCAACCCCCCCGAGGCGGCCAGCACCCCCTTATCCGGAAGCCGGCCTGTCGTTAAGGCCAACCAGGACTCGGGACGCCCGACCAGGGGCCAAGCACCCCCAACTTCTCGTTCGATGCTTCCTCACAAGGTCGCGACCGGCGGCACGGCGCAGCGGCAGCTCACACGGCTCGGCCCCCTGCTGGAGCAGGGCCGCCGGCGGACCGGCCGAGCTGACCAGGATCATGCGCGGTCGCCCGAGCATCGATCCGGCGGCCGCCCCCGGGCCGAGCGTGCCAAAACCCCGACAGGTCCGGGCTTCCCGCCGCGACCAATCGGGCCCCCGACGCGTTCGATCTGGCGAGCTGCGGGCTGGCTGGCGTTCGCCGTCGTTGATGCTTTCCCGTGGGCAGCGGCCGCTGCTGCGGCAGATCCGCGGCCGCGGCGACGTTGACCCGATCCTGCTGCCCGTGACCCGACAGCTGGCCGTCCGGCTGGCTCGTCAACGGTCGTTGATCGTCCTGTGGGTGGCTCTGCCGCTGGTACTTGTCGGACAGGCGGTCACGTCCAACAGAGCGGTCCGATGGACGGGCGCTGTCGCTTTCATCGCCCTGTACGCGGGGATGGCGGTTCAGACCCTCCGTGACAGTTGGCGGGCGGAACGATTCTTGACTCGTCATCCAGAGGCGGCGGCCGGTTGAAGGATCCGCACCGCCCGTGCCGTTCGCGTTGCCAGGTTCAGGACGTTTATACCCGCGTCGTGGTGTTTCTGAGCCCCACCGGCCGTGACGCACGTCGGGGGATGGTCGGTTCCCCTGTGGTTGGTGGGTGAGAGGGCGGCAGGCCGTGGGGCCTGCCGCCCATCGGTGTCTTTGAGGCGCCGGTTCGACGCCGCCGGAGTTACTTGGTCGTGCCGGCGCCCCGATCCAGCACCCGCTTGGCCGTCAGCGGGCCGGTCCCGGTTCCGATGACCGCAACGTGATCGCCTACCTTCACCTGGCTGATCGTGCCTGCCTTGCCTTTGCCGTCGGCCTTGAGGTGCACCTTCACCCCGACCCCGACAACGTAATTTTCGGTGACCCCATCGGCGGCCTTCACGCTGATGGAGGTGGGCGATACGGCGGTCACCGCGCCGCGGATCTCGTCGTGGGTGGTGAATTTCGTTCCGTTCTGCCTCACCCACTGCCCGTGGATGGCTCTGGGCTGGGCGTGGCCGCGGTGCGCGTGAGCCTTGTGGGCCGCGGGTGCTGTGAGCGCCGGCGTCGGTGACCCCGTCGCGGCGGGCGCGACCGCGAACGCCGCGGTCCCCACGCCGAGTATCGCGAGGCTGGCTCCGCCGACGAGAACGATTTTCTTGAACACGATGGTCTCCCTGCGGTGTCGGACGAGGCACCGATGTGCCTTGAAACCGAAGCTATCCGGGCAATGTTCAGGCGCAGTTCGGCGACCGTCCCAACCGGATCGACATCTGCTGTCAACTGTGTGTGGACCGTCGCTTCAAGGG
>JAABVA010001837.1_pt1 | contig 21994 bp, 24 predicted proteins | sample 5560331 | NCBI WGS metagenome assembly JAABVA01 (sample SAMN12812661, study PRJNA571458) | rock metagenome | isolation source: Antarctica rocks | place: Antarctica: Victoria Land, Mt New Zealand sud | collected 2016-01-07
CGCGATGACCGACCGGCTGCTCTCGGCCGGGATCGACCCCTCGGTCGGCGCCACCGGGAGCAGCTACGACAACGCGCTCGCCGAAACGATCAACGGCCTCTACAAGACCGAGCTGATCAAACGGCGCAGGCCGTGGAAGATCCTGGAACAGGTCGAGATCGCGACCTGGAGTGGGTCGACTGGTTCAACCACCGCCGGCTCAACAGCTACCGCGACGACATGCCCCCCGCCGAGCTCGAGGCCGCCCACTACCGTCACCACCAGACCCGGCCACCGGCCGAGGTCTCAACCGTGTGAGTCTCCGGACACGCCGGGGCGGTTCACCTGAACATCTGGTCGTGATTGCCACCAACGCCCGAGCTGTGCACGGGGTTTGCGCGTAGGGCTGCGCGGACGAGTTGGGCACCGCGGGAGGCGATGGCGGGTTCCGGTCGCGGTACGGGCGGATCGTCCGTGGCGCCCACGAGCGTCTGTGCTGGCGTGGTGTTCCACCAGGGGCCGGGTGCGGTCAGTCGCATGGGGCTGGTGGTGGTGCGGTCGGCGGCGATCGCGAGCAGTGCTGTGGCGGCGTCGGTGGCGGGCCAGCCGTGGTGGGTGACGGCGGCCTCGAGTGCGGCGAGAACTTTCGGCGGCTCCACGGGGTTATAGGGCGGGTGAGGCGGCGGCGGTGGTCGTGGAGTTGGCCGATGAGGGCGCGGAGGTCGGTGATCCCGCAGGCGTCGAGCAGCTCGGCCTCCGTGTCTGCGGCCTCGCTGGCCGGGTCGCCGTCGACCGGCATCGGCTGCGGCGCAGGGGATGCGGCGGAGGGGATGGGGTGGGGTGGTGTCTGGGTAGGTGGCTTTCTGTCCTGCCCGATTCCTGCGGCCATCCTGGCCGCACCCGTGCGGCCGGGAGTGGCCGCACCTCTGCGGCTATCGCTGTATCCGAGGCGCGTCGTTGCCGCTGGTGGCGACAGTTCCCGCGTGTGGGGAGGGGCCGCAGCGGTGCGGCTCCCGCGTGGGGGGATGGCCCTACTGGCGCCGGGTGAAGCGGTGAGGAGGTGGTACCGATTGGTCAGAGCCCGCCCCGTCCCGGTGGCCCGGTGCTCGACGGCGAGGGCGCCCAGGTCCTCGAGCTCTTTGAGAGCGCGGTCGATGGTGTCGGTGGACTTCTTGTGCAGCCGCGCGGCGAGCGTTGCCCGGGAGGGCATCCGGTGCCCGGTGGTGTTCCCGTAGCGCAGCAGGACGCAGTACAGCCGTAGGGCGGTGTCGCTGATCTGGGCGTCGATGACCCATTCCGGGACTGCGGCGAAGGGGCTGTCGATGACCAGGCTGGTCGGGCGGGGTCCCCGGACGGCGGGTCGCGTCGCGTTGTCCGGGGGTTCGAGATGGGTGCCGTCACCGGCCTGGGGAGGGGACGGTTGGGCACGGGTTGGGAACGGACGCGCTACTTCCAAACAGCACTGTTCGGACGCAACGGTGCGCGCTGGATCGGCAACAATCGTCTGACCTGCGGGGCTGGCACTCACTGGTCCTCCCCGGCACTCCCTTGGACGGGGAACCGCGGACTTTTAATCCGCGGGTTGTGGGTTCGATCCCCACGGGGCCCACCCCCTGACCTGCGGGAACACCGGAGCTTGACCCGGTTTCCCGGACAGTTCGGGTGGGTGGGCAGCGGTCCACTCGGCTCGGAGCCGAGCGAGGACGGCTCGTGCGCCGGGGTCGAGGTCGACTCGGACGCGGTGAGGGGTCGGTGGTCGTCGAGTTCGACGGCGCGGGGCGGCGGGGTGGCCCAGGCGTGCGGGTCGTGGAGGGCGTCCTCAGCCTTGACCTCGCGCTGGATGCGGGCGCTGTCTACCGGGTCGTCGGGGTCGTGAGACTGGCCGTTGCGGACCACGTTGACGACGGTGCGGGCACCGCGGGCCAGGGTGGCCAGGCCCGCCGGTCGTTACCCGAGCGTGGACGGCCGGATCCGGGTCGTCTCGGTGCTGAGGTCGGCGGTGTCGATCTCACGGATGCCGTGGGCGGTGTACTCGGCGGCGAGTTCAGCGCGGACCTACACCGTCCGACGTTCAGGTCACCGGACTCGACCACCGCTGGGTCCGGTTCCAGGCCGCGCGGATACCCCACCTCGACGACGGAGCCGACGGAGCCGACAGAGCCGAGGCAGTCGCCGGAGCCGACGGGGCTGAGGTCGATGACGGCCCGGTGTGGGCGCGGTGAGCGGGGTTTCCCGGCCGGTGGGGCCGGGGGAGCCGAGCGACATGGACGGCGCCGGGCCCGCGGTTCTCTCGGCCTGCGGGTGCCGCGCAGGATGTGGTGGACTCGGGCGCACCCCCAGGCCACGCCGGGCAGTACGCCGGGCGCGTCGAGGTCGGGGAGTCTCCGAGCAGGGTGGGTGGTGCGCGAGCCGGCGGGGAGCGGTGTCCGGTACCGGCGGGTGCGAGCAGACGGAGCGGCAGATCGGGGTGGCTGGGTGATGTGGATCGAGCAGGTGCGACGTGTGGGGTCGTGGGCGCGTCGGTGGGAGCGGGCGTCGCGGCCCGATCCCGAGCTGGTCGCGGCCCTGGCGCGGCGGTGGGCCGACCTCCCGGAGTCCGCGCGCACGCCGGGGCAGTCGCTGGGCCGTCACAACGTCGGGTGTGAAGGCACCCGTGGGGTGTTCCCGAAGTGCGACTTCGCCTGCACCCCCTGCTATCACTCCCGCGATGCCAACCAGGTCCGGGTCGATGGCGGGCACACCGTGCGCGAGGTCAGCTCCCAGATGCAGCTGCTGCGGCGGCTGCGCGGACCGCGTGCGCATGCCCAGCTGATCGGTGGTGAGGTCAGCCTGCTGCCCGCGGAGGATCACGCCGAGGCGCTGGCCGTCATGCGCGCTGCTGGACGCGAGCCGATGAGTTTCACCCACGGCGACGTCGACGAGGAGTACCTGCGCGCGGTCGTGCTGGGCCCCGACGGTCACCGCCGGTTCGACCGGGTGTCCTTCGCCGCCCACTTCGACAAGCTCATGTACGGCCGGCGCGGCATCGAGCGGCCACCGGACGAGGCCTCACTCGCGCCGTACCGCCGAGCGTTCACGGAGAAGTTCACCCGGTTGCGCCGCGAGCACGGCGTGCGCTCGTTCCTGGCGCACAACATGACTGTGACCCCAGCCAACCTCGACGAGGTCGCCGACGTCATTCGCACCAGCTGCGGTGACGGTTGGGGGATGTTCTCCTTCCAGCCGGCGGCGTTCCTCGGCGACGAGCGACGGTGGAAGGAGGCCTTCCGCGAGATCACGCCGGACTCGGTGTGGGCCGAGATCGAGCGGGGGGTCGGCCGGAAGGTCGACCACCACGTGCTCGAGCACGGGGACGTGCGGTGCAACCGCACCGCCTTCGGCGTCTACGTCGGGGACCGCTGGCACCCGCTGCTCGACGGGGACGACCCGGACGACCTCGCCGCCCGCGACACCTTCTTCTCCCGCTTCGGTCCGATCGCGTTCACCGGGACCCCGGGAAAGGTCCTGGCGGCTCAGCTGGGCCGAATCGTCGCCTGCCACCCCGGGACCCTGCTGGTGGCGGTTCGGTGGGCGGGGCGCCTGGTGCGGCGGGTGGGGGTTCGTGACCTGGTGCGCCACCGCGCCCACGTGCGGCCGGTGAGCTTCGTCCTGCACCAGTTCATGGACGCCGCCGACGTCGCCCCGGCCTGGGAGCTCATGCAGCGCGGGGAGACGGCCACCGACCCGCACCTGCGCTCGGTGCAGGAACGTCTGGGGGCCTGCCACTACGCGATGGCTCATCCCGAGGACGGCACCCTGGTCCCCGCCTGTGTGCAGCACGGCGTCCTGGACCCCGCAGAGAACGCGGCGCTGCGCACCCTGCTGCCGATCGTGCGCATCACTTCCCGCGCGGCCGCCTCCGCCGGGACCGCAGCGTGAAGATGGGCGTCACGGAGTCCCTGAGGACCATGTCGCCGTCCGCCCCTTCTGCGCCGGGGGTCCCCCCAGGTCCGGCCTGGACACCGAGGAGTCCACGAGCACCCTGGAACGGTCAGGAGCGCCGCGGAACGGTCAGGAGCGCCCCGGTCGAGGTCTGCGGCGTGCGGCGGATCGGGTGGCCTCGAGCAGGACGCTGGCGCCCAGAATCACCTGGACCGTCATGGCGGGCCGGAACCACGTCCACCGTGGGACGTCGACCATCCGCCCGGGGGCCAGGCTGGTGGCGGTGACGGCCGCAACCGGTACCGCCCACGCCGCCAGCGAGGCGACCCGTAGCGCCCGAGGGGTCCCGGGAGCTGCCACGAGGTCGGTCCAGAAGGCGGTGTCGGCGAGGAAGTCCGCCTGGGCGCCGAAGCGGGTCTGCCACCCGGTCCTGCGGGAGAGGTGGCCGTCGGCGACGTCGGTGAGCAGAGCGACCAGCACCATCGCCGGGCCCACCCGCTCGGCCAGGGCCGGCAGGTTGGCCCGGACGATGGTCAGGACGTTCGGCACGCCAAGGGACCGGCGTCCCTCCAACATGCCGAGGTGGAGCAGCACGTAGGCCGCACTGCAGACCACCCACACCCGGCGCCGCGGCCGGGCGAGCAGCCCTAGGAGCAGGTGCAGGGCGACCGCCTCCACGACCGGGCGGCGGTGGCGCGCGGCCTGCGCCGCTGAGCGGGCGCTGGCCGCCGCGGTGAAGGCCCACCAGGCCCGGGGCCCGAAGTCTCCCCGGCGCAGCACCCCCAGCAGCACGTTCGTCGCCGCGCGGCTGTCAGGCTCGGCCGACGCCCGGTGGACCACGCCTCCGCGCAGGCCGTCCCACCGCCTGGCCACGCCCCATGACAGCACGTTCACCCGGTGCGTGGACCCCCCGGGAGGGTCCACCGAGCGTCTACGGTCAGCCGGTGGCACACCAGGTGCTCGTAGACGGCGGCGGGCACGACGGCCCGCAAGCCGCCCGCCACCTCGCGCATGCATCCGTCCGGGTGCAGGTCCCGGTCCTGGTGCAGGTGCAGGTGCAGGTGCAGGTGCAGGTGCAGGTGCAGGTGCAGGTGCAGGTGCAGGTGCAGGTGCAGGTGCAGGGACTGTGGAGCCAGGGTGTGTCCTCCGCGAAGGCCGGGTGAGATGCCACGTCGTGGCCACGGGGAGCAGCGCCGACCCCTCCCGCGACTGCGCAGGTACGGACCAGCTGCCCGCTGGTACGACCTGCTCTCCCTCGAACGGCCCACCTATCCTGCACCCCGGATACGCGGGATCAGCAAGCTCGACCTCCAGCCCGGCGAACGCGTGTTGGACATCGCCTGCGGAACCGGCTACAACTTCCCGTTCCTCATCCGGGCTGTCGGGCCCACCGGCGAAGTCACCGGCATCGACTCCAGCGAGGCCATGCTGGCCGGCGCGGGCAGGCGGATCTCGGACAGCGGATGGACGAACGTCACCCTCCGGCACGGCACAGCGGCCGAGCTCACCCGGGTGAACGCCTCGTCACTCCCGTTCGACGCGGTGGTCATCACCTACGCGCTCTCCATCATGGATTCCTGGCGGGAGGTCTTCGAGCAATCGGTCGCCCAGCTGAAGCCGGGCGGCCGGCTGCTGGTCATCGACCTCGCTCAACCGACCGGCCGGTGGCGGCCCCTCGCTCCGTTGGCACGGCTCGCCTGTCTCGCTGGTGGCGTCCACCTGTCGCGGCGACCGTGGCGACTGGTGGCGAGAGATCTCCGCTCAGCCCGCCACGAGGTGGCACGGGGCGGGCACGTGCACATCGCCTGGGGACAGAAGGGCTGACGCGACAAGGAACGCCACAGCACAACGTTGACGGCCGCCCCCGCGCCGTCCACATGGATGCTGAGGGTGATCACCCACCTGCGAGGAGCCGAGTTCAGGATCTGTGCCACCGACATGTCGCCGGCCACGCGCTCGCTCGACGCAGTGATCCCGGCGACCCTGCGGGAAGCTGGGACCGAGGTCACCGGGTTCTCCTCCCATGAGCCCACCGCTGGTAAGCCGGGACCACCCTGACGAGCGGCCACCCCGTTCGGGGCCGGCCGTCGAAGTGCTCTGGCGACCCGGCTGTCCGTACTGCTCGGCGCTTCGTCGTGACCTGGACCGGAGAGGCGTTCCAGCGCGCTGGCGCAACATCTGGGAGGACGAGCGGGCTCGATCGCTGGTCCGCGCGGCGAACAACGGCAACGAGACGGTCCCGACCGTGCGGGTGGGCGACCGGACCCTGACCAATCCTCGCTGGGCTCAACTGCAGCCGCTTCTGGGGGACGGGCCCTGGCGCGATGAGACCGGACCGCGAGCAAGTCGCCAGACACTGAAGTTGCTGTCGTGGTTTCCGGTGGTCGCCCTGATCGTGTCGAGTTTCGCCCTCGAGGCCGCGGGACACACCGGTGCCAGTTGGGCGGTCGACCCGTTCGCTGTCGCGACGTGGTGGTTCACCCGGCCCCTGCGGCGCTGACCACCGCGCTTCGTCCGGTCCTCGGTTGGTGAGGGGCTGCCGATGTCGACGATCGGCGCCCCGCGGCGGGCGCGTCCGCCCGTGCTCGGCGGGGCCGCGACAACCGGCGGCGGGGTGAGTGCCGTGCCGCGGCTGCTGCCCACCCGGCACATCGACCAGGGGCCGGGCGTGTTCTTGCGTGTCTCCGTGGGCGTGTGGACGGTGTGGGACGAGGAGGATCTAGTCGGATGTACGCCGACGAGAGCGCCGCTCGCGCGGACGCCGAAATACAGGAGCGACACGCTGTAAGCCCGTACCTCCGCGACGGTACCCGGTAGCGCTTCATCATGACGGGGAGGGCTGACCCGGGACCGATCTGGTCATGAGGAGGGCAATCTCACCGGGTGCTCCGGGTCCCGGCACGATCCTTGGTCGCGCTGTGGAAGACACGCGGCGGCCAGAGCGCGTCGGCCGCCGCGCACGATGCGTCCGCGCCCGGGTCACTCACGGCCCACACCCCATCCGGTGGCGGAACGGTCACGCCGGTTCGGTCCCCCGGGCGGAGTCCGGTCCCCAGCCGCGCCTCGACGGTCACGCGGAGCACCGCTCCCCGCGGCGGGTGCTCCAGCTCCACGACGACGTCCTGGTGCGGGCCGGACTGCCGCACCTGGACGACCCGCCCAGTGACGGTCGCCCCCGCGTCCACGGGGGTGAGGCCCAGTCGCTCCTTGCGGATCAGGAGAACCGCCGGTCCCTCCGCCTCGACCGCGACGGGAACGGCGAACGATCCCAGGCCCGAGTGGTGCAGACCCGCCTCGACCCTGCCGGGCAGCTCGTTGAACCCGCCCACGAGCCGGGCGACCGACAGCGTCCTCGGTGCCGCGTAGAGCGTCCCGATGGGGTCGAACTGCTCGACACGTCCCTCGACCAGGACAGCGACCCGGTCAGCCAGCCCGGCCTCGTCGAAGTCGTGGGTCACGATCACGATCGTGGGACTGAGTGCGGCGCGCACCTCACCCAGCAGCTGGTGCATCGACGTCCGCAGGCTGGTGTCGAGCGCACTGAACGGCTCGTCGAGGAGCATGACCCGGCGGCCGGCGGCCAGCCCCCGGGCCAGGGCCACGCGTTGCTCCTGGCCGCCGGAGAGCTGCCGTGGCCTGCGTCCCCCGAGGTCACCCAGGTGGACCAGGTCGAGGTACCGCTGCGCTGCAGCCCGGCTCCGCGAGCGGGTCCGGCCCTGCAACCGGTCCGCGAAGGCCACGTTGTCCAGCACGCTCAGGTGGGGGAACAGGTGCGGGTGCTGGAACACGACCGTCATGTCGCGACGCTCCGGCGGCACACCCAGGACGCTGGTCCCGTCGAGCAGCACGTCGCCCGACTCCGGCCGGTCCAGGCCGGCCACGACCCTGAGCAGGGTGCTCTTGCCCGACCCCGAGGGTCCGAGCACGGCGACCATCTGTCCGTCGCCCACCTCGAGGTCGACCTCGGCCAGGGTCAGCTGATCAGCACCCGGGTGCCGATGGGTGATCCGGGACAGGCGCAGGGCAGCGGTCATCAGCGCGCCGCCTTCCTGCGGCGCGAGGCCGCGTGGGTGAAGACCGCCAGCGCCACCAGGGACGGCACGCTGGCGGAGACGGCCAGGGTCGAGGTCAGGGCGTCGTTGCCGGACCCGGCGGCGGCGGAGCCGATCAGCAGCGGCGCGGTGACGATCTGGCCGCCTCCGATGAGCAGGGTGACGGCGTAGTCGCTCCACCCGACCAGGAAGGCCAGACCCGTGGCGACGAGGAGGCCGCTGGTGACGGCCGGGAGCGTGACGCGGCGTCGAGCCTGGCGCGAGCTCGCTCCCAGGACCCGGGCCTGCTCCTCCAGGGCGGGGTCGACACCGAGATGCGCGGCCCGCATCGTGAAGGTCGTGTAGGGCAGGGCGAACACGCTCAGGACGAGGACCACGGCGACGCTCCCGGGGATCCCCAGTCGCAGGATGACGACGTCGAGACCCATCGCGACCGCGAACGGCGCCAGCACGACGGGCCCGAGCAGCACGACCGACGGGAGTGCGGGTCTGCGGAGCTGTCGCCAGCCCAACGCCCGTCCCGCCAGCACCCCCAATGGCGTCGCGATGAGGGCGACCGCCGCCCCCAGCAGAGCGGACCTGGCCAACGCCGGGATCACCCCCGCGTCCCGCGCCTCCCGCCACCCTCGAAGTCCGACGTCCTGCGGCAGCCGTGCCGTCCCCGACCAGCGGGAGGCGACCGCCCACATCACCAACGGGATCAGGGGAACGACCAACCAGGCCACGAGCAGGGCCGACAGCAGGGCCGGCAGCACCCAGCAGCGGGCCTGATCCGGCAGGCCCCGGCGAGCCTGCGCCGGGGCGGTCATCGTTCTGCTCCGAGCCGCCGCGCGAGCGGGAGGGCGATCACAGCCGCGACCAGGGCCAGCCCGGTCGCGACGACGGCGGTCGCCGCGGCCTGGGGCCGCGCGGCCACGTCGATGTCGGTGAAGAGCCGGTAGGCCATGACCGGGAGCGGGTCGGGGTAGGCGCGCCCGAGCAGACGGGCGACCTCGTAGGTGCCGAGGGAGTACACGAAGACCAGGAGCGAGGCCGAGGCGAGGGCCGGCGCCGCGAGGGGGAGCAGGACGCGCCGCCACTGTGCGCGTGGGGACGCGCCGAGCACGGCGGAGACCTCACGCAGGTCCGCGTACCGCCGCCCGACGGAGGCGATGACGACGAGGGCCACGAAGGCGGACTCCTTCCAGGCCAGTTCCAGCACGGTGGCCCAGGGCCAGCGCCCGCCCACCAGTTCCGGCCACGAGGCTGCCGGGACACCCGACCAGCGCTGGGCGAGACCGACATCGGAGAGCAGCAGTCCGGTCGCGGCCGCTCCGACCAGGTGCGGAACCGTCACCACTGCGGCGGCCAGGCCGATGATCGACCGAACGCCGCGTCCCGAGCGGATGACGACCGTCGCGATGGTGAGCCCGATGGCCGCAGCGAGCACGGTCGCGGCTGCCGCGGTGAGCAGGGACTGCTGCGCCGCGGCGCGCAGATCGCCCGCCGGTGCGGTGAACCCGTCGGTGCTCAGGCGGGGCTGCCCGACCAGGGGCAGCAGCCCGAGGCTCGTGGCGATGACGGCACCGAGTGCCGTACCGGTGACCGCCAGGACCAGGAGCACCGCGGGAGCGACGAGACGTGCACCGCCGGGGTGGCTCATGGCTCGGCCCCCACGCCGGCTGCGTGGGCTGACGGCGTCGTGCCCGGTCATGATCCGGGACGGAGCACTGCCCTGCGCCAGCCCTCGTCCAGTCGTGGCACCCACGAGGAGGCGAGTTCGGGGTTGGCGTTGCCGGAGAGCACGTCGTAGGGCGGCACGACGGGCGAGGCCGGGAGACTGTCGAACCGGGCCCGGTCGGACGGGCTCAGCAGGTGGGTGTCCAGAACCGTGAACTGTCCCCACGTGGCCGGGTCGGCCTTGATGGCCTGCTGAGCGGGCGACAGGGCGAGGTTGGCCACCACCATCGCCCCCTCGGGGTCGCCGGCCGAGGACGGGATGGCGAGGAAACTGGCGTTCCCGATGGTCCCCTCCTGGAAGGGCAGGACACGGGTGGTCGCCGGGAAGGTGCCGTCAGCGACGAGCTTGGTGAGCGTGGCCGGTCCGTAGGTCATGGTCATGTCGACCTCGCCGTCGGCGTAGAGCCGGTCCAGGGCCACCGAGTCACGGGGGTAGGTCCGTCCCTGGCGCCAGAGGGATGGCGCCGCGTGCTGCAGAGCACTCCAGAGGCCGGGTGTCAGCCTGTCGTAGGCGCTCTGGTCGAACTGCGCCGGGATCTGCGAGTAGCCGCCGGACGTGCTGTAGAACGCCTCGCGGACGAAGACCGACCCGGTGAAGTCCGGCGGGGCCGGGTAGGTGAACCGTCCGGGGTGGGCCTGGGCCCACCGGAGCACACCCGCCATCGACGTCGGCGGATCCGCGACCCGCGCCGAGTCGTAGACCAGGGTGAACTGCGCCTTGTGCCACGGCGCCTCGCACCCGTTGACCGCGGTGCCGAAGTCCTGGGTGACCAGGGCGTCGTCGGGCGCCAGGAACTTCGCGTTCGGCAGCTGGGAGGACCAGCCACAGCGCCAGGCGTCGGCCTCCTTACCGGTCGCGAAGTTGTCACCGTTGACCCACACCAGGTCCACGGAACCGTCCTTCCGGCCGGCCTGCCGCTCGGCCAGGACGCGGGTCATGGCGTCCTTGGTGTCGGCCACCGGGACCCGTCGCAGGGTCACGCCGAGCTCGGCCGCGGCGGGGGCGAGGACGTGGTCGACGTAGGCGTTGCCCTGCTGGTCACCCCCGTACATCCACAGGTCGACGGTCTGCCCCCGGGCCCGGTCGGTGATCTCCGACCAGGAGCTGTTCTCGGTCGAGGAGCCGGCCGGCGGCCCCGCGGAGGCACAGGCAGCGGAGACGGCCAGCCCGAGCAGCGCGGTCGGCAGGAGCAGTCGTGCGAGGCGCGGGTGCATCGGACCTCCGGGGCGGGGACGTGTCGTGTCGGGAACACTTCGAGCTGCTCAGGGACTTCCCGGGGTGTCACGTCCACCTCAGCCGCCAGTCAGGATGACGCATGGGTCGAGCCGCCGTCGTCCGGGCAGGTGCGTTGGTCCTGATCGTCCTCGCCGCCATCGGCCTCGCCGTCGTGCTCGGGACCCCCGACGTCGCGGCGATGCGCTCGCGCGTCGACGCGGCGGGTAGATGGGGGCCCGCCCTGTTCTTCGTCCTGTACGCGGGCCTGACGCTGCTCCCCTCCCCCAAGGCGCTCCTCACCGCTGCGGGCGGGGCGTTGTTCGGGCTGTGGGTCGGAGCTGGGCTGGCCCTGGCCGCAGCGCTGGTCGGCGCGATCGCCTCCTTCGGTCTCGGGAGGCTGTTGGGGCGTGACGCCGTGGACCGACTCATCCGCGGGCGTCTGGCGCGCGTCGACGAGATGCTGGCCGACCACGGCCTCTCCGCAGTCCTGGTCGTTCGCCTGGTCCCGCTCGTGCCCTTCACGGCGATCAACTACGCCTCGGGACTCTCGGGGGTCGGGTTCCGCCCGTACGTGCTGGGCAGCGCCGTCGGGATGGTGCCCGGCAGCCTCGCGTACGCCGCTCTGGGGGCATACGGGACCAACCCGTGGGGCCTCGCCGCCGCCGGCTCCGTCCTGGTCGTTCTCGTCGTCGGCGGGTCCTGGTGGGCGCGACGACTCGACGCGCGCCAGGTGGGCAGCTCGGCAGCGAACCGACGCCGTGTTTGACGCCGCCGCCCGCCGGGTCCTCGATCGCCCCCTGTCCGAGGTGGCGCGGCTCGTCGACCGACCCCTCGTCAGCCCGAACCGGCTGACCCTGCTCGGCCTGGCCACCGGGCTGGCCAGTGCCGTGGCCGCCGCGACACACCTGTGGTGGTGGGCGCTGGCACTGTGGCTCGTCTCGCGTGCGCTGGACGGACTCGACGGCCCCCTCGCCCGTCGGCGACACGCGGCCGCTCGCGGGACCACCGGGACGCGGCGCGGTTCCGAGGCCGGCGGCTTCCTGGACATCACGGCCGACTTTGCCGTCTACGGCGTGACCGTGGTCGGGGTGGCCATCGGTGCCACGCGTCAGTTCGGCGCCGGATGGCTGCCGTTCCTGCTGGTCCTGTTCGCCTACTACGTCAACGGGACCGCGTTCCTGGCGTTCTCCTCCATCGCCGAACGAACCGGGCGACAACGCGAGGACGGACGCTCGCTGAGCTTCCTCGGGGGCCTGGCGGAGGGGGCCGAGACCATCGCGGTGCACTCGCTGTGGCTCGTCGTCCCGGGCCACGCCGCGGAGATCGCCACGGTGTGGGCGGCCGTCGTGGGGCTCAGCGCGACCCAGCGCGTCGTGGCGGGCTTCCGGGACCTCTCGTGACGCACAGAGCGCCGGACTCGTCGGTCCCGGTGGTCGGCGCGCCCGCCCGGCCCGGTCAGTCGTCCCGGTCGACCCACCAGGTGCGGGCGTGTGCGAGCGCGCCCAGGACACGTCGGGTGGCGGGGCGTCGGAGCTGGTCCTGGACGTCGGAGATCGCGGCGTTCCACGGTGCATCGTTGTAGGTGGGGTAGGGGTGGATCACGCCGGCGAGGTCGCGGGTGGTGAGTCCCCGGGTGACGGCCAGGGTCAGCTCGCCCAGGGTCTCCCCTGCCCGCGGTCCGACGACCGTGGCACCGAGGACGCGGCCGCGCCTGTCGATGACGAGCCGGGCGAAGCCGGGCAGCTCGCCCTCGGCGACCGCCCTGTCGACGTGGGAGTGCGGCCAGTCAACGGTGCGCAGCCCGCGACGGACCCGGTCGGTCCCGAGGCCGACGGCGGCGACCTCCGGGTCGGTGAAGGTGACCCGGGGCACCGCGGTCAGGTCGACCTTCCGCCGCACTCCCAGGATCGCGTTCGAGGCGGCGAGGCTGCCGTGCACACCTGCGACGTGCGTGAACTGCGGGTGCCCGGTGAGGTCGCCCGCGGCCCAGATCCGGGTGTTCGTCGTGCGGAGGAGGTCATCGACCACCACGAACCCGCGGTCGTCGACCTCGACACCTGCGGCGGCCAGGCCGATGCCTGTCGTGCACGGCGCTCGTCCGACAGCGACCAGCAGTCGCGAGAACGGCACCTGCGCTCCGTCCTCGAGGTGGAGCACACCGGAACCCGGCGCGGTGGGCTCGACCCTGGCGACCCCGGAGCCCGTGTGGACGTCCACCCCGTCGTCGTCCAGGGCTCGACGGACCTCGGCGGCCGCTCGAGGGTCCTCGTGGGGCAGGATCCGCGGGGCACCCTCGACCACCGAGACCCTGCTGCCCAGGCGGGCGAACGCCTGTCCCAGCTCGCACCCGATGCTCCCCCCGCCGAGGACCACCAGGTCGGCGGGCAGCTCGGTCAGGTCCCACACGGTGTCACTGGTCAGGTGGTCAACCTCGCGCAGACCGGGGCCGGGAGGAACGGTCGGCGCGGCACCGGTGGCCACCAGTGCCTGACGGAACACCAGCGGTACACCGTCGACCTCGGCTGAGTCCGGGCCGGTGAAGCGGGCGGTTCCCGTCCGCACCGACACCCCCGCGTGCTCGAGCGCCTCGACCGAGTCCACGGGGGCGATGTGCCGGATCGCGCCGCGAACGTGGTCCATCACCTTCGCGAAGTCGACGGAGACCTCCGCGACCGAGATGCCGAGACGATGCCCACCACGCGCGGTGGCGGCGACCCGTCCGGCGGCCAGGAGCGCCTTGGACGGGACGCAGCCGGTCCACAGGCAGTCACCCCCGGTGCGCGCGCGTTCCACGAGCAGGACGCGGGTGCCGAGCCGCGCCGCGGTCTTAGCCCCGACGATCCCGGCGGTGCCCCCGCCCACCACCAGCAGGTCCCACGGTTCGCCCCGCGATCCCACCGAGCTCGACGCGTGCGCCGTCACGGGCTGTGCCGATCGTCGATGGTAGACAGGAAGTCACGGACGCGGTCGACCGATCGGGGGTCGACGACCGATCCGCCTGACCACAGGGACAGTGCCCGGTGCAGGGCTCGGTGCTCAGCTGCCACCCGGCTGCACGTCTCGCACGTCGCGAGGTGCTCCTCGAGCCGGGAGATCTCTGCGGGCGTCAGCCGGGCAGCGGGATCGGCGTCGAGGTATCGCTGGATGCGGCGCGCGGACCAGTGACAGGTCAGCATCTGCCGCAGCGACCCGGTCATGACAGATCTCCTCGGGTGAGTGGGCTGAACCGGAGGGACGTGCGGACGCGGTCACGTGCGCGGCTGAGCCGGGACATCACGGTGCCCACGGGAACGCCCATGACCGCCGCTGCCTGGGAGTAGCTGAGGTCGTGCACATCCACAAGGATCAGCGCGGCACGGAAGCGCGGGTCGAGCGCCCGGACCGCTGCCTCGAGGTCGGCGTGCAGTTCGTGGTCCATGAAGCTGTCCTCGGCACCCGGCAGTGCAGCTCTCCCGAAGGCCGGCCGTGCGGTCTGGAGGAGTTCCCAGTCGCCGATCGTGACCGGCCGTTGACGGCGGTGCAGGTTGGCGTTCGTGTTCCGCAGGATGGTCAACAGCCAGGCCCTCGGGTACCGGCCGTCGAAGCGATTGATCGCCCGGTAAGCGCGCAGCAGCGTCTCCTGCACAAGGTCTTCGGCGTCGGCCTGGTTCGAGGTGGTGGTGCGGGCAACGCGGAGCAGCACCTCGATCTCGGGCTCCACCAGCGCTCGGAAGGAAGACTTCCGGGTGGCGTCATCCAGAGGTCGAGGGGCCGTCACGACCGGGAAACCCGCTGAGCACGCCCAACGCTTCCCGCCTCGTCGTCCGGTGCCGGCATCTCCGGAACCGCCACTGTCCGCTTCCCCGGGTCCAGCGCGCGACGTCGACCACCGTCGCCGGTCCACACGAGCCGTGAGGATGTCACGGAGCCGCCGAGCCACCCCGTCGATACGTCTCCAGCCACCGTCGATCGATGTGCCGCTTGAGGCGCAGCGCACCGGCGCCGTACCACCACCACCGTCCCCGGACAGCGAGCCCGACACCATCGCCGAGATCCAGGATGGAAAGAACACGTCGCTGGGGCTCGTACACCGGAAGAGGCTCTCCCCGGAGCCGCACGAGCAGGCTCCGGACCAGGACGGCTCCCTGCCGCACGCCGTGCACGCCGATGCGGGGCAACGGACCCGGGAGGAACCTCGCGCAGTCGCCCACCGCGTAGACCTCGTCCCGGTCCACGTGCTGGAGGGTTGCTCGAACCGGCACCCCGTTCTCGTCCCCCATCCCCAGCTGGGCCAGCAGCGGGGGTGCGGACAACCCGGCGGCGAGCAACGCGACATTGTGGGAGAGCTCGGTGCCGTCCTCACAGACCAGCCGCCGCTCCTCGATCTCGCGCACCGGGCACGCGGTGTGGACGTCTACACCGCGGGCGGCGAGGAATCGTCCGATCCGTCTGCGTGCGCCCGCGGGCAGGTCAGCGCCGACGACCGGGCCGGACTCCACCAACCGGACCACGGCGACGTCCCGGCGGGCCGCGAGGTGTGCCGCCAGCTCCACACCAGTGGCGCCACCACCCACAACCGTGACCGTGCTGGCTGTGTGTCGAGCTTCCCGGAGCCGGACGTCCAGGTCGGCGAGACCGGTCAACGGCTTCACCCTCAGGACGGTGGGGTGGACGTTCATCCCGACCGTCGAGGTCACGCTGCCGATGTTCACGGAGAGCACGTCGTAGGAGAGCCGGCTGCCATCCGAGCTGACAGCGATCCGAGCCTCCGGGTCCAGGGACTCGAGCCTGCCCTCGTGGAACTCCACACCGCAGACGACGGCCAGCGCCCCAACGTCGATCTGCCCGGCGTCGGCGGACAGCGCACCGGCGGCCATTGCCGACGCGACACCGCTGTACTCGAAGAACCGCGGGGCCAGCAGATGCACCCGATAGCCGGCGGCAACCAAGTCAGCGGAGCGCTTCACGACGTACAGATGCGCGTGGCCGGCGCCCACCAGAAGCAGATCAGTCACCGCGGTCCCGCGAGCATCGAGACGACTTCTAGACGGAAGGGAGAGATCAGCGGCATCGGTCAGTTCTAGCTCGGATCTCTCAGGTCGCCCGGCGATGGCCGAAGGGCCGGTGTCGCGCCTCGCTCGGCTGAGGGTCTCGTGGGGCTCAACAATTCCGCCGCCGCCGCCGCCGCCGCCGCCGCCGCCGCCGCCGCCGCCGCCGCCGCCCGGGCGCCGCCCGGGCGCCGGTTGGGGCCGGGTGGTGCGGAGTCGTCCGGGATGGTCGGGGCAGGAGAGTGAAGAGCCGGCCTTGGGTCGTCACGAACAGCGGGGTGCCCGCGCTGGTCGGGACCAGGAGAACCCACCTCGGCAACCAGCAATTCGGGGGCGGGCTTCCGTCGTCGTTGGCTCGAGATGGCCCAACTGCGGAGGGTTGCCGAGAGAGCCTCAGCGTTCCGCCGGTGTCCGGTTCCAGTCGGACCATGGGCGGGTGCGCGGGGTCAGGCCTCGCCCCGGGCGGGGTAGTCCTTCTCGGTGAAGAACTTCACTGCGCCCAGGATGTCGGCGATGCGGGGGCGAGCGGCGGGCATGGAGTTGATCGCTGCCATGTACACGGTGGCGTCGGGGCGGATGAGGAACACGCCGGGCTCGCCGAACAGGTCGGGCTCCGAGTCGGTGATGCCCTTGCTCACGAACAGGCCCCACGCACGCATCGACTCGACGGACTGCCCGTACCCCACCTGCAGCCGGTCAAGACCCCACTCTTTGACGGCGCGTCGGGCCCGGTCGGCGTCGTCGCCGCTGATGGCGGCGACCGAGGTGACGCCGGTAGCGGCGAACTCATCCAGGGTCCGGTTCAACCCGGCGAGGTAGCCGCGGCAGATCGGGCAGTGCAGGCCCCGGTAGAACACCACCAGGCTGAACGTGTCCGGGTGCTCGTCGGAAAGACGGAATCGGCCGCCGCCGACGAGGGGGACATCCAGCTCGGGCGCGGGGGTGGTCGGCGTTGGAGTCGACATGCGACCAAAAGCCCCACGGTCGCGCGCGTTGTTCCCACGCTCTCGGATCGCACCCCCGACACCCCAGGACGGTCGCTCACAGCGAAGGGCCGTTCGCTGCTAGCTGTTCTGGCCTCATGACGTTGGTGACAGTGGTCGCGGCGCGAGTGTGGCGGGGGGCTGGTTGCGGGTGGCCGTGTGGGCTCACTGGTAGGCGTCGTGGGAACCGGGTCAAGCCCCGCGGCCCGGGCTCTGTCCGGTCGGTCATGCCACGGTCGTGGTCGTGAACGTCGCGGAGGAAGTGGTGTCAGGGAGCCTCGCCGCATTGGGCTGTGAGGCTCCGCATCCAGTGCTACGGACACTCACGGCTGGAGGTTCGGGGGCGTGGGTGTTCCTGCTAGAGCTGCCCACCGGGCGCGCCGTGTTGAAGGTGACCGAGGATCCCGCGTGGCTCAGACGTGCCCGGCGGGAACTCGGGGTCTACCGCGAGCTCGCGGGGCGCCTCGGTGTCGCTGTTCCCGCGGTGATCGCAGCTCACGGCGACCGCGGGGTCATCCGTCTCCTCCTCGCCGAACACACGCCCTACCCGCCGGCACCAGCTGTGACTGACCCGGAGTGGACGGCGCTCGCGGACCAGCTCGGCCGCCTGCACCGCCGACCCGACACGACACCACCGTGGCTGGAGCACCGCCCGTGGCCAGCCTCGGACCAGCTGCCGCAGGCCGTCGCCTGGTGGACCGCTCGTGGGTTCGGCGCTCTGCCCCGGCGCGCGACCGAGCTGATCGCCGTGGGATATGAGCTGGACGAGACCCTGCCCCGGGTCGTCACCCATGGCGACTGTCACGTCGGGAAGCTGATGCGCTCCGACCTGGGGGACACGGTAGGGGTGGACTGGCAGGAGGTCTGTCTGAGCTCGGGCTTTCTGGACCTGGCGTTCCTCTGGCAGCGCGCCGAGTTCGCGGGCGCCACGCCCCCGCGGGAGGCCATGTGGGAGGTGTACCTCACAACCCGACGCTTGCGACCCGACCTCGACCCACGGTCGTTGATCGCGGTCGCTGAACTACTGCTCCCGCTCGTCGACTGGCCGGTTTTCCTCCACTGCGGCTCGAGGCCCCAGCAACAGCTCATGACCCAACGGCTGGGACAGGTCGTCGGACGTGTGACAGCTGAACCGGGTGCTCCAACCGGGTAGGACCGGTCGGCGGTCGCGGTCACCTTTACTGACCGAGTTCCGGTGCCAGCAGCCCGGGAGGCGAGGACGTGGTAGTCGATCGGTGACCGTTCAGCGCGGCGCGGACAAGCTCAGCGCCGCGGGTGACCACGACCGGCTCCGGCCGTGGCTGCGGTCGCATTGGTTCGGCAACCGCAGTCGGTGTCGACGTGACGTTCCACCAGGGGCCGGGTGCGGTGAGGCGCATGGGGCTGGTGGTGGTGCGGTCGGCGGCGATCGCGAGCAGTGCTGTGGCGGCGTCGGTGGGGGGCCAGCCGTGGTGGGTGACGGCGGCGTCGAGTGCGGCGAGCACTTTGCGGCGGCTCCACGGGGTGATGGGGCGGGCGAGGCGGCGTCGGTGGTCGTGGAGCTGGCCGATGAGGGCGCGGAGGTCGGTGATCCCGCACGCGGCGAGAAGATCGGCCTCCGCGTCCGAGTCGCCGTCGGTCGGGCGACCGTCGGCCGGGTCGACGTCGACCGGTGTCGGCCGGAGAGACGTGGCGGAGGGGGTGGGGTGGGGTGGTGTCTGGGTGAGTGGCTTTCGGTCCTGCCCGATCGGTGCGGCCACCCTGGGCGCACCGGTGCGGCCGGTGGGGGCCGCGTGGGTGCGGCCATCGCTGTCGCCAGGCGACCTCGTCGCCGCTGGTGGAGACGCATCACGGTCTTCGCCAGGGGCCGCAGCGGTGGGGCTGCTGCGACGGCGAACAGCTGACTCGGCCGGGTTGCCGCCGGGTCGGGTGGTGAGGAGGTGGTAGCGGTTGGTGAGGGCTCGCCCGGTGCCGGTGGCGCGGTGCTCGACGGCGAGGGCGCCGAAGTGTTCGAGTTCGCGCAGGGCGCGGTCGATGGTGTCGGTGGACTTCTTGTGCAGCCGGGCGGCGAGCGTGGCCCGTGACGGCATCCGGTGTCCGGTGGTGTTGCCGTAGCGCAGCAGGACGCAGTACAGCCGGAGCGCGGTGTCGCTGATCTGGGCGTCGATGACCCATTCCGGGACTGCGGCGAAGGGGCTGTCGATGACCAGCTTGGTCGCTCGGGTTCGCCGGGCGACGGGTCGCGTCGCGTTGTCCGGGGGTTCGAGATGGGTGCGGGCACCGGGCTCGGGAGGGGCCGGCTGGGCACGGGTTGGGAACGGACGCGCTACTTCGAAACGGCCGCGCTCGGACGAAACGAGGGGACCTGGATCGGCAACGAGCGTTTGACCTGTGGGGACGGCACTCACTGGTCCTCCCCGGCACGGGGTGGCACGGGCGGCCTCGGACTTTTAATCCGCGGGTTGTGGGTTCGATCCCCACGGGGCCCACCTTCCTCAGTTGCGCTCTTGCCATCAGCACACTCCTGGGGTCGCTCGATTTCGCCCCGGTTGGGGCCGACTGGGCCCGGATCGCGCGGGCCGCGCAACGGGCGGTCGTCGCGGGTGCCGAGGGATGACCCCGGCGACCGCTTCGGCGGCCACTTCGGCGGCCACGGAGAAGCGCGCGCTGGAGGCCGACCAGACCTTGGTGGACCTCGTCCAGTTCCCGGCTTTTCCGGCCGTGTACGCCGACCAGCTGTTCACCGTCCCGGACGGGGACGCGACCACCCTGGACACCCTCATCGAGCTCAGCGGGCAGACCGTGCGCCTGACCGTGCCCCTCGAGCGGCTCGTGTTCGCCGAGGAGTGAGCCCCTCACGGCCGGTCACCCAGTGGGCGTCGGTTGGCCGCCGGTGACGCGGGCTGGGCCTACGCGGTCGACGAGCTGGAGGACGCCGGGTCGTCCGCGAGGGCGTGCACGTGGTCGACCAGACCCTCGCGCCCTACTGCCGTACCGACCGCGGTCACCGGCGACGAACACGCAGCCGAACTCGCCGCGTTTCGTCGCCGCTTGACGTGCTGGTCGGGTGGGTGAGGGACGAGGGGTGCGGTTACGTTCGCGAGGTGACCAATGCAGCTGAGGGTGTGGACGTCCGCCGCCGGGCCGGCTGGTTGCCGGACGGCCAGGAGGACTTGGAGGCATGGCTGGCCGGTCACCGGGAGCGGGTGGAGGCCAAGGGTGACGACGTGGTGCTGCACCCGGTGCTGATCGAATTCCAGGAGCTGATCGCCGCCGACCCGGTGATCCGCATGTACATGGAGCGGATGATCGCCGAGGTCCCGCGCGGCAAGCAGTACAGCAAGCGGCATGTGCACGACGTGCCGGACCTGCTGCGGCTGATCAACGAGGTGCTCACGATGGCGCCGGAGTTCAGTGACGACTCGATGGTGATCACCCCGCTCGGAGCGATCTTCGACTGGGCGGCAGGGACCCCGGCCGGGTTTGCCGCGTTCCGTGACCCGCGGGTCAACGCGATGCTGAAGAAGATCCTGACCGCGTGGTGTGAGTTCCTCACCAGCGCCGACTCGCGCTACGTGCTCAACGACTCGCCGTCGGGGTGGCGGTCCGCTGCCGCTCGGGACGCGATCGGGATCGGGCAGTACCGGCATGACCCCCATGACGATCATTGGGGCTTCGCGTCGTGGAACGACTTCTTCACCCGACGCTTCCGGGACGGGCAGCGCCCAGTCGCCAGCCCGGACGACGACAAGGTGATCGTCAGTGCGTGCGAGTCCACGCCGTACGGGATCAGCAGGGACGTCCAACGGCAGGACCGGTTCTGGATCAAGAGCCAGCCCTACTCCCTGCAGGACATGCTTGCCGGAGACGAGTCGGTCGACGAGTTCGTCGGCGGGACCGTCTACCAGGCCTATCTGAGCGCCACGAACTACCACCGGTGGCACAGCCCGGTCGCCGGGACGGTCGTGCGCGCGTTCGTCCGGGACGGCACCTACTACTCCGAGGCCGACACCGAAGGCGCTGACTCGGTCGAACCCCAGGTGTCCCAGTCCTACCTGGCGCACGTCGCGACGCGGGCGATCATCCTCATCAGGGCTGACGACCCCGCCATCGGGCTGGTGGCGTTCGTGCCGGTCGGCATGTCCGACGTGTCGTCCTGCGTGATCGGGCCGGACGTCAAGCCCGGCCACCATGTGGGCAAGGGCGCAGAGCTGGGTTACTTCCAGTTCGGTGGCTCGACCCACTGCCTCGTGTTCCGTCCCGGCGCCATCGCCGACTTCGCGTTCCCGGCCATACCCCAGCCCCACGACCCGCACCCGCCGCTGGTACACGTCGGCTCCAGGCTCGCCACCGCCACCTGAACACCGCGTTGTAGATCGCCGACCCGGCAGTTGCTGCTCACCTGGTGGTGCGGGTGAGCCGTCTGCGTGTGGTGCATGGGCCCGCCGACCAGGCTGGTGTTATCGGACAAGGCGCCGGTCAAGCGCCGTTGGCTCGACTTGTCGTTCGTCACCGTCCGCCTGGTCGGCTACGTCGCCGTCCTGCTGGTCTTCCTGCCGCCGGGCAAGGCGTTGACTTCGGGGCTACCCGGGTTGGGCCCGAACGCGTGCGTCCCTGGTCCCGGGAGCCGACATGTCCTGTCAGCTGTGCCGTCTGGCTGCTCGAGATGGCGACGTTCATCTGACTGCCGTTCTGTGTGGATCGATGGGGCCTCTTCAACGGTCCTGTTGGTCGGCGACGGTTGCTGCCGGAACAGGCGGCGCCGACGAACCGGCGGCCGCGGTACGGGTATCGGCGCGTTGCTCAGCCTCGGCTGCGGCCGCGGTTGAGGTGCCCGACTTCTTCCGGACAGTGGGCCCCAAGTGGATTGGGGTGAACAGATCGGGATGGAATCGTGTCGAGTAAACGTGGTAAGTATTCTCCGGAGTTTAAGGAGGCGGCGGTCCGGGAGGTCATCGACCGGTCTCGGTCGGTGGCTGACGTCGCGCGGGAGAATGGTCTGGTCGCTCAGACGCTGGGGAACTGGGTAAGCGCCTGGCGTGTGGATCACGCCGGTGAGGAACCGCAGCTGTCGGTGTCTGAGCGGGCCCGGCTGAAGGAGCTCGAGCGGGAGAACCG
>JAABVA010001838.1_pt1 | contig 21990 bp, 18 predicted proteins | sample 5560331 | NCBI WGS metagenome assembly JAABVA01 (sample SAMN12812661, study PRJNA571458) | rock metagenome | isolation source: Antarctica rocks | place: Antarctica: Victoria Land, Mt New Zealand sud | collected 2016-01-07
CGACGCCCTCCCGCCCATGCCGAGCTGGGAGACGGCCAGTTCGCGGCATGTGCCGGACCAGCGGCACGGCGGGGAGGAGGGGCTGGAGATGGGCCGCTTGGACCCGCTGGCGGCACAGCACGCCCCGATGCTCGCGAATGCGGCGCCGTCGCCGCGGGCTGGCGTTGCGGAGGCGGACTCCAGCCCGGTGCTGCAGCAGCACTCGCCATATCAGTCTCAACGGCAGCAACCGGCTGGATTCCAGGGCGGCGATCTGGGCTCGCCGTGTACGCGCCAGCAGAGTCCGGTCGCGTATAGTCCGTACGTGAGCTCGCCGCCGCCGCAGGGGAGGGGGAATGCTGGGTACGGCCGTCAGGCATATGGGAGTCCGATGCAGCCGCAAGAGCTCGGGACGTATGGAGGAGGGGGCGGGTACGGGTACGGGTACGGGCCGCAGCGTGCGAACTCGCCTTATTCGGCCTACGCGCAGTCGACGAGCACTCGTTACGAGCCGACGCTTAATAATCAGCAGCAGACTGGGGTCGTGCAGAATGCGAGTTCGTCGCCGCCGCCGCCGCGGCAGCAGCCGCATGAGGTTCTAGCGAGCGTTCCGCCTGTTGGGAGGAAGCCGGTGCAGGGCTCGTGGAGAGATACTTGATGGATCTATTGTCTTATCTTTCGTCTAGTGGGTTCGCGGGAGGAGCTGGGGATTTACATGTTATTCTGGGCATCTATCGCTGGATTCTGCTTGGTTTCTATACCCAATCGCTCGATTTTGTCAAGTTCTTCTGCTCTACCCACCTGTTTTTACAAAATCGAAAAAACTGCACGGAATGATGGAGAGCGCGGTATCAAATTCAAAGTTACCACCTGAAGTGCTCGAATGTCCATACTTGTCTATACACAGTCCTTCCGCTCGTCTCCCGCTTCAGCCTCCCTCTGACCTGTCCCCTGCGCGCCGGCAGACACAATCCGGCGGCTGAAGAGAAATGGAGCAGCCAGTAACTTCAGTTTAAATGTCCCATACAACGTTGGGCCTCTTATGCCTGGTATTTAGCTGCCTAGGACGCAGATCTAAGATGGAGGATATCCAAGTCCCCTGCACTGTATGATCAACGCATTTCCCTTCATGAGCAAGTCCCTATCATAACGCAAAAGTCATGATATAGCGCTCTGCCGGACTACATAGCACTCATAACGCAACCAGATAGATTCCCCACACCTAGAACTCCACGCCACCAAGCCCCCTCTGCCTCACCGCATCCTGCACCCCATCCCGCACCGTCTCCAAAGCCTCCCGCCACGCCGCTCGTCCTTGCTCCTGTCCTTCGCCCTCACCGCCACCACTACTACCACCACCTTGATCAACCACCCACCCCAACCACTTCACCAACGCAACCGCCTTACTCATATCCCGCTCCTCCACCACCACCCTACCCAGATACCTAACCAGCGCCTCCACATCCTCGCTATACGGCCCGTCGTCCACAAACTCCTTATACCACGCGCTCACCGCATCCCGCAACTCCGGCAACGCCGACAGCTTCCCCGCCGTGAACGTCGGCTTGGGCGGGCGCGGTGGCAGGCGCAGGCGTCTCTGGGCCCCGCCGCCGGGAGGGTTCTGGTTCGGATGGAGGCGGGTGGGCCTTTTTCGCGCGGCCAGGTCGATGCCGCCACGTTTCTTGAGGCGGTCGCGGCGCTGCTGGGCCAGGACCTCGCGGCGGATGTCCTCGGGGAGGGCGTCGAGGAAGTCGGGGGAGACTTGTTCGGACTCGCTTTCGTTTGTGGTGATGAGGCCGTTGGCGGGTTTGAGGTTGCTGGTGGAGGGGCGGGTGGCGACGAAGTTGGATTGGGTGAGGGTGGAGTTGCTGTCGAACTTGTGGGTGGTGCCTCGGCTGCGGGAGAGGAGGCCGGTCCGGCGTTTTGTAGGCGTCGTTGGTTTGCGGGGTGGGGCGATAGAGCGCACTTTGCGTGGGGATTGCGGGAGGAGGGCTTGGTTTCGGACCTTTCGGGGTGATTTAGTGTAGAAGTTCATGATTTCTGCGCGTACATCGTCTGGTAAGGCGTTTAGGGTTTCTTGGTCGAGTTGGGATAGATTGGGTAGTGCGTCTGGTGGTAGTGCTGGCCTGTCGTCTAGAGGCTCCTCTAGAGGTGTCTCCTGTCGGGAGGAAACCTTTGCTGTGGATGAATCTTGGCGTGCGAACTTGGATCGTATGTCGTCAGGGAGCTCCGCAAGAACAGTAGGATCGACTTGAGAAGGGAGAACAAACTGGGTACCGAGAGTGTTGAGGAGGGGTTTCTGAGGGCCAGCACTCGGTGAGTCCGAGATTGCCGCGACGGCAGGATGTCCACTGGCTACTCGAGCCTTACGCGGGCTTTCAATATCATCTAAGATCGGGTCTTCGGCGTCTGCTGGCCCTAATCTCGACTGCGCTGCTGGGGTCTTGAACTGCAGACGCTTTTGACTGCTTCCAGGCTGACCGTCTAGGAATGCTTTGAGCGGCTCCAATTTCGTCATCTGTATCCCAATACCCCTCAACTCCCCAGGAGAGAACCCAAACCCTCTCAGAACGGACATAGCTTCCCTCCTGATGACTTCTTTCGCATTAGTTGCAACGCCTAAGACTAAGCTCTTATTGTAGGTGTCACATTTGCCGTGGCCGAGATGCTTTGGAGGATCCAGTGGTGCGTCTGCAGCTCGTCTCATGATCTTCATGGTCAATTGCCGTCCTTTGACCTTCTGCTCCAAGAGCCGCCGATGTAGCTCATCGCATAGGCTTTGCACAAATTCCTCTGCTTGTTCTTGGGTAACGAAACGTATGCCCCAATTCACTTCTGCCGACACAGACTTCCGTACTACTTGTTCCCCGACTTCGGTACGATCGATGCCGCGGGCGTAGTCCCAGATCTTCTCCCCCGTCTTTGGGCCAAGCGAAGATATTAGCTTCTCCTTTGAAACGTCGCGGATATCTTTGACCAGCCTCACTCCAATCTCCTCAAGTTTGCCGCCGATACTGTTGGCCACACCTGGCAGGTCTTGAACGGTAAGTCCACCGGTAAAATCAAGTACTTCCTCAGGTTTGACCTGGTATTGACCGGCAGGCTTGGCTTTCCTCAAGGCAACTTTAGCAAGCAAGATGTTACCGCCAATTCCGACAGAAACAGCACACCCTGTATGGAGTTTGATTCGATCTCGAAGCCCTTGAGCAATTTCTTCGGCTTTTCCTTGTTCTTGCCATATACTTCCCTCGGAAACTGCTTTGCCATCATGCCCACCCGCTGCGACACATGCGCTGGTCACATCCACCAGAGCCTCGTCGACGCTTACACTTTGCACAATGCCTCTAGTGGATAGAACTGCATCGTAAAAGCCTCTGCTAGCCTCTTCGTAGGCTGGGAAGTCATACGGCAGGACTTTGAGATCTGGGCACAGCTGCTGAGCGGCTTTCATCCACATGCCATTCTTGATACCAAATTTTCTTGCTGGATAGTTGCAGCTTGCAATTTCGGAGCCAGACCCGCCTCCATGGGCGACAACCGCAGGCTTATCGATATATTGAGGTAGCTTTTTCAGCGAGACTGCGGCAAAGAAGCTATCAAAATCTACATGGAGAATATATCTGCGGCTGCCAGGAGTACGTTTTGGCCGAGCTTGCTGAGACAGCGACTTTTCTGCAGTCAACCCCTGGAGCTGTGTCTTAAGGTCTGCTTTCCAAGTTGAGAGGTGGTGCAGACGCGATTCTTGGTAATACTGCTTCAGAAAATCGGGATTGACGACGGTGGATTTCCAGACGCGCGGGTCCGCTAAAAGGAGGGCGTTATGCTCTTCAGCAGTCATTCTCGCCTTCTTCGCCGACAGCATTTCATCCATGCTATTATTATGGGTGAGAGGACTTGGAGGACCGAATGGTCCCGATTCGTCAGCTGTGCCATTGGTATCGGCTGTTTCCTCCCGCTTAAGGGTAATGCTAATGTCGCGAGGGTTCTGTTCATCGAACGAACTGTACTCCGAACCTTGACTAGATCCAGCGCGCGGTAATTCAGTCATTCCAGATTGTGCAGGCCGCTGCAGATCTGAATATGGGACATCTGAAAGCAAATCTTGTGACTTTGAATGCTTTACCTGATGGAACGGGGGCTTCTCAACGCGCTCATCGTCCTGACTGGCCACCAGTCCCGGAGCGCTTCGTATCGGGCTTGGTGTATTGCGCTTACTATCTTCCTGTTCGCCGATAGAAAGCTCCTGCACTACCCCTTTAACCTGACTCGTGTACCAACTGTTATCGGTCTGATCCCTATAACCCCTTTGCTGGCTATTGGCCTGGCTGACCACCTTCCCATCATCCAGGCTAAGGATCTGCTGGCCAACCCCTTCATCCACAACCCTGTATGCATCCCATGGTAGGAGCCTCCCAGCCTTGACGCTGTCTACCACCCATGCTGGCTTCACGATCCTATATCTGCGAAACTCAGTTTTCTTCTTGGGTGTAAGATTGCTAGCGATGATGTGAGTGACCGTGGTTTTCCCGTCCAGGTATTGCATAAAACCTCCTCCATAGCTCACGATCAGGGCGTGAAGGTCATTCAGTGAGGGCTGCGTGTAACCGTTGACATGGGCAACTATTCCACGGAAAATTGGTGGGTTGCCCGTGGAGGTAGACCGGCGCTCAGCGTCAAGATTCTGTAGCTTAATCTTTTTGCGCCGGAAGTAGTCAGTGAAGCCACCGAAGCGTGACGGCTCGTATTCTTCGCCCTTTTCATCCTCGAAGGTATGCTTCTCAATCCGTTTGCGTACAGCGGTAGAGTTGGATTCCAACCGGGACCCCATATCATGATCTCTCTGTCTCTTTCAAGATCAAACCCATCGAGGAGAAAGACACTCCACGATATTAGGACCACGACTATCCACCAGTTATAACAGCCGAAGCCACTTGCCCATAAAGTGGTGGAGGGAAGATATGCACCACGAGACGTCTCCCTTGGTTCATTGTACGAGGTGCTTTCACGAATTATCGATAACGGAGGTCAGACGGAGATAAAGTTATTCCGGTTTTAGCGTGATTCGATACACAGACGATAACACTAAATTATCCGCTCGAACTTTTTTCTTAGCACTGCTGCTTTTCTGTGCATAACACTTCTGCGCAATTGATCCTTCTGATCTCGAAGAATATTGCAGTACGACCTAGCTGCCGACAGTGCTCCCGATCAATACTTAATAGCATAACCAGAAGATCAGACGACATGTCGTTACTCCCAGTAGCAGTCTACGGGCTCGAGGTCCCTTGTGGAGATGTTATGATACCAGCTGTGCCAGACTTCCCGGCTACGGTGAGCTCCTCATCCCTTCAGGACAGCTATTCCAATGTACTACGATAAAATATCTTGTATAGAGTTACTGATCGTACTCTACTGCCAGTTTCGAATCACAATGGCGGCGATAGATCCAAGCGCTCCGGCTGAAGTAGACGAAACCGCAGATGTTGATACTCCTGCTAGAGCAACGCTCAAGTTAATCCGTCAGCCCCCTGGCATGGATGACGATGATGACTCAGAAGGTGAGTCGGACGAAGAAGACTACCTCAACGCGTTGTTGGGTGGTGCTGATTCCGAAGACGAGGATGACGAGGATGAGTCGTCTAATGAGGAGGAGGTGAATGGTGGACCAAGCGATCCAGCTAAGAGCAAGAAAGCACGCAAGGACGCGGCGGTCGAGCAGTTGAAGCAGGCACTCGCTAATGACGAGAGCATGGAGCTCGACGGACCAAACGGCGTCAATGGCGTGTTGCCCAAGAGCAACAAGGGCAAAGCTAAGGCCACTGGTGAGGAAGAGGACAGTAATGATGATGATGACGATGACGATGACGACGACGAGGACTTGGAGCTGGAGGAGTTCGTGATCTGCACGCTTGATCCTGGCAAAGTATGAGGCTGAACACCGTCCATGTGTGCTTGGAAGACAATACTGATCCTCGCTTGCAGAACTATCAACAGCCTCTAGACCTTACGATTGCCGAGGGCGAGCGTGTCTATTTCAAGGTTTCTGGAACACACACTATCTATCTTACTGGTAACTACGTTGTCCCGTCCGACGAAGCTCGGAGTAATGGCATGTATGATGGGGAAGAAGAGAACGAGGACTACGACCTTTCTCCGGATGAGGACGAGCTGGATGACGATGAGGAGAGCGATGGCCTCGATGCGCTCGAGGATCCGCGAGTTACAGAGTTGATGTCGGAGGAGGATGAAGCGCCTAAGCTGGTCAAGCAAGACAAAAAAGGAAAGAACAAACGCGCTGCAGAGAACTCTGACGATGAGCCTGCGAACTTAGACGACATCATCGCCAAGTCACTCAAGCCCGCTGAGGCCACTTCAAACGGGGATGCTAAGTTAAGCAAGAAACAATTGAAGAAATTGAAGAACAACGCCGGAGAGGCCGTTGCAGCAGCTGTAGAGAAGAACGCGAAGAAGGAGGACAAGCCGGCAAAGGACAGCCCAAACGCGAAGAATGACAAGAAAGTCCAATTCGCCAAAAAATTGGAGCAAGGTCCTTCCAGCTCTCCAGCTACCAAAACGGAGGCAAAGAACGAGGCAAAGAAGGAGCAGGATCAACCTAAGGCCGGCGCAGGCGTAAAGACGGTCCAAGGTGTCAAGATCGACGACAAGAAACCCGGCAAGGGACCAGCGGCAAAGAAGGGCGATAAGATAAGCATGCGCTACATCGGGAAACTGCAGGATGGCAAAGTCTTCGATGGTAAGCCGACTCTCCGCTCCCGCGCTCGATCCTTGACTAACTCTTCACTTGCAGCAAACAAGAAGGGCAAGCCATTCACCTTCAAGCTCGGGTCCGGCGAAGTCATCAAGGGTTGGGACATCGGCGTCGCAGGAATGTCGGTCGGTGGCGAACGACGCTTCACCGTGCCGGCTAATCTCGCATACGGCAACAAGGCGCAACCCGGCATCCCGGCAAACTCTCCTCTCGTCTTCGACGTCAAGGTCCTCGAGATCAAATAGATAGACCTATCCGTCACGATTTCCGTAACGTTGGAAAGGGTCTTCGCTACGCCTCGATGTTGTTGGCCTTGCCCATTGTGTACTAACGCTTCTCTTCTAGTTGGAGGAGACATTGACATCTGTCAACATTTCCTTCAATGCTGTTGCTTTTGAGAGGTCTAGTTCTTTATTATGCTTTCTAGCGTCTGTACGAGATATCCGACTTGTGATTTGTTCGCACGGCATTGGCAGGGATGAGGATATCTTGAGGTTCTTCGGGAAAAGCTTGATTTAAATGTGCATACAACCTTACCTTAGGTACGGTCCTAATAGTAGCGGCGCAGAAAACAGTGCTGAGGAAATGTCAATGATGAGACATCACTCAACCAGGACCCCCATCGCTGAATGCTTCCTTGTTGCAGGGAGTGGATTAATCCCCAACTCGTACATTGTGACATGTCACGCCCTCAAGATGGGTTTTGCGCTTGGTGTGTCCTTATGTCCTCTGATTGCGCAAGCCAGTTCATCCAGTGGAATGAGTTTACACGGTCTTGTTGGGTGAGGCGTGGCCAGTGTCGAGCGCACGACAATCTTGACAAAGAAGCATCTCAACAACAGCAACACGAGCTAACCTCCCCTTGAAAAAGCACCACAACCTACCCGCCTCCCCAACCACCCTCCACTCTCACCACCCCGGGCCCCCCCCGCCGGGGGGGCCCGCCCCCCCCCCCCCCCCCCCCCCCCCCCCCCCCCCCCCCCCCCCCCCCCCCCCCCCCCCCCCCCCCCCCCCCCCCCCCCCCCAATCGACTCAACCCTTCACACACCCCCTCACACCACCACCTCCTCTCCCGCCGCCCTCCTAATCATCCCGACCACCACCTCCGGCACGCTCAAAAACGGACTATGGCCCGACTGACACCTCTCCACCGTAATGGGCACGCCCGCAGCCTTGACCGTCTCGACCATCGATTCCTGCAGCGCGGGCGGGACGGCGTTGTCGGCCTCGCACAGCAGGTAGGTGGACGGGATGTGGCGCCAGGCGGCGTAGGTCACGGGGCAGGCGAACGCGGGGAGGGAGTGGTGTCTCAGTTTGCTGGCCCAGTACTCGGCCGCGGAAGCGGGCAGGTCGTTGTAGAAGTGGTGCGCCGGGCGCAGCGGGGTGATGCGGTCGCCCTAGGGGTCCCGAACCGGAAATGATGAGCTGGGGGTCTGGGATGGGAGAGGAGGAGTGAAACAGGCTCGCGCATGGAGCGATGCTGGGGATGGGATGCTGGGAGAGGGGACGACGACGACGGCAGCGAAGAAGGGGCGGAAGAGAAGATGGGGGGAGCTAAGCGAGTGGGGAGAGAGGGAGGGTGAGGCCCCCCCCCAAAAAAAAAACTCACGTCAATCGTCGCCCTCCCCTCCTGATTCCTCATTTTCGCCGGATCATGCATAGCCTTCCCGACATCCAGCAGCGCCGCGCAGATATAAAACAACCGCACAACCCCGCTCTTCTTCTCTCCCTCCGTCTCCCTTTCCGTCTTGGCCAAGCCCTTGGCCGCCTCGCTCGACGGCAGCCCGCCGTAGGAGTGCATGGCTAGCACCACGCCCCCGCCTTATTCGTCCACGACCTCCTGGATGGCGGAGCGGATGGCCTCAACGTCCGGGTCCCATGTCTGCAGCGGCGGTTCGGCGCCCACGGTGGGGAGCGCGACGCCCATCGTGCGGTAGCCGTGGCTTTCGAGGCTGGCGCGGACGGTGGAGAAGGCTTCGGGGCTGTGGCAGCCGCCGGGGACGAAGATGATGGTTGGTTTGGAGGCCTCCATGGTGGGTTGAAGTGTGATGTATTTAGGACCTGCTGCTGGGTCAATCAACAGCTTCGTGGGTTTGTGGAGAATGTCTTGGGTAGTGGGGAGGGAGGTCATGCACTATACTTGCGATGGATGATTTATAAGGAAGGCACACGTACTGTACCCTACTCAAGCGCACCGTCCCCGTTGGAGGTCCTGACATTGATGCACAGCTCGCTTTGCCGACGGTCCACTTCTTGCCCATGGTAAGGAAGGTTGCGCGAGGGCTATATACCAGGAAGGCATTTTGTCTGCATCACCAATTGTGTCCGTTAGCAACCCTGATTTCAAATCCAGAGTATTTCATGTTAAGCGGACGACGTAATGTGCTAGGTTCATCGAGACTGAACGTTCGTTAGGCAGACTTTCTTCGAATAATATCACGGGTAATAGCATCACTCAGAATCACTTGGAACGCTCATTGCTTGACCGGCAATACATCTGCTGGACGGCCTCGCTGGCACCTCTGATGACGCTCAAAACAAGAACAGTACAGAAGTCTGACAGCTTCTCTCGCTGAGTACAAGAACAAACGAGCATAGGAATGGCCACGACGAGTTTCTTAAACGACAGTGATGACAGGATTTCTGTCCAAAAAAAGAAAAGCTTGATGTCCTGTGGGTAGAGCCAATCCAATCCCTGCTGAACAGCTGTAAAGTCAAAGAGAGGAGACACACGCTGTACCCAACGTATAAGCATTCTCCAACGACTGAACGCTGTGCGATTTGATGCTCAGGATACGCTGGGCATGAATCCGTTGCGCAGCGCACCCTGCCCACCCAATTGGTCACACTCTCCCTCCAAAGCCACACGTTTGGGTCTGCGGTAAGTGTAACCCAGAAACGCGCCCCTCTTCCTCAACGCGAGCACTTTCTTGCCCACTTGCTGATCTCGAAGGATTAGATCCCGAGGTCTTCTCTTCTCTTTCCTACCCTTCTTGCCCTTGCTCTTGGCCTCCCCGACGTCATTTGCCTTCTCCTTATCTTCTTTGGAGATGTCGAGCTCTTGGGGCTCTATATTCTCTTTGGCACTGCTGTCATCCGAAGACTCCTCCACATCGCTAATTGGCTCATCCTCTTCAAAGTACTTGGTGTCCTCAAAGCTCTTGACCTTAGGAACAAACGGTGGCTTCAGCAGGTGCAGAAGGTCCCACTTAATGTCGCGGAAAAAAGGGTGAGCTTTGATGTCCGTAGCATCATCGGGATACACAAAGTTCCCTTGGTAGTCCCGAGAGTGTTTGTTTGCAACCGTAGCGACGAGTTGCCCAGGGATCCGTTTCGAGTGTTGGTAATCATTAAGCATATACTTCTTCGAGCAGAGACGAAGTTCTTTCTCTTTCAATATCTTGTTGATAAGGTCCATGGCCTTGTGCGAGATATATCTGTCAGTTTCCTTGTCATGAGGGAACCTAAGGGTTGAGGAATGATTCTGGGTCAAGTTAGTGTAATCACCTCAGTGGCAGTAGGGAAACTTTACAAGAATCTTCAACTTGGTGTCTTGCCTATTCTCGCACACAAATGGTGTGTAGCCGTACAAGCACTAAAGCTGGTTAACAATAACTCTGTTTGACCCACGCAGCTAGTATTACCTCATAAAGAATGATGCCGATACTCCACCAATCACATCTCCCATCGTAAGGCTCACCTCTGATGACTTCTGGAGCCATGTACTGGCTAGTGCCAACCACGCTTCTTGCCAGTCTTCTCTTGCCATTACGATTGCGCCATTGCAGAATAGCTTCTCCGTCGTCGGGGTCGTCCGCTACGGGTTTTCCATGTCGGTCTTTTGCGCCGGTGAGAATATTTGCCAGCTTCATGCCCGCAGCAATTGACTGCCCTTCCTTGCGGTCAAGTGAGTCGCCTTCAACCTGGATTCCCAACCTATCCATGAGAGAGTATCGCTGCTGGTTGAAGTAGCTTTGATCATGCGACCAGTGACCGTCGAACGCAAGTCCAAAATCCGAGATCTTCAGGTGTCCCGAGGCAGAGATGAGGAAATTGTCCGGTTTGATATCTCGATGGATCCAACGGAGCCTGTGTGCTTCTTCTACGCAAAGAATCATCTCCGCGACGTACCACCTAGTTCTGTCTTCGCTCAAGGTCTCCTTACGGATCAGCAGACCTAGGAAGTCCCCACCGACCATGTAGTCCATGACCAAGTACAAGTTTTTAACATCTTGAAAACTTGCGATGAGCGGTACCACCCAGCGGGACTTCTCCGACGCAACCAGGAAATCCCTTTCCGCTCGAAGGTGGCCTTCTTGGCTATTGCGAAGCATCTCAGACTTTCGGATGACTTTCATCGCATATACTTCCTTCTTTATTTTACCCAGTTCCTGCTTACGCGAAGAACGTTTGCTATCAATGGTGGACTTGAGTGCCTCGATCGTTGCCTTTTTGAAGGTAGTCGCCTCATCTTTAGGCGACTTTTGATCAAGCTGTGACAGTGAGCGGCTCGAGAGCGCACCACCAAGCATATCGCCGTTCTCTCTCACAAGGCGCACCACACCAAAGCTGCCTTTACCCAAGATCTTGACCACCTCATAGCCAGCAACTGATATTCCTTTATCCATACTCGTGCTGTTTGTCCTCGTCTTGAGAATACGAGTTTGACGAAGGTATTCGCTCTCACGCCTGACCCATACATTGCGCTCTTTTATTATCTGTTCGGCAGACATTGGTCCGGCCAGTAGCTTGAGCTCCAGATCCTGCATCCTTTGAGCTCGTGGGCTTGTTTGACCAGACAGGATAGAATTGAAGTGGGTTTCGAAGAAGATCTTTGCAGCCGCCGTTGTCTCCACGGTGACGATGGATGGCTTAGTGAGCACTGGAACCTCATCAATTGGCGTTAGCAGCTTATCTTGACCTTCTTCCCTCAAGACCGCCATGGCCTGGGCTTTTGAAGCTGACTGGTCAGCCTTCTCTTTCCCCTTCGCGGATGAGCGCAAGGAGGCCACTTCAGAGAGCAGCGAGGTTTTCGCGGTAGATGGCTCCATTGCAGATCGACCATCGCTGGTGTAGTAGCTAGATGGTTCCGTCAGGTCTTGCGGATTTGCCTCTTGGACAGCAGGACCGTCTCTGGTCATCTTTTCACGCCGGGCGGCTTCAAGACTAGGCCGGACTCGCAGGTTAGGTCTGTGGACAACCGTGGGGTTTCCAAAAGTAGTCGATAATTTATGTGACAGTCGGTGAGATAGACTGGGCAAGGATTGGCTTTCGCGGAGGCCGGCAGTTTCTTTCCTTCTTGGCGGATTGTATATAGCTGGAGGTTGGCGCAAGTCACAAAGAGCTACACGACGGTGGTCGCCCGGCGTATTTGTCGCATGGCTCACGCGAGGGCTTGGCAGGAACGAAATGGCGGCGGCTGTATCCGGCGTTCCGTTCCGCATCACTCTACAGAGAGGAACACCGGGACCGCCACCGAAGATAGAGCCGCTGAGGCCGACTGTGCCCTCAGGAAGGAGGGCGGCATCTCTAGCAATCGCGATTGCAATTTCGCGCTCGGTGGGCCCATTCGAGGAAGTCTGAGACCCTCCACTGCCTGTTGCCATCCATTAGCTACGAAATCCTTAAGGATGCCAATGCTGACTTACCACTCTGCCTGCTCAAACCGAGCAGTGAGAGAACTTTGGACCCACTACGGCGAATTCGTGATCTAAAGCCAGTTTTCTCGACACGGTCATTGCTACTACTGCCCGGGGAGAAGTCCCCACCATCGTTGCGGTTGTTGCTTGAGGAACGCTCGATCACAACGACCTTGTTAGGGTTCTTCGACCCAAAGAAGCCCTTCGAACTCCAGCGGCTTTTGCGCTTGCTGTTGCTAAGCATACTGGACAGGAACCTTGCGACCACCGGGCGTGGTTGAGGTATGTGAATAACCAAACAGTAACCAGGGGTACAAGAAACAATTTAACGGGGTGCTAGAAGGTGATGGCAGGATATATAGACCAATAAGTCTAGAGCTGAGCTGTTATAGCTTGAGTGGTATTGGTGACCAGAGAAATAGAATGCAAGGTCAGAACATACGATATGAGTTTGAACACTGAGTTGAGGTAAACAAAACCATTTGCGCGACGTAGCCAAATGTGGAAGTCACTTGGTAGGCTACAACAGGATGAAAGAAGAAAGAGCAGCAACGTGCTCTTTCTATTTTTATAATGTCCTTCCAAACACCAGCACTACCTTACCCACCCCATGAATACTTAGGTGGTATGCCTTCGAAGCGCGACGCACGAGTACCCCTGGTGAAAGAACAACTTCATACTGTATAATCGATTGATAAGAATACGTCGGATCGAGACAAGGCCCTGAAAACTGACGAAAGACCCAAACCTGCTACAAACGATGATGCGAAAACGTTGACTTGGTGATTTTGACGGGAAGGTCTGAGCTTGTGGATAGGGCTCCAGATTGCTTCACACAGATGAGCGTCTTATCGCACAAGGTATCAATCCAACTTCCTATCATTGTCCAATATTGACAAGCTGTGCTCAGCCGCGAAGAGCGACGGACTTGGAAAATCAATGAAGGAACAGAGCTCATGAGGAGCACTAGGCCCGATAGTCCTCGGTGTGCTACTCGGAGCGCTGTCAGCGTCGCTCAAGCCCCAGTTCATCAACTGCGACATCAGCACGTTTGATCTCAGAAAACTTGGCGAATTTGTTGTAATAATAGCTGATCCGATCCAAATGTTTCTTCCTTACGGCAATATTCGTGACGACGAACTCCTGGATCCGCCTGTCAGAGTTCTCTCCGAGCAAGGCCTGATATTCCCTTGGGCCACGATGCGCGCTATGGGCCTTGGCTGGCGATGCATTCGCAAGTGAGGACACAAAATCATCGAGGAAGTGATCTGGGCGAAGATGAACCCGCTGAATAAGACCATTGTGACTGGAAGAACGGGCCATTGGCTCAATTCACACTAACGAGACCTGTCTTGTCGGGTAAGTGCTGCAACGTCTCCCCTGCTCTTATCGCATAGTAGCTGTTCCCGTAGCCTCAAAGGGCCCTCCATCCCCCTTTGCCCCTCTGTTCGGCCAAGACACCGAATACAATCGTCGCTCCCATGCGCGAAATATCACGTAAGCCTGATGAGACTTATGACATTAGTTGACCGTTTGGCTGGACTGAGACTTGTAAGATCGAGCTCTTCGCCCGTCAAACAATCTTAGACTAGCATGATTGACATTTGAAACCCAATTGCGGGGTGTAGGAGGCGATTACGTTCTAGCGGAGGACGATGTTGTCTAGGCGAGAGTGAGAGGCATGCTGGAGATAGATGGATTGCTGACCCAACCTACGTGCCTTGCCCCATGGTATGAGTTGGGTAAGACTGGAGCTGCGGACGGCCTAGCCTAAGTGGGGAATAAGTCGCTATCACATGACATAATGAACCCTCTTCGGGTGGGATCACCAGGCTTTTTCTGCGCGATGCAGACAGCTCTCATCAACCCTTCTACCTACCTTACTGCCTCTACTATCTTCTCTAGAAGAGGATCTGAGATATGGAACCAACAGCAGAGCACTGCTACCATTACTCGAACACTGGCATACATGTCAACTACATCACTGGGAGTCCCAGCTGGCCCTCTAGCAATTCAATATGCACCGAGCAGCTCTGGCAAGATGCAAAGAAGCACAGCACTCACAAAATAACTGCCCCTTGTCAAGAGAGATACAGTCCTGATTTTCAGTCATTATATCTCACTATTTACACTCTCGATGGCATCTCTCCTCGTGCCCCTTTGTTCCGTGGATGACCTCTTCTGTGATGTTGCCCGGTCTTTATTCAGGTCGGAGAAGGGTCGCAAAGAACGCGCCGTGTTGAGGACCTTTTGCGACTTACCCTAGGGTCCTCGATAGCCTATACACGAAGCCCCTCTCAATGTCTGGCGTGATCATCTGCGCCTGATCAGCATCACATCCCTCTCTTCTCACATTCCTGGTCAAGCCCCACAGCTTGTTGCCGATACCAACGATACGTATCTTGACTTCCCGGTGGGCTTTCCAATACCCCCCTTCTTGATGCATCCCCTGGCCTTCTCCATGTCCAGAAACACCTTCTATAATTGGAGGCCCTCTCGGTCCTCCTCGATTTCGCACAACTGAAGCTTCTTGTACGCTATGACTTTCTCACTAGGAAGGGTCGAAGATATTTCGTTTCAGGTCTTCTCGTCTTTGCTTCAGTTGTGCAGGCCTTTGCTCATACTGTCGCTTGCGACGAGAGTCTTTCTGGGATGGCGGAAGGCTGTCCATGCAAACTGGCGCTTGAGACATGGCGAGGGGTTGGAGTTGATGAGCGCTGGTCAACGTGAGCTGGAGAAAGATGAACGACTCTGCGCCGAGGGAAGGCTTTTTCTTTGAACTGTTGGCATTTATTTACGACCTGGGACTATACAATATGATAGACCTCATCAATAAGTGTCCCGCTAAGAGTGTAGAATAACTAGAATTTACGTATTGTCAAAAGGACCTCCCATACCTTACCATCACCGAAATGTTTTGGGAAACCTCCCACGTTCAATACGGGTAGGTACGATCTTGACCGAAATGGCAAGACATTCCGATCTAGGGCTAGGAAGGAATACCTAACCAGAACAGCAGGAATATATGCCATTTAGATGGAGGTAAGATGATCTTACATATGGATACCTTAGCAGCCCTACAAAAATCTCCGTTCCATAAAATATGGCAAATCACACCGAACAAGGGGCGGTCTGATTGAAAAGTCTTCACTTCTTCATGCTTGCAATATTGCAGGATTGGAATCGCACGATAGCAGGTCTGCATTTAAGCAAGTACGCCGCACGCGCGTGATGTACAATACAAGATCCAGGTTCCGCCCACGAAGCAAGCCAGCCGTACTCCAAGAGAAGACGCGGTCTTCAGCTCCTCGTGCACAAGACATGGTCCAGCTTCTAATGTAAGTGCGCCAACACCGATCCATAACCCATGTTCCAGTGCTGTGCTGCAACGGCCGTGCTTGGTGAACGCCAAAGCCCGCCATACAGAGATGCCCGCGACTGACCAACGCCGGAGAAACCGGGTAATAATACAGTTGGAAACCGCTTCGTAGGTAGAGAGCCCAGCGCCAGAACTCAGCTCCATAATAGTGATCGAGAAGAGAAAAAGAGGGAGTAGCGCCGAGAGAGGTAAGCAGATTGAAAGTGGGTGTCGGGAGGTATCGAGATGTCTAAACAGCGGGAGGAGCGCCCATGGCGAAAGCAGGTTCAGTGAACCCTTCTTCTTGCTTCATCGTGCCGTTGAGCAGAGGACAAAGCCTGTTTAGTGTTGAGGTCGTCAGCAAGTCATTCTCACTCAGGTGAAGGAAAGTTGTTAAGAAGGAACGGGTTTCAAAGTGAAAGAGAAGAGAGTGAATGTGAATAGATTCAATGAGACGGTGGGCAGCACTTTTTGTTGGTCTTGATATGGCCAACTTGTCCACAGTTGGCGCATTTGCGTTGCGTTCCAGCGGATTTGAGATTGGCAGTTGATGGCGAGCTTGGAGAGCCGGGTGACATGACTAGACCATCTGTAAGAATGCCTTTTTGCTTGTCTCGAGCAATCCGGCGACCTTTGTTTCGCTCGAGACGAGCGAGTTCCTCCTCGAGACTATTCGCAATGGGTTAGCAAGACTCTGTCATTATACAATTCAGGGGACATACCGTTTCTGCGCTCGCCGATCTTGGTCAGCATCCCCAGTCGGTTTGAGCTCAGAGAGTCTAAATTCAGGTTTAGCGGCCAGCAAGCAGCGGGCAGGTAAAGATACTACATACTTCATGGTTTCGGCCTCTTTTTCATGACGTCGTTTGAGATATTGACGGATAACTCTGGGATCGCGAATCACATCTTGTACCCGTTCAAGGTTACCGTATCTATCCCGAACGTTGCGAGTGATTCGAAGCACTTTGCCCGTCTGGCTGTTGCTACTGAAGCGGCTGAATTGGCTCATGCTTTCATCATCACGACGGCCGAGAGCTGCATGGGGTTGCGCCTCGGATCGCGGGGTCCTAGATTCCCCAAAAAGATCATCTTGTTCATCCTGATGTTCATCATCCATCTCGGTGTCAGAGTTCTCAATATTGGAAGATAGGCTTGTCTTCTGGGCTTCCCAGATTCGTCTGATCGACTCTTCGTAAGCTCTCTGTTGTCTTGCAACGTTGTAACTGTGACCTCCGAGCTCTTTGAGCTTTTTAGCGTCCAACTTGTCCTCAACACTCTCGCCAACAGCTCTGAAACCGCCTTTCATGGACGTTCGGATGAAGCTGAACGCTTCCCCTCGGCCGGATGGGTCACCCTCCCCGTGTAATTGTAACATAGCTTTGCCTTGTGTGGCATGGATGAAGCTTCGGGTTGTATACCACGGCGCAAGCTGCTGCTCTAGGCTTTGACCGTCCTTGGCCTCCTCGTCGTCCACTTCATCGTCTTCCTTGCCAAAACCAGCATCCTGAAGATGCCGCAAGCCTACTTGCATCGATTCGAGAAGACACACATCTTCAGGCTTCACCACATTTCTCAAAGCTTCTTCATCAGGTATAACCTCGCCTGGTCTCATCTCCCACTCCTTATGTTCTTTCGAGAACTGCATGAATTCCTTCATCTTCTGTCGATTCTGCATATCGGTGGTGTCTGGAAAGTGCTTCGTGACCTCTGCAACACTAATACGATGCGGCTTGTTACGCCGAATCCTGCGATATGAAATCATCTTGAGCCGGTTCTTCGCGGCTGTGGTCACTTTGCGTGAGTGTGGCCCTGGCACGTCCACGGAGGGAAACTCTTGCCCAACAACGTAAAGATTTTCGATATTCCGCAGGTACCAGTCGGATCCTCCGACGCCGGTCGTGTTGCGGATCACAAGAAAGTCTGAATTTTTTGCTTGCTGCTTGAATATAGGCGCTCGGTACATGCCATTGTACAGTGCCGGGGTGATCTGGCCAGGGTCGATGTGTCCGAACATAGAAAACGGGCTCTTGTCTTGTGGGAGCAGCACGGCTGTCTCTCCGAGTTCGAGTTTCGGTCTGGCATTATCTTCCATATTCTTCCGTCGGTAGTAGTTGATCAATCGGCTACCCATGCCAAAGTTGGACATCATGATAGGGTACTCTTCAGAGTATTCGAGTAGTAGAACATTTGAGTTATCTCCCAACGACAGGTCTTTCGTATGTTCAAAAATCGATCGTGTATCTTTGCCTTTCATATGCTTTCGTTTGGTGTGCCGTGGCTTATTGAACGTCACAGGCTGGTGTGTGGCGAACATTAGGGCGGGACGATGGAATGATCGGGCTTCCTGCTTCTCTAGTTTCATTTTATACTGTCCACTGTCAGAGCCATAAAAGAACGGGTTATTGAAGATGCCGCTACTTACGTATGGCCACTGTAGTCGTACTGCAGGCATGCTATGCTCGACTGTAAGGTTGCCAAGTGTGCTTCGAACTTTACTTTGATGATTTCCCTTCAGCAGATCATAGGCTTCATCATTGGAGATGTTGTAGCGTTTGAGTTTCTCCTTTATGGAAGTCTCGCTGGCCCCTCTACTAGAGTCCACTCCAGCCCAACGTACGTTCTTCGCTGCGGGCGTCGGCTGATAGACATCGACCAGTAACTGCGGATCATTAAGATCTAGCACAACCTTCTTAGCGATTTTCGACGTAGACAACTCGGGGTCATCTAGGGAAGGAAATGCAAATTGAGGGACGGTTAGCAGGTTCTTCTCGAGATGCCCGAGCTTGCGCCTCTGATGGCGAATATTAGCCGATATTATAGTACAGTTCCGGTGAGTGACTCAAATACCTTTGGCGGCCGGGCGTCAAGGTTTTGGTCCCAGTCAAACTTATCCGTACCAAAGAGATCGTCGTCACTTGCTTCAGCAATCTCCGCATCTCCTTGCTCGGATTCTGAGAGTTGCTCGAGGCTATAGGTGTCCCAGTCCTCACAGAGAATCTGCATATCTTGCCAAGTCATGCCTCCCACGGGCTTACCCTCAAGATCAGAATCCAGGTCCATATTATCGTCGCTACTCTGCTCCCCTGACTCAAGTTCTGGCACAAGTATGAGTCCTTTTTGCTCAGCCTCTGCCTCCTGCGTGCGTCTGTTTGCTATCTGGGGTGCTCTAAAGCTCTTCTCCTGATCTTGAGCCAGCTCAAGACTTATTTTGGTTGGGTTCACCGCTTTCGGAGGTTTCAGTGGCGTCTTACCAACATAGTGGGCTTTCTTAGGTGGCAATAAGTCCATGAAGCATGGGACAGCATGGCGCTGAAATCTCGGCCAAAGAGATGCCAACAACTCTTCCATATTCTCTGGTGGGGCAGGAGGCAAATCGCTTGCAGAGCCAGAGCCGGACATGGCAAAGAGCGCCTGTTGTAATAGTTGATCCTTAGAACGCACGGCATCCTTTGCGTTGTATTCAACAGTGCGAAAGAGCGGTTGACTGGATCCAGCGGGCATCTCTGGATTCTGAGATGAAACGGCGGGCAAGGTCTCAGAGGAGTCTGGTAATGCATCGTCATCCTCAAAATCAAAGGACATGCCGACACCGCTCGTAAGATCAGGTTGCAGAGTACCATTGGGCTGGTCTTGGTGTTCTGCCGGTGAAGATGGTAGGTCCCCAAACAAATCATCGAACCCGTCCCCCTCAGTCGCCACATTTTCATTGTTTGAAGATGATAGGTTCGACTCTCCCATAACCTCATCCAGCCCCCCGAACGTATGCCCTTCCTCAAATAACGCATCATGGCCAGCTGATTGTACCGCTCCTCCATCCTCATCTTCGGCCAGATCGTCGTCACTGATATCTTCAAAGTCCACAGCATCGTCTGCCTTCTCCCCAACATCCAGGCCACGGCTCATGAACTCCAAACCCTCATTCCGGCCGCTCGTCAACTTTGCAAGCGTGCTCTCAAATTCGAGGTCCGGTTCCTCCAATCCGTCTTGTGAGTCCATCGCGTGAGGCATATTCTGAGAAATGACTCCGTTTGTGAGGTGTAGTTGAGAAGATTCAGGTGGGTGTGAGGTCACAACTGCCATGCTCAGAGCAAAATGCAAAGCCTAGAGTCCGTAGCCTCACAGCACACCCAGACTCCGCGAGGTCCGTGTATAGCATGCGGCACATGGAACAAGGTGGACCGAATAGGTGACCGAGATAAGTAATGTAAACTCTACGTCTACTCGGTTCAGGATGTTGTAAGGGTTTAACAGCTGTTCATAGAAGCAGGTGTTCTACCTAGGGTACGTACTTGTCAATAGAGAAGAGATGGGCTCGTGTTAATGTACCAGGTAGCTAGGTACCTAATGAGTGATGAGGCTCTGCGTTGGCGTGCACTAGTGTAAGCGAGTGGCACCCCTCGCAGTTCCAGCACTCCCCGGATTCTGATGATCTACTCTCTTCTCAAGCAACAGCTGAATTATTCCTTAGATTTCTAATCATTTCTTGTCCACGACCATCTCACAAAATGTGGACCTAGTCGTGGATGAACAGCTGTTGACTAAAATACTTATGTGAATTTCTCATAGTTGATCGAATTGAAAGCCTCCAATATACGCACATAAAGCCTATTAAGAATTTAGCACGCCCCCAACCGTACTCCGTATAGGCGCGAAGAGGCCTACCTTACTAGCACCCTCCATACAATAATGGATTGCCGTCATCTTCTCAGCGTCTGGTACAAGCTTAGCCAGTTGCCGCAGATCAGATGAGCGAGGCAGGTAGAGCGCAATATCACTAGTCAGCCTCGAGAACGGCTTATAGATATCTCTCAAGCTGTACGGCTGCATCGCCGCCAGGTCGAATATCGTGTCCGATCTGTACCCGGGCCCTGCCAAATCAATTCAGCTTGATTCAATTGACCATCCTGTCGTGTACTCACCTCCCCACGGAGGGCTCGCAAAGATAACAGCAAACTCTCCAACATCCGCCAGCTCCTTCCGAATAACCTGGAAACAATCCCCCTCGAACCACGAGATCTTCCCCTCCACCCCGTAGACTGCTGCATTATGCTTGGCACAGGCAAGCACCTTTGCGTCTTTTTCCACGGCATAGACTCGGTTCCATCGACCCGAACGTGCAAAGGCAATAGCGTTCCCACCCGCACCCGCAAAGGCGTCGATCAAGATGCCTTTGCCGGGCGGACACGAGCTTGCCAGATGTTGCGCGATCTTACTGGACGCTTCTCAGTGAACTCGCCAATACTGGAATGGGGAAGCTTGCGGCGTACTTGGCGACAGGTTCGGGTGTAACTCCAAACCAGGCATCGTCGGTCATCCAGATGCCCTGGTCATATTTCGAGAAGATGCTATAGCGCTGATACCAGTACCTGAGCTTTCGTCAATTACAGCCATCAAGCATTGATGTAGGTAGATCTAGATGTAGTGTACTTCTGAATATCCCACGGCACCTCGCCCAGGCTGTTATAGTGATGGCAACCCTCTGGAGGCGATTCCTCATCCGGGCTATCCATGAGGCGTTGTATTGTCATCGCCGGAGACGTTCATTTCCCACGCATGATCACAAAGCAGTTTTGATAACTGCACATCGCGTACGTAAGAGGAATAAACCAAGAATTACTACCATGTACAGAACTCAGTTCACATCAATCTGTCTATTTACAAAATGGTGATCAAAAACCACTTGAAAGGCATTGGATTACACGCTTCAAAGAACGACATTCTGCTCTCGCAACAAGCAAATCAAGAGCCCTTGAGATCAAACATCTAATGGCCCTTAGCCCTGATATCGTCGAGCATTTCTTTCAGCAAGTCTCGTACCTTGAAACCCACTACGGCATCATATCAAGCGAAATACTCAATATGGATGGAAAGGGCTTTCAAATGGGTCAACACAGTGTTCAATCCCCAGTGGCGCTGGATCAACGAAGATTCACCCCGACACCACAATACGACAGGCAAAGAGTCTCGAGGGTAGTCGGAGACTAAATTTCTGCTACTCGAAACGTAGATACAGAACCTATTCCTCAAGAATTATGAAGTCCTTCAATTACTGCTCACGAGCAGCCAGAACCTTGTCCATGCGTGTGTCGAGAATTTGCAGCGTGGATGCCTTCACATTGTAGAGAACTTTTGCAAAGTGCAAATAATTTTTTGCACTTCAGAATTTACAATACTAGCGTGTAATTATCTTCCAAAAGTAATCAGTTCAGGGTCCACCAACTGTAAATGAAGTGTAAAAAGTATAA
>JAABVA010001840.1_pt1 | contig 21974 bp, 23 predicted proteins | sample 5560331 | NCBI WGS metagenome assembly JAABVA01 (sample SAMN12812661, study PRJNA571458) | rock metagenome | isolation source: Antarctica rocks | place: Antarctica: Victoria Land, Mt New Zealand sud | collected 2016-01-07
CTCACAATAGGAACGTTGAGCGCGATGGTCCGTGTCAAACACGTTTGGGTAGAGACATCACGAGGTAATACGGAAGAGGCAGCAGGAACAATAAGAACATCGTCGAACGTCAGACCCTCTGAGGCAAATTTATCCTCAAAAGCGTCTGCTTTCTGCACCAGAGACATGATTGGGGCTTCCTCCTTATAAAAATGCCCAGCACACTAGAGTACGCGTGCTGGGCCTCCCCTGTCGGGATGGCAAAACATATACAGTTTTCATCATTTAAAAGTATTTTCTCTAGTGTAGCATGCAGCGTTAGTCAACGTCAAATAGCATTAGTAGCCCAAAAAGCAGGAAGTGGTGCCGAAAAACGCTGTTTTCCGGCACCACTTCCTGCTTTTTGAGCTTACTAGATGTTACAAGCTGCGTCGTGAGCGGGTACTCACAATCAGATTGTAGATGAGTACGATTATTGCAATTACTAACAAAATGTGAATCAATCCACCTGCAATGTGGAAGATGAAGCCGAGTAACCACAATACAACGAGAATAACAATAACAGCCCAAAGAATACTACCTAACATTATTTTGCTCCTTTGCGATTTGTTGCCATCCAACAAACCTCTGTTCCACTAAAGAATGAGTTTGTATAACTTCTGATGATAACACGATTCAGAGAGTCAAATAGATGTAAGTTACATATTCTTATTTTCGGGGTTGTCAGCAACGCTCAACTGCTGTACTGTATACACAGGACTATCTCTACTCTTTTGTAAGGAGCATTATTATTATGTCTGCTGACGCGCAGACAACGACGACCCGCCAGCCTGCCTATGATAAGTACGCACGCGGCAACGAGGCCATCGTCGTTGACCATTTCAGTAAAAGCTACGGCTCGATGCGGGTCGTTGATAATGTACAATTTACCGTCCATCGGGGCGAGGTTTTTGCCTTGTTAGGTCCAAATGGTGCCGGAAAGACAACAACCGTCGAGACGCTTGAGGGCTATCGCACACCCGATCAGGGCGTCATTCGCGTACTTGGACGTGACCCTATCCGTGAGGCATCGGCACTCAAACCGCATATCGGTGTTATGTTACAACAAGACGGACTCTATCCAGCACTCACGGCTCGTGAAGTGCTACGCCTCTTCGCTGGCTACTATGTACATACGCAGGACGTTGACGCGCTATTGGAGCGCGTAGGATTGGCAACGGCGGCTAAAACACGTTGTCGGAGGCTCTCCGGCGGCCAGAAACGACGGCTTGCACTCGCGGTAGCACTCGTTGGCAATCCCTCGCTCGTCTTTATGGATGAGCCAACAGCAGGGATGGACCCACAGGCTCGGCTCGCGACATGGGAGATTATTCGCGATCTCAAGCGCAACGGTGCCACCGTGTTGCTCACGACCCATCTCATGGATGAGGCCGAGCGGCTGGCTGATCGCGTCGCGATTATAGATCATGGCCGCTTGATCGCACTCGACACTCCTGGCAATTTGACGGGGACACAAAACGCCAATGTTGTGCGCTTCGTCGCCCCCGCTGGCCTAGATAAAAGCGCACTTGCAGAGCTATTATCAGCTAATAACGTGCAAGAGGTTCGCCCTGGTAGTTATGTCATCGAGACGGAGAACGTTCCTGCTCTCCTTGTCGAACTCACCACATGGCTACGCGATCACAATATCACACTTTCCGAACTACGTGTGGGGCATGGTTCACTCGAAGACCTGTTCCTACGCCTCACCGGATCGGACGTAAGAGAATAATATGGCAATACATACAAATTCAACAACGATAGACTACGAAACGGGCAATAGCAAGGCGGCTCCACTGAGTCGCCAGATAGTAACGCAGGTGCAGTACGAACTGCTGCTCACATTGCGACGCGGCGAGAATATTCTGGTGACGCTCATCGTACCTGTGATGCTGCTCATCTTCTTTACCTCGCTCAACATCGGGCCAACCGTCAATGGTAGCACCATCAATTTTCTCCTGCCAGGGATACTGGCAATCGCGATTATGGCGGCGGGTATGGTCAACCTCGGCATTGCCACCGCATATGAACGCTACTACGGCGTTTTGAAACGGCTTGGTAGCTCGCCCCTACCCCGCAGCGGTCTGATTATCGCAAAGGTTATCTCAATTCTCATCCTCGAAGTAATTCAGGTTATCCTGCTCGTCGGGGTTGCTGTCCTGTTCTATCACTGGCAACCTGCTGGCTCTATACTGCTCACATTGCTAGCAATAGCACTTGGCACTGTCACATTCGCAGCGTTCGGTTTAGCAATGGCAGGAGCGTTACGCGCCGAATTGACTTTGGCAGGGGCGAACGCGCTGTTTCTCGTGTTTGTCTTCCTTGGCGGTGGTGTACTACCGCTCAGTCGCTTGCCTGGACCACTAGCGGCTCTGGCAGAACTACTACCCGCAACGGCACTGACACAGGCACTACAAGCGGCAATGGCAAATAAGGGCGGATTTCCAGGTTATCCCTTGCTCGTGTTAGCAATATGGGCCGTTATCCTGCTGGTCATTGCCATACGAACCTTCAAGTGGGAATAGGTACCCTATTCCTGTAGGAGTCTGATTTATCACACCCAAAAATGATAATTATGCAGGAAAGGAACACATGAGAGAGATCGTGGCTAGCACGCAAGGGCGAGTTGTCGCCGTCTGTCGTAATCCTGAACCAGGATTGCCTAAACCTGTTGTCGAACATATCTATCTTCTCGCGGATTTGGGTGTCGAGGGTGACTATCACGCGGGAAAATTTGTGCGCCATCGCTATCTGGCGAACAAATATCCCACTCGTCGCAATCTACGTCAAGTGCTGCTGGTTGACAACGCGGCCTATCGTGAGCTTGAGCAAAAAGGCATTTCGATAGGTCCTGGCGCAATGGGCGAAAATATCACCGTCGAAGGTATTGATGTGATGTCGCTTACAGAAGGCACACAACTAGCCATTGGTGGCGCAGTCGTCGAGATCACAGAGGTTCGCAAGCCATGCATACAGCTTAATGGCATCAACCCCAAATTGCTCAAAGCTGTTGCAGTAAAAGAGAACAGTAAGATAATCTATAAAGCTGGCATCATGACGCGCATCTTACAGGCAGGGTGGGTCAAAGCAGGAGACCGCGTTGCTATTGTGGTTCCTGATGCGGTACAACAAGAGGTGCTTTTTTGACATCGTAAGCGAATACATATGTATATACAGCATAAAAAATTGGGCGAGTGATCGCCCAATTTTTTATGCTGTATATTTTACCCACGTCTTGAGGCAACGGACGGAGCCTCTTCCTCTTCGTCGTCCTCTTCCAACACAGTGCTAGCTTGCTGTAGTTGTACAATCGTAATGAGCAGCATAGCAAGAATGATGACATGTAGGCCGGTACACCACGCGCAGATGGTATGGAGGCGTACAAGCTCGACGAACACGAGGTATAGCACCGTTACAATACCAACACTAGCCCATATAAGTTCGGCAAGAAGCAGGCTACGACGTTCGGGCAGGATGCGCCACGCGGTAAAGGCAAGGCCACCCATCACAACACACCAGAGCAGCCCTGGCACGCTAATCGGAATCGTTGTGCCGGGGACAACAGAATAAGGGCTGGAAAGGACTTTTGCACAATCGACGACACCGTTGGCAGAGCAGATGAGCGGGGCATTCTCATAATGCACCGAGGTCAAGTAAATGGAGATGCCGATACCAATCAGTGACAATACTAATAGAGACAGTTGTCCCCAGAAACGCCGTATATCTATCATGTTAGAATCCTCTTTTTCTTATTAGCATAGTATCAACTTTGTCGAATGTCAATACAGAATTCATCGTAATCAGAAGACAAACGGGCGATCCCTTGTGGTCGCCCGTCGTTCTCAAATCGACTTGTAAATAGCCCTGCGTCGTAATTTATGTCAATGCAGGGCTAACTTGCTCGGCGAAATGGCATGCGGCAAAGTGTTCGTGTCCCTCTTTCGCCTCGAATATCGGCTCGATCTCGCGACAAATTTGTTGGGCCATTGGACAACGCGTATGGAAACGGCAACCAGAAGGCATGTTGATTGGGCTTGGCTGATCGCCTGAGAGAATAATACGTCTACGCTTCTTCTCTAAAATAGGGTCAGGAATTGGGACAGCCGAGAGGAGAGCTTTTGTGTAGGGATGCTTGGGAGCGGCATAGAGTTCGTCGCGGTCCGCTAGCTCAACAATTTTGCCAAGATACATGACGGCAATGCGATCAGCAACGTGGCGCACAACGCTCAAGTCATGCGAGATAAAAAGATACGTCAGGTTGAACTGTTGTTGCAGGCGTTGCAGCAAATTCAATACCTGGGCACGCACCGAGACATCCAATGCTGAAACTGGCTCGTCGGCAATTACAAATTCTGGATTGATCGAAAGGGCACGCGCCACCGCGATACGCTGGCGTTGCCCACCGCTAAACTCGTGTGGGTAGCGGTCGATATATTCAGGACGCAACCCCACGACGCGCAGCAGTTCCGCCGCCTTCTCGCGAATTTCGCTACTTGAACCCAGGTTATAGATATGCATTGGTTCGGCAATCAAAGATCCGATAGTAAAACGCGGATTGAGCGAGGCAAAGGGGTCCTGAAACACCATTTGCACACGGCGTCGTACCTGCCGCAGTTGCTCTCCGTCCAATTGAGCAAGGTCTTGATTCTCAAAGATAATTTGTCCTTCCGTTGGTTTGTAGAGTCTGACAATAGTGCGCCCAATCGTGGTTTTACCCGAACCACTTTCACCGACAAGACCTAGCGTCTGCCCACGAGCAATACTGAAACTGACTCCATCGACGGCACGTATATAGCCGACGGTACGCTGTAGCACCAACCCTCTTGTCAGGGGAAAATGCATTTTCAAATCGCGCACATCAAGCAGTGTGTCATTTGCTACCTGTGTCACCATCTTGCACAACTCCTTACGACGTTTTTTGTACAGCTTTTTGTGCGGCCTCTTCACTGGCAGCTTTCTGCGCCTCCACACGCGCTTGACGGCGCCGCTCCGCATATGCCTGCTCTTTCGGGTCGGTGATATCAGGCCAACACGCCTTACGATGTGTCACCATCGCTGACAATGCCTCAAGTGGTGGCATGGTGTGACAGATAGCGCGTGCGAAATAACAACGCGGCACAAAAGGACAGCCCTTCGGAGGATTGAGCAGGTCGGGTGGTGTGCCTTCGATGGTCTTCAATTCAGCGTGCCGCGCCTCATCGAGGCGGGGAACAGAAGAGAGCAAACCAAGGGTATAGGGGTGACGCGGGTTCGCAAACAGTTCTTCGGTGGTAGCCTCTTCGACAACTTTACCCGCGTACATCACAATTACGCGGTCCGTCATGCCAGCAACAACGCCGAGATCATGCGTGATCAGAATGAGTGATGTCCCAAAATCCTCACAAATTCCACTGATGAGTTCCAATATCTGTGCCTGCACCGTCACATCGAGGGCGGTGGTTGGTTCGTCGGCAATCAACAGTTTCGGATTACACGCTAGCGCAATCGCGATCATCACACGTTGGCGCATACCACCACTGAACTGGTGCGGATAGGAATTGATGCGCTCGGACACCGCCGAGATGCCCACCTGCTCCAGAAGCGACATCGCGCGTTTACGTGCCTGCCCTTCTGATAGCTTGAGGTGGATACGTAAGCCTTCCTCAATCTGTCTACCAATAGTCATCGTGGGATTGAGGCAGGTCATGGGATCCTGGAAAATCATGCCTATTTTGCCGCCGCGCACCTTTCGCATCGCGCTCTCCGGTTCATCGAGCAGGTCTTGCCCATCGAAGAAAATAGAACCACCTGTATACTCGCCAGGGGGTTGTGCAACCAGCTTCATAATTGAGAGGGCGGTAACACTCTTGCCACAACCACTCTCACCGACAATGGCGACCTTTTCCCCTGGTTTGATGGCGAAATTCACGCCATCGACGGCATGCACATAGCCTGCTTTCGTCTTAAAGTAGGTTTTGAGGTCTTGTACCTCTAAAAGATTGTCGCTCAAAAACTCTGACTCCTTACGTCAACAATACTGTGTTATGCATAACAACGAGGGAGGTGTAGGGACCGATGTATCGCGTCCTGGTAGCAATCAACCGCCAGGAGGACGCGATACATCGGTCCCTACATCAGCGTTCAGTCATATATGGGTCCAGTGCATCACGCAGACCATCGCCAACGAGATTACAACTGAGTACTGTAAAAAAGATGAGCAGGCCAGGGATGAAAACGAGCTTGGGATCGGTATCGAAGAAGCCTTGCCCATCGCTAATCATGTTGCCCCATGTCGCAACGGGTACCTTGATGCCGAAACCAAAGAAACTGAGGACCGATTCCAGTATGATATTGCTACCAACCAACAATGTTGCATTGACGATAATCGGCCCTGCGGCATTCGGTAGGATATGACGAAACATGAGACGAAAACTGCGTGCGCCAATCGTGCGTGCTGCCAGCACGTATTCACGCTCCTTCAATGCAAGAAACTCGCTACGCACAAGACGGGCAACCGTCGTCCAACCAAAGATAGCAATCAAAAAGATAACACCAGCCGTTGACCCATTGGCAAAAGAAGCCGAGAGAATGAAGAGTAGCAGATAGGTCGGTATTGCTAGTACTACATCTGTCAAACGCATCAGCAGGTTGTCGATGATGCCGCCGTAATACCCCGCAACAGAACCTATCGCGACGCCTAAAACGACCGAAATGAGCATAGAGGTGAGGCCGACCAGTAGCGATACCTGTCCACCAGCTATGGCACGCGCCATCGTATCACGTCCCACATCGTCGGTGCCAAATGGAAATTGTAGCGAAGAATTTGCAAACGTCGGCCCCAAGCCAGGGGTATTGGGGTCATTGTGCCCCGTTACAAAGGGACCAAGAAAACAGAAAAGGAAGGCAAGAATCAAGAAAATGGCTCCCGCGACCGCGATGCGATTACGCACAAAACGATCAAAAATGATGCGTCCTTGACTGCGCCGCTTCTGGGCTAGCGCAGGCGTCATATCCAGAACCGGCTCAAATTCCTCTTCCGCTACTTCACTCTGAATCTGTTCGGATGTATCCATCTCTTTTTCTCCTCATCAACAAAGGCGGTCACATTATGCATAGCGGATACGTGGGTCCGTGACCGCATATAACACATCAGCTACAAGATTTGCGACAATTACAAAGATAGAGCTAAGTAAGAGTGTCGCAAGTAACACAGGATAATCACGTTTATCGAGCGATGAGAGAAAGAGCTGCCCCATACCGGGCCAGGAAAAGACACCCTCTGTAATAGTCGCGCCACCGGCAACGGCACCGAAGTCAATCGCAACGATAGTTATCAACGGGATAACTGCGTTGCGTAGCGCGTGCCGGAAGAGAAGCGGCACAGGGGCAACGCCTTTGGCACGACCAGTACGCATGTAGTCCTGCTTAATCACATCAATCATGCTGGTACGCATATAGCGGCTCCAACGAGCAAGAAAGGTAACGGCAAGCACCGTCATGGGCAAAAGCAGATGTAAGAGATGATCCCACACCCCATTGAACCAGTCGTAGTTTACACCGAGCGTTGCCGTTCCCGATGTTGGCAACCAATGTAGCGAGACGCCGAAGATACCTTGTAGGAAGAGACCCAACACAAAAATAGGCATCGCGATTCCGATATAAGAGAGGGCGGTTAGAATATAGTCAGTGATTGTGCCCTGCCTTGCCGCCGACAATGTACCAACAACTATCGAAATGATGAGGGCGATGATAAGAGCGGTCACGAATAATTCCAGAGTGAGCGGAAAATGGTCTCTCAGCACCGTCGATACCGATTGACTGGTTGCAAAAGAGGAGCCGAAGTCGCCAGTCAAAGCATTTTTTAGCCACTTCAAATACTGTACAGGCAAGGGATCATTAAGCCCAAAGCTTGCGCGAAGGTTTGCCTGTCCCTGTTCATCCAGATTAGGATTGAGGAAAACAGCATCTGGACCACCAGGCAAAAGGCGAATAAGACCAAACATCACTATGGAAAGCAAAAATAAGATTGGTATCGCCTGTAATACTCGGCGAATTATATATCTTCCCATGGTTTCTCCAAAATTGTGAAAGCAGGGAGACCGCAAGGGTCTCCTTGCCTAACCGTCAACATCGGGCCTATGCAACTATAACCATACTATGCGGGACATTTCCCACCATCACACCACCATGACCATGCATTTACAGTCTCGGAGGCACCAAACGGTCCCGGTTGATAGTTGTGCGTACCCTTCTTCGCAATCTCAAGGTCGGTGAGATTGTAAAGCGGAATGATCGGATAGTCCGTCAGGTACACCTGATGAATTTGATTGAAAATCTGCTGACGCGCCTGTGGGTCTGCAGTTGCCAGTTCCTTGTCAAACAACTGATCCAACTGTGGATTACAGTAGAAACTGTAGTTTGAACCATGCGGTGGAATCTGTGAGCAAGAGAATGCTGAGGAGTCGTTCGCATCATAGGTATAGGAGCTAGCGTACTCCGCGAGATCATATTTCCCAGGCTGGCCGCTACGTAGAAATGGGCCAAAGAAGGTGCTTGCCGGATAATTGTTCACATCGAGCTTTATGCCAATCTGCTTGAGACTGGCCTGAATAAGCACCTCATCTTCCTGTCGCCACAGATTGTTAGCCGTTGTAGAATATTGGAACTCCAGCCGTTGACCACCTTTTTGGCGTACATTGTCGCTGCCCATTTTCCATCCAGCTTGATCGAGCAGCGTGTTAGCACCAGCAATGTCGAACTTGGGACAAGCGATATCAGGCTGATAGCCAGGGTTGTACACCTTGCTGTGATCGGTACAATTCGCATTCGCCAGATCATGTCGTGCGGTCTTCACAAGATTATCACGATCAACAGCCATTGAGATGGCCTGACGCACTTTCACATCCTTGAGAACTGGATTATTCAGATCGACGTGGATACCTTCGTAACTTGCGGATGTGCCTGTTACAATCTGGTATTGGTCAAGCTTTTTGTAGGAGTCAATCTTACTAACATCGAGGAACCACGCCGAGTCGATACTTCCTGACTGCAAATCCTTGAGAATCGTACTCGCACTGGTTACTACACGGAAGATTATTTTATCCAGATATGGCAATCCTTCGGATGCGCGATAGTAGCTGCTATTGCGTGAAACCGTGTAGTGATCTCCTGGTTTACTTTCGGTCATCACAAACGGCCCACTACTAACTGTGGGAAATAGGTTATCAGCGGACTTCTTAATCTGATCTGGTGCGACACTCTCGAAATGATGCTTAGGAAGTGGAGCAAGCTCTCCATCTGTCCACGTAGAGATGAACGGAGCATATGGAGTACTCAGATGAAAGGTGATCGACAGTTTGTCAGAGGTGACATCCGCGCTTTGGATGAGACGAATACCTACCGTACTCTGTGCAGGAAAGGCTTTATTCGCCCACAATTTCCAGGAAAAGTCTACATCGTCTGCATTGAGAGGTTGACCATCAGACCATTTTAGCCCTGGTCGCAAACGGATTTTCCATGTTTTCAAATCTGAACTAATACCGCCATTTGCGGTCGTAGGCAGTTCCGCAGCAAGACCGGGACTGATGCTACCGTCGGGGTTGCCTGTGAAAAGAGGGGTATAGATGGTTTGATCGACCATATCGGCAAATGTTTGTACCGATGCGTTGGGGATGAATGAGTCCGGCTCGTTAATGAGATCATCGAGCCAAACACCACCTTTTGTTGCTTTGCCGTTACTACTCGTTGTCGGGGTTCCCGAAGGACCACACGCACTTAGAAGCAAAACAAGTAGTGCTATAAGAGAAAAAGCATTAATGAGGGAACGGAGTTTCGGTTTTAAGAACATGCTGTCCTCCTTGTAATACACTATGTGGGGATCAGTATGGTAATACTACGCACATCTTGTACAACACCTCACAATATCTTAACATATTTATACCATTTCCAGATACGTCTCGGCATGCGGAGATATAAATTTGAGTATCATTCTTTTTCTATTTTATAACTTCCATTGCTTCTAAACTCATCCTTACATTGTGATATAATATGCCCTATGCAAGCAAAAAATCATTTGCCAGGAGAAATTGTGCATAGTACGACACATAGGATATCTTTGTATGGCTATCAACTGCATTACAGGGTAATTGGTACAGGCAATCCTCTTGTACTTGTTCACGGCTTTGGCGTTTCTGGACATGTATGGCAACGTGTGCTACCCTATCTCGCACAACACCATCAGGTATTTATCGTTGATCTTCCTGGCTACGGACGCAGCACATATAGAGGAACAAACGCGCCCTGGCGTCTGCGCGATATGGCACCATTACTTGCTATCTGGTTACGAGAGATGCATCTTCCACCAGTTCATCTCATGGGTCATTCGATGGGCGGCGCAATCGCTATTCAACTTGCCGCTCATGCACCTGAGCTTGCTAAGAGCTTGATACTGGTTGATGCTGCTGGTATTCCCTTTCGCTCGACCTTCCCTGCACTTGCCAGACGTTCGATGCGCTCGTTTGTGCAACGAGGCAACGGCAGTTATCCGCCCGCGTTAGTACGCGACATTCTACGTCCTCGCTTACGCCTTTTCTGGCATAGCGCGACACAAATAGCAGGTGGCGATTTTCGCACTGAGCTTGCCACGCTCACCCTGCCAACCCTCATTCTCTGGGGTGAGCAAGATATACTCGTCCCCATTTCGCTTGGCTACGAACTACACAAAGCCTTGCCACACGCGACCTTCATTACTCTTACTAATAGTGGGCACCGCCCAATGCTTGCCCAGCCAGCTTTAATGAGCGGCGTGATATTGGAGTTTTTGGCTGAGCAGGAGTAACAGAAAGGGTTTTCATGTACAAGAAACGCCCTAGAGCTATTGCCATTTGTATCTTTAGTTACAATGGACGCATCTTAACAGCAGAGGTATATGATTCGGTAAAGCAAGAATACTTTTATCGGCCTATTGGTGGTAGTATCGAGTACGGCGAATATAGCAAAGCTGCTCTGATACGCGAGGTGCAGGAAGAGATTGGTGCTGAGATAATACAACAACGCTATATCGGCACCATTGAAAACATCTTTCTCAGCAATGGCGAACAAGGGCACGAAATCGCGTTTATCTATGATGCGCTCTTTACCGATTCATCGCTCTACCAATTTATTTTAAGACAAATTAATGACTGATACTATTCTGGCATTCTTCATCTAACCTTATTCGTAGGGACCACGTTTACGGCGTCCGTGCGCGATTTATCGCCTCTGCAAGTGCGCGACACACCGCTGCACCAATGCCTCGACTACGACTCGCCCCAGTCACGATTGCGATGGACCGTTGAGTGGTGTTTGTGTTCATAAAATTCTTCCCCCACATATTTGATAAAATGCAGCCTCTTCCGTCTACCATAATAGAAGAGGAAAGCCTCTTCCACATGATAGACACCCGACTGGACAGCAAAAAGTCCAGAGAAAGATAGCGTAGGTGCTAGGATGCTTGCACTGATATTAGTTTTCTTCGTTCTCTCTGTAGGTGCGGGCCTTTTTATAAATGTGTACCTTTATACTCACCATGCACTTAGAAACTTTCATGTAAGACAAGAAAATGTACTCGACGATCAACTGTTCTCACATTATACAGAAGTTGATACAGCAGATATATGGTAGAGCAGTAAAAGCACTTCCCATCAGAATTGCCATGAAGCAGAACTTTCTGCTTCATGGCAATTTGTATATATTAGGGAGCGAGTCTTTCGGCAAGGTACTTCAAGCTCAAAGGATAGCGATACTCGATGGCAGAGTGCGTTGCGTCGAACAACTCGAAAAAGACATCTTTCACGCCCAGGCGTTCTAGTGTTTGACGAAATGCCTCCGCACCTAAATCAAGAAAGAACTGGTCGCGCCTGCCCGCGTCAATATAAATAGCTCTCATGGTACGCAACGAATCGGCATGTTGGGGTGCCATACACACCGGGTCCCACGCGAGCCAGCGTTCCCATATCTCAGGTAACAATTCGCCAGTCTGCGTATTGTAAGGAAGATGAACGGTGCCATCTTGGTCAGCAGAATAACACGCCGCCATACACCAATCGTTGAGCAAGGTTGCATCGCTCTCTTTAGAGAACGCTGGCCGCCGACGGAAATCTTGCCAGAAAGCTTCAAATGAGCCATTGTAGAGGTCACGTAAAGTACGTACCGATTGTCGGAAATCAGGTAAATAACAGGTCTCGAATAAGGCATCACCTGCATGTGTGGCAAGACCGCCCCATAAATCGGGTCTCAGCATTGGCGTAATCATCGCACCATAGCCCCCGCTTGACTTACCAGCAATGCCACGATGCTCGCGCTGTGGTAGCGTGCGATAGTGCGAATCGACCCACGGCACAATTTCGTCACATAGGTACGTGTGATAACGCCCAGTAGCAGGCGAGTCTACAAATTGACTGCCACCATACGAAGTCCAGCAATCGACCCATACCACAATACATGGTGGTGTTGTTCCATCGGAGAAAAGTTCATCGACCAATTCAGGAAAGGTCTTTCTGAAAGGCGAGCGGTTGCGCCACATATCAAGTTGACCCGTCAAACCCTGAATCATATACACGGTAGGGTAGCGACGTGTCGAGTCTTCATCATATGTAGGAGGAACGTACACCCAGAGAGGACGCTCCGAAGGATCGCCCAGCGCATTTCCTTTAAGCACCTCGCTGGAAAATAGGATTTCATCGAATTGACCCTGTAAAGGTGTAGACCAGGGAAGCATTGTTATTTCCTTTCAACATTGCCAATAACCTCGCTAGCAACAGTACAAGTACAGCATACCACGTAGGCGACCGACCCGAATACGATGAACAAGAAGAGCAACAAATATTAACAGCGTTACTGAAAATAGCACATAGCATGGAGCGTGTTATTGACTACAGTGTCGATATATGTACCCGGACGTTCTTTGTAGTCGAGGCAGATATCAAAGTGCTTGATCGCAATCCTGAGAATTTCTTCGCGGAGATCGAGCAATCTTCATTCGAGCCAGCTAATATGGTCCCTGGCATTGGACCTAGCCCGGACAAGATGTTGCTTGGTCGCTTATTCAGCTATCCCGATGCTCACCGCTATCGCATCGGCACTAACTACTTGCAACTACCAGTCAACCAGCCAGAGGCCGAAGTGCATACCTACAGTAAAGATGGGTCAATGGCTTATCGTCATAGTGGCAATCAACCTGTTTACGCACCAAACAGCTACGGTGGTCCAAAGGCTGATCCAGAGCATTACTCTGATCCAGGTTGGGCCTCAAGCGGAGAAATGATACGTAGTGCTTACGCACCGCATGCAGAGGACGACGACTTCGGACAGCCGGGCACTTTGTATCGCAAGACGCTCTCAGCTACTGATAAAGAGCATCTCGCTAATAACATTATTGGGCATATGAGCCAGGATGTCGAGCGTTTCATTCAGGAACGCGCCGTCAAGCTCTGGTACAAAGTTGACCAGGAACTGGGTGAGAAGATCGCGCAGGGTCTTGGTTTGGCAAGCCAAACCGCTCAACCTGCACCTGCTGACTAACCCATGCCTGAAAAAATCTCATAGAGAAAGCCGTATACGAAATTTCGTACACGGCTTTCTCTATAGGTGAAGCGTTCCCGACAGGAATCGAACTGTTTTTTTTGAACACCCTTGTATTCCACTTGACTTTCGTAGTATGATTACTTCGAGCTGGCGTAGCTCAGTGGATAGAGCGCATGCCTCCGAAGCATGAGGCCGGGGGTTCGATCCCCTTCGCCAGCATTATATCTCAAGGTTTTATTTGTCGTATGTAAGTGGAGAGAACCTCGGAAACACGCGTGTTTCCGAGGTTCTCTCCACTTACATACGACTCTTTACTTTATTCTGAAACTACATCCCCTAGTTCAGGGATTTCACCTTCGTTCTGTACGTCGAACAGTTTGGCGAAGTCTGGTGGCAGTTGTGAGCGTACATCGTCCACCTCGCCAATCGATACCGCTTCACTTAACAGGCCACAAACGACGCGTGCATGGAATGTCGCATCGGCCAACTCCACACCCTCACGTTCGCTGATGCGACGGAAGAACTCGTCAAGATCATAGCTGTCACCACTACCTGCATATGCCGGCTGTAGATACAGAGCTATCTCTTGTGGCAATTGGGCCGCGAGTTGCTCAGCCTCGTTGCCTTGCAAGCGTCCGGCCAGCGTCTCGAGGGTTGCCTTTGTCGCCTTCTCTGCCTCTTCGCTTGATGCAAGGCGAGCGCGATGACGTACCTGTGCAATAAACTCTTCGTATTTCATGCTAATAGTTCTCCATTCCATATTTTTGTATCGTTAGTATTTCATTTATTAGCACGACTGATTAAAGCAAAAAGTTTCCCTTTTGCTCTATTGACAATTAACGATTGATTTGCTATATTCCTACTTAAAAATAATAGGTAGAGAGGGAATAGTATTAAGATATGTCACAACAGCAACCGCAGAGGCAGAGTAATCAACCCGGTATGTTGCGGAGTAATTTTATCGCACAGCAGCAGACAATACCGCAACCAGCGGCCTTGCGACCGCCACAATATCCGTCGTTCCCCAATGCAGGCTTACCAAATACACCGCTACCTGTACCCATTGTGCCTCCTACCTCTGCTCCAATAACTCCAATATCTGCTAAGAAAAAAAGAGTAACACGCATTATCGGGGTCTTATTGGTAGTAGGACTAGTCGGAGCAATATATTTCATCTGGCGCACTTCAGCTTCACCTACTACTACTACGTCCACTGCAAGTGTGAGCCAGCAAAATTTCTCTACAACGAATACCTCTGCCTCAACAACAGATGGCATTAAAGTGTATGTCGTTGGTGCCGTCAAAAATCCTGGCTTGTACACCTTAGCAACGGACGCACGTGTCTATGATCTCCTACAGGCGGCTGGCGGCACATTACCGAAGGCGAATCTGGTGGCGATCAATATGGCGGCGAAACTGAGTGATGGACAAGAGGTATATGTCACATTTATTGGTGAAGCTCCACCAACCTATACAGGTGGTGTACCCGGACCTGGGGGAACAAGCGGTAGCAGCAACGGTGGCAATAATACAAACGGGCAACTCGTAAACATCAATACAGCCAGTGTTGACGAATTGAGCCAGAGCCTGCACATCAGCAAAAAGTCGGCGCAAGCCATTGTTGACTATCGGACACAACACGGCAATTTTACCAGTGTCGATGAACTAGCTCAAGCTGTCAGTACCACAATCTATAAAAAAATAAAGGCACAGTGTACGGTATAATAGAGGAAATCTTGACGATGTTTCTTCATTACGATGTTTCTTCATTACAATGACAGCGAGACGATACATATGACAATAACAAGTGGTTTCAGCCTATTGCTGAGCATAGTTGTCTGGCTTGTTTGCATTCTGCTAGGTATGGGACTCGGCATACTGGCGGGTAAACCAATGGGAACGTTGCTCGGTTGGATGATTGCAAATTCACTCGACGAAAGTCTGGTAAAAGGGGGACGCCTCGGTCAGCAATTCGGCAGGTTTTTTGGCGTTATGATCGGCGTCGGCGCAGGCGTTTATGCCGCGGTACGAATCACAGCATATGTCATGCAAACAGTTCACTAGCTTTTTATTGTTTCGCGTAGTATCTTTTTGTAGAGCGTTATTGTGCAACAACAGCAAACGGTAGCCCTTGACTTACACGGGCTAACTATTGTCGCAGTAGCAGCTAGCTGGATAGCTGGTATTCTGCTCGCTGCCTTTGTCTCCTTGCCTGGAATTGCGCTTCTCGGCGGTGCTGCTGTGGCATTGCTCTTTCTCTTTCCACTCTGGCACAATCCACAGAGCCGCTTGATTATGCTGCTCATTGCATGTCTTTTGCTAGGGGCATATCGCTATACGTTGGTATCACCAATAAGCGATCCACAGGCCATCACTGCGTATATTGGTCAAACGGTTACACTCACAGGTACCGTTTCAGACGAACCAAAGGTCGCCGGACGCGCCCGAACATTGGTTGTCACGGTGACACAGATACAGAAAGCCAGAAGTTCCACATGGCAGAACGCCGACGGACAACTCTCCGTACAAACACTTGGCACCCAGATTGAAGACCCGTATGGTGCAAACTATGGGGACAACGTTGAAATACAGGGAAAATTAGCAGCACCACAACCCATAAACCCACCGAATATCTTCGCAGGTATGGCCTTCCCGCGTATCTCCGTGTATGAGAATCAAGGCAACCCAATTCTTGCTTTTTTCTATCACCTGCGCGTAACGCTAGCAACCATCATCACACAAGCTCTCCCCCAACCTGAAGCGGCACTGCTCATCGCCATCCTTTTGAGTCTACGTACACCCGCGCTCAAACCGCTGATTGCGGCCTTCAATGCCACAGGATGCGCCCATCTGATTGCCCCATCAGGCTTCAAAGTCACCATTATGGCGGGCCTCATTATCAGTGGCACAAGGAGACTATATGAAACTCAAAAGCCTTCACAGAAGTTGCTCCCTGCCCAACGACGCGGCGATTGGCGAAAAGGATTAGTGACCGCTCTTGTTGTGTTCAGTATCGTTGCCTATACATTGCTCAGTGGAGCAGGACCTGCGGCCATTCGTGCGGGCATCATGGGCGTATTACTTGTTCTTGCGCCGCGCATTGGACGCATCTACAATATTTATACAGCACTCGCACTCTCGGCCCTCGTTATGAGCGCGTTAGACCCGTTTATTCTCTGGGATACTAGTTTCTTGCTTTCGTTTATTGGCACACTTGGTATTGTACGGCTCACAACCTTTTTTCAGCGTTGCTTGCATATTCTTAAGCGTCTACCATTCGGAACACATCTTACAGAGATTTTCGCCGTCACCCTCGCAGCACAAACGGCAACACTTCCTCTCTTCGCGGTAGATTTCCATGAAGTGTCCTTGATTGCGCCCATCACCAATATTTTGACGGTACCACTATTAGGACTTCTTTTGACACTGGGGTTATGTATCTGTGGTGTGGGGCTGATCTCCATGCCACTTGCTATACTCGTAGGTTGGATTGCATGGCCTTTTCTTTACTACATGCAAACTGTTATTTCCTGGTGTTTCGCTGTACCATTTTCGTACCTCAACGTGGGAACTATCGATAGTAGCATCGCATGGATATACTACGCATTACTCTCGCAAGCAACCTATGTTATCCTGAAACAACAAAGCCGACTAACAAAGGTAGTAGCATCCACGCATAAACAGCTTTTTCACTGGTCGCCACGCACCAAATTGATAGCGCAGGTATGTGTAGCACTGCTCATCGTGCTGGCAACAGGTACAACAGCATTTGCGACACAACCAGATAGTCGCCTCACAGTAACATTTCTCGACGTTGGACCAGCCGATCAACCGCCGCAGGGTGAAGCTATCCTCATACGCACACCAGATGCAAAAACGATCCTCATAGACGGTGGTCCTGATGCCACCTCGCTCTCGCAAGCATTGGATAGTCGCCTCCCTTCGTGGCAACGCACACTCGATATGGTTGTCCTCACCTCGCCACGCGCCGAACACCTCGGCGGACTACAAGACGTAGTGACCCGTTACCAGATTGGCGAGGTTATTGACGCGGGTATGCTCCATCCAAGTTCAGCCTATGCGCTATGGCGAAGCACCATTCGTACACGCGCAATTCCTTATCTTGCCGCCACACAGGGAGCAACTATCACTATAGGCAGATACGTTGCACTACAAATTCTTTGGCCCACAACACAATTGCATAAAGGAACAGACGAAATACGCGACAACGGCCTTGTAGTACGCCTCGTGACACCCAATGGCAACCTATTATTACTGGGAGCTACTGCACAAAGCAAATATGCACTCGCCGGATTATTGGCCTCGGTTCCGCTCAACTATCTGAAGGCTTCACTCGTACAAATGATAGGAGAAGTCGATAAGCAGTTTCCCAACGGACTGATAGAGGTGGTACAGCAAATACATCCCTCTATGCTCGTCGTTACTCCTGGTCTACTTAGCGCGAAATTGCGAAAAAGCGGTGCAACATCTGTTATTGCCTTGCCACCTTCGCTATCATCAAACACAGGCAATATACCACACATACAGATAGTGCAGACTGCACAGGTAGGAACAATCGAGCTTATAAGCAATTATGGTAGTTGGGATATCGCCACCCCATAGGCGCAATGGGAAAAAAATAAAAGCATTATGTTAGGCATACACTCTTCCTTTGGAGGAAGAGTATGGAATAAAGGGATATATAACTATGTTCTGTGATCGTTGTGGAAATGAGATAGCCGATAGAACTATCATGTGTCCTGTGTGTGGAACACCAACTGGAAATGAAGCGCAGTACATGCAGCCTTCTAGCTATCAGATGCAGCAGGGGCAACCTCCACAGGACGATCTCAGTAAGTTCGGTGGTCCATCGCCTTATCAAATGGGATATAGACCAACAGTAGCGCAGCAACCAATCGGGTTTGCACCTCCTGTACAACAACCAATCGGATTTATGCCCCCCGTACAACAACAGGTTCCAGGCTATGCACCTAACGCTTACGCCTCTATGTATCCGCCACAGGGAAATATAACTATTGTACAAAATTCAGGGAATGATGCCCCGATTGTTGTAGAGATACTATTATCACTCTTTGGTCTGTTTGGAGTGGGTTGGCTACTTGGTGGTGAAACGACGGTGGGCATCATTCTTCTGGTCTGTAGTGTCTTCATCTACTGGCCCATTATGATCCTGGGGACGCTGTTTACCTTTGGCATCGGGTTGATCTGTCTTGGTCCACTGGCTATCGGTGCGATTATTCTCAATGCGGTTCTCTGTAATAATGCGCTCAAACGGCGAGCATCGCGTGTGATTATAATGCAATCGACGCCACCTCCTCCTATGCAACCACCAATGCAAAAACCTTACTAACAAAAGAGATACATATGGCTGAGATGCTTGAGCATCTCAGCCATATGTATCTCTTTTGTTCTTTGTGTACATCGTTATTTGGGAAACGCCAGGCGGCGATATTTTTCTCTGGACTCTAACCATGCCTCATCGGAGAGACCCATCTTCTCACGCAACGATTCTGGCGTGACGCCTGCTTTCAGTTGCTCAACCGCAAAAGTATCGCGGAGCAGTTGCAGGGTAACACGCTTCTTGATATTCGCCGCTTTTACGGCTTTTGCAAGAATATAGTTCAGATTACGATCTGTACAGTTGAACACTTCGTTCGTGAGGTGATACTTCTGCTGATATTCTCTAAAGATCTGTGTAAATTCGGCAGGAAGAGCCAGACGACGCTCACGATGCTGCTTGTTTGTTGACGCAGCAAAATGTACAGTTATCAACGGTGTACGTTCGTCCGAGAGATCGACTTGATGGACTTTTAAGCCCATGATCTCTTCTTTTTTTAGTCCTGCATGGAAGGCCAGATACACGAGACAGTGACAACGTGGGTCTTCAGCCGATGCATTGAGCAGACGCTGTATCTCGTCGGCAAACAGGAGTTCCGGCAATGGTGGTAGGGGGCGTTCCAGCGTCAGACTAGCAGACGGGTCTTCTTTGATGACCGACTCGCGATGCAACCATGAAAAGAAGTTTTTTAGAAAGGTGACACGACGCGCCATTGTCTTGGGGGCAGGTACCTGACCCTTTGTGCCAAATTTGAGCTTCATCAACCAGTCGGTCAATTGCTCTTTGGTAAGACGACCAACGGGAGTGTCGTAGCCTGTGTAATCACTGAACATCTTGAGGTCCGAGAGAAAACAGGTGACGGTATAGTTCGACTTCCCGCGTAACATTAACTCCTGCTGGTAAGGGATGGCACAGGCAGCAAGGCTCGACTGATCGGTGAGAGGATTTGTGCGTACCAACGGCGGAAACGGCGTCTCTAATGGATCAGGAGGTTCTGCAATCACGCTTGGTGGGCCAAAAAGATTGCTCTGTAGAACGGTACTCTCCTCGGTACGTGTTGGTTCAGGTAGCTCTGTATGCTGCTCCTGCTGAATATCCTTCTGCGTATCTTGCATAACTCAAACGCTCTCCTTAACAATAGTATAGTTAGTTGGATGTCGCTCTCATTTTTCATTATAGCAGAATGCGTCTAGTAGGTATAGGTGTGTATCCATTGGCAACCTGCCAAGCGTGCAAGAATATGATATGGTGTTACGTAAGTATGTTCTTATCTTGATGAATACATCCCAGGAAAACTAAAAAGGAGAATGCGGCATGGAAGCGAAAGAGGCGTTCAGGCTGAGAAGAGAAACATTTGGACAACTGTGCATTCATGTTACCATTGTGAAAGAGTACGAGCAGGATAAGGATATCGGTGAGTGGGTCTGCCCTCAATGTGGCACAGAATTTGTAAAGCGTGAGGTGTGGGAGAAGATACATCAGAACCAACAACAGAGCATGTCCATCTCGTAGTATAATTGTATCCATGCGCTGATCTACGTGTTAGAATAGTGAATGCTGAATCGTTATGAGAGAGGAAATAGAATTGTCCTTCGTAATGTGCAAGAACATGTTTAGATGGAAGATTTTGTAAGAAAGGAAATACATCATGGGATTTGACCAATATCACGAGCCTGCGAACGAGCTTTCGGCAGAGACACGAACCTTTGCACGTATGATCGCATCGCTCACTGAGGAGGCTGAGGCCATCAACTGGTACGAGCAGCGGTTAGCGGTCGAACCTAATCAAGAAGCGCGATCTATTATGGCAAATGCTCAGGGCGAGGAATTCAAACACTTTGGCATGGACCTCGAATTTTTATTGCGCCAGAAGCCAAAGTGGAAAGTAGCACTACAGGGTATCCTCTTCAAAGAGGGTGCCATTGTCGAACACGGTGAAGAGGCGGAGGAGGCTGAAGACAAAATGTCTTAATGCCACGCGCACAGCGAGAGAGCATCTTGTAACAGAAAGGACGGCTGGATGACCCACAAGGGTCATCCAGCCGTCCTTTCTGTTATTTGTACTGAACCGATTTTTACGCCCTCTTAACGCGCAATACGTCGCCGACATGATAGAGGTGCTGCAATATCTCCTTGAACGACTGCGGCACATTCGTCTCATGATAAGAGATGTCGTGCGCTTGACAAAAAGGTTTGATGATCTGCTGCGCTTGCTTCAATTTGTTACGCGGCATGCTTGGGAAGAGGTGGTGTTCGATCTGGTAGTTCAAGCCACCGTACACAAAGTCAGTTACCGGGTTGGCATGAATGTTACGAGCGGTCAGCACTTGCCGATGCAGAAAGTCCATCGTGCTTTCTTTCTCAAGTACGGGCATGCCTTTATGGTTTGGCGCGAAGATGGAGCCGAGGTATGCCCCCGTCGCGGCCTGATGCACCACAATAAAAAGAATTGCCTGCCACCAGACGAAGCGCGAGAAGATGACGCCGAGGTAAAGCGCGAAATGGGCAATCATCAGTAGTCCTTCGAGGATGCGATACTTCGCCTTCTTATGCAAAAGAAAATCGACGCTGTTGAATTGCAGTCCGAGCGATACCGTAAGCAAAGCTGGCAAAAAAATTGTGGCTTGATGCCTTATCAGGAATCGCCTGAATTTTCCTATACCCGAAAGGTCTTCCAAACCAGTAAATTCCAAAAATGGAATTTCAACATCAGGGTCCATATCAACATGATTTGGGTTACTGTGATGTGCATTATGCTTGTCAAGCCACCATGCATAGCTCATACCAATCAGCAAGTTTCCTCCGACGAGAGCCAGAATATCGTGTTTCCATGACTCGTGAAACATTTGCCGATGTCCTGCTTCATGGCTGAGTAGCCCGATTTGGGTAAAGACGAACGCGAGGTAGAGGGCGTTTACGAGTTGTAGCCAGAAATTGTTGACAACAAACAGGAAGACCATACCTACAATGAATAACCCTAATAGCAAGGCCACGCGCCGAGTATAGTAGACGGGTTGTCTTTCAAGAAAGCCTTTTTTCTTGAGAATCAGTTTCA
>JAABVA010001841.1_pt1 | contig 21968 bp, 19 predicted proteins | sample 5560331 | NCBI WGS metagenome assembly JAABVA01 (sample SAMN12812661, study PRJNA571458) | rock metagenome | isolation source: Antarctica rocks | place: Antarctica: Victoria Land, Mt New Zealand sud | collected 2016-01-07
CCGATTTTACCAGCGAATTGTTCTAAATTTGATGATGTTCCTGGCTGTATCTTCTGATTCTGCATCTGATTGAGCGTACTCTGATTAATCTTGAACGTAACGCGCACATGCATAGGTGTGTTATCAGATAGATTTCCTACAATCGGCGAATTTAGTGCTGCCGAAGGGATACCGAGATTGAGTGTCGTAATTTGTAATGGTGCAGGCGTTCCACCACAGCTGGCAAGCGGGGCAAGTAGCAGAACAAGACCTAGCAAGCCCATAAGCATTCGTCCACTCCTTGAACGAAGTGTTGAATAAAGCAAAGGCATAGAGAGACCTCCAGGATAAGAACACGATAAACATCGTATTTCCAGGCAAAATGAATGTACCTTCATCAGCATACTCGTTTGTATCACGATTGACACAAGAAAATCAGTTCAGTACGTTATTATATCGTTCGAGGGTACCATAAAGATACTTTTGAAATAGAAATGCAGTGTCTATTGTTTTATTTAGTACGATTCATTTTATCGCCCAAATAACTTTTCAAAAAACATTTTTAGTGCCCCAAAAAGTGATATACTTAAACATAATTGGAAAGAATATTCTACTCAAGGACAACGAGACATGCCAGAATTTAAGGTAGAGTCCCCATTTCAACCAACTGGCGACCAACCAGAGGCCATCAAGCAACTCGCCGAAGGCATCAGGCAAGGTTACAAGCATCAAACCTTGCTGGGTGTGACTGGGAGTGGCAAGACATATACGGTTGCAAAAATCATTGAAGAGGTGCAGAAGCCAACGATTGTGCTTGCGCCGAACAAAACGCTTGCGGCACAACTTTATAGCGAATACAAAGAGTTTTTCCCTAACAACGCCGTTGAATACTTTGTCTCGTACTATGACTACTATCAGCCAGAAGCGTATATCCCGCGCTCCGATACCTTTGTTGAGAAAGAAAGCATGCTCAACGAAGAGATTGAGAAGTTGCGTCTTTCCGCGACCCGTAGCCTCTTCGAGCGCAAAGACGTTCTCATCGTCGCCTCCGTTTCATGCATCTATGGTCTAGGTAGCCCAGAAGAATATGGAGAGGTCGTCTTGACGCTCAAAGTGGGCGATGAGCGTAGACGTGATAAGATATTGCGTCACCTCAACGAAATCCAATATGAGCGTAACGATGCAAACTTTGTACGTGGTCGTTATCGAGTACGTGGCGATGTGTTGGAAATCTTTCCCGCCTATGAAGACGTTGCAGTACGTATCGAGTTCTTTGGCGACGAAATCGAGCGTATGACCGAGATTGACCCACTAACTGGCGAAGTCCTGGGCAAGCGACAAAAACTCGACATCTATCCCGCCAAACACTGGGTCACGACGCAAGAGCGGCTCAATGCCTCCATCAACCTTATCGAAAACGAGTTAGAGGATCGGCTCAAGGTGCTTGAGTCCGAGGGCAAGCTGCTAGAGGCAGCACGCTTGAAGCAACGTACAAATTTCGATATCGAGATGTTGCGCGAAACAGGCTTCTGCTCTGGCGTGGAAAACTACTCACGTCATCTTGCCGGACGTGGAGCGGGCGACCAACCCTGGACCTTGCTAGACTACCTGCCTGATGACTATCTTCTTGTCGTTGATGAATCGCACGTTGCCCTGCCACAGGTACGCGGTATGTTCGCAGGTGATCGCTCACGTAAGCAGGTTCTCGTGGATTATGGCTTCCGTCTGCCATCGGCAATGGATAACCGTCCGCTTACCTTCGCCGAGTTTGAGCGGCACGTGAAGCAAGCATTGTACGTCTCGGCAACTCCTGGCCCCTATGAGTATGAACACAGTCAAGCGATTGTTGAGCAGGTGATTCGCCCAACTGGACTAATCGACCCGGAGATTTCCATCAAGCCTACTAAGGGACAGATCGACGACCTGCTAGCGCAGATTCGTCAGCGCACCGAACGTGGACAGCGTGCGCTTGTCACAACACTTACCAAGAAAATGGCGGAAGACCTTGCTGACTATATGCAAGAGCTGAACATCAAGGTGCATTATCTGCATTCTGAGATTGACACTATTGAGCGCGTCGAGATTCTGCGTGACCTACGCCTCGGCGTCTACGATGTCGTCGTAGGTATCAACCTGCTTCGTGAAGGACTCGACCTGCCAGAGGTGTCGCTGGTGGCTATTCTCGACGCCGATAAAGAGGGCTTTTTGAGATCGGAAGGCTCATTGATTCAGATGATCGGGCGTGCCGCGCGTCACGTCGAAGGTAGCGTTGTCATGTATGCCGACAACATCACCAAGTCGATGCGGCGTGCTATTGACGAGACCAACCGCCGTCGCTCAATTCAGACGAGCTTCAACGAGAGCCATTCCATCACGCCACGCGGCATCAAGAAAGAGATTAGAACACTTTCGGACCGCATCAAGGCTATGAGCGGTACAGAGATTGTAGGTGCGGACGGCAAGGCGACCTCGGTGGCTCTCGCGGGTATTCCAAAGGATGAAGCATTGCGCCTCATCAAAGACCTGGAGTCTCAGATGCGGAACGCCGCCAAGCAGCTCGACTTCGAGAAAGCCGCGCAACTGCGCGACCAAGTGATCGAGGTGCGTCGGTCGATGGTAGAGTAAATTCATAAATGGAGGAGCATATTGCTAATGCTCTTCCATTTACGCGGCTGGAGTGTTGAGTACCCAACGCGCGGTATTCTCGTCAGGAGCCGTTGTCTTCCTCTCCTCCAACAACAATTTTCAAAGGAGATGCTGGAATTATTGTACGAAAAGGATAAATAACGATAGAGATAACAGGTTTTCCACGCTTCCTTAGTAGAATGCCATAATATTCGAGCAACCTGTAAGCCATTTTACTATCTGCATGTGTCTGCAGCTCAATCTGAACTATACACTCTTCACCCTTATAGTAACCACTGTAAACACGATCCGCTCTTAAAGGTGGCCTGAGTGTTTCGTCATTAAGCTCTTCCCCTATTTCGATGCCAGAAAGTAAAAGTGGGATAATTTCTGCAGCACGCTCTTCTAATATAGATTTCAATGTGCTATCGTAAGGTTGTTGAGTCATACTACAAATCCTACCCTTGCCACGTTTCTTAGCCCAAGCATAACATAATTTGTCGCTCTACACAATAGTTACCAACGAGTGAAGTTTGACCGACAGGTTAAATGTTGTATACTACTTCGTTGTTAGAGTTCCCAAAAAGAAAGGATTTTCAAGACAATGCCACATAGACCCGACCAGCATCACGCTCATGATGGACATAACGATGCGCCTGAGCAGGGCGATTACTTGAGCGGCGCACAAATATTGCCGCACCGTATACGACCGGATATGACGGTTGCGGAATTGATCGACGAGCAGTTCCAGGCGTATAACTCGGCGCGTCTCAATGAGGCCGCACGCCTGTATGCAGGCGAGATGTTGAATCCAGAGAAGGATGTTACCATTGGCTTGACGATGGCGGGCGCATTGACCCCCGCTGGTCTCGGTGGCTGTGTGCTAACACTCATGGAGTACGGTTTCGTCGATTTTATCATTAGCACAGGTGCAAACCTGTATCATGATATGCATCATGCGCTCGCAATGTCGCTGCACAAAGGCGACTTTCGCATCGACGACACCATGCTACAGGAAGAGGGCGTTATCCGTATCTACGATATTCTCTTCAAAGATAAGGTGCTGCTCGACACCGATGCATTTGTGCGTGAAGCATTGAAGGGTCTGCCAGAGAGACCAATTTCGACTGCCGAACTTCACTATCACCTCGGCACACAACTACTCAAGATAGGGGTAAAACCTGAATACTCTGTACTCGCACAAGCCGCTGCGTGGGGTGTTCCTATCTACACCTCCTCCCCTGGTGATTCGTCGATTGGTATGAACGTTGCCCGTAACTCTTTAGAAGGCAGTAAATTGACGCTCGACCCAATGGCCGATGTCAACGAAACCACTGCCATTGTGCATCACGCAACACGCAACGGAGTGATTATTTTGGGTGGCGGTAGCCCTAAGAACTTCTACCTTCAGACACAGCCGCAACTCTGGGAAGTGCTAGGCATTCAAAAAGGCGGCCATGACTACTTCATCCAGATTACAGCAGATGCACCACACTGGGGCGGTCTATCCGGCGCCACGCCTTCCGAGGCCGTGTCATGGGGCAAGATCAAGCCCGATCAGTTGAACGATACGGTTGTCGTCTATGGCGATTCGACAATTGCACTACCACTCTTGACGGCATATGCGGTCAGCAAAGCCAAAGTACGGCCACATCGTGAATTGTTCAAGCAGCGGAAGTCACTTTTGAAAGAACTCAAAGACGCCTATGAGACAGGAAAGTTAGCTCGCCCCTGAGTATAAATTCTACCTAATGGAAATATTGCCCCATTAGGTAGGTTCTCATATGACATTTAGATAGAACGAGAATTTGCATTAGCTTCAAATGAGTGTTTGCTTATTTGCATTAGCTTGACAACCTAATGTATAATATTCTTCTGTGTGCGACATTAGGCACATACGTTCAGCGATATATCATGACCATATTGTTGTGGTTATGAACCGCGAAAATCAGAACACAGAGGAGAAACCGTTCATGCTTGTTCATTTGATGTTAGAGTTGTATCATTGTGATCGTGAGACGTTGAGCAACGCTCCATTGCTACACAAAGTGTTGGATGAATATCCTAATCGTGTAGATATGGAAAAGGTCAGCCCTGTCCATCTGTACGATATTGAAACATCGAATCCATTAGACGCAGGGCTTTCGGGCTTCGTCGTCATCGCCCAGAGCCACATCAGCCTCCATGCATGGCCTGAATACGGCGAGGTTGACATCGACATCTGCTCATGCAAGGAATTTAGCCAGAAAGACGCTATTGCCTTCGCGAAAGAGGTCTTCAAGACCGATGATGTAGAGGCACACTTTGTAGTACGTGGCAATCGTTCGTTGCGCCCAGATACGCCCGACCCTGTGCGGTACGAGGAAGCAATGGCAGTTCGCAATGCACGACGCACCGTGGAGGTGCGCTAAGGGCAATAAACACAAGGCACATTGTGCTAAGGAGACCATTTATTATGACAGAATCGCTTGTTACCCAGTTTGGTGCGCCGGATGCACCGGATTGTGATCCTGATAAGGCACAGATGACGATCATTCCCGCCCCCCTCGAATACAGCGTGTGCTATATGGAAGGGACCGAGCGTGGGCCACAGGCGATTCTCGATGCATCCAGCCAGATGGAACTGTATGACGAAGAACTGAATTATTGTCCCATTGAAGTTGGCGTTTTCACACGTCCCGCGCTCGACTATACAGGTATGAGTCACGCAGCAGCACTTGCAGCTACAGGCGAGGCTGCACGCGAAGTATTGCAACGTGGTCAACTCCCGTTGACACTTGGCGGTGAACATTCGCTCTCCGCACCAGTGATCGCTGCCGTTCATGAGCACTATCCCGACCTGACCGTTGTCCACATTGATGCACACGGCGACTTACGCGACGAATATGAAGGCACTCCATTGTCACACGCTGCCATCGAACGGCGCGTCGTGGATATGGGTATTCCGCTCTTAGAGATTGGTATTCGCAGTTTCAGTCCTGAAGAGACTAACTTTTTGAAAACAAAACCCAACGTCCATATTGTATGGGCATATCAACTTGCAAAGGGAGTGGCAACCATTCCGTGGGAACGCCTGAGCAAGCATACCTACGTTACTATCGACCTCGATGCCTTTGATCCAAGTGAAATGCCTGCCGTAGGCACACCAGAGCCGGGGGGGTTACATTGGTATCAGGTTCTTGACCTCTTCAAAGAAATTTGTAGCCGCACCACTATCGTCGGTATGGATGTTGTCGAGCTATGTCCTATGCCAGGGCAAACACGCGCCGACTTTCTAGCCGCGAAGTTGGTCTATAAAATGATCGGCTACCGCTTCGCTAAGGACCTGCAATAGTTCTATGGTACAGGTCTCATCCAGTAATCTATACAGATTGGAATTTCTCATATACAATGGCATGGACAAGAACGCGAAGTTCCTCTGCAAAACAATATGTAAAGGTACACAAAAAAATATTATGACAGCACTACGACTTCGAGGAAGATACGCTATTCTGCTCGTATTCACTCTCCTGACCTTGCTCCTGGGTGCATGCACATCCGATGCATCACAAAGTCAGGTGGGCAAAAATAACACCTCTTCACTCTCCAGTGCTGGCAACTCATCACAACCTATTACTTACAGCACTAATCCACAGGACGTGCTGTTACGTACTTTCTACGGTGGTGGCAACTACGGCTCGTTAGAGTTCAGTCCTGATATCAGTCTCTACGGAGATGGTACCTACATTCTTGGTGGCAATAGACAAGGCAAGCTCGACGACACAGCGGTACAAACACTCTTGCGTACCATTACAGACACTTACGGTCTTCTCAACTTTAAGCGACAGCAGTTTTCTGATATCCAGGATCAAAATGCCACCTTTTTGCAGATAACGCTCAATGGGAAGCAACAAGAGTTTATGTATGGCTCATTTGGCAATCAACAGGAGAGTTTGCAAGATATGGACGAATATCATCGCCTGGAGCATATCCTTACAAGCATCACGGGAACAATGAAAGGACCAGTACAGCCTTACAAAAGCAGGGATGTTGCCTTACTCGTCCATCAAAGTTTTAGCCAGGATCAGCAGTTACTGCCATGGCCGATATCCGGCTTCACTCTTGCACAGGCAGCAGCATTTGAATGTGGTCTACTGCCAGAGGATAAGACCAGTCATAACCCGGAGACAGGATGTCTGAAATACCTTATCCCACATAATGCTATCTTGCTTACAGCGGCTCAGGCTCAGGCGATTAGTGGAAAAATACCTGCACAACAACAAAACCCTTTACCACAGGGACTGTTCAGCGAAGGAGACTCTTTCTACACAGTGACACTTAGACCGTTGCTACCAGATGAGCTAGCCAGCAAATCAGTCGCAATGTTTGGAAGCGCACAAAGCAGTGTCACGCCTGTACCATTACTCAATGGGCAGGTTCCACCAGTACCAACACCAACACCTTCGGCATAGAAAACAGGCCGAACATTCGCCACGCTTTTGACCATGTGGTATACTAAGGGGGACGTGCCCTCATAACACACTCCGAATGCCGAAAAGCGCGTCGAGATACAAGCATAGGCACAGGCGATCATGAGCGTGGAGAATGCAGTGAAGCCAGCCAATCTGACCAGTAAGTTAAACTATACCCCAAAAGCGGCTTAATGCACGCGAAAGGATTTATGACCAGAGATTTCAATAAGCCGAAACGCGACAATTCCCGTCCGTCGTTTCGTGATCAATCCCCCAATCGTAATAGAGATGAGCGCACTCCACGTCCCGCTCGTCCTCGTTTGAACCGCGAAATGGTAGACCGTGCCTGGGAATCGGGCGCACAACAACAGCATGCTGACTATCGTCCGCGTACTGGTGGACAAGCCAGACCGCAGGGACCACAACAGCGCAACAATGGATGGCGCAACACCCCCAACAATCAGCAGTCGGGCTATTCTTCACAGAATGGACGTGGCAATAGCCGTCCATACAACAATCGGCAGGAAGACTCCCGCGATACTCGTTCGGGAGGATACCGTGATACGCGCGACCAGCGAGATACACGAGATACACGAGATACACGAGATACACGCGATACACGCGGTACTCCTAGAAACTCTAACCGCTCATTTAATGGCGAAAACGGTTCCCGCTCCTCTTTTGGACAAGAGAGACGCAACGACAATGGCTATCGCCCTCGTCCTTCTTTTGGGAACGACAGGCAAGATAGAGGCGGCCAGCGTCCTGACCGAGGCACTTCATTCAATAACTCGCATCGAAGAGACGGTGATGACCATCAGCGTTTCCAGGATCGAGGCAATCAAAGCCGCGATTTTAAGCGTAATGACCGACCGAACACGTATGGAGACCGCCCACAGCGCGAAACGTCTAATCCAAAATGGCAGAGCCGCCCCAGTGAGCAACGTACTAACACGAGGGGACCTGAGCGCGAGTTCAACCGCCGCTCAAATACTGGCGGAGAACAATTTGAAGGAGATTACGAACACTTCGAGGAGCGCAATTCGTATGCTCCCCGTGATACAAGACCAGCGCGTCCTACTGAACGGCCTTTTCGTGGTAGCCATAATACACCAGACCGTCCACAGAAATCTTTCGGCGACAGACGCAGTTCACCGGACCGTCCAGCACGCCGCTTTGATGATCGAAGTGGTGACGTACAACCAGAACGACATGTTACGCGCTTGCCTGATGGTCGCGTGCTAAAAGGTCCACGTCCCGTGCAACGCAGAAACGCCCAGTTCTGGACAGGTGTATCGAAGAATGTCAGCGAACTTGTAGGTCAGGTCGATGATAAAAAGCCTGACGATCAAATACAAGCAGTTTCGACAGACGAAGTTTCTGCTATACCCGTTGTGCAAGAAGAGACGGTTACTACTGACGAGCCGCATGAAGAAGTAGCCTCTGAAGAGGAAACTCCTTCTACAGATGTTACACCAGAAACGCCACAGAAACGCCGCACCAGGATTGCCAGCGCGGTTACTCGTGGCAAAAAGTCTACCCAGTTTAAGCCATCGACCATGAAGCCATCCCAACGTGGCTTCAAGTGGCCCACACAGGACTAAACTCATTCTTGTGCCAGGTCCTATCCTTCTATTACGAACCATTTGCATTGGTTTGTTCGTATAAAGTAGTGATAGGACTTGGTATCGTTATGTACATAGCAAGTAGCCAGCAACCATTGGGAGTGACCTTACATGCTTTACCCTAGCTATCTCAATCTCTACGAGTCAGGGAAATTAGCAGAACGTGCAAAAGCGGCATGGGAAGTTTTACGTAGTTGTACCATCTGTCCACAAAATTGCCGTTGCAACCGTATCGCAGGTAAAACGGGTGTGTGTCGCTCTGGAACGGAAGCGATTGTTGCATCATGGAATGTACATCGACGTGAAGAGCCACCTATAAGCGGTACACATGGGGCGGGCACAATTTTCTTTGGCTATTGCCAGGCACGTTGTACCTATTGTCAAAATTTTTCGTTGAGTCAGGGGGGATTAGGACACCGCGTCGGACCAGAGCGTCTGGCCGACATGATGCTCTATCTACAAAAGAAGAAATGTCATAACCTCGACTTTGTAACCCCAACGCACTTTGTACCACAAATTCTTGCCGCTCTTGTCGTCGCCTGTGGGAAGGGATTACGCCTCCCAATTGTTTATAATTGTGCGGGCTATGAAAACTTAGAAACACTGAAATTACTTGACGGGGTTGTGGATATCTACCTGCCCGATGCCAAGTATTCTGATAATAAAAATGCATTGCGTACTTCAAAAATGCCAAAATATGTCGATTATAATCAGATGACATTGCGTGAAATGTATCGTCAGGTCGGTCCATTACAACTCGATGATGAAGGCATTGCGCGGCGCGGAATACTCATTCGCCACCTTGTTATGCCAGAGGATGTTTCTGGCACACGCGAGGTGCTACGCTGGATCGCAGAAGAGCTGGGTCCAGATACGCCAATTAGCTTGATGGATCAGTACTTTCCAGCATGGAAAGCCGTCAATGACCCTATTCTTAACCGTCGTCTCACCTGGAATGAATATCGTACTGCTCTTGATGCCCTGGACGAATTCGATTTTAGTGCAGGGTATATACAAGAGGACCTGATTGAAGTTGATGCAACGTCTAGCTTATAGCATGAACGATAGCGTGGCATATGGACACTGTATACCCTCTAAGTGTTACAAAGAATGTCCACTGTTCTCTCCCCAAAAATGGATGGGGTACGCTATAATCTGACAGGGAAACGCTATGGATAGCGCTCCTAACAAAGAAAGTAGGGCGAATAATATTCGACAAGCTTCTCTTTGTCACCTATCAGATGATGGCGCAAAATCATTCCTGGTCGTTTGCCAGAAGAAATTGAAACGGAGAGTTTTTATGAATACTACGGCCACGTTGAGCCGACTCTTTGCGGGTATCCAGCCTGATCTCGATCAAGTAGATGTCGTCTTTCAAGACCGAGCAACCTCTGGACTCGATATCCTCAATTCTGCTTCAATGCATGCAATTGAATCACCAGGAAAGCGTCTTAGAACGGCCCTTACCCTTTTAGCAGGGAAATTGAATACCTATAATACTGATAAACTTGTGCCATTGAGTGTTGCCTTCGAGATGGTTCATCTTGCAAGCCTCATTCATGACGATATTGTCGATGAGGCCAAGACGAGGCGCGGACATCCTACTGTAAATTCGCTCTGGGGAGACAAAATTGCTATCCTCCTCGGTGACTACTACTTTGCTAAAACCTCTGGCTTGATTGCTGACCTGAATGACAGTCGTATTGATCGCCTCTTCGCGGAAACGGTTGCAACCGTGTGTGAAGGAACAATCATGGAAATGATGACGGCTGGCTATGGCGATCTCACCACGGAAACATACTACGAGAAAATCAAGCACAAGACTGCTTGCTTGATTGCCGCGTGTAGCAAAGGGGGAGCAATCGTCAGTAATGCATCAGACGAAGAAATACAATTGCTCTATGACTATGGTATGGATCTCGGCATTGCTTTCCAAATTATCGACGATGTACTTGATTATACAGAAGATCAATTGACTATTGGAAAGCCAGCAGGAAATGACCTGCGGCAGGGTATGGTGACACTACCACTGATTTATGCATTACAAGAAAAACCACAAAATGGACACCAGCATCAGGTGGACCTGTTGCTCAATAATGAGAAGAAAAACGAAGAAGATATTCACTCTATCGTCGATTGGGTTGTGAATGGCTATGGTGTGAAACGAGCATTGATGGATGCTCACGCTTATGGTAATAAGGCTCGTGAGGCACTGTATCATTTCCCCGCCTCGTCTGATCGTGATGTTTTAGACGAACTCATTGAATTCGTCGTATCACGCAAAAAGTAAGCAAGGCGTGTAGCGGTGAATGTATGTATGCGTGCATACGAAAGCAATATAGGATACTTTTATGAGTGCAAAAATATCGTTAGAAGATAAATTTCGCGAAACTGGCGGGAAACGCTCTTACGTCAAACGCTTGTTTGGTCGCATTGCCCGCGTCTACGACCCTATGAATCGGCTCATGAGCTTTGGTTTAGACGGCTACTGGCGCAGACGTGCGGCCCGTTACCTCGCGCTGGGAACTGGAGAAACCGGCCTTGACCTGGGAGCGGGCACTGGCGACCTTTCTATTGCCGTCATTCGTGCGTCTGGTCCAGGAACGCGTATGATTGGCATGGACATCACGCCAGAGATGTTAGCCTTTGGGCAAACGAAGTTAGAAAAATTAGGGCTACAAGACCGTATCGAGCTACGTATTGGTGATGCTGAACATATTGACCTTCCTACGAATAGTGTCGATGGTTGTTGCTCCGCATTTACAGTACGTAACCTGACCGACATTCGCCAGGGTTTTCGTGAAATGTTGCGCGTGGTACGCCCAGGTGGGCGCGTTGTCTGCCTCGAAATTAGTCATCCTCCGGGCAAGGTTTTTGGCTCACTTTTCTACTTTTACTTTTATAAGCTAGCTCCTCTATTCGGTACTATCATTGGCAAGGCATTTGAAGAGTATAACTATCTTCCCAACTCGCTCACGACATTTCCTAAAGCACCAGCACTACAGGCAATAATGGAAGAGGTTGGGTGGAAGGACGTACATTTTTACCGTCTTACTGGTGGCATCGTCACTATTCATGCAGGTACAAAAGTAGAGTAAGCATCATGAAGAAGAGGAGGCACTGCTAGCTAGAGTACCTCCTCTTCTTCATAATAAAGCAGAAGTGCTACACAATACCTCTGCTCACGATAACTACAATGATCAAACAAAGCAATATCCCAGCAAGCCAGAATGTAGCGAGTTGGAAGTCATTACGCTCCGGCATTGGCTGTAGGTCTTCAGGATTCGGTAAAAGTGATTTTTGTTCCTGATCGTCTAAAAAGTCAGAACTAAGCAATGAAGGTAGCGTTTGTGAGTATGTGTTATTCGATGCAGTTGGTTGAATTGTCCTGGTTGTTTTTTGTAAAGGAATGGGAGACTCCGCCTTTGTTGCCTCTAACGGTGTCAACGGACCACTTCTTGAACTCAAAGTACCAGTGACAGAACGCATTGCTAAGAGGTCCTGACGAAGCTCGGAGGGGCGTTGATAGCGTTGTGTAGCAGTGGGACGTAAACCTCTGGCAAGTATAGCATCAAACTCGGAAGAGACGGTTGGATTGAGTTTTTGTGGCTGAGGAATACTCTCTCCTGAGAAGGTTGGCATACTTCCAGTTACGGCATGATACGCTGTTGCCATCAAAGAGTAAAGATCAGAGCGTCCATCTATCATGCCGCGCGCAAATTCCGGCGCGGTATAGGGTGTGAGATAAGAACGGTCGATGCCAGTAACAAATTGCATAGCACCACCGGCGAGTATGATAGAAAAGTTTGTTAAGAAATACTCTGGCCTCATGCGTCCTGCGAGAATATGCTCCGGTCGAATAAGCCCGTGTACAAGTTGTGGTGATTGTTGTGAAAGAAGTTCTAATAGTTCCGTCATTTGTAGACAACACTCAACAACATCTTGTTCTGGCAAAGGATGTCCAGTGCGGCGCATATGAGCTATGAGTGATTCGCCTTCTATCGGTTCAAAAACGAAAAAGCTACGACCTTGATCGCTAAATGCATCCCAAAGCGTAGGTATATGAGGATGACGACCGACCGATGTTAATGCCATCGTTGCATTCCGCAAAGTCGATTGCAGAACCATAGATTTGCTTTCAGGCGTCACCAGTTCGCATATCATCACTCGCGATCCCGCACGTTGTGCGTCTTGCGCTAACCATGTGGCCTCAAATACGCCATCACGCCAATCCTGCCGCCCCTGTAACTCTCGTAAACGATAGCGACCACCGCGTAGCAGTGTCCCCGGCACGAGTGCAGATAAAAGTTCTGGCTGCGCTCCATATGGTGATGCAGTAAACGTTGTTGATGACAACGGCGAATTTGCTATACCAGACCTATTCGATTGCCTCTCCTTTATAAGAGGGTCTGTAACAAAGCGACCAGGGCGCATAGTACGTTGTGCATCCGATGCTAAGTTTTCTGTTGAACGATCTTGTGTCGGCTGTATTTGTGGTCGATGGGACACATTGCGTGGACCTACATTTTCATTGACATCGCTGCCACCTGTTGCTATTGTCGGTCTCTTAGATGGTGCCTCATCTTTCCGCAATCGTGCAAGAAAAGGATTGTTCTCATAGTTTGGAGATGAAGCATTGGCAGGACGCGGTCTACCTGTCAATGGAGAAGATGATGTAGGTATATCATACTGCTGCTCTTGCTCTGGTAGAACAGGTAGTGATTGTTGCATACCTTCTCTTATATTAGGTTGACGGTTTGTAGGTTGCTGCTCCGTCGGCGGAAAAGGTGTTATCGGTAGCTGGACATTATTCACTGGCGTAGGAAACGCACTATTCCCCTGTTGCTGCCTGCTCGAACGTATACGACTTGACGGCTGCCCAGGTTCTGATTGTGGATTGACAGGGGGCATGACATTAGACGTTTGCTTAGGGAAAGAGGTATCAACAGTTTGTTGTTTACTAAAGGACGCGTCTCCTGTCTGTGCAGATCGGGACATGCGAGGCGTTTGAGGTATTTCCTGTTGAGGGGTTGAAGGACGTGTTCTCGAACGTCCTGGTACATGGACCAGCAGTCCACAACGCGGACAAGGACTTTTACTTACATCCCATTCAGTTTCACATCGCGGGCACAGCATAATATCTTTCTTCCTCTCCGTACATGTAAGTCTGTGCCCAGGAACCGCTAGTTTCCTCACCTAGCAACAGAAGTTCCATTATGATTTTTCGCTAGATGAAAAATAGTTGGTATAGAGCATGCCCAGTACGCACAGAGTATAATAGCAATATCTCTCCATGTCAACACATCCACCTATTTCTACTAGTACCATTCGCATTTAACGTTTGGTGTTTCGTCCAATAGGTGCCAGAGTGCTCAGGAATCCTTCCAACGCTTTTGCGAGATCGTACAATTGAGTTGCCTCCGCCATAGATACTTCGTGACCAGCATGTGCAACCTGATACAGCATTTGTATCGCCGGATGTTTGGCTGGCGCGGCTGGCTCATTTGTAGTCGAACCGAGCAGCGAAGAACGCATGGCATCGACGCTCGCATTCACCTGCTCAAGGTTTGCAATATCAATAAAGCTGGCAGGTTTTGGCAGCTTCCCTTTTCCTTGGCTTGCCTCCCACTGCCTTCGTGCCTGTTTACCAGCAGCGCAATAACAAAATTCAGGATGCGTCGAGTCTGAGTTTTGCAGACCCGTATCGTCACAAATTGGACAAATAGGCATAAGCAACTCCTGCACATATCATGGCTATATAGTAGCACCACTATATCACATTCATCCAGCATCTAGCGGATTGCAAAATTTCTACCTTTTAAGTGCGATAACAACATTACTTGCCATCTCTATAAAGGCTGCTGCAACCGCAGTTTCTGGCATACTTACAATAACAGGGTGTCCTTTGTCGCCGCTTACGACGGCGGCAGGATCGAGCGGAACGCTTCCAAGCACAGGAAGTGTATCGAGCAGGGTACGAGTCTCGTGGCTGGGCGGAAATATCTCGGCACGCTCCCCGCAATGAGGGCAGATAAAACCATCCATGTTTTGTACAACGCCTAGCACAGGCACATGGGCATTCTGAAACATCGCCAACGCTTTGGCGGTGTCGATGCGTGCAATATCCTGTGGAGTTGTCACCAGGATAGCACCATCAATATGCATCTCACGACAGAGCGTTGCCTGTGGCTCACTCGTTCCAGGCGGTAAATCAATGATGAGATAATTCAGAGTATCCCATGCAACCGAATAGAGTAGTTGTCGAATGAGTAGTCCCAGTACATCTGGAATAGGGGCTACTGCTTGCTCTTCACCAATAAAAAAGCCAACAGACATAATCTTGACACCATAACGTACTAAAGGCTTGAGTTTTTGTGCCTGTGGAATGTTTTTCTGCTCGGCTAAGGGTAAAGTGGCCTCTGCTCCCTTGCTCGCATTACGCTTTCGCACACCCAGCATCATAGGAATACTTGGCCCGTAGGCATCGCCATCCAACAGGCCGACGCTTGCACCTTGCTTCGCAAGGGCTACCGCCAAATTCACGCTGACCGTTGACTTGCCAACGCCGCCTTTGCCACTCCCAACAACAAGAACTTTGTCCACCTGATCGATACGCGCACGCGGTGTACGAGGCTCCATACTTGCACTCCTACATCTATTCTCATTCATTTCATTCCATCTTTGCTGCCTAGTATAGAAGGATTGGAACCATTTGACAAGCACTTTCCGTTGCAAGACAGGATGTATCATGAATATACTATCAGAAATATAGCAAGATACAGACAAATAATCTCTGGCGTAGGATTTGTACCAGAACTTAAAACTATAGTAGCGTCGCTTTTTTAGAGTAAAAACTAGCGATGCAAGCTAACCATGATGTACTATATGAATATAGAGACTCGTACATAACGATGGAAGAGAGACATCATGGAGCGGCTAATGCTTGAAAAAGACCAAATCATTCCAGCTTTTATACTACCAGGAACTGACGGTATGCCCCATAGCCCCTGGGACTACAAACAGCGCGAGAACCTTATAATTCTCATCGTGCCAAGCGTCAAGACAAATGAGGGACGTACACTACTCCGTACTTTTGCCGAGTATTTTCAGACATTGCGCGAGAATATGTGTGCCGTCCTTGCTCTATCTCCTGATACAGTCATTGCCAATCTTGAAGCGCAAGAGACACTCCATCTTCCCTTTCCACTTCTTGCCGACCCCGCAGGAGGGGTTATTTCGTACTATACATCATGGGATACTGTACAGAGAACACTTACACCAAGTATCATAATAACAAATCTTTATAATGCGCTCTATCAACAGTGGATGCTAGAGCGCGAAGGAGAGGCTCCTCCCATTTCGGAATTAGTAGATGCGCTTCACTATCTTAACAACCTTTGTACGCCGTAATAAGCGGGCACTTTTTGGTCAAGCCATCATGCAAAGAAAGAGACTGACAATTTACAGTCTCTTCATCGTGATAACTGTTAACCGACTACTATCGAGAAGAGGATTACAATGACCCATTATGACTCTACACCGACATGGCGAAGGGAAACATCACTCGTTCATGGTGGAAGAGATACACGTCTTACCGATGCTACAGGTACCCCTACCATCTGTCCAATCTATGCCAGCACCACCTATATTCATGAGAGTGCGGAGGCTTTAGATTCAGCGTTTAGCGGTCTAACACCTACCGGGGAACCGGCGTTTGTATACGCACGTCAGGCGAATCCAAACGCGAGTGCGCTAGAAGACGTGATGGCAAAGACGGAAGGCGGTGTTGGTGCCGTTGCATTTGGTTCTGGCATGGCCTCTATCCATGCCGCACTCCTTGCAGCCGGGCTATCTATACCTGGAACAAAAGTTGTCGCTTCTCAAGATATTTATGGCCCGACGGTTGGCTTGCTACGAAAGGTTTTTGAGCCAGTAGGAGTTGAGGTTCTTTTGCGCGATCTCTGTGGACCCGACGCTGCTGCCATCATACAAAGAGAGCAACCAGACGTTGTGTATGTCGAAACGCTCTCGAACCCCTTAGTCAAACTGGTCGATTTAGATATCATCAGTGCTGCCGCGCAAGAAGTAGGAGCGGTAACGGTTGTAGACAGTACATTCACAACGCCCTATCTGACAAGGCCAATTGAACATGGTTTTGACCTGGTAGTGCATAGTGCGACAAAGTATATTGGCGGACATGGGGATAGCACTGGCGGAATTGCCATTAGTGCAAAAAATACGCTTCTCGATCAGCTACGTTCCTACTCTATGCTACTTGGTGCCACACTTAGCCCTTTTGAGTCGCACCTTATGTTGCGCGGCCTACGTACATTACCACTACGTATGGAGCGGCACTGTAACAATGCGCTACAAGTAGCTCGCTTCCTACAACAACATGAGGCGGTAGAACATGTCTATTATCCGGGATTAGCAGAGCATCCTCAACATACTGCCGCGACCCGTCTGCTCGATCATGAGCAATACGGAGGTCTCCTCTCATTCGATCTGAAAGAACAAACGCGAGAGGCAACATTTCGCTTCATTGATAAACTACGCCTTTGTCTGCCAGCAACCACATTAGGCGATGTCTTTTCGCTTGTAAGCTATCCCGCGATGTCGTCACACCGCACACTTACACCCACGGAACGACGGCAAATGGGCATTACAGAGGGGTGTGTGCGTCTGTCTGTTGGCATCGAGCATATAGAGGATATCCTCCGAGACTTAGATCAGGCACTGCAATAAGAATAGACGCTTCTGTCATCTATACAGAAGCGTTTCTCTTGTCAATAAAAAAATGCCTACACATAGCAAGTGCTTGTACTATCTCGCTATTTTGTATGTCTAATATATTTTCCTGGAATAAGGTCATCTGCTTCGCCACCTTCGGCAGGCGACATAACATGTATCAAATCAGCGTTCGCATTGACGACCAACGTATTGACGACGCTGTGTACGTTAGGGAAGGAACGAGCAATCTCTTCTGCTGCCGCCCTCTGCTGTGGCGTATGCACAGCACCACTAAGACGCACAATACCAAGTTTAGGATAGACACCAATTGGTAGATCACGGGTGCGCTCATCACGTCCAAGCGCAGACGCGAGATCAGCGGCAAGCGTATCATCGCCGAGCAGTTGATTTTTTATGCCAAGCAGACCTTGAACACCTGAAGCTTGATCTTGTACAACGTCACTACGCAGCGAACTGGAAATATTTCCGCTCAGGTAGAGAATACTATCCAGTACACGTATCGTCATACCTTTATAATCAATGTGTAATGGCGTTAAATCAAAGAGAGTGCGTTCGACATCTTGTTGTAAATCGCTATCCGAGCGGTACGCTGGAAGAGCTTGTAGCGTTGCTTCTGGTATCGTCACGACAATACGATCCGGCTCAATTTTCGATATATATTCCTGACTGATCAAAGTATCTTGTCCCGCACGAAGATGATGTGAAACGATATATGCCAGTTCGCTGCTTTCAGGATGTACGGCAATAATAGACACCGTGCCTTTACCATTTCCTGCCTCAACAACGCTTTTCATGTCGAGAAAAATACTCCCTGTTGGCGCATCCTTACTTGCTGCCAGAACATCAGCACCTGCAACGCGCAAAGTTACGCCATCGCCTGTCGCATTGGTGACAGTATCATAGGGAAGATACACATTTTTGCCAAAGAAACGGCCCTGTCGGATACCAATATGTGTCATACGACGGGCGGTAGAATCAAAACCTATCTGTGAGAGTATGCCCCCTTCACCATCGGTGCAGAGTATTTTGCTTCCAAAATGGAATTTTTGCATTTCAAAGATTGTGGTTGATATGTTTGTCATGTCTAGCCTCACCTGCATTACAAAGTTGACGTAACGCGAAACGTGCTACATCCTTACAGAGTGTAGCACGTTTCGCATGAGCGTGACAAGCAGAATTTTCTTATCCTATTTTCTCAAGTGTACCTGAAACGATCAGGAAAAAACAAGATAGCAAGGATATATTTTACGCCAACAAAACATGCTATGATAATAAGAAGAGTGCAAAACATAGAAGAAAGATTACAACTGATGACTCTGCAAGGATACACCTACAGCGATGCAGAAGCACTGGGACGCGCGGCATTTCAACTCTGTCTGACAAACGAGCCGTATCATGCCCAGGAGCTACTTTTCCGCGCTCGTACCATGCTCAAACAGTTGAGCGGCGATCTGCCTATTGTAGGTACGTTTGTAGACAGCGGTGTAGATACGCCCTTTGTTACCCATTCCCTTGCCGAAGCGCAGGCATGGGGTTGGCTTGAGATTGCGTCGGGCGTATTCAAATTGGTTGGAAACCATTCTGGCACAAGTATCGTTCATTTCAAGCGGGCCTGGCGTATCTGGCGACCCTGGAGTACGCCTACAGGAGACGCTAAAGAGGAACAATGTAGCATCGCCCGTTATGAGCGCGTGCGTGCAGGACTCTGGCTTGGCGAAGCCTGGGCACGGTTCATGAGTGACCGTTCTCAATCCAACGCGCATGCCGTTCTACGTGCAGCACTGGCAGAACTGAAAAGATTGGGACAACTCCATCTTCTGCAAGAAACGATTGAGCAACAACAGCATTTACCTCCTGCCCCTGTGGGATCACCAGCTTATCGAGGAGATGGGCAAAGTGTCCCATTTGTCCTTACATTGATACATATGGCTGAAGGCAACCAGCAATAAGAGGATACTACATATATCCAACTCGTTGCTTTCTGCGCCGATTGAAAAGTCGAATGATACTACGAGCCAAAAGAAGAAAGATCAGGACAAAGAGGATAACAACGACGAACATAACGACTGGCGCAAAAAGTGACAGCAGGGTCGCAATGACAACTCCGATGTCTTCAACAAAACTCAAAACAATGTTCAGGAGACCAGCAGTAGTGGTGGTAGAAGCAACACGAGTAGCCGCTTTCGTAGTATGCGTCATCAAAGCAAGTGCGGCACCAATAACCATGACAACAACAAGTGTAGCAGGTACATTTACTCCCATTGTCACGACATGATTTCCTACAAGTGTTGTCGTGTTGGGAATGTGAAACTGATTATTGCTGGCGGCAGCAACGAGTGCCCCTGCGAGCGGACGGATTGCAGTATGAACGGCATCCCATAAATGATCGACAAGAGGAATTTTATCGGCAAAAAGGTCTAACACCGCGAGAATTGCAAGCGCGACCATAAACCAGGTTTGTGTTACAAACGAGAATGCCGGATTGACTTTATAGAGGTGAAGCCATCTGACAGCAATCGTGAAGGCCAGCAATGGAAAATAGGCATTCACGCCAGACGAGAGTGCTAACCCATAGGAAAGGCCATACGATGTCGCAATATCCATTTTTTTCTCTTGTTTCTTTGTATTTCATTGCCGCAAACATATGCTCTCTAATACACAAACGTTGTTATAAAGAAAAAATCACATCGCTCCTTACACTTATATAATAAGTGGTACCGTTTGCACTTTGCCAAAAATCGTTTCAAGAGCTTCTGGCACATAACGTTCAACAATGCCCTCAGTGATCGCATTAGCGCGGCATATTTCGCCAAACATACTGGCACTACGACGCGGAAAACGTTCTTGCGTCTGTGGGTCTATCTCGATTAAACCAAAGCGCACATACCAGCCGTTATTCCACTCGAAATTATCTACCAGTGACCAATGCAAATAGCCCCGTACAGGTATTCCACTTTGTATAGCGCGATGCACCATTGCAAGGTGTTCCAGAATAGCACGAGGGCGACGATCATCACGCCTATCACTAAAACCATTCTCGGTGATATACAGAGGTTTATTGCCTCTGGTCCGCTGGTGAACGGCTCTGAGGACGCGGTAGAGACCTTCTGGATAAATTTCGCCGAAGTCTTCATCAAGTCCTGGATCATTCCGCATTGCATGCTTGCGTGTAGAGCGTCTACCAAACATCTCCATCGGCGTGCGTGGCTCGAAACGAACGATATTTCGCGTGTAGTAGTTTATACCGTGAAAGTCTCGTGTGCCAGCAGCTTTTGCAATTGGAGGAAGCACGGTACTGGCTGGAAACGGAAAATGCCCACTTTCGGCGGCTTGCAGCATTGCCCAGTTGAAAAGTGTTTCCTGTACACGAGCCGCACTGCGATCTAAAGGGGATAGTGCATTCGCAGGGTCAAAGAGACGATAGTGCAGACAGTAGCCAATCTGTGCCTCTGGTTGGATACGACGGATAGCATAAAACACCTCGACATGCGCCTGTAGAAGCATCCGACTAACTACTAATGTGCGCGAAACATTTTGTTCGCCTGGTGGAAATACACCAAGCTCATAGCCTTGTACAGCGTAGACATTTGGCTCATTGATTGTTATCCAGAAGTCGCAGAGATCACGTAGCGCATTGACCACGTAGGTCGCATAACGCACGAAAAAGCGAATATTTGCTTCTCTGGTAAAACTCCCACGCTCTACAAACCAGAGCGGCTCCGTAAAGTGATGCAGCGTCACTATGGGCTTCATACCGCGCCTATGCAGATCATTGAGCATGACACGGTAGCGTTCGAGGGCGGCACCATCCCAGTGCCCCTCTTCTGGCTCGATGCGACTCCATTCAAGGCTCAGGCGTAGTGCATTGTTCTCCATTTGCTCCGCCAGTTCAAAGTCATGCTCCCCCTGTTGCCACCAGTTCGCGGCGTTCCCACATTGCTCGCCACTGCGAATATACCCCTGCTGCTCCCAGCGATACCATTGATTATTTGTATTGCCACCCTCGCATTGATATGAAGAAGATGCTGTACCCCATAAAAACCCTTTCGGGAAACGCAAAACACGCTGCATTGCTATGTAAGCTCCTTCTATTGGAATTGTTTCTTATTGTATCACGCACCACTGTAGTAATGGATGAGGAATGGCAATACAGACAAGCAATACCTAATGGCTATAAGAATTTCGCTGTTCATCTGCTTGTAGTGCCATAGAAAAAAGCGGCGCGTGTCCGACAAATCAGACACGCGCCACGTTTTTTTCAAAATCTATTACTCGCGAATACCACGTGGTGGCAGCGGACGTACTAATGGGTTCATGACGGGCAAGCTCTTCTTGCTACGAGGCAAACGTTGTCGTACCAGGTAGTTCGGCGCGTTGGCCAAATCATTCTTTTCCAGCGTCACATCATCACCATAGCGGTTGAAGAAGGACAACTCGAAGTTGGGCGTCTCCCCCAAAGCCCCGTGCGGGCAGACTTCGACGCAATCACCACAGAAGATGCAGCGGTCCAACGCGAAGGCATAGCGTGTGAGAGTGC
>JAABVA010001842.1_pt1 | contig 21967 bp, 32 predicted proteins | sample 5560331 | NCBI WGS metagenome assembly JAABVA01 (sample SAMN12812661, study PRJNA571458) | rock metagenome | isolation source: Antarctica rocks | place: Antarctica: Victoria Land, Mt New Zealand sud | collected 2016-01-07
GCGAACAAGCGGGCGCTGGAGACCGCCGAGAGCGCGCGGCAGCGCGCGATTGACGAGGAGGAGCTGGCCAAGGAGCTGGAGGAGGAGGACGGGCCGCTGTGAGCAGGGTCTCGTCAGGGTCTGCTGCGAGCAGGACTGGCCGCTGTGGGCAGAACCCTGACATTCGAGTCCAATTGAGCGAACTGGCAAGGCGTGTGGAAGCGTTCCAGTGCTTTTGAATGGGGTTTGACTGGAGGGCGTTGCCTCTCCATTTCTCAACCAGTCATGCTGGTTGGGGGCCGTGTGAAGCCCTCATGGGGACCCCTGGCCAGGTAATGCACCCATGTCCTGCAGCATCATTGTCTCATCAGTGTGTGCGGCCAAGCGCACGGCAGACCACCAGGCATGCTGCACACCAACAGAAGGCCTGTAGTCGGCCACACGCAGAGAACACTCAGGAGCAGCCAACATCACACGACTTCACGATAAGCGGCTGCTCTAATAAAACCTGCAGCCCAGCCCCTTCACCGCGGCCCCAGCAGTGCAGGCGCCTAGGGGAAGAAGTCGTGGTGGTGCCGGAAGAATGCGGGGAGGCTGTCGCTGCTGGCGACCGCTCGCCGGTACTCGCCGCACCCGTCGCACCTGGCAGGCACTTCTGGTGTGAGGTTTATACGCGCAACAATGTTCTGCGAAGAACAGCGAGCGCTGCCGCCTGGCAGCGCGGCCGCGCGCCAAGACTTCAAAGGCAGGCAAGGAGAACTTGAAGACCATCAGGGAGCAGAAAACCTTTGAATCAAAGGCGGGCGCGCGCCAGCCGTCGTTCAGGCCGTAGCCGGAGCCGCCCGTGGACACGCCCAGCAGCGTCATCTCCTGGTACTGCGCCGCGAAGGCGGCCGCCCAGGCCGCCTGCCCCGTCCGGAAGCGCTCAAACATGCCCGCGGTGGCCGAGCCGTTGGAGAGCAGGCGGTCGCTGAAGAGCAGGCGCTGACGCGGGTAGGCCGCCGGGTCGGCGGCCACGTCGTAGTAGTGGTTGTCGAGCGCGCTGCTGCTGGGCGTCATGGGCCCCTGTCGAGCAAGGGGATGTCATGCGAGCGCTGGCGCGCGTCCGGCAAGCCACCGCCAGCAAGCACAAGCAGATGCTGGTGCACTACAGGCAGGCAGCTGTGTGCTGCCGTGAACAGCTCACGACCACGGGCTGGTAGCAATTGCACAGCGCTGGGCATGCCATGCACCAGACACGCATGAGGCCCTCTTATCGGCGCAAAAAGACACAGCGCAAATCCCCCCACATATGCAGGGGTTTTGTGGCAGCGCTGCGACCTAAGAGGGGCTCGGGTGAGCTGGGGCACGCCGTGCCGAGCTTGCAGTTGTTGACAGGCTCCACGCGGACGGTGCCGATGCCGTGCGCGCTGCTGAGCGCGACCGCCGCGGTGGTGGGATCACGCATGCCCGCCTCGCCTGCGAGCCGCGCCGTCCCAGGGTGTGAACTGAGCATGGTCGCACAATGGCCACCAGCAGGGACTTGATTGGGGGCGCCATGCGGGAGTTGGCGCACCCCAGAACCTGATCTGCCCGTCGGAGTCGGAGCACTCGCTGACAAACCCTGCGGGCCGTCCACACGTTGCTTGTGTTCATGCACATCCTCAGTTCGGCTGGGCGGTGCACCCGCCCGACAGGCGAGCGCTGACAGCAGGCAGTGCGAGCGCCATGCACCCAACGAGTGCCGCTCGCGTATTAGGGACCGCAAGCACGCGAGCAGATGACGCATCATGCATGGCAGGAGCTGCACAGGAGAGTCTGGGGTCACCATCCACGTCGTCAAAGGCTGTGAGGTTGTCCGGCCGGCCCAGGACCATGGGAATGGACTGGAAGCCGGCCATCTCGGCGGCCGCCGCGCCTGCCGCCCCGGCAGGCCGCCGCGCTCGCTCACCCGCAGGCACACAGGCCCTGAGCAGCTTGTGTGATGACACAACGGCCGTTGTGTGCCAACACCTGCCCTGCAATTTGCAGCTCACGAGGTCATGCATGGGTTTGCGCGGTGTTGAGAAGCCCGATGCACTTGAACCAGGCGAAGGGCGCGCGCGAGGGTGGAGAAGTTGGGTGAGAGCATTCGGTGCGCACCAAGGACCGCAATGGCGTCCGCGTAGGTCAGCTCAGGGCACGCGTCCGCGCGGACGCGTGGCACAATGTCCAGGACCTTGCCGCGGCAGATGTCCAGGCCGGCATGGGCGGAGTAGTTGCCCGCCGCTATCTCATTCAGGACCGACCCGTTCGCCCTGCGGCGGCACAGCACGTTGAGTGCTCTTGGCGGACACCAGTGTGAAGCGGGCGCGGTGTTCCCTGCATGCGCAGGCCGTGTCATCATGGACAGACTGCGTGTGGCGGGCAGGCGCGCGCACCCGCCCTTGTCGCGGGACTTCCTGTACCTGCGCGACCAGGCACACCCCGTCAGCGGCAGCACGCACACTGCGTGCATGGCCCTGTCTTGGAAGCGCTCAGGCGGCCAGCCGCTCCAGGTGGCCGCTGTACCAGTGCAGCGGTGGGGAGGCAAGCTCGCGTATGCACGCTGCGTGGCAGCGGCCTCCTGCAGCAGCGGGCGCACGTCGCCGCGTCGTGGAACGCCAGGCGCAGGCAGTTGGGGACGCTGCCGTCGCTGAAGTCCAGGTTGCTGTAGGCTGCCAGGCGGAGGGCGCGCATGCACGCCTTGGCGTGCTGCAGGCGGCGCCCAGGTGAGGTACCGGTTGGCGAGAGTGTGACAGCCAGTGCTGCGCTCACACAGTGCAGACGCGCAGCCGCTGCGCAGGCGTGCTCTGCACCCACTGAATGGCACGGAGCGCAGGCACTGAGGTGGCAGCATGCGCGCTGCTGCGGAAGTCAATAGCTCCAATGCGGGCTACCGCGCACCTCGTACGAGCCATATATGCCTGCTGGCTGCAGCGTATTCTTGCACCTGCGGGCCCACGCACCGCCACTCGTGAGTTGTGGGCCGGATCAGCCCCATCAGCCGAGTCCGACTCCTTGCCGTGACGGCCGTACGACTGGCAGAGCAAGCTTGATCCAGTGGAAGCGGGGGAAAGTGCAAGGCCCCTCACTCGACGACCGCCAGGGCGAGGAGGCCCAGGGACAGTGCGCTGCCGACAGCCACGCCTCGGCGCATGCTGCTGGGCAAGCGACGACCTTGCGCTCGTGTGTTGCAACGTGACTCCTGCTTGACTGGAGCACTCTAACACGCTTGTGCTGCGACCTGCCGGCGCCTGTGCCGCTGAGCGCGAGCCTGGCGGGCTGGAAATCGAGCTCGACAGCTGGGGCTTTGGGGTTTGCCTCAGCAGCAGGCCTTTCTTAAAACAGCGAGTGCAACGAGCTGACGAGGTCCTCTAGGGACAGCTAGCGCAGGCAATGTCGCAGGTGTACAACACAGAACCGCCCACCAGCGGGAAGGTGCGCCCCCGCCGTGCGCTCGCGCGCTGCAGTGCTACATCCAGCTGCCTGGCCATGAGGCTCCTACACGCTCGCGCCTGCGCCCAGGTCATCCTGAAGACCTCGCTGGGAGACCTTGACATCGAGCTCTGGCCGAAGGAGGCGCCGAAGGCGCGCCTTCCCCTCCCGCACCTTTCGCTGCGACAGCGCCTGTGTGGGAGCAAGCTGTAGGGACACTCGTTGCTTGTTTGCTTAGCGCACCAACAAACAGGAGCGTGGCTCCGTGAAGAAAGTGAGCAGGCTGCAGCTGGCCCGATGCGCCTCCAAGTCCTGCACCTTTCACTGCAGCAGGGCCTGTGTTGGAGCAAGCTCTACGGACACCCGGTGCTTGCTTGCCCAGCGCACCAGCAAGCGGGAGCGTGGCTCCATGACTGAAGCGAGCAGGCAACACAGTTGGATGGTGCGCAGGCGGTGCGCAACTTTGTGCAGCTGTGCCTGGAGGGCTACTACGATGGCTGCATCTTCCACCGCGTCATCCACGGCTTCCTCGCGCAGAGCGGCGACCCCACCGGCGCGGGCACCGGCGGCGAGTCCGTCTACGGCCGCCCCTTCCCGGACGAGTTCCACTCGCGCCTGCGCTTCTGCCACAGGCGCGGCGCACCGCTTGCGCCGCGCCTGTCGCGCGCTGGGCAGTCTTTTCGCCGACGCTGCACCGTATGCTGGCTTGGTACTGCACCCACCCCACAGCGCTGGCCCCGGTGACGAGTCATTCCTGAAGCTGCGCCTCTCCGGCAAGCCTCCGTGCGCTGCAGTAGTGCCTCTATACGGCACAGTGTGCTTCCAGTGCCGCATGTTCGCAAGGTACGTGAGGTAGCCTTACGAGACAGCGGCGGCGCTTGTCCGCTCTGCCGTGCTAACACTCCCGGTGGTGCCTGTACCGCCGCATGTGTCGAGAGTGGCGGCGCCGCAGTGTGCGTGCTGTGCCGGCTCGTGCTGATCGCGGCTACGGCCGTGAGGGCACGCAGCCGGGCAGGCGCCCGCCGTGCCCAGAGTGGAGGCGGGAGCCGGCGGCTGGGACGGCGGGCGCGTCGCGCGGGTCATGAACGCGCTCGCGCCCGCGGCAGCGCAGCGCGCGGCCCTGAGCGCGCGCGGCGGCCGCGCAGGGGCCTGGTGGCGTGCGCCAACGCCAACGCGCCGCACACCAACGGCTCACAGTTCTTCTTCACCTTCGACCGCTGCGACCACCTGGACCGCAAGAACACGATCTTCGGGCGCATCACCGGCGAGTCCATCTACAATGCGATGAGCTTTGGCGAGCTCGACGTGCGCCCCCCGGGCGCATGCAACTCTGCCTACGGCCCGCTGTGACGAGCTCCTTGTGACTTTGTTTGGCTCAGCATGGTCGCTTCTTATATGACGATGGGTATCATATACCTCCATGGATCCGTTGTATTTATCGTGTTTCTTAAATGCAAATTTAACAGCTGAGCCTTATGGTGCGGCGGCGACGGACTGCAGGCTCTGCGGCTCGAGCTCTTGGTGATCACGGTAATGCCGGCGGGGTCCTCCTGCCCGTGGTCGTGCTGGGCGGTAAAGCCGTGGTGCGAGCACAGGTTGGCGAGGACGACCGGCCCACGCAGCCGCCGACAGTGACGGGCGCGGACGTGCTGTGGAACCCCTTTGAGGACATCGTGCCCCGCACGACGCGCGAAGACCGCGAGGCAGCCGCCGCCGAGGCGCGGTGCGGCCACGCAGGCTAGAGCGCAGACCGTGAATAGACGCCCTGTCACAGCTGGGTCGCTTGTAGTGGGTGGCCCTACTGCTGAGGGTCCTGCAGTTGCCTCTTTGAAAAACTACATATGTAATTTATAACTCCTTCACGGGTTGCACTGATGCGCAGAGAGCGCGAGGAGGAGGCCGCGCGCGCGGAGAAGAAGGGGCGCAAGAAGAACCTGGCGCTGCTCTCGTTTGCTGAGGACGAGGGCGGCGGCGGCGACGACGGCGGCGGCGACGGCGGCGGCGCGCCGGCAGCCGCGCCGCGCGGCATCGCGTCCGCGCACGATCGGCTGGAGGACGCCCGGTGCGCCCGCCGCGGGCGGCGCGGCCGCCGCTTAGGGTGGAGCCGGCCGGGGCGCCCCGCAACAGGCTGATCGGGTGTCGGGCGTCACGCTGCCACGCGGCCGCCTTGCTGCAGCCGCGGCTCGCTGGCGGGCTTGCAGTCCGGTCTCGTCCCGCTCGGCATGCACGTGCCCTATGCAGGGGTGCGCGCGCGTGGGCGGCGTGCGCGCGCCCGGTAGCGCGCACGTACATACATCTACCCTACCTACCCTGCCCTAAGCACGGCCGCGCGCAGGCTGGTGCGCGATAACACGGACGCCGCGGTGGACCTGGCCGCGCGCGAGGCGGCCGCCGAGGAGGAGCGCAGGCGTGTGCGCGCGCGCCTGTCGCGCCCGGTGCGCACCCCGGCCGGGCATGCCGCTGCGTGCCTGCATGGCCGTGCCGCCGTGGCTTGCCTCTCAACGTTATCAGTTAGAGTGCCAGCTTGGGGCGCGCCATGCGCTGCTGCAGGCACTGCGACACCGCCAGAGCGCAAGGCGAGCCGAGGCAAGCTGTGTGTCCACAGTCCCCAGCTGCTGCATGCAGGCCGCGCCCCCGCCGGCCGCGGCGGCGGGCGCCAGCGAGGCGCCCAGCGCCGGCGACGGGCCTGCGGCGGCCGCCGGCGCGGGCGGCAGGGAGGCCGGCAGCTTCGGCGCGTCCATGCACGCGCAGGCGCTCGCGCGGCGCCGCGCGATGGGCGACGACCCGCGGCCGCGCGCGGCGCGCCCCGGCTTGCAGGCTCAGGGCCTTGCATGGGCGCTGTGAGGCTTTGAGCTCCCTGTGGTGCTGGCAGTGCGTGCATGCGCGGCGGGCGAGCAGGAACGGGCGCCGCGCGCTCTGCGCACCAGAGGCGGCCTTATCGAGGACGGGCGGAGGCTTGGGTAGAGCTGGGCGCGGGCTGCGCTCAGCGCTCTGCGACCTGTGCCATAAGGTGCTCTGTGAGCTGGCGCAGTGCAGTGTGTGGTCCGCACTTTCCACACGGCGCATGGGGGGCTGATTGCTTAGTCTCGCTGACCTTTACTGCCACCCCCAGGTGCGTTGCCAGAGCGCCAGAGCACTCCATGAACGACTCCTGACGCGCGCGCGCCTTGCAGGACGGCGATGGCGCGCAGCCGCCCGGCGCCGGCGCCGGCCGGGGCGGCAGCGATGCTGACGAGGACGACGATGACGACGATGACGACGACGCCGCGCCGGGCCCAACCAGCACGGCCGCGCGGCGGGACGAGGCGCTGCGCGGCACGGCCACCGCGGCCGTCATACGGCCGTCCAAGCAGGTGCCTGCGCGCGGTTACGCAGGCGCCTGCTCAGCCGCGCCGGGCGCCAATGCGCGGAGCTTGTGTTCCATACACTAGGAGAGAGTTCTTTTTGAAGCAGGTTGAGGGTCGGAGGAGGATTGTGCTTACGGGTCAGTCGGCATTGTCAAGGTGAATGCATGTGGGCCGCGGCTTCTGCGCCGGCCGGAGTCCGCGGACAAGGCGCGCGATCGCATGCGTCCGCGCATCCCTAACCGTAATCCTAAACCTGCGGCTGACCGTGCGGCGCGCGCGCGCACGCAGGTGCTGCTGGAGGATGCGGCGCTGCTGACGGACTGGCAGCGGCGCCAGGCGGAGTACAAGGCCAAGCGCAAGCTGACCGGCAAGCGCGAGGCGGACATCCTGTCACGACTCACCTCCTTCCAGACCAAGGTGCCGCGCCGCGCCCGCGCGGGGCCCCGGATCAGGACGGGGGGCAGGGGCCGGGATGCTGCTCCGTGGTTTTTTCACATGCGAGGCCGCTTCTGAGGGGCGCGGAGCCCCTTGGAAGCGGCCAGGCTTGCTGCATGGTTGCACCAGCGTCCGACCCGTTGTGGCTGCCACACCTGTTGAGAGGCTGGTCGGCGGGCGTGCGCACCCCGAAGCCAAGCAGCGCGCACCCGCGCTGCGCCATGAGCATGCGCCGTCGCGCGCGGCGAGCAGGTGCGTCGAAGCGATGCCGGCGCGTCCTTGCGCGGCGGCGCTGCCCCTGCCAGCGCGCCCGCCGCTGCGGCGGAGGACCGGAGCGGGCAGGCCGCCAGCGGTGAAGAGGTGCGGCGGTTGACTATGTGTCTGCTGCATGTGTGCTGCTTACTGCCTTCTTGCTGGCGTGCCGTCTTCCATGCACGGTGCATGGTGTTGACCTGTAGGGTGCAGGCGCACGCCATGACTGGTGCTGGGCTGTGGCCCTGTTTGCTGGCTGGCGCAGGGCGGTACGGGAGGTACCCCCTGCGACATGAGCATACTGTAGGAGCGTGAGCAAACACTTTCCAGCACAACAAGAGCGCACGCACGGACACAGCGGCGCAAGGCGGCCTGGGGCAAGGACGGCTACTGTGTTTTGGTGCAGAGCAGGAAAATCGCACATTGATCTCTCAGTGACATCTTGCGCCATCGTGCCTGCCCCTGGTGCATGTTTTTACGCAAGGTGGCATGCAGGCATATGCGGGGCGCGTGCGCGGCGACGTCGACCACGAGGCGCTCAAGCCGGCGGCCTGGCGCGTGGACGGCTACCTGGAGGGCGTGGAGGAGGAGGACCTGTCGATGGACGCGCTGCGCGGGCACCACCTGGCTTTCGCCAAGGCGCCCGATGCGCGCGACAAGATGGCGCGCCGCGACGACGGCGACGACCTGGTGGTGCGCGCGGCTGGTTGTGTTCACCCGTGGACTGCTCCATAGGCGAGTCTAGTGAAAGCCGCGTGGTGGGAGCGGGAGGGTGCGCGCGTCGGCGTGCGCGCATACGGACTGTGGCCCTGTGAGAGGCGGGCTTGTATGCTGTGAGCACGCCCTGCAACGGCGCAGCATGTGGTGCAGCGAAAAGAAAGTTACCACTTCCTTAAAATCGCGCGTCTGCACTGCCAGCACTCCACGCGCATGCTGGGCCTCAGACGCGGACCGGTCACGGGTCACATGGGCTGGGTGTCAGGGTGTGGACCTGGGCGCCTGGGATGCCAGGGCGGCGGGGCGCGCAGGTGGTGGACCCGCTGCTGGAGAAGGGCAAGGCCAAGTGGAACAAGGCGCAGGCCAAGCTGAAGAAGCGGCAGACGGAGTGGGCCGGGCGCGCGCGCGCCCAGGGCTAGCGTCGCTTGCGCAGGTGCATGCCTCCTGCGGTGGTCATTGTCGCATGGGTTTTCAGTGCGCGCTTTGAGCGCATCTGACTGCATGCAGGTGCCGCGTTGTGCAGACGGTCGAGGTCGAGGTGCACATGCTGTTGAGTCCACTAGATGCAAATTGAAAACTTCAGTGCCGCCGTGCCACAGCACACTCTGCTCAACAATGTCGTACCAGTGCGCATACCCTGTGGGTCAGCCTGCACGCCTGGTCTACCACGCACTCCCCCCCAGTGCTTGCTTGACCTCCCCCGCAAATTTTATCCACACACGTACAGAGCTTTGTACATGCCCAATACAGTCAGTGCTGTCCTGCCTCAAAACTGCTCACACCAGTCATCTATCTGTCAGCATCGCAACACAAGCCACCTATCAGCGTCACTAGCACATACTTTACACCTGGCATTGCATAGCTGCCCCAGTCCCCGCGCATAGGTGCTCTCATCCTCACCACTGCGCAAAGTCAGGTTGCCATGTGTGATACTACACAGAGCGCGTAGCAATGCCGCCAGCCAGCTTGTGGCCAGCCTCATCTCAACAGCACTTCAGTCTTCAGATCAACATGCATGGGCCCTGTCGGCCTTGCCTGCCTCTCTGCTGGAGGCCAAGCTCGCTCGTCACAACCAGTCCCCGATACTTATGCTCCCTGGCCTGGAGAATGCAGCCGGCTCGCCTGGTCATTGTTCCCGGTACCGGCCTGCTCAGCGCGGTGAGGACTGCGGCAGGGGGGATCCCAGGCGCTGTGCCCCTGCCAGCCAGCCACACACCACGCATGGTCTGCACCACACACCGGCCATGCCTCCTTTTGCAGCGTGCTGCGGCGCTTTACACCTGTGGCATCGCCCCCGGCCACGCACCCCAAACAGAGCGCGCGGCGCCTCGGGTGCGGTCGCCAGCAGCGCCAGCGGGCCGCCGCGCAGCACGCGATAACCCTCATGCAGCACAGGCGAGGGCCTATCGCGCGGAGTTCAATCCGCGCCCCGCAAGCCTCAAAACCGCCGACTGTCGGCTGCACCGCTCATCAGGCGAAGCCGCCGGTCTGCGGCCCCAGCGGGAAGCCGCCGCGCGAGGAGCGCAGCCGCCGGCGCGAGCTGACCGACTGCCGCGCCGTGCGCACAGCCTTCCAGCGCAGCACAGGCGAGCAGCGCGCCGGGTCGTTCAGCACGCTGCGCTCCAGCAGCAGCACAGCCGCCAGCACGTTGCCGCGCTGCAGCTCCATGAGGCCCCATGCCTGCGGGGGCGCGCCAGAGTGTAAGGTAGGGTACGGTAGGGTGTTCTTATGTGTAGCTGCGCCGGAGTCAGCACCCGGTGCCTTGGCTGACCAGCAATCCCACACGTGAGGCGCAGCGGTGGGCGCGCAGGGAGCCAGGGTGTGTTTAGTGAGCCTGGCTGCTCACAGGCGCTGCCCAGCCCAGCAGTGGGTCTTGCCGGCCACGCTCACTTCGGGCCCGTGGTGCGCGCGCACAGGCTGCCGAGTGAGGCGGGGAGTGGTGCGGCCAGCAGAGGTGCGCATCATGCGGACGAAGCATGCGACCAAGCTCTACCGCCTTGCTGCAGCAGCTGCGCGCTCAGCGCCACCGAGCGCACTGTGCGCGCCCTGGCCAAGTGCTCTGCTGGGGTGGCCGTGGCACCAGTGTACGCGCTGCTGTGCACGATGGTGCACGCCAAATGAGGCTGTGGCAGGCGCGGTGCGCGCCTGGCAGAGGGGCGCGCTGTCGGGGTTGAGCGTCAGGCCCTGCTGCAGCACCATGCGGCAGCGCGCCACGTGGTCGCCCGCACCCGCCGCGCGCGAGCGCTTCTCCATCTGCCGCGCGCGCGCGCGCAAGTTATGGCCGTGCGCCACTCCATCACTGGATCACTCGGGGGTCGCGCATCACTGCGACGCCAGCAGCCTTCTACACAGCGTCTGCGCCACTGTCTGCTGCTGGCGGTTCTCTCCCGCATGGGCCACTGTGTGTTCCACCCAGCAGCACACCAGTGTGGTCCTGGCAGTCGCATTCAATGAGCACAGGGGGCACAGGGGGAGGGGCAGACCTGCGCCCAGGACACCCAGGCCTTCCCGTAGGACGGGCAGATCTGCACGCACTCCTGGAAGGCGCGCCGCGCGCCGGCATAGTCCTGCGCAGGCGCCGCCCGCCGCGTCAGGACGCCTGTGGCGCTTGCGCAGGCCAGGCTGGCCGGCCTGCGCGTGAAGCCAGGTAGCTGTGGAGCTGCCTGTGCACAGGCACGCGGGCGTGCGCAGGGCGCGCCTCGCCGCGTGCGCGCTCCAGGGCGGCGGCGTAGAGCACACTGCACTTGGCGGCGCACGCCCCGGCGGTGGCAAGCACCGCGCGCCTGCGCACGGTCTGCTCCTGCCTGGCAGCGTCGCCGGCCCGGTTTGCCGCCAGGCAGACCGCGCTGACTGGCGCGGGTCGCAGCAGCGACCGTGTGTGCTGGCGCCACGCCGGGCACACGCTCGTGCCCTGCCAGCGCAGCGCGAGCGCAGGCCGGTCGTGCGCCATCAGTGACCGCAAGTCCAGAGCGTGCCAGCTCCGTATGCTCCTCGTGCTGCACGCATGCCGAGCTCCAGCTCAGTGGAGTTTGTCTGTAAGGTTTGCAAACTGCTGGTGCGGACTCGGCGTGCCGCGACGCCGGGTGTACAAACACTTGACCAGGCACACGGGCTTCCTGGCACGCTTGCACTGGCAGCGCAACTCACCGTGCGAGTCACAGCCCGCGTCGCACGCTCACAGACAGCATCTTGTTTATTTTCCAATGCCGGTGACGCCGCAAGCGGCCTGCTCTGCGCGCAGCACTCCCACACCGTATGCAAGCTGTGGCTCTGATGGTTTCTTCTGTCATCAACCGTTTAAGTAGCTGTGCGCCAGGCGCTTGGAAGGTGGAAGGCGCGCGCAAAGCCGAGGCGAGAAGCGGGGGGCCCACTCCGTGCAGGGCCCTAAATGCCCAGGCGAAAGCTCATGACACGGAGGGCAGGAGTAGTGTGCACAGGGCTCAACTGAACGAGTGTTTTGTGGCTGCTCACAAACGGTATACTGATAGAGTGCTTACGCGGAACCACCAAGGGGTGCTTGCATTTCCCATGATGCACCGCAGCACCTTGCAGGTTGGCAGCCCAGCAGCAGCAACGCAGCTTATGTCCTAGCTTTGGCACACTATACGGCTACTTATTTGGCGTGTGAAAAGCGTGCAGACATGCAGGGCCCCGTGCACTCTGCATGCAGGAGTCCGCCCTGTGCAGCGGTGCACGTGGACGCCGACGTCAGGCTGGCGTTGCACGAAGCGCGCCGCGCGCTGCAGAGCACATAAGCTCACCGTGCAGGTGCACGCCGAGCTGAGTCTCGCTTGGCGTTGCAGCTCTCCCGCAGGCATGCATGCGGCAGTCAGTGGATGCCTCGGTGTGCAGGCTGCAGCCGCTGGTGTGCAGCACAAGAGCACTGACGAGCTGAAGCGGCAGCTGCTGACAGCCATCAAGGCAAATGAGGGCCCGATGCGGTGCGCATGTTAATACGCATGTGAACCAGAGCTCGCATATAGTTGCAAAGCAGTATGCCTGCCTGGCTGTGGTGTCGCTCGGCAGCCTCACGGCTGCTACCAGTGCCATGCAAGCGCGACCAGGAGAGATGTCAGTTTTGAGCAATTTTATTGGCAGTGCACCCAGTTTCCGCAAAGCATCACCACACCGCACAAAGTGGGTCGAGCTGAGTGCAGGACGGGGCGCCTGACGCCCGATGTGCAAGCGGCCGTGGAGGAGATTGAGGCCGTGAACGAGGCGCAGCCGCTGCAGCTGCGGCCGGGCGCGGTGGACGGCCGGTTCGAGGGCATGCTCAACACGACCAACTACCTGGACGACGACGCGTGCAGCACGCTCGGCACGCTGACCTTCCAGCAGTTTGGCCCGAACGACCTCCGGGCGCGCCGCGCTCGCGCCCGCCCGGCTGCGGACGCCCGTCGTGCAGCCAGCCCTGGTCTCCCAGGCGTGCCTTGGGCGAGGGCGAGACGCTGGTGACCTGACCTGCGCAGCCTGGCTCAGGACCGCTCAGCAGTGCTGGGGTGGGCGCAGGTGCGCGTGTTCAACACGGAGGTGCTGACCGGCGTGGACACGCCCGCGCAGTACTGCACCAAGGCCTACTTTAAGGCGCGCGCGCCCTCACCTGGGCGGCGCGGGCCCAGGCTGGAAGTGCAGAGCCCGTGCACGTGCTGTGCAAATGCAGGTCCGACACGGGTCCCGTGCGCTGGTCGTGACAGGCGAGGAGCGCCGCGCAGGCGGCTGCTGCCCTGACGGCATGGGCTGGCTGGGTGCCACCTGCATCATTATACTTGTTATCGGTGACAGTTAAAACTACCGTAAGCAGTGCTTGTTCTGTACGTGCGGATGTGCTATGCTGCGTCCACAACTGGGCAATCTGGACCATGCCGCGTCAGGAACTGCCCGGCCAGGCGGCGAGGACGGGCGCGCCGCGCGTAGGTGACGGACTGCGAGGCGGAGGGCCTGGAGGGCGTGCAGTCGGCGCTGGGCGAGTACGAGCTGGACGCTGACAACCCCGCGCGCCAGAACGTCTACTTCACTGGCATCCGCATCGAGCCCAGCAGCAGCGATCCGGCCGCGCTGCGCGCCTGGGTGGCCCTCCTGCGCGACAGCAACCCCACTATGGCGCGGCCCCTGCGCCGCTTGCGCTGTCGTTGCGAATGTTGTTAAATGGCGGCTATGGGACCCCGGGGTGTATGTCAAGTGTGCAGAGCGCTGTGCAGTTGTGCTGCATGGTTTGGCACTGACGGAGTGGCGCCAGGAGATAGGCCTATTTCCTAGAGGCTGGTAGACCTGGCGAAGTCCAACTGTGCGCACGTGGCCCCACTCACCTCGCGCCACCCCTCTTGTGACGCAAAGCGGCCAAATGTGCCGTACTGCCGCCACGTGGGCTGCTGCTGAGCGGGCGCGGGCGCTGCAGGAGCCGAGCACAGGCGTCGCAGAGATAACTTTCCCTAAGAAGATCAAAGGCACACGTGACTTTGTGTTCCTGGACGACGAGCTGCAGGCGCGCCCTGCCACGCGCGCAGGCCACGCAATGAAACAGGGCGGCTGCTGGCTGTGCACACGGTTGCTGCAACCCTGGGTTATGACAAGCTGCTGCGTGCAGGTCACGATGGGCAACCGCGGCAGTCTGGTCATCATCCGGAAAAAGTAACCGCCATCATCATCCTTAGGGCCGACCCGCCAGTTGCGGCAGGGTCACTATTGCAGGGGCTGGTAAATTGTGCTCCCTAGGCCTGGCCGTAGGCAGGTATAGAAACCCTGCTCTTGCATGATGCGTGAAGACCTCACTGGCTAATGCACCGTGTACAATACAGGATGTGTGATGTTGCTAGACTGCAAGATAGGATTTGAGGCGACCCGCCATGCCGGACTACGTAATTACAAGCTGAATCAATTACAGTCATGCAGCATGCAGGCCCGCAGCCTGCCCACAGCTGCAGGCCCGCGTCCTCTACCGTCCGCGTGCTGCCGCTCACTTGGCTGTCCCCCTCTCCTTTGCCTTCTGCAGCTTCAGAACCTGTGCACCCGTCGCCCTGGGTCACGCTGGTTACAGGCTATCAAACACAGTCAGAAGGGAACATAGGTGGCGCAGATACCCTGCACTTCCCCTACGACGCTCTGGGACCGAGACCACGGCGGCGGGCACCGCGAGGCCCGGCGCGCACCTTCTTCACGATCTTCTGCTCCTCGATCAGGAACGCGCGGATAATGCGCTCGCGCACCACCTTGTGGTCCAGGTGGCCGCCGTAGATGCGGTGCACGGTCTTGTGCTTCCGCGACAGCCGCTTGTTGCTCATCTCCTTTGGGCGCAGCGCGGGAATCTGCGACGCCGGTCACCTCTCGGCCGCTGTCCTTCGCGCTGCTTCGCGTCACCAACATCCCAGCAACACACTCAATGCAAGCAGATCAGCACGCTCGGCGCGCCGCGCACCCCATTGAGCCGCACGCCGGTCGCGCCGCAGATGCGAGGCGAGGGCTGCTTCCGTGTGTAATGCACCACGAGCTTGCCTCCTGCGCGGCGGGCGCTACGGCCTCACTTCCGCCGCTCGCCGCGCAGCACCCCACTCGCAAACACACACCACTGCCGCCGCATGCACGCTCATACCTCGAGCACGTGAGGCTGCCACTAGCCAGTACAAGCAAGCAGGTTGGCGGTCTGTCAGTGACGCCCAGGCACGCAGCGCGGGCGCAGACGCGCGAGGCTGCGGAGTGGTACCCAAAGCACCCTCACAGCCCCACATGCCTGCGGGAGCCGCGCACCCGGCGTCTTGACCTTCTTTACTTTGTTGGACTTTGTGGCATAGCAGTGCCGCCTCCTGTACGTCAGGCGCTGCACCATCGTGCCCCCTGTCGCCTCCTACAACGCCTGCTCGCAACAAGAGAGCAAGGCGGCTCGCTCTTTATTTTGCTCAAGGGTTCTGTAGACAGGGTAGGCAGCAGCTGTTCTCGCACTCACGGTACGCTCATGCTGCTCTTGATCGGGAGCCTTGTGCTTAGCTGCCAGGAGCGGGCCGCGCAAGTGCCAGGTGCGCGCGCGGCGGCGCCCAGCGGGTTGCAGGGACGCCGCCGCAATGGCGAAAGGCAGTGTACGTTGTCGCGTCGCATCATTGGTCAGACGGCTGGCGCCCGGCGACTCTGCCGCTGAGCAAGCGGAGGCTGCACGTGCGCTGGCGCGCCTGTGCTCTGACAAGAGCGCAAATAGGGAATATGTGAGATGCTGCGGGGGCATCGCGGCGCTCGTTGGGCTGCTGGCGCCCTGCGGCTCTGCTGCCGTGCACGAGGAGGCTGCCGCGGCGCTGCGCAACCTGTGCCTCGACAATGGACGGAATAAGGACAGCGTGAGGGAGTGCGGGGGCGTCGCGGCGCTGGTCGGGCTGCTCGTGCCCGGCGGCTCGCCTGCCGTGCAGGAGCGGGCTGCTGCGGCGCTGCGGATCCTGTGCATTGAAAACAAACAAAACCAGGACGGCGTCAGGGAGGGCGGGGGCGTCGCGGCGCTGGTCAGGCTGCTCGCACCCGGCTGCGCTACGGCTGTGCAGTGGTATGCAGCTGGGGCGCTGACAGACCTGTGCCTGGGGCATGCCAAGAACACGGACAGCGTGCGGGAGTGCGGGGGCGTGCCAGCGCTGGTCGGGCTGCTGGCGCCCGGCCGCTCTGCTGCCGTGCAGGAAGTGGGCGTCGCGGCGCTGGCAAACCTGTGCAAACAAGGCCTTGAGAACAAAAGGAGCGTGGAGGAGTGCGGGGGCGTGGCAGCGCTGGTCAGGCTGCTGGCGCCCGGCGGCCCTGCTGCCGTGCAGGAGCGGGCCGCGTCCGCGCGGGGGAACCTGTGCTTTGAAAACACTCGATCGGACAGCGTGCGGGAGTGTAGAGGGCTGGCGGCGCTAATTGCGCTGCTGGCGCCTGGCTGCTCCGCCGGCGCACAGCATCAGGCAGCAGGCGCGCTGGGGAACCTGTGCATCGAAAACACCCGGAACCAGGCCAGCGTGCGGGAGTGCGGGGGCGTCGCGGCGTTGATCAGGCTGCTCGCGCCTGGCCACTCTGCAGGCGTACAGAAGCGGGCTGCGTCCGCGCTGGGGAACCTTTGCTCTGATCGAGAACATCGACTGCGTGCGGGAGTTCGGGGGCATCGCGGCGCTCGTCGGGCTGTTGGCGCCCGGCAGGCCTGCTGGCGTCCAGGAGCAGGCTGCCAGGGCGCTGCGCAACTTGTGCGCTGACAGCAAAGAGGGTCAGGACAGCGTGCGGGAGTGCGGGGGCATCGCGGCGCTGGAAGGGCTGCTGGTGGCTGGCGGCCCTGCCACCGTGCGCGCGGAGGCTGCCGCAGCGCTTTCGCTTGCTTTGCCCGAAAGGATGTCCAGCCCAGCGCTTGCGCATGCAATGCTGGGGAGTCACGGCGCTGGTGGGGCTGCTGGCGCTCGGCGGTTCTGACGCTGTGCATGAGTCAACTGCTGCTGCTGTGCACCACAGCCGGCCGCCGCGCTGGTCACTGTGTCTAGCGAGGGTGGGCAGAGCCAGGAGGCAGTCCGGGCGCGCGGGGGAGCTGCAGCCCTGGAGCGTGTGCTTGCATGCACCAGCTCGGCGGCGGCGCACGCGCGGGTGGCGGCTGCGCTGCGCAAGCTGGGCATGTCTAGCAGGTTATTGGGCAACTCATGCCAGCCAGGCTCAATCAGACGCGCTCGCTGAAACAGGCTTTCAACCCAGCGCGCCTGTATGCGCCGAACGGCGCGCGCGTTGAGAGCCTTCTCTTACCTATCCTGAGCAGCAACAAAAACCCTGTATGCTTCACAACACGCCAAATTGCAACACCTTGCCCCGCGCTTCACGCTTGCAGCCACGGCGCGCCCTGTCGCACGTGGCTCTCCCGCTAGCTACACAACGCCCCACTTGTCCTCCAGCGCGTTGGTGATGCGGCCCAGGCAGCAGGCCGCGGAGAGCGGGAACTCCGACACGGCCACCCACTCGTCCACGTACGCGACCTCCAGCGCGCCGTGCGCCATGGCGCCGACCACAAACACGGCCGGCGCGCCCTCCGGCAGCGCCTTCACATACTCGCGGAAGCTGACCAGGCTGGGCGCGGCGCGGCTGAAGCCCACGCGCCGGCAGCCGGCGGGCAGCAGCTTGGTGACGGGCCCCTTAACGACCTGCGGCCGGCCGGTGCGCGGCGTCAGAGGCCGGGCGCGCGTGCGAGCGTGCGCCGCCTCACAAAAGTGCCAGGCACAAGCGTGCGGGCACCACCAAGCGCGCGCCCGTGTCCAGCAGCTAGCAAGCAAGGGGCAGGCACGTGCTTATGTTCAAGCCCCAAGCATTATGCCATGCGAGGCGGCATGCACCATGCACTGGGCTACGCACACAGTGCATTCGGACTGCTGGGCACGCATGCGGGCGCGGGTACGGTGGGTCGCAGCCCTATTGCAGCTGGGTAGAAAAGCGCTGTGCCATACACGAGCCGGCTTTAAAGGAGGGACCGCAACCAGGGACCGCAACCAGGGACCGCACTTGCAGCGGCACGGCGAGTGGGCACGCAGTGGCTCAACGAGCGCTTACGCACCCGGTGGAACCCGCGACCAGGAGCAGGGGGGCTACCTTCAGCAGCTTGTCGGGGCCGTTGGTCGCGCGGATGCTCAGCTTCTGCAGCAGCTGCACCATCAGGCCGCAGAAGCGCTTGAACGTGCGCGGCAGCCGTACCTGCGGATTCACCTGCACCTGCGCGCCCCCGGCAGCACGGCTGCTGTTCCGAGTCGTCCGACAGGCTGCAATCCAGCCGCGCATGCAGCAGCAGGCAACACTCAGCCATGAAAATGTACATTTTTCGGTCTGGACCATGAAGGGGAGGCGCGGAGCCGCACCAGCACATTGCGCGTCGTGTGCACGTACAGCGCCTGCGCGAACACGCCATGTCAGCTTGCGAGCTCGGCACTGGCCAGGGCCGGCAGCGCGCCAGCGCGGGGCCCCGCGCGCCTTTAGGCGCCCAGACTTGGCGAGCGGGCTGTCGAGGATGGCGAGCAGCGCCTGGTGCGCAATGTCCGGCCGGTACAGCGCCGGGTCCTTGCCGTGCTTGCGCAGGAACGTGGCGTGGTCATCGCAGTTGAGCAGCTGGTAGCCCTGCGCGACGCACACGCTCGTGTGAGTTGCGGGAGCACCCACAGCTCTGGCCCGGTGCAGAAGCTCAGGCGTCCACATGCGGCGCTCCACGCGAGGGGCCCGCCTTGCCGACTTTGGCGGTCTCCAAGCTGGCGCTCTCGAGCACAAAGACGACGCCCTGGCGCTGCGCGGCCTCAACGCGCGCCTCCTCCTCTTCGCTCGGCGGCGCCAAGCCGCCGACCATGCGTGGGGTGCGGTCTGTGGCAAAACCAGTAGGTGCAGCGCAGCCCTGTTAAAGGACTGACCCTCTGCGGCGCCTGCTGGCCTAGAGCTCTCCTCCTAAGTCAGCGAAGCGGGGCTGCTGCTGACGGATGCGGTGGTATGCACTTCTCACGCCGGAAGTGTGCAACGTTCCGTGGCCCTAGTCCGACCTCACCCCTGTGTGCCGCCTGCTAGCCTAGAACGCCTCGAGCGCTTGCACGCTCTTGGTCACACCGCTGAGGTGTATGCCGCCGAATAGGAGTGTGATAAGGGCAGAGACTGGCGTTGCAGAGGCGGGCCAGACGCGCAAGCTGCTCAAGTAGGAAGGAAGGAAGAAGCAGCCCCTGTGCTGTGCGCTGAAGAGGAAGCTCGAGGGTCCAGGGCTTGGAAGGCGGGTGAGTCGCTCCGGAAAAACTCGGAGCACGAACTGAACTTCGGGCCAGCGCACCGTGGGCAGGGCGCGCTGCGATGCGCATAGAGCGGTTGCAAGGGGCGCTGCTGTTTGGGCTGCTTGTGCACTCAGCCTCTGCGGCGGTCCACTCATACAACCAGGAGCTCTTCTACTCAGTCGCTGATGCGTTCATATACCGAGGCGGAAGGCAAGATGCTACCTGGCTGTTTTTCCTGGCTGGATGGGCCGGCAGAAATATGAATTGCGGCAGTGACTGATGATTGGCGCCCGCTTGCAGGGAAGGCCTATACGCCTCGACGAAAGAGGTGAGAAATGCACAGAGGGTGGTTGCAGCACCTTGGAGCTGCCGTTCTTTGTGCGTTTGGTTTCACCGCGCTGGTTCAAAATGTCAACTTGCCTGTCGAGGCCATAGGCTAGGTTGATGGTTGCCCAGGGGCTAGGCAAGGGCCGAAAGTGCATGGACCTCAGGAAGTGCTGTGGCAAGCGCCGGGAGCCGTGTCCAAGGCATTGGTTTGTTGCGCAGACTGAGCTGGTCGTGTCAGACACGGCATATGGCACGCGCCGATCCACCACTTAGCTACTGAGTTTCTACTGCTAATGTGAGGGGTTGGGCGAGGCGTGCAGACCCGGTCAGCAGGCTAACTGAAAGGCCACTGCGTGCGGTGTGTGCTTTGGCGGGTCGGCTGCCGTTCCGAGCCCGCCCCCCGCGTCCTGGTCGAAGCAGACGCGGCCTGAGCAGCCCCCGCAGCATGCTGCTGCGGGAGCGAGCCGGGGTCGGGGCGCGCCTGTGATCTCACAGTCTGAGACAGCTCCCTGGCCCGTTCACACCTCGGGGGAGCTGTGACCTTGTGTCGCGCCACGACAAGCCCGCGGCCGCAGGGCGGGCCTGCGGCTCACGGCGCAACTGCAGGCGCTGGAGGCTTGGGACGCCCAGGGGCCCTGTTCGCGCCGGCAGGGCCGGGCGGCCGAGCAAGACGAAGTGTGACCGAGCTGGGGCTCTTGTTCTGACAATCTATGTGTTGCACAGCAGGACAGCGAGCGTGCACGCGGAGGTCCGGCCGCCCGGGGCGGGGCGGCAGAAGCTGGGAGGCGCGGGGCGGTAGGGGTCACCCGGGCACACTGGCGCTGGTCGATGGTTGGAGCGGGAAGGGGCCGCAGAGGCGGGAGTCAGCGTTCAGGGTCCCAAACAGGCGCGCGCCAGACACGGCGGCGCTGCAGGCGGCGCCTGAGCCGCGCCGGCGCCGCGGCAGGCGCTGGAGAAGTGGGGCAACTGGGGCCAGCCGGGCGCGCCGGCGCTGTCCAACGGCCAGAGCGAGATAAAGTTTACGAAGCTGCAGTTTGCGCGCCCGGGCGACGTGGCGAACCAGTACGCGCCGGACGACGGCTACACGGGCGCGCCTCCGCCGGCCCCGGGCAGCGCCCTCTGCTGTGCGGCATGCCACAGCGCAAGCACCCTGCGCATGTTCGGGCGCCCTGCGGCTCTGCCAATGTGGCGAGGCCATGCGCGCGGCCGGTCTGTGGCCGCGCTGATGCCGCGGGAGATGCCTCCCACATGGCGAGCGCAAGCGCATGGCTCTGGCCCTGGCCCGGGCCCGGGCTCGGCGGGCCGGTCTCATGCGAAGGCTCGCGGCCGCCCCGCGGGGCTGACGGCTGGGGCGCAGCGCCAATCGGTGATCGATTCAATACATGTTGTTGCTTTTTACCTGAGGAGCGCCCCCCTCCGCCCCGCGCAGGCCTGGTCCAGGCGGTGCTGTTCGAGGTGCATGACCGCGATCTGATCGGCCACCCGACGCCCGGCGGGCACCGCTACTGCTGCACCAAGGAGCTCGTGCCCAAGACCAAGTGCTTCCAGGACCGCCTGATCTACCAGGCGGGCGCCCTGCCCTAACCCTAACCACACACCCGGCCCCCAGCACCCCCCTCGCGCATGATCAGTTACGTGCCGCCGCCGTGCGGCGGCGCCGGGCCCCGCGCGCTCCCCGCCGGGCCGGCCGGGCGCGCTGCTGGTGCTGCAAGGCGCGAACGTGCCGGCGCACCTGCCGCAGACACTGGCCTGCCTGCCTTTTTCCTCATCACGACTTTGACGCAAAGGCGTGGGTTGCCTGAGGACGCAGCCAGCAAGCAAGGCGATGCAATGCCCGTCTTTGTTTCACATAAACGCAGGGCTGCCTGCCTGCGGTGCTTCAATCTGCCTGCTGATCACATCAAGGCCCCGCGCCCGAAGCTCACAGTTGCTGTGCCCTGCAGGAGAAGGAGGATGGCTGGCCAAAGGTGCGGCGCACGCATGTCGCTGCGGCGCGCTGCGCGCCGGCCGGCAGGAGCACCAGCAGCGGGCGCTGCCTGCCATGCGCAGAGGGCCGCATGAGCTGTGTCGTGTGTTGCAGTGCCTGGCATGCTTGCACGTGGTGCTTTGTGGGGTGTCCTGGTGGCAGAGTAACGCGCATCCTTTGACGCTTGCTTTTCTTGCTCAGTCGGAGCAGGGCGGTGTGCAATGGGAGATCGTGTGTTTGCATGCCTGAGGCAGGTTGCGGTAGGGAGCACATCCCGGCAGCCGCAAGGGCGCTTGCGCACTGGCGCGAGCCTCATGATGACCAAAATGCGACCGCAGCGCGACCAAAACCCGCGCAGGTGCTGGACATCTACTTCAAGGACAACGAGACGGTCGCCTTCAGCTGGGAGGAGGCGATCACGATCGAGGAGACCGGGCTGTACTACCTCTGGTTCGTCATCTGCGATGCGGAGCTGAGCGCGGCCACCGTGAGTGGCGCCACCATCTGGAAGAACCCAACCGGCGCGCCGCCCGCCTTGCGCCTGGCCCCTGCCGCCCCGCGCCGCCCGGCCGCTGCGCTCCGGCTGCCAGAGGCGGGCAGCCGGCGCGCTGGCGGGCCGGGGAGGCGGCCTGCGTACGCATGCATCTGCCCGCGCTCGCTCGGCACGGAGTCGCCGGGCTCTGACCGCGCGGGCGCCGGCGCCGGCGCGCAGGCTACCTGCCCGGCATGATGCTGCCGCACACGCGCTTCTTCGGCGTCATGGCGCTCGCGTACCTGGGCCTGGCCGCGCTCTGGGCCGGCCT
>JAABVA010001843.1_pt1 | contig 21960 bp, 23 predicted proteins | sample 5560331 | NCBI WGS metagenome assembly JAABVA01 (sample SAMN12812661, study PRJNA571458) | rock metagenome | isolation source: Antarctica rocks | place: Antarctica: Victoria Land, Mt New Zealand sud | collected 2016-01-07
AGAAGGGGGGGGGTGGTTGTGAAGGTTGTGAGGAGGGTGCGGAGGTGGGGGAGGGAGGGTGGGGGTGGGGGCATTGGGGGTGATTGGTAAGGTTTTTGGGTTAAGGAAAGCCAAGTGTTGCATTGAGGTTTTTAAAGTATAGATGACATCATCGTTAACCTGGAAGCCTGCCCTAGAGATGTCACGATCACGTGATAGTGCAGTTTCTATCTTGGGGGAATTGGGGGGTCAGGAGGTGGTGTTTGGAGAATTGCGACTTTGCGAGATGGTTGGGTTGCGGAGGTGATTTCCTGCATGATTTGATCGCTACTATCACAGCGGACTTTTTTGAGGTCGTGGCTAGAGGTTGGGACGTGGGATGGACTTTTGAGACAATGGCTGAGGTGCGGATCTGGGCAGCTGCGAGGTGAGGATTAGGTGTTCTGGAAAGGGTGAATTGCTCGCTTATGGGATACTGTTGTCGAATACTACCGTGGGTTGAGTGGCCTTAGTGTAAGAGAGCAGAGCTTGTGCCTTGTGCTAGATGTGATATTGAGCGAATATTGCATTATTGAGCCTATTGAAGCAAGTGTAAGCACAGCAGAGTTGAGTTGGCATACTCATCACCACCAAAACCTGCCCTAGGCTCCACTTTTTTGAATGTTTCTTGAAGTCGGACTCTTGAATCAACCGGACAGGAGCATCTTCTCTTCCCTTCCAACGTCTATTTGGAAATAGTTACAGCGGCCAAACAGACCGTCGGACAAGTCATTAGAAATGGGATATGTGTGGCCATCCAGAACTCCATCTTCGATCTTGTCATGAAACCAACACTTTTTATCGCTCGTTATATCATCTACCAGCTCGGCTCCTCCACGGCATGGATTTTTCATCATGGTGCTTCTTCTATGTAAAATAAATTCTCATCAAGGGAGGGTTCCTGCATTGAACAATCCTCGGCCCAGAATAGATCATCGTCCAGGAACGCATTATCAAGTTCCGCTTCCTCTTCACCAAATAGAAGGTCACTCTCCGATAGCCCATCTTCGAGCATAATGTCCTCTCCTTCGAATAATAGATCATCCTCGTCTTCTCCCGCGACCTCTAGAACAGTTCTCTGTGAGCAGTATCCCTCATCCAGCATCTCCCGTACCTGGAGGGATTCGTCAACGACGTCCCGGCCCTGGATGGATGCATATCCTTCATCGAGGATGACTTGCGACCCCAGGCTTTGCCCAAAAGCCCTATCAGCACAAGCCAGAGGCTTCAATCTCCTAGCTGCTATACCATCGAAAAGCTTACGCTGCGACAGCTTCCAGAGGCGAGCTTTAATAATAGCTGTCAATGCTGAAGTTATATTTTGATGGTTTGCGGGTTCTGACAAGTCCTCAGAGACGTATTCCTCTGGTGAGACGTCAAGCAACCTTTTGATTCTATCTTTCAGCTTTGGCGATCGAGCACGACGGTGTATCAGCGGTATTGCACGGGCTATAGTAGGTAGAAGGGAGTTGCGCTGGGACAATGCCTATTGTTGATTGTCAATACTCGTTTTTTTGCGCAAGTGTTGACGGGTCTTTAAAGAAGTCGCTCACCTGCATGTATCCAGGGCTAAACAGACCGGGTGCAATCTCCGCGAGCTTGGGTCCGCCAGAGCTGCTAAGTAATTTGATATTTGAATGCTTGTATACTATGTTGCCGCATATCATGGAGCGTAGTCCTACATCAATCAATAATGCCAGATCCGTAAAAACGATGTCCGCCATCCGTGTAGAATTTTCGGGTGGGGATCTCTTGCCCCTTGGAGTCGCTATAATGCCTGCTTTAACAGCAGAACCATTTTTGGAACTCTCCGGAGGCGAAGGCCCTTCTTGGGAATCCTGCTTAAGATCCAGCTTCTTCACAGGAAAATTATGCAGCCACAAATGCGGTTGTAGCCGGTTGCTCGAAATCGACTGAGGCTGGCCGATTGACTCCATATTATTAATTGGATCGCGAAAACCGAATAGCATATCCGAATCCGGCTCATACTTCGTGTTCGACCCAAGCCTCCTTCGCTTTGATGCAGGCGCAGTGGCGGAAAGTTTGAATACGAATACAAGCTTAACTTCATCCACATAGACATATGGTACGGAAGCGGGAGGGCTGGCATATTGTGCAATTGGAACATTGGGACTCTCAGTGTTCATTCTCGAGTTACTACAACTCTGGGAATATGATAAGGCCAACACCAGTTCTCCAAAGGGCAATCCGGACTCGGACGAGTTCTCCCTCGAATGAACTAAGGACGCCTGTAGAGACAGTTGTCGCCAGATCTGAGCTCGCAGTAATTAGTAGAACATCGACATGAGGTAGAGGCAGATAAGCACCTCCGCATTGCAAAGAAGAATACCTAGACCTTCTAGAAACGTTGGTCGGTCGAAATAAGAAGGAACGACTTCATCAATGAGAAGCTGAACGACAACTCGTAGGCCGGCGCCTCGAGCAACCCAGGTGCCTGAAAAGATGATGTTTTCAATCTGCCGAAAAATGGATGAGAAAGGAAATATGGTCGCCAACGGTGAAGAGATCTTTATGGAGCCATTAGTCTCAAGTTTGAGATTCAGTCCGACATAAGCGTGTCCAAGCTTGCCAAGGTCATGATCCACGGATGACATGGCCTATGGCTAATTTGGGTGCGGTTAGGAGAAAACGAATGTTAAGCCTAACAACAGTTAAAGACGCAGGTAATGGATGATCGAACAGAGAGCTATCTGAAGAAACTCTGATCGCTTGATCTGTGAGCGCAGAAGATAGTGAAAGACATGCTATAGACGTTTGGTGTGAAAATTCTTGAAAGTAAGGTCTGGTCTGTCTGTTTGTCTGTTCTGCTCCTCTACATCAAGAAACTCGCCATTGCTCTGCCGCTATGTTAAAATATTCACAAGTATGAAGCAAGAGACGGCTAAAGTATAAAGCTGGTCTTATGGGTATTGTTAGTTGGCCGAGATTGTCTGCGAAGGTCATACATCAATATCGGGTATCATCTGTTTCCGCTCAGCCCTACGAGCGCCCGGCAGACCAAACCTACTTAACCCCTCCGCCCTCTGATTGTCTTTCATCTCAAGACTTGACAGAAGTACTTTAGAGCTCTCAAAATGCGGCTGGAGAGGTGTCTACGTATTCTGTTATATGCGTACAAACCATCCTATCCAGGCATCGCTGGGAAATCGATCAAGTCGTTTAGCCCATTTAGCACTTCGTGTCGGCGACCAACAGATGGCGTCTACAGAGCTCTCACAGAGATGCGGGTAAAGACTCCTTGGATTGAAGCACTAAGGAAGAAGCAGGCGGAAGGCTTTGATCCGAAGAAGGCATCTACTACCTCAGCGACTCCGCAAGACCGTGATCTGAGCCCAAAGAGGATGGGGGACAGCCATACGGCTATAGTATGTAATACATGCTGGTGTATATTGGAAGCTTCATTGAGACTGACTGACTGATGCAGGCATAGGTTGTTCCATTGGCTCAGGACCCTTGGTTGCTCGACAATTATCTCAATGCAAACGGACAGATCAGGTCCGCTTGACTACAATTGAAGAGACGCATACCATCGCTTACCGAGGTGTAGATTAGGAACTCTTTTCATGGATCTTGATGCCCTATCGGGTATAGTTGCATATCGCCATACTGGCGAATCCGTAACAACAGTCACTGCGGCGGTAGACAGGATCGTTATCAAGCATCCCCTTAAAGAGATATGTATGTTCGCCCATTGCAGATCGGGATCCTTGATATTGATGATTCAAGGTGACTTGGAGCTTTCCGGACAGGTGACTTTCACTGGTCGAAGCTCTATGGAGATACAAATGCAAGTTGCGAAGGCTCCTACAAAGGGTGAGCAGGTAAATAGCGAGGACGTATTACTGACTTGTGCATTTACGATGGTTAGTCCCGTTAATTGATTCTTCTACGTCCCCAAGCACTAAAATATGGTCTATGTAATCAGGTTTCTCTAGACCCGTCGACGAAAAAGTATGAAATGCCGTATCGTCCTGTCGTTCGTAGGCTTACCTTTTCCCGAGATCAGTACCAATAAACCCCGTGCTAGTCGAGACTACGGAAGAGAAACGCCTTTTTGCATTGGGTGAGCACAACTACAATGCCAAGAAGGCTCTTGCCAAGAAAGCATTGCGAAAGCAGGCGCCAAATGACGAAGAGAGCGACCTGATTCACGCCATGTGGATTAGGCAGATAGAGTACCACGGTGAGAATTCTACACTACCATTGTCAGATGATTCGAGTTCTGACTTTCAAGATCCCAACATTTCGACCCGCAGACCCGATAACGTCATCTACATGGATAGCACTGTGATGCACTCGTCGCAGATAATGCAGCCCCAATATCGCAACCGGCACAATTTTATGATTTTTGGTGGCTTTCTCCTTAAGCAGACCTTTGAGCTTGCGTTCTGCTGCGCAGCCGCTTTCTCTCACACTAGGCCAAGATTCCTTAGCCTAGATCCCAGCACGTTCGAGAATCCAGTGCCAGTTGGGTCGGTGTTGTACCTCACAGCTACAGTTGCTTATACGGATCCTCCGCTTCTAACCTTAGAGGGGAGCGAACTTTCCACTTCGAAAAGGGGAGACTCGGAAGGCGCAGAAATTGCAGACGGGAAACCAGATGCAAAGTTTACCAGGGTGCAAATCAGGATAGACAGTAAAGTCCGAAACGTTGAGCATGGAGAGACTAAACCAACAGGCCAGGTAAGATAGGTGTCTTTCATTGATGCTGAGGTTACTAATACCGTAGCAGTTCAACTATACTTTCCTTGTCGAGAAGGATATCAAGGTTATGCCACGGGGTTACCATGAGTTCATGATCTGGCTCGACGCGAAACGACGGGCAGAGCGTGTTAGTGAGACTATTGAGAATCTAGAAAAGGACGGGATGAGGACGCAAGGTCAGGATAATAGCAAGAAACAGCGTATCACTGAGTAGCGTGTAGTTTATATTCAATGTGATACATATCTCGCAGGAATGGAAAGACAATTGAGCTCAAACACAATTGGAAGTAATGGATAGCCCCAGCTGGATACCGTATTCTTCCCCTTCTATTCCGCAACTACCTTATGTACATATTCTTGCTGTCGCATCAGCCCTACATTCGGTCAGCCCTATTTGCTAGTTTGCGGACATTTCCGTGTTTCCAATGTTTGTTGACCGTAACTTTTTCCACGCGAAATAGGTGTCAATGGAATCCAGCAATGGCTACGTTACGTCGTCCAAAGAAATACAGAGAGCTGCTCACGCCTCTCTTGCACCGACGATTTGTGTCTAGCTCAACTGTCTTGGTAACAATATGCTTAGGGATAGCGGCTCTTGCTGGAGGCTCACCATGTGAGCAGAGGTCCCAGAGGTCCCCCAGAGAATGTTACTGATTGATTGGTATAGTCCAATGGTCATGGCTTCCAAGAACGGCCTTAAGAACCGCTTTCCTCTTTATCTCCGCTCTTCTAGTCTTCGTTCTTAGGATCGCAAACATACATTGCGGAGCTAGAAACGCACCCACTCCATTGTCAACGTTCAAAATTTACTATGTCTCCTTCGCCACGCTTCAGACCATTGCATGGTACCTGCTATCCGCATTGATCTTTACGGAAGTCAGTCTATGGTCTGCGCCTGCATCAGCAGATTTGGGGTGGCTTCATGAAGGACGGCAAGTGGAAGGTCTTGGTTTGGAGCCTTGTTCTTGCGACTGACATGGATTTGTAGACCATGGGAACGGCGCAGGCTCAATGAGCGCTCGATCTACTTCCGGAGTTTCTTTATGTTATTGGCACTGAATCAGGCTCTACTCCATATATACAACGATACAGACGGGATATTTAACGATGCCATAAATGCAACTACAGACACCGCTCCCAAGCCACGGCCCCAGATTATGGTTAAGCCACCTGCGCAACTCATAAACAAATTACCTTCGCTCCTGCAAAGCGTGGTCACCCGCTCTCTGTTAGTAGGCTTCATCGGTGGCCCGTTCATGTATGGGTTATTCATGAGGAGGACAGCGTGGAGTTGGTCGCTATTTCTTGCGAGGATCGTTTGGGACATCCCAGCAGTGCCTGAGTTATCGTATATACCGCCCTACCACATTCTCTTGATCTTCCGGACCACAATCTGGGGCTTCTTCCTCAGCTTCTTGTGGGATGTATCGAATGCTGCATTTACTGCCTATATCTCTCAGGAACCACTGAAGAATGGCAAGCCTTTAACGGATGACAACCGAAGTCTGATGAACGGACTCAATGCAAAGAAAGAGATGACTAAAGCCTTTGCGTTCTGGGAATTGGCTCTTTTGCAGCGGTTTGCAGATCGGAGGAAAATGATCTACGACGACTTCGACAGGCCAGATGGCTCAGCGTGGACCCAGATCGAAACGGTTTGCCTAAATAATTTGATTTCCATGACGAACCGTATTGCTTTATTCCAGAATCCAGATATAAACAAACCTCCACCTCTGAAAGAAGGTGATCTTCAATCCCTACCCCGTCTCTCCACCCCCCTACGACAAGAACCCATCCTCCAAAATCCTCTTCCACCAACAACCCGCCTCGAAAAATTCGAAACCAAAATCGGCTCGTTCGCCAAATCCTATGGCAACTCACCGCCTCCAAATGTTGCATTGACTCCTCTTGAGCCACGCAGCAAACAGTACCTCGACTCCGCCCGCCAGAAACTTCTTACTCAAGGCCAACAAGAAACCCTGACCCCGACCGGTATCTATGCCCTCTTCAACGAGTACCTTATGCAATTCATCCGTTCCTCGCTTGGTATGCCTTTCCGGCAAAAGTTCAGACGACGAATCTGCGCTGTTGTACTGGGGACTCCGTACAGCGAGCTCAGCATCATTGTTGATAGCATCACAGCACTCAGCTCCTTAGCGTGCTCAAGTGTTGTGGAAGATAACTTTGGTAATGTCAATAAAGACGTTCATTCTCTCATCCGAACCTTCTCCGGTACATGTACAACTCTAGAGAATTTTCTGGAGCAAACGCCGCCGCATTGGACGGATGTGCAGTTTCAAAAGCAGGATAGGAAGGTTGAAGAGGTAGAGATTGTGCTGGAAGTGCTGAAAAGTGGTTTGAAGGAGATGGTGAGGACGTTTGGAGTGTATGCGGTGGAGTTGAGGATTGGGGAAGGTGAATTAAGGATGGCAAGGACAATTGCCGGTATGAATGAGGAGTAGTCTGTGATATGGTATCGCACATTCTGTTGTGGCGTCGACGAAGTGGCTAAACCTAGGGGATATCTAAACATGAAGACGCAACGAATGCCCTGTCTACGCTGATATAGATTTCGGGCCCCCATTACGTTTACATGACCAGGACTTTATCAAACTTATTATGTTCACCCAGCATTGCTTCCACCTTCGCCTAAGCCCACATCTCCCTTTTGGTAGACCTTCAATCAACAACCTCGCGTTATCGTCCCTCGCTCACATTTTGGCAGCCTTCGAGTTATTGACTTCGCTAACTCGATTTCCGCTACTTTTTCCATGTCAAGATCAACGAGCTTGAAGCATCGGTATGCAAATTCGATATCGAAAGGAATGCTTCGAGTCCCGCAGTTGTTCGGGGATAACGAGACTTGATGCTCACCGACGATATTGGCCCTTAGCTGCTGGAAATGAAACCATAACATGGCTACCACACCCACACTAAATCCTTCCATCCGCCTTGATCCTTTGCGGATACCCGGAGTACCAATGCCATCAACTATGTATGCGAGTCTTCCAATAGATGATAAGACAGCAAAGCTACGCCTAGCTACACTTTGAAATTCAAACGAAAACCTTCCAAGCACCCTAAAAGCTTTCACCAATGCGGTGGATATACGAACTTCCCTTGCACTCGTTCAAGATAGTCCCTATTTAAGTTTTCTTTCAATGTCCACGGTCATTTTTTTATCACTATTTCCTATGCCATCTTCCTGACGCCATCTCAATACTCGCAGGATTCCTCACCGTCCCCTTTCATAGCATATTTCCTCGCTTCTCGGCATCCTCCACGCAACGCATCCAGCTCTCTCACAAAACCCCCCACCCCACCACAGATGTCTGCCCAAAAAGAACCCGGAGTCGTCTATCCATCATCTGCGAATAACTTCACCGCTGAAGAGCAGCACGCCAACCTCATCCAATCTCTCCACGCAAAAACCCCCAACCTCACCACTCCCGGCCCTTCCCACACCGACCAATTCAACATCCCCTTCTTACACCCTACAAACCCTGCATCTTCCATCCTTTACGAGGCTGAGATTTATTAGATGATTAGATAAGCGGTATGGCTGGGGAAAATGGCCAGGTATGGACGCAGGAGCAGCCGGCGCCGGTAGGCGGACTTATAGCGAGCTTCCAGACGAGTTCTGCTGGGATCTGGGAGGGAGGTTGTTCAGTTGGAGGACTGAGAGAGCGCGAGAGGGTGGTCAAGTAAGATGGCAGGTAAGAATAGGGCTGGGTCGTATCCAACCACGAACAGCGCGGTTCGGTATGACATCCTGCCGTACCAACTGAACACTCCGCTGGCATCCTCGAGCGCTGAGGAATCGTCAAGATTAGATATTCGTGGCAGCTCAGTCGAGTCAAAGTTGCTGTTTCTGCGGTTATCTTGGAAAGACATGATGGGCTAGTGAAGGGATTCCGGAGTGTAACAAGCAAAGGGGGATAAGTGCAGGTTTAGGCGGGGTTTTGGTTGGATTTTTGGTGTGAAAGGTATTCTGCGTATGATGATTGTAGAAGACTATTGTCTAAATATGTAACGATCCTCATCCCCACTCTCCTTGGACCAGATCAGATAATTAACGGGTTAGCAACATAATCGAAGATCGTGGTATGTTCATCTGTGCATTTTGATTGCTCTAGAAGGATTGGTGGGGCTGTATTTTTTGGAGGGGTTTGATAGGGAGGTGGGACTGACTCATTGGGTGGATGGCTTTTGTGGGTGTCTTTCTTCAGGAGGGGCGACTACGGGGAGGGGATTTGGGGGAGATATGAGACGGAGCGGCGGTGAAAGGGAGTGGGGAGTGATGGTTTAGGGTCGACAATCTTATCTGCATACAAAGTATATGCCCATGACTAAAGGTGACAGATTAAGGGTCAGGGAAATGGAATCGATAATTTCTGTTGATGTACTGTAGCATCCCTCGACCTTCTTACCTGGACACAAACTATGCGTGTATGTCTGAACAGAACAGCTGCTCTAGTTTTCCAACGATGGCTCGTTCTCTCATCCCTCGGCCCTATATCAGCAACAGCCCTAACCCTTCTCCTATTGATTTCCCCATTCCCATCGCTACTCTTGGCTCCTCGCAGCCTCCACAAAGCCCGAATTGTTCGCTATGAATGCATCGCAGTGACTTGTCAGACTCGATGCATTAGCATCCTTTGCAATATCTCGGACCGATTCGACATTATCTGGCCTGACATAAGTTGCCGCATTGTCAATGATCTTGTCCTCGGTCATAGTGTGCAAGGTCTCGAGTAACCACATATCTGTCGCCTGCAGCAGGTCCAACAACTCATCTAGCTTTTTCGCGATTTCGTCGTTATTTTCAGAATCATGAACCTGAGGCCAGTCGACTATACCGGTGTACGCGAAATCAATCATTTGCGAAAGCGCCGTGAATGTCATCTCTTTGACTTGTATCTTCGCTTGGTGTGCAAGTAGACGGCCCCACTCATCAGAGAACTGAGCTTTGCAGTAGTCTGACACAGCTGCTAGGAAGATTCTGTGAGCTGGCTTTTCACGGCCTTCGGCCTCGAAGATAACATCAATAAGCTGGCGCTGGTCGCGAAGGCTTACAATCTCCTTCATAGCTGTGATCATAGGAGATTCAGTCTGATGAGGGGAGAACCGTGGCGCTCTCTTTGAAGGCTGGTCCACGGATTTGCAACCTAGGGCTCTGAGTAGCTTTTCGTAAGGTATGAGAAATTTTCGTGAGACCTTAATGACGCCTGCATCTACTGGAGAGTTGAGACAGAGATATTTTGCCGAGGTCAAAGTGTTGCCGAACTCTACTGGGGAGAGTTCGATAGTATCGATGTTGAAGAAGATTTTGGACTCTCGAATGCCCGGAATAAGGATTGCGGAGTTGAATTCTTCTTGAAGGTATTCGTAAGATGCCTGAATATCCTTTACGTATTCTGAAAGGTCCTCGTTACTAATCTGCTTGCACTGAGTGACCATGTATTCCAGGTGCGCAAATACCGTTGCAGCGGTAGGTTTGCCGTGTTGGGGAAGTTTTTCAAGAACAAACCCGACAGGCTCCTTCTTCAGAATAGGGAGCTGACTCCATAATATTCGCACGTCATGCGCCTTGCCTATGCTGAGAAGAGAACAGTGGTCCTGTTTGACTGCCACTTCGCTCATTCGTTTTCGACGATAAATTCGCTGTTTGAAGACGTCGTCCTCCACCCGAAACATTGGAACTAATGCAATCTCCCTCCATATATGGTTAGGCCAATCGCGTAGGCTTGGCTGGTCCCAAAGCAGGTATGCTGCTACTTTTTCAGCATCTTGACAGAATGTCGAAGTCTGACTCGATTGATTAGACTGCCATCGTACTTGAATCGCAAGGGCACATTGAACGTAATCTTCAGAATTGAAAACCTTTGTTGGCCCGCGAGATCGAAGGCCAAGGGACACCCAGTATTCATGAAGAGATCGTGGGCGCTGCATTTTGCCATGGAGGAAACGGGTCGTGTGCTCTATACGAAAAGCAGATTTAAAGATTTCGTCCTCGTGGTCGTATAATGACATTGCCTTGCAAAAATTTCCGTTTCCGTTCGGCGCAATTGCTGTTGAGGGTTTGATATTGTGTTTTGCAAGTTCTTGAACAAACGCAGAGTATTCAGCGACTGAAAATTTCCCGATATTTGTGGGTTGATGATGTTGAGCGTGATCCCAAAGTTCCTTGATTGGCATGACATGGACTTCCAAGGCCTTCAATGGTACTAAGCATTTATCGACTGTCTCAGGAGAGACGAGATTACCCAGGCTTTCTACAACCCACGGCAAAAGTAGCTTCGAGGTCTTGCAGAAGGTGGCCCCTTCCGCATACAGGTACTTTGCAGCTTTGTCAGAATGCGACGGTTGAAACAGTGGCCACACAGGCAGACGTCGGAGTTCCGGTAGAAATTTGATGGCATGGGTGGATTTCAGGTACTCTAGCAGCATGGACTGCAGCGTCTATACATACATATAAGCCTGTAGATGAGCAACAAATGAAGTAAGAAAAGACTTACTCGGATGGATGCCTCGCTCAATGTTTGTAGTAGGAATTCTTGAATCGGGACCCATTTTTCCCCTTCAACCTGAGACAGGATTCGTACCAATCGTTCAAACGCAGCGCTGCTTGTCAGGTCGGATTCCATTTCTGCCAGAAGAAATGGAACACTAGCTCGATCGACCATATTGAACTCGCCGATCTCTTCACATAATGTGGAGTGCTCCTTCTTGACGGGTTCAACCAGGTACAGGCCTTCATCGAATTGACGTGGGGTTATATATTGCCATTCCTCATGTGCTTTGTATCGGTAAATGCTGTGGTCCTCAAGGCCACATTGAGAAATCAGGCCCATAACGGTAGCTTCAGATTTGTCATCCTTCCTTGCCTTGACAAGAACTTTGAGTTTTGGATTGACGTATGTCCAAAAATCCGTAATCCATGTATCCCGGCATCCTCGCAACGCTGAAGGACCAACCGGAGATTGCGGTTGAGCCAGCAACATTCCAAGGTCTCCAATTTCCAGAGACCGGACATTGAATGGAGCTTTCGAAATGTCTTCAATCGGGTTTCTGAAACTTGACATGGTATCACCACTTAACGTCAGCTTCGAGCTCGTCGTGTCCACATGGCGTTGGAATAGCTTTGTATTAACCATAGAATGAGAAGCGAAGCAGAACAACTTCTGCTCTGCTTCCGTTGCCATGAATGTCCACACCTTTGTTTCAATTACCGAAGTAAGAAGTCCTAGAGATCCATCAAGCTTTGGAAGTATCCGGCAACCATCTAATATCTTGAGTGACGACCCATCCGCGCCAGGAGGAGGCACGACAGCTTGAAGAAACTTCTCAAGTGCATCTGATTTACTCTGTTGTCCTTCGCCTGTAGCCAATGAACCTAGAAATTCTTCCAAAACTGTGCAGCTATGTTCAAGGGAAAACAACTGGCAAAGGAAGGCGGGGTTGAGCTCGACAGTAAGACCGGCAGTGTCTGCAGCTTTGATCCGTAGCCATATGTTGCTGGGAGGGTGCACGAGGTTGGGACAGAGATTGGTTAGGAGTGGCCGGAGTTTCTTCGATGTTGATTCCGGGAGGAAATCAAATTGGGCACACCTTATGGAAGTGACAGCATGCAACTTTTTCGTCTTTCCACCCACCCTCTTCTGCGTGGGAGTAGAGCCGAGCAGCAGAGATTCTGACGCTGCTTTCGGGTAAAGTTCATAAGCAATATGCTGGTCGTCCATTATCTTGTCCCAGAAAGCTTCGGCCACGACTTTGGATAAAGGGCTCGAGGATACTCCAGAGGTGGAGGGCCAGAAATTGAATGCCGCCATACCCAGCCTTGGTGCCAGATCTTTCAGAAAGTTCAGATAAAGGTCCGGAATACAACTTGATAGTAGCCACTTGTTCCACCGAGCCATGGTTGCGTCTCTGTGCTGGTCTTCAAATGGTATTGTTCGACGGTCACCAGTTATTGCAAAGCTGGCGTGGTACGAAATTGGAAGCTTTGATGGAAGTAGGGTTGGGAGCTTGCAAAAGACGTTCTGGTCGGTTCCAGGTTGTGATAGGCAGGCAGCGACACCGCACTCAGAGATCTTTTGGGATCCTCTTCCAGGGTTGACTATGTCGATTGGAGATTGCTCAATATCTGTTATGCCAACACGCCAAGTCTCTGCGACTGGTACCTGATTTTCCTGTACAGTCGAGATTCTCACATCACGAAATATGTCCTGTTCAGATCCTTCAGAGTAATCCACTGATACGGACCATTTACATGCAGGTTGACCCCGGATGTTAAAAGTGATGGATTTAACATTCCGCAGGAAAAGCAGAGACTTTCGTGCACTAAGAAGATACTTTTCCAGTAAGGTTTTAGTATTTTTGATATCCAGTAGGACTACGTGGTCGGTAAGCGTCGATTTCTTTCCAGATTCTCGGAATGGCAAACGGAAAATGGTACCTTCGAAGTAGTTCAGCTCCTTCGAGTAATGGCAGAGACCATGGAAAGGTGTAAGCTGGTCCTTGCACAGACGACGAGCTGTCTCCAAAGACAACTTGATGCCCGCTTTCCGTTTGCGGTATTTGTTCTTCGTTAGCAGTTCTTGCTGCGGGTCTAGAATTAGGAGGTATCCCCCAGATATCAGGGAAGGGACGTCTGTAAAGTGATACATGGTTAAAGCTCCCCTACCAAACATGCCAGTGGTGGTCACATCGTCGCCCTTGCCGCCCTGTCCAATATCCTTGAATCCGGCGAAGTCTTCGTCCTTGAAGACTGTAGTATTAATTAGCTCCTGATCAGAAGGTTTGGAAATAATATGATGCGTAATAATCCCGTTACTAACCTTCGTCGTTGTAGGCGAAAAGCGCGGGCCCCTGTAGAGTCTTTAATTCACTCGTCAAACACGCCAATGATTCGTGTGAACCGTTTTCACATTCGTCAAGAATCCAAGAAACCGCGGTGGCATGACAATCGTCCGCATTGGCGAGGAATTCATTGAAGGTGCTGTCGATAGGATACCGCCCTAACGTGTCGGAGATGACAGTCGACAGTGTTTCCCGTGGAGTGTATTCGTCTTCGTCCCCATCATCGACTTCTATCTCCAGCCTAGTTGCACGATCTAATGAATGCTCAATTTCGAGTCGTTGGATAAGGTCGGCAGATATAGCGGGGTGAGTAAAGTTGAACGCAGCAATCGTTCCGGTCATGACTCGGTCTCCGTATACTATATCAGACATTGGTCTCAAGATGGATTCGGTGTCTGGAATCAAGATATCGAGAAGTTCTTGACCTCCAGCTAGGCGAGCAGCTATCTCGAGCGAACCAATTGCCACATCAAGATCAGACCCCTCAAGTGGACCCTGACTGGAATCCTTCAAGAGAGCCTGGAGGCTTGAAAGATCTTGGACGCTCAATTCGTTACGAACATTCAACTGTGCAAGTAGTTCCACATGCTCCGTCGCAAAATGACTATCTACCTTATCCAGGTATGGCGCTAAAGGATACCGTAGCAGAAGCCTACTTGTACCAAAAGTATTCTTCGGCACAAGATAGTTTTTTTGAACGCCGAGGATGCAGGCTTTCGACCTCAATACAGAGTACTCGACCGGACTGAAGTTGGACTGAATATAATTGAGGACGTGGTCGACTTTGCCATGATCATTGTCTTGCAAACAGTAATCCAGCTGCCGTAGGATTATGTCCAAGTCTATACGTTCCCAGCCAAGAACGTGTTTCCATCCCTTGCTGACGGAGAAGCGAGTCGTCCCTAAGATGTTGTGAACAAGATCGTGCTCATCTAATCCACGACATTTGCGGGGCGAGAAGAGAGTCATAGCCGATCCCGAGACTGGATTTGCGGGAAGCCATCGGAGTGTTCGAAACTTGGAAATTGAGGACTCCGACAAGCTCTGATCCTCACGAAACGGGAGCTGAAGAAGGCACTTGAAATTGGCCTCAAGGATCATGACATCAGCACTGCATTGAGAAAAATACTGTACGCGCTCTAGCAGTGTGTCCCAGTTTGGCTTATGCCTAAGGCCGCACGCTTTTAAAGCGTCCTTGTGTCGTTGGAAAAATCTAGGACAAGGGAAAACATCCTCGTTCCCAAAATAGAGCTCCGATAACGAAGATTTTGGGTCTATCATGCCTGATAAACAGCGATATTGTCTTGTGTGCACATTGTCACTAAGTGGAAGTGGAATGATGGGAAGTTTTGAAACTTTCATTGCCCATGAGCCAGTTGCGAATCGCGAATGTTTGAAAGTGAAATCGATGAGCGCTTCTTTTGCTGTGACCATAGGGCCGTCTTGTACTGTCACCGCCCACGGTAGGAGATGTTGTTCTAGTAGATCGAATATGTCTGTTTTTCCGATTAGATTGAAGCGTTCGACTAGGTATCTTTCACCTTGGTTGCTCAAATCGTACAATGACACCCCGGAGATCGCAGGCATTGGCGGGAGATCCATGGGTGCTTCAAATGTGTGGTTGGAGTTTTGGTTATTGCTTCTGAGGATGTCACCGCGGTCGTTGCTGCACTGAATATCAGATATAGTGATGGCTCGTTCCGTGAAAGGAGGCAAGGAGGAAATCATGCTGAATATAGGCAGGCTTCTTATTTGACCCGCAAGACTGCGTTCGTTGGTGTTTAAGCCTCTATTTCTGGTGAGCATCTCAACGTGTTGCAATACAATATGTTTTTGCTCGGCAGATGCTGTCAACAAAAGCTCTTTACCCGCGACCAGCCAAGTCAGAACTGTTTCGAGATGATCAACACATGCGCCATGTAACTTTGGAATTGACCTCGCACTCTCTTGTAAGAGCTTCACGGCTACTGCCGGTAGCAGCTTAGCGTCAAGTATCGGAGGAGCCGCGTCAGGATCTCTTTCCACCATGTTCTGTGCGACATTGAAGAGTGGTTCGCCCTTACTAATCATCAATAGTGGCTGAGAACCGAGGGCTGGAGCATATCGACGAAGCCGAAGGCTATTCGTGGGTAGAAGCCACAAGTCATCTAACTGTGAAGGCAGTTGCTCCCCCTCCTTTAATCTCGCACAGATCCATGTCCATACGCTGCCGATGATCTGCTCATCATGCGTTGAGGGGCGTAATGTCCAAGCCTTTGGCCCATCAGACGGCTCAATCGTAGGATACATGATCGGCCAATCTTCTGATAGGTCCGCTAACCTACGATAACGGATTTTTGACGACACAAAATTAATGTCTCTCCTTAATAGTCCTAGCGTCTGGTCTGTCAGACCATTGATGTCAAGTGTTCTCGCTTTCCTAGTGTCGGCAAAGAGCTCCATCTCTCTTGAATCACGTGCAAGCAACAGGTCACATTCCCTAGTTGAAGCCAGCGAACCATCCAAGGTAGGCCAGAACACAATACCCTCAAGATCCTCATATATATTTCTCCCGGAGCTACCGTCAGACATTTGTTGCGCATCAAGTAGGCAGAATTCCAAAAGTAATTTTAAGAGTGGGCGTGGCATCTTCGGCAATGCGGAAGCCGTGTGATAACGTAGACATTGTCGTACTGTTTTGGGTGTCATCCAATTGATCTGGAAAGATGCTGAACTTCGCTGCTGTAACTTCTCGTATAAAGGTTTTCGAGAAGGACCGCTGCTACTTGTGCTTCAGCCAACGCCGGGGCATATTTGACGGTTTCAGACGTTGTGGTGGTAAAGAAGCCTTCCTGGACGGAGACGCATTTCTTCGCAGTGGGCCAGACTGACAGCTCTTTCTTTAGAATCTGATCAATCACATCGTCGTCTAGCCTATTCCATTGATCATTTGACAATTCTGTCACCCTCGGCCAGAGACTGAAACCTTCCTTGTACCAGGAGTCTGAGCTTCGATATAGTAGAAGGTCTGCCCAAGCGGAGGAAATGCAGTCCGTGAACAGAAAATTGTTCCACTTTGTAGCGAAGTCTTCAGAGCCAGGAGATTGTCCCGAAGAGGTGAGACGACCACGGTCTGGGGTTATTGAGAATAGACCATGCAGATGAACAGGGTGGTTCGTCAAGATTGGTAGTCTTAAGGTAGAGAAAAGCCGTCCCATAAAACCTTCGTGGTGCTGTTTCAAGATTAGTGAAGTAGACAATATTGAATCGAACTTGTGTGAAGACCGTCCATATGATCTGATGCCGATTGAAAGTTGGGGGGATTTTGACTAACCTCTATAGGGGCAGCCACAGCCACCCACCCAAAAAGCTTTCGCTCTTGGGCCCATTCGTCCAATTCCTTATTCCCACTCGACCTCGTCATAGTATGATGGACCAAATATCGGTAAACTATAGGGACATCACCTATGGTAAATTCCACATCCAGATTGAAAAGCTTAGATAGGGAATGTTTCGTGCCTCGCTCGGTGGTGGGTGTAAAAACCTCTTTGAAGACCACAGGTATTTCTTGGCGTGCCCTATGCGATTCAGCATTCATGAGATTGTTACCCGGTGGAATGACAGCAACTGACTTCAGGCTCCTTGGACAATACTGAAGTATCTTCGCTTCCCAAATAACATCGTCATTGATACGAACGGTGACCTTTTGGATATGTTTGAGGAACAGCAAGCCCCCTTCTCTGACTTCTCGCCCAAATTGATCTAGGGCATCCTTGATTTCTTCGATCGAAATCTCGCGCGCAACGATCTTGCTAGTTATAGCTTGACCCTTAGTCCGAAGCGGAATACGAATGATCGTCTCGTCCATCTCTTGCGATATATCAAGGTTGAACGCTCGAAATGTCTGTAGATGGTTCTGTATCTCCTTGTTTTCTCGCTCCTTGACAACGTCCCATGTGGGACCACCAGGCTGCCCTGACTCGACAGACCATTGTTCATGGGGATCGAGCAACAAAAGCCAGCGACGAGAGTATACCCATGGTCCATCCGTCCAATGGTAGACGGAATTGAAACCCTGGCCATACTTTCCTGTTGAGGAAGCTTCATGTCTTTTACGGCTGTCCCCAACGGAAGAGAGACTGGCGAAATCTTCATCTCTGAAGACACTGTTATTCCGCGCTAACAACGCCGGTCCCTGATACTCCTTCAGGCCATCATAGAGTAATGGGCCGTTTGAATATGTATTGGTATCTAGAACATACTCAACAATTGTTGCACCGGCGTCGTCTGCGTTTTGCAGCAGCTCCCGCAAACAAGTACCCGGTGGGTAGGATTCGCTATCGATAACCTCAGAGTCAGCATTGCCTCATGAGGTTGCAAGATGAATCTCATGACGGATCAAGAAATTGGAAAGGGAGATGAAATGTCGATGTGCTCCCGAAACATGCCTGGAGACTCGAGATCAGGGCTCCAAAGAAAGAGAATCAACTCTGCACACACGTACCATATAGTCCTCAGCCCAGTGGTTATTGGCTGATGCTGTTGATCCGTCAGCTGAGTTCGAAAAGACCGACTCCCAGGATGTCGGCCCACTTACCTGATGAAAATTCTTCACCGCTGGCGGGGGCGCCATGTTCTGTTTACCTGACCAATAAATCGAAGACGACGGAAAGAATTAGAGCTGTGTAAGGAAGACCTTGAGCTAAGTGATCAAGCACACACACTGCATTGAGAGTAAAGCGCCTTGTTTCGTGTTGCTATCTTATGGAAGAGGACGTTCCTTGGTAGGTGAGGAAAACAAGTGGTGTGGTACTACTTTAGAGGAATAATTGAGGTGTTGAAGGCCTACCTCATTCACTGCAAGCGCACGTGGTTGGTAGGCATGGCTTGGATGTGAACAAGAGCCTAATCTGAGGATTTTTGACTGAAAAGAGGCTATGGATTAAGACATTGGCAGAAACATCAGGGAGATAAACGTGAAGCAGATTTCTTTGAAAGGTATTCTAAATGAATCTTCAGTTCCAGATTCAAGTACTCGTAAGCCAATAACGTTTGTTTGTACTCCCGTGGTTTACTGAGCCCGTTTGCCGTGGCTTCAGCTACTTCTTTATCTATTTCAGACATTCCCATGTAGACTGAAAGCTGTCCCATTGGATGATGCATTAATCCGAGAAGAACGTTGCCTCTCAGCCTTGCTTTGCTGCAGCTGTGCCTCAAATCCATGGCGCTTGATGTTTTAACCAGGGCGAGAGAAGCAATCACCTCAGTACCGTCTGAATCAGACAGAGGGGAAGAACAGGAGGGGCCAGTCCCCCAAAGATAAGACCTAGGGTCTAAATTGCTGTTAATGCTGAAGAGTGTTTCCAAGGAAATACTGATAATCTGATAATTTGTCGCTATCCTTAAAACGGCTTCAGCCCTACGTTCATTTCCAGCTTACGGGAAAACGGGACATGCCGGACGATGTCGCGATGAAGCCTGCCCTGATACATCTTTGAATGTTCAAGCATCCGTAATTTCTGGAGGTGAGCAGCCTACCGATAGCGTGGTTCTTTTCAACATGTCTCTAGTCAATGTCTGGCATCTGCGAAGGGTAGCAGAGGCATCAGCAAAACCATGTGAAATGGTATGCTACAAACCTACAACGAGCGTACTGATTACCCCGGACAACAAGGTATACAAGCATACAGCGCTCCGGACGAACAATGCCCAGCTAACATACATCCTAGGATCATTTCTATATCTGTCAGGGTCACTTAAAGGACAAAGGCTTCGCCAGCCCAATCATTAATGCAGCCGAAGCCGCGGCCAAAAAGAAGGAGGACATGGATCGGGAGATTGAGTTGATAAAGCAAGAGTATGAAGAGAAAATGAAGAAGAAGAAGAAGTCGAAGGAGAGCAAAGCTGAGGAGAAGGAAACGGACAAAGACAAGGATAAAAAAGACGGAAAGAAGGAAGAGGAAGACGACAAAAAGGCAGAGAAAGAGAAGGACGACAAGGTGAGCCATCATGAGCATCATTCGTAGCGGTCGTGAATATTTATCAGTATGTTACAGATCAAGGCAGTCACTGGGCGGCCGGTTGCCCCCACAGCTGAGGATGTCCCTCGCATCTATGCGCTCAACAAGGTCTTCTATCAGAAACGGCTAGATCGACTGAGAAATCTCGAGGTTGCCAAAAGGAATCGAGAACGTCTTAAGAATCCTGCCCTGTTCCCCAGCGTACCCAATGGCAACCCGGACTGAGCTATCGTTATTTGCCATGTCATCTCGGCTGTTTGTTCAGGACGCCATGCACCCATGCATATTGCTACTTTAATCCAATATGTCATCTTGCGCCCAATACCTACACAATAGAACACGATCGGCCATGAGTTTCTCGTACTGCTCTGACAGTACGCATATTCACCTGCACGCTTCGCTCCCTTGAGCTCTCCAGAGACACAATGAACACGAGCATGGTATAAACGACCACAAGATTAACATGCATAGTTGGTCGGCCGAACTGCCCAATGCGTCGAACCACTGCAGTCTTTAGTCCTCGACTTCGGCTGTTGTTCTTGCTATCAACACTTGCTTCCAGATCGGAGGCTGTCGAATGGGAGCAGCAATAGCTTCAATTGGCAATGGCCAATGATAAAAATTTAGGTACAGAAAGAACCTTATCACGGTTATTGAAATCAAAGGTATCCATCGCCAGCAGGATCAGCACTATCGTCTCAGTAGTCATATCCACAACGACATTTACCTACCTGATACGAATGCCCCGAAGCATTCCGTCTGAGAGGACATTGACTTTAGGTGTTGACTAAAAACCTGCTGTGTGGGATACGGTCAGATCCGGAAGCACTAAAGATTGTGTACCTGCTGACCCAGTTGTTTAAGTAGTTCTTTGGGGGCCTCTGTCTCCGCCATTGGCGCAGGCCTCCGAAAAAAAGTGTCAGCGGTAGTGCCAAGTGCCAAATTACTATGACAAAACCTATGAACTACGCCATCGTGCTTCTTTGATCCTCATCAGGCGCCAATTGTGACATTAACCCTTGTTCTAGGGTGCGTTCAGCAAGCGATATCTAGGGCAGCCTTTACCGTTGAATTAACCCCCAAAAACCAACAGCGGCGCACATACCAGGTTCTGACATCGCTCCATTCCATACCAAGAAAAAATTGCCTGAAAAGAATTTGTGCCGCTGGGGGTCAAAAGATAGTAATCATGGCAATATGGGGGCCAATTCTCTTTCCGAGTGCTGACTGAAACGCCTCGCCAGAAAGCCCTCTTTCCGGCTCCGTGCCCACCTGCAATCGGTTAGGTCTTACATGAAGTATTCCAAATCCAGCAGCGGCAGGTCCCTGAATAAACAATATAAGAGAAAGTCTATCGGTCTTTAACGCCCTCGGCAAAAAGAGCGTCATCCTGCTTAGGTTACCAACAGAAACCACGGAGCTATCGCCGCAACATCCTCAGTGATGAGAAACGTGCAAGGGCTTACGGAACCCGACGTCTTCTCATATGCTGATCTTACCTAAGCTGGCTGATATGAGAAGAATGGCTTACGAAGGATTGTCTTAATCTCCAAGCTTGATAATTACATCTGAAGTTGGTGTTGCATGACATCCCCAATTATCAGATTTAGAATCTCGAGGACAATTGACCGCCAAATTGTTGGACATCAACTCAAACGGAAGGAATCTCACTCATCGGACTTATGATATGGGTGCCAAAGATATCTATCACAGTAAGACCTGGCTATGACGATATTCAAAACTCCCGCCTTACCACATCGTTACCAGAAGGATATCGCTATATTAAAGATGGGTATACATACGAAATAATTCCTGTTGGTTTCAGAACGCCTATCGATACGAAGAGGGATATCGTTGTATGAAAATATCGTTATAGAAGGGTTCTTGCAGTGACATTTTGCGCGAACGATTGTTGCCAATCACATTCAAGCACAACCATCCTTCTATCCACCTCGATACGAAAACCTGCCAGAAATACCATCAGAAGCCATCTTCTCCATCAACTCCTCATTACATCGTCTTCCACTTGTACTTCCTCCATTAATATCATATTCACAAGAACGATTAATGCACGCAGTCCACTCCCCCATAAAACAATTAATTCCCACATGAGCAACTCTGCTTCTCAACACCCCTTCGTAAACAGGCAAAAAAAGAAAGTCTACACACCGAAGCAAAAAAACATCCCTATACCCAAAGACAGGCCTACCTACCTACCTACCTACCTACCCACCTACCCACCCACCTACCTACCTACCTACTCACAGCCCCCATCACCTTCAGCAAAACCCATATATCAGTACACAGAGAGTGATACATCCATATCGTTTCGTTGGAAATCCTTATAGGGGGAGAG
>JAABVA010001844.1_pt1 | contig 21953 bp, 18 predicted proteins | sample 5560331 | NCBI WGS metagenome assembly JAABVA01 (sample SAMN12812661, study PRJNA571458) | rock metagenome | isolation source: Antarctica rocks | place: Antarctica: Victoria Land, Mt New Zealand sud | collected 2016-01-07
CAGGATCGACAGCACGATCCGGGTCTTCTCCTCCGCCGGCATCACCGGTGGTCTGGGCATCGATCAGACTCCTCGCTGGTCAGGCCCACAATGAACGGGCCACGCCATTAAGTCTGACGCGCGACAGGTTGGCACACGGATCGGCGAGTGTGCGGACGCTGCCGCGGCTCGCCGTGGCAGGACGGCAGGGACGACCACTGGTCCGCGGGCCCGTCCGGACCCGGGCGGGCTCGCAGACGTCGGTGGGTGTCAGCCGCTGACGCCGAGCTGGCGCATGATGTCCTGCTGGTCGAAGAGCACGTACTCGTCGACCATCCGCTCGTCCCGCCAGTGGTCGATGGTGGTGAAGAAGCTGGTGAAGGCCTTCCCGGTGGGTGGGATGACCGTCCCGCCGGGCACGGTCATCGGCTGGGTGAAGGTGCCGCTCAGCTTCCCGAGTGCGACGGTCCACTCGCCCTGCCCGAACTGGACGTCGTAGGGGTCGTTGTGGACGCGGACGTCGGGGAACGCGTCGATCCACACCTGCATGTCGGCGCCGTGCGGTGCCTGACCGACGGTGCTCGGGGCGCCGATGTAGTGGACCACGACGTCCTCGCTGTGGCGTTGGCCGAGGAAGAGGTCGAAGTCCCGGCTGTTGTAGCCGTCGTCGGCGCCCTTCATCAGTCGCAGCAGACGGGCGACGGACTCCGTCGGCTCCCCGGTGCCGCCGCCCCGGTCGAATCCCTCGACGTCGGTCACCGACCTCGTCCTGTCCGGGACTGCGGGTGCGGTCGTGACGGTGTCTTCGGTGATGCTCATGGGGGTCGTCCCCCTCGAGGACCTGGATCGGTACGGCGCTCGCGGGCCGGGAGCGGGTTGCTCACCGGCCGCTACGGACTTACCGTTGGTTATCACCCACGACGTTAGGAACCGAGGCCCGGAGATGCAAGACCGCACTCTCGCGAACGTTGCTCACCAGCCGGTGAGTTCTCGCCAGCCGGTGAGTACTCACGAGCCGGTGAGTACTCTCCAGTCAGTGACTGACCCGGCTCGGGGTGTCCGCTTCGCGATCACGTCCCCGGACGATCCGCAGTGCGTGGTGCGGGAGGTCCTGCACCGGGTCGCGGACAAGTGGACCGCGCTCATCGTGACGATCCTCGCCGGTGGGCGACTGGGTTACGCCGGGCTGCGCCGGTCCACCCCGGGCATCTCCGACAAGACGCTGCACAAGCTCGAAGACGACGGGCTGGTCAGCCGCACCGTCCACCCCACCACCCCCGTCCGGGTCACCTACGAGCTCACCGACCTCGGCGAGACCCTCGTCCCGCCGCTGGACGCCCTGCGACTCTGGGCCCTGCAGTACGGACCCCAGCTCGGCGCCCAGAGACAGAAGCGCTCCGCCTGACCATGCGGCGGATGCGAGGCGTTGGCCCGCGCCCCGGGGTCGTGGGTTCCCGGATCACCTGGTTGTCGCCTCCGCCGCACCGTCCGCGGTGCACCGTTCCTGGCTGCGCGGGTCGGTGGTGGGTGTCGGCGATGACGACCGGTTCAGGCGGCGGCCAGGGCTCGGTTGGCGACCTGTCTGTGGGCGTGGTGTCGGTAGCGGTCGGCGACGGGGTTGCGGCGGCGTTGGAGTTGTCCGATCTCGTCGGGAACCAGGTCCCACAGGCCCATGGGCATGAGGTAGGCCTCCGGCGGGAGATGTCCTTCGCGGTAGGTCCATTCGATCATGTCGATGACGGCCCACCAGGTGTAGCCGACGATGTCCAGGCCGCCGGCCCGGAGGGCGTGGACGTGCGCGACGGACTGGTCGAGCCAACGGATGCGCTCTTCGACGGTCCCGACGACGGAGGTCTCGGTGAGGAACACCGGCCGGTGGTAGCGGTCGGCGTAGGCGGTGAGGACCTCCTCGAGGCCTTCGACGCCGGCGTCCATCCGCGGCCGGATGTCCAGCGGACCACCGGTGTGGGCCTCGCCCGCGGTGAACCGGTCGGCGGAGATGGCCGGGTAGTAGTTGACCCCCATCACGTCCGGTATCGCGGTGTGCTCGCGGGCCCAGGCGAGGTCGGTGTCGGTGAAGCCGTGCCGGGCCAGGTAGGGCACGAGGGGATGGTCGGGGCCGACGCCACCGGTGACCAGGTCCTCCACGAGGAACGCCCGGTGGCGCAGGTGCTCGACCTGGTCGCGGTACTCCTCGACGTCGGTGTCTCCGTCGAAGCGGAAGGAGGCCTCGACGTGGACGAAGGTCGCATCGCCGCCCGAGGCTTCGGCGATGGCGTCCTGGGTGTGGACGATCCCGCGACTGATCGGGCGGAGGACCTGGACGAACCCGTCGTCGCCGCGCAGGTGGGGTGGCCAGTACCCGAACTCCCCGCAGTGCAGGATGTTCAGCATCGGCTCGTTGAGCGGGGTGAAGACGTTGAGCGCCCCGCGGTAGCGCTGCGCGACCCGGCCGGCGTACTCGGCGACCGCCTGCGGGTAGGCGGCGTTGACGAACTGGTTGTCCAGCCAGGTCGGGGTGCCGTAGTGCATGAGGTCCACGATCGGTTCGAGGTCGAGCTCCTGGAAGCGGGCCACCACTCGGTCGAGCCAGTCCCACCGCCACACATCGGGCGCGGGGTTGACCCGGTACCAGGGGATGCCCCACCGGACCATCGTCGCCCCGGCCTCCTTCACCAGGCCGAGGTCGGCGTGCCAGTGCTGGTAGTGCTGGGTCAGCTCGTACTCGTCCAGGGCCCGCTCCCCGACACGGGTCTGGGGGATGAAGGTGTCCTCGATGCCGAGCGCGAAGTGCAACGGTGACCCTTCGAACCACTTCACGTGTGCTCCCCGTCTGTCGTGCTGGTGTCGGATGTCACTTGATGCCGGTGGTGGCGATGCCTTCGATGAACCGCCGCTGGACGCAGAGGAACGCGACCACCATCGGCGCCAGGGCGATGATGGCGCCGGCCATGAGCAGGCCGTACTGGGTGCCGTGCTGGCCCTTGAACAGGGCGAGTCCTGCGGGCAGGGTCTCCATGTCCGTGTCGGTCGACACGATCAGCGGCCAGAGGAGGTCGTTCCAGTTGGCGAGGAGGTTGAACAGGCCGATGGTGAGCAGTGCCGGCCCGGCAAGGGGCATCATCACCCGGAGCCAGATCCGGAGCTCGGAAGCCCCGTCGATCCTGGCGGCGTCCTCGAGGTCGGTGGGCACGGCCAGGAAGAACTGGCGGACGAAGAAGATCCCGAACGCGTCGGCCGCTCGGGGGACGATCAGACCCTGGTAGGTGTCGATCCAGTTGAACTGCACCAGCAGCCGGTACACCGGGATGAGGGTGACCTGGGTCGGCAGCATCAGGGTGACCAGGATCCCGATGAACACCGCGTTCTTCCCCCGGAAGTCGAACCGCGCGAGGGCGTAGCCGGCCATCGAGTCGAGGATCAGGGACAGGACGGTGACGGCCCCGGCGAACACGACGGTGTTCACGAACTGTCGGCCGAACGGGATGACCGTCCAGATGCTGGTGTAGTTGGCGAGGGTGAAGTGCGCCGGCCACAGCGATGTCGGGTTGTGGGACAGGTCGCCCTGGGTGTGCAGGGAGGCGCTGAGCATCCACAGGAAGGGTAGGAGCACCACGAACGAGACGACGCACAGCAGCACGACCAGCGCGGTCCGGGGAGCGGTGTGGCGGCGGGCACGGGCGGTCAACGCCCGCCGCGCCCGTAGCGGGCCGGCCGCGGCGACGGCGGTGGCCATCAGTACCGCACCACCCTCCGGTTGAAGTAGCCGAGCTGGGCGAGGCTGAGGACGAGAATGATCGCCACGAGCACCCACGAGATGGCGGCGGCGTATCCCATCTCGTAGTCCTGGAAGCCCCGGCCGTAGATGAGCATGACCATCGTCTCGGTCCGGAAGAAGGGGCCGCCGTCGGTCATGACGTACATCTGGTCGAACGCCTGGAACGAGAAGATCGCGCCGATGACGGACACGAACATGGTGGTGTTCGAGATCAGCGGCCAGGTGAGGTGGCGGAACCGCTGGACCCCGTTGGCGCCGTCGATGACGGTAGCCTCCTTGAGGTCACGCGGCACCGACTGCAGGCCGGCCAGGAACATGACCATGAAGAAGCCGGTGTTCCGCCAGATCCCGACGGCCATGACGATCGGGAGCGCCCAGGACGGGTCGCGGACCCCGTTGCCCAGGGACAGGCCGGCGCTGTTCAGCCAGGCCGACACCAACCCGACCTGAGGGTCGAGGAGGAACGCCCAGGCGATCGACACGATACCCAGGGAGGCGACGAACGGGAAGAAGATGACCGCCCGGAAGAAGCCCCGGCCGGGGAGGGCCTGGTTCAGCAGCAACGCCAGGGCCAGGGCGAGCACGATCGACACCGGGGTGGTGACCACCGCGTAGAGGAAGGTGTGCCAGAGCGCCCCCCGGAACCGGGGGTCGTGCAGGAGCCGCCGGTAGTTCGCGAGCCCGACCCAGCTGGCCTGCCCGAACAGGGAGGCGTTGGTCAGCGACGTCCACGCGGCGGTCACCATGGGCCACACGACGAAGACGGTGAGGACGGCGATCGCGGGGCTCAGGAACAGCCACGCCGCCCGGCGCTCGTGCCGGTCCAGCCGCCCGCGCCCACGGGCGCGGGTCAGTCGGGGTGCGGCGGTCAGCGGTTCGGTGGAGGTGGTCACAGCTGTCGTCACTCAGGTGAGCAGGGCGTCGATCTGCTTCGCGGCCGCCGGCAGCACGCTGGCCGGGGTGCCGTCGCGGCTGGTGATCTTCTGGAGCGACGGTATGACGACGTCGGTGTCGATCTGCGAGGCGTTCACCAGTCCCGGCAGGTAGGGGACTCCGCCCTTGGCGGCGATGAATGCCGCCGACGTCGGGTTGGCCGCGACCTCGGCCGCGGTGATCGTGGACAGGTTGGGGGGGTAGGCCGACGCGGTGGACCACGCGATCTGAGTGTCCTTGGAGTTCCAGAACCTGAAGAACGCGGTCGCCGCGGCCGCCTCCGCGGGGCTGGCCGCGGAGCTCAGGTGCAGGTTCCCACTCACCGCCGTCGACGTCTGCGCGACCGTGCCCGCGGGCAGGGCGACGAGGCCGAAGTCGACCTTCGCGGCCTTGAAGATGTCCGACGCCCACGGCCCGTTCACCTACATCGCGGCCCGCCCGGCCGCGAACAGGCTGTCGGTGTCGTCCCCGCTGGCCGCCACCGGGGAGATGTGGTCGTTCTTGATCAGGTCCGACCAGAACGTGACCGCGGCGATGGTCTTCGGGTCACCGAAGGTCGAGCTCTTGAGGTCGGCCGCGACGATCCCGCCGCCGGCGTCCTGGATCAGGACCGACCAGGTGCTCACCGCGGCGTGGTCGGGGAGCGCGAAGCCGTAGACGCTCTGCGTGGACTTCCCCCCGGCGTACCTCGTCGTCTTCACCGCGGAGGCGGCCAGCTCGGCGAGGGTCCCCGGGGGGGCCGCGATGCCCGCCTTCTTCAGCAGGGTCTTGTTGTAGTAGAGCATCGTCGCGGTCGCAGCGAATGGCACGCCGTACTGCTTCCCGTCGAACTCGGTCGCGCTCATGCTGCCCGCCGGCAGGACCGAGGCGTCCACCACGCCGGCGGAGTACAGGCCGTCCAGCGGCGAGAAGACCCCCTTCGAGGCGTACGCCGGGACCAGCGACGGATCCAGGACCACCATCGTGGGTCCCTTCTTCGCCGCGTACGCCGGCAGCAGCTTCTGTGTCAGGACATCGTTCGGCATGATCGTCATGGCGACCTGCACGGCCGACTGGGACTGGTTGAACTTCTTGATCAGCGACTCCAGCGCCGGTCGGTCACCGCTGGTGTAGGCGTTCCAGAAGGTGATCGTCGTCGCCGACCCACCCGCCCCCGCCGCCGAGCCGGCGGCCCCGGCCGCGCTGGTCGACGGGCCGGCCGTCGCCGCGGCCGAGGACGTGCTGCTCCCACAGCCGGCCAGTGCTCCCGCACCGGTCAGACCGACGCCGAAGATCGCCGCGGTCCGGACGAACGACCGCCGGTCGAGGGCACGGGTCGCCGAGCGGGACACCAGCTCGGGGACAGTCTCGGACTCGTTGCTCATGATGTGTCCTCACGTCGCTGTGGCCCGCGCGGCACGGCGGGCTCGGTGAACCGGTGCCCAGAGGTGGACACGTCCCGAGTGTTAGCGCTATCTGATTTGGGGTCAAGGGCCGGCTCGAGGCGGTGTCCACCGGAGGACAGCGAATCCACGTTCGGTAGTAGCCTCGGGCGCAGCCGGTCCGGCGACGCCACTCGCACCGGTCGCCGCGGTCGGGATCCGACGGGAGTCGAGGGTCGACCTCGACCCTGTCCGGAGCACCTCGGCGTCATCACCACCGAGAGACGCCGAGCACCGTTTCTCCGATTGCGGGTCCCCACGGTCACGTCCACGAGCGTCCGGATCCGATGTCGGTGACCCATCCGAGGAGCTGCCCGGTGTCGGAGGTACAGCAGGTGCCGCTGATCGCGGACGTCGCCGCCGCCGCCGGCGTGTCGGCCATGACGGTGTCACGGGTGATGAACGGCAAGGACCACGTCAGCGGCCCCACCCGCGCACGGGTCCTCGACGCCGCGGCGAGCCTGGGCTACCGGCCGAACCTGGCCGCGCGGACCCTCAGCTCCGGCCGATCCACCACGGTCGGGGTGGTGACCCTCGAAGGGCCCGTCAACGGCCCCGCGTCGACCCTGGCCGGTATCGAACAGGAGGCACGGTCCCTCGGCTACGCCGTCTCCGTCGCGATCCTCAGCGAGCTCACGCCGTCTGCCGTGGTCGCCGCCGTGGCCAGTTTCCGCGCTCTCGCGGTCGCCGGGATCATCCTCTCCGCCCCGCACACCGACATCAACGACTCCCTCCTGCCGCCATCGGCCATCCCCATGGTCGCGGTCGAAGGTTTCGACGGCGCCGTACCCGTGGTCGCAGTCGACCAGCATCTCGGCGCTGTCCTCGCGACCGAACACCTCACGACCGCCGGCCACCGCGACATCCATCACATCGCCGGACCCGCCGACCGCCACGAGTCACTCCGCCGGGAAGCCGGCTGGCGGTCGGCGCTCCGAGCTGCCCACCTCGAAGAGGCGCCGGTCCTCCGCGGTGACTGGACACCCTCCTCCGGCTATCAACTCGGTCGCCAACTCATCGACCAGGAGGTCAGCGCTGCTCGCGCCACCGCGGTCTTCGTCGCCAACGACCAGATGGCCATCGGGGTGCTCCGAGCACTCGCCGAAGCAGAGATCGCCGTCCCCGGTCGCATGAGCGTCGTCGGCTTCGACGACATCCCCGAGGCGGCGTACCTCACGCCCTCGCTGAGCACCGTCAGGTACGACTTCGCCCAACTCGGACGCCACGCCCTCCGGCGGCTCCTCGACGACATCAACGGAGTGCAACCCGGACGGATCACGGCTCCGACCAGCACCCTGCTCGAGCCGGCCCTCGTCCTCCGCGAGAGCTCCGGCCCACCAGCAACGCCGAAGCGGCGCCTCCGGGTCTCATCGACGACCACCTGACCACCGTCGCTGCGAGGCCAGGAGATTGCTGACCCGGGGTGACCGATCCGCTGGCGGTCGGAGGAACGTCGGCCGCGCCGCCGCAGCACCCGGCGGCGCTCGTGGCCACCGACCTGACTGCGGGCGCGGGCCGGGGCGTCACGTCAGCGTCCACACCGGCCCGTTGACCACGCTGACGTCATCGGCGTGCTGCCCCATGGGTGGATGGGCCGGACTGTCACCTGCCTGGATCATCACCTGCCTCGACAGTGACCATGGCTGCCGGGAGCGGACCGACCGGCGCTCCGTCGACGGCGAGACGGCGAGACGGCGAGACGGCGAGACGGCGAGAAGGCGAGGTGGCCGGGACTGACGTCAGCGCAGCTCGGTGGTGACCAGTCGTTCGGCGAGATCGGAGTCGGGTGTTCTGGTGCTGGCTGGTGCGGACGAGCAGCGCGAACGCCTGGTCGGCGCTGAGGTGCTCCCGGGCTATCAGCAGACCCTGCGCCTGGCCGATCAGCTGGCGGGTGTCCACCGCCCGGGCCAGCTGGGACCGCGTGCGGGCGGCGTCGTAGGCGATCGCGGCGTAGGAGGCGAACAGCACCCCCACGTGCTCGGACTCCTCGTCGAATGCGCCCGCGTGGTGGGAGTACAGGTTGAGGGAGCCCAGGTTGTCCCCGTCGACGTACAGCTGCAGCGAGAGCATGCTCCCCGCGCCGGTCGCCGCGGCCCGTGCCGCGAACCGCGGCCACCGGGTCTCGGTGGCCATGTCGGCCACCAGGACCGTCGCCCGGTCGTCGATGGCGTCCAGGCAGGGACCCTCACCGGTCTCCTCCTGCAGGGCGTCCACCATCCGGGGCAGCGGGGAGGACGCCGCCTCCGACGCGACGTGGCGTCGGTCGACGACCGCGGTGATCGAGGCGTCCTCGGTGCCGGGGATCAGCTCGACCGCTGCCTCGACGACGTCGGCCAGCGTCGCGTGCGGGTCGTGCTCGCGGTGCAGCGACCGGGCCAGACCGCTCAGCACCTCCGCGAGATCGTCCCCGCCGCCCCTCTCGCGGCCAATGCCGCCGGTGGCGTCCTGACCGACCGACGGTCCCGCTCATCGCCTCGGCGCTGCACCCGCCCATCGTGCGCGGTGGCGGCCCGGGGCGGCTCACTCTCGGCGTGCGGGGCTGGACCCGTCGGGTCCGACTCATCAGACCGGGCGGTCGGTTGCCTCCGGTGGCGGGTGCGGCGCGGTCGTCGTGCTGACCGCCGGGGGCGGCGGCTGGTCGAGGACTTCGAGGACCTTGGTCAGCAGGGCCGACCGGGAGAAGGGTTTCGCCAGGAGGGGGTCGTCGGTCTCCAGTCGGGCGCCGGCCGCGAGGAGGGGTTGGGCGTAACCGGACATGAACAGCACCCGGACGCCGGGGTGGCGGGTCCGCATCCTGTCGGCGAGCTCGTCACCGGTCATGAACGGCATGATCAGGTCGGTCAGGAGCAGGGTGACCGGGGTGGGATGGCGTGCGGCGACCTCCAGCGCCTCATAGCCGTTGGCCGCGGACACGACGTCGTAGCCGGCGCGGGACAGGATCCGGTGGGTCACCTCACGGAGCTCGGTGCCGTCCTCGACCACGAGCACCGTCTCCCCGCCCCCGCGGGGCCGGGCGGTGGTCCCGGGCTCGGCTGCCGTCGGCGCGGTGTCCGTCGCGGGGAACACCATCGTGAACGTGGTTCCGAGGCCCGGCTCGGAGTCGATGGTGATCGACCCGCCGATCTGGGTCACGATCCCGTGGACCGTCGCCAGACCCAGCCCGCTGCCCTCACCGGTGGGTTTGGTCGTGAAGAACGGCTCGAACACCCGGTCGAGGATCTCCGGGGCCATCCCCTGCCCGGTGTCGGAGACCTCCAGGCGCACCCACCGGCCGGCTCGGAGCCCGGCAGGGGGTGCCCCGCTGTCCGCGGTCGGGCTCCCCGGTGCTGCGGGGACGTCGACGTCGGCGGTTGCGATGGTGAGGGTCCCGCCCGTGGGCATCGCGTCGCGGGCGTTCACGGCCAGGTTGACCAGGATCTGCTCGACCTGGCCGGGGTCGGCCAGGACCGGCTGCAGCCGTTGAGGAAGGGAGACGGCCAACTCGACCCGTTCCCCGATGGACCGGTGCAGCAGTTCCTCCACGCCACGGATGACGTGGTTGAGGTTCAGCGCCCGCGGCTGGACGACGTCGCGGCGGGCGAAGGCCAGCAGCTGCTGGGTCAGGTCGACAGCCCGCCCGGACGCGGCCTTGACCTGGTCGACGTCGTGTAGCACCGTCCGCCAGCTGCCGCCGCCGGGTGCGCGGGCGGCGGTGTCGACCGCGTCACCGATGAACTCGGTGTAGTTCAGGATCACCGCGAGGAGGTTGTTGAAGTCGTGCGCGACCCCGCCGGCGAGCTGCCCCAGACTCTCCAGCCGCTGATGCTGATGGAGCTGGTGCTCGAGGTGTTCCCGGTCGGCTGCCGCGCTCAGCCGTTCCGCGCCGGCCGCCAGCTGCGTCTCCAGCAGGACCCGCTGGGCCCGGTGCAGCAGCAGCGCCGGCATCGCCTTCGCGAACGCGGCCGCCGCGTCCTCCTCCACGGGTGACCAGGGCCGACTCCGGCCGCGGACGGTCTGCACCCGAACCGGCACCACCCAGCCGGGGGCGCCGGCCTGCCCCGTCGGGGGGGCGGCGACCCAGTGGACGGTCCGGACCTGTTCGCGACGCAGCCACAGCGCGTACCCGCCGTCGCGGCCCCCGAACGGCACGTACAACACCCCCGCCACCCCGACGTCGACGGCCCGATCAGCACCTGCGTCGGGGCCGGTGTCGTCGAAGGTGAAGGTGTCGGTGGCCCACGGCGGGACCCGGTCTCCGGCGAGGCTCTGCACCCGGCTGATGAGGGCGTCGAGGTCCGCACCGGCCGGGACGGCCCCGGCGGTGACCAGACGGCCCTCCAGGTGCAGGACGACGCCATCGGCGGCCGCCATCGCGAGCAGGGACTGCGAGACCGCGGCTGCGCCCGCGGTCAGCGGGTCGGCCAGCGACATCGCGGCCACGACCTCGGCGACCAGGCCGTCGAGGCGGGATCTGCGCTCGTGCTCCACCCGGGCCTGCACCGACCGGACCTGCAGCGACAGCAGCCGTGCCAGGTCCTCACAGGAGGCCCGGACCTGGTGGGAGACCCGCCGTGGTGTCTGGTGGTCACAGGTCAGCTGACCCCACACCTGCCCGTCCACCACCAGCGCCACCGTCAGCCGCGCGGCGGCACCGAGTGCCCGCAGGTCGCTGGTGTCAGCCGGACCCGGCGCCTGCAACGCCGACCCCGTCAGGTCCAGGCCGCCGCTGTCGCGGAGTCCGGGAGTGCTCACCAGACCCACCGGCGGCGCGTCGACGTCCACGACGAGGCGCGGCCCACCGTGCACCCGCACCGCCAGCGCCCGCTCGTCGACCTCCTGGACGGGAAACGACAGGTCCAGACAGGTCGGCAGGTCCGGGCGGCGCGCTTCGGCGATGACGTCGCGGTGACCGTCGCCGGCGAACCGGCACACCAGGACCCGGTCGAAACCGGTGAGGGCCCGGACCTCCATCGCCGCCACCGCGCACAGCTCAGCCACCCCGTCGGCCGCGCGGAGGTGCGCCAGCGCCCGGCGGAAGTCGTCGTGGGAGAAGACCGGTCCCGCCGGGTCCGCGGGCTCGAACTCCAACACCCACACGTCCCGGCTCTGGTGGGCGACGACCTCGAACTCGTCCCACACCTGCCGGGCGGACCCCCCCACCGCTCCGGCGGTGAGAACGGGCCGGAGGCGGACCGTGCGGGGTTCGGTGTCGCGGCGGCCACCCGGACCCGGCACCAGCAGCCGATCCAGTACCGCCGGGCCCAACAGTCCCGACAGCGTCCTGCCCAGAGCCGCCGCCGGGCTCGCTCCCACGAACCGGGCCAGGTTCGCACTCACCGCGACCACCACCGAGGTGGCGCGGTCGACACCGAGGAGGAACCCGTGCGGCTGGATCGCCGCCGACACGCCGACCCCCGACCCCGGACCGCCTCCTGCAGCGGCCCGATCGCCGGTCCCGGCCGAGCCGGCGCCGGCTCCGTTCCCGACCCTGATCCCGGCTGCATCGTCGGCTTCGGCGTCGGCGCCCGGATCGTGACCGGTGCTGTCAGCGCCCATCCGCCAGCCTCCATCCCTGCTCGCCCCGCGACATCTCCGTCAGTCCAGGCGGCGTGCCCTCCGGGCCGCGTCAGGGCTCCCGCGTGCGACCGGCACCCGGCGTGCGACTCCCATCCTCACCGACTGTATGAGTAGATCGGCAGTCCGTGACAGGCAACCCGCGAGGTGGCTCCCCGATCGCCAGGTGCGGGTCAGGTCCACGTGAGGTTGCGTGCGGCGCGGGCCATGGCAGGTCTCCTCTCGGTCGGTGCGGTCAGCTGCCGGCGGTTCGGGTGCGGGTCAGGTCCACTTGAGGTTGCGTGCGGCGCGGGCCATGGCAGGTCTCCTCTCGGTCGGTGCGGTCAGCTCCCGTCGGTTCGGGGTGCGGGTCAGGTCTACGTGAGGTTGCGTGCGAGCTTCACGGCTGATCCTCCTTGTCAAGGGTGAGATCGATCTGTTCGACGGGAAGATCAAACGGGATCGTTCGGGCTGCCGCTGTGACGGCGTGTCGGACGGCCGCTACTGTCAGTGGACAGTCGAAAGGTCCGGTCCGGATGTCGCCGGTACGACGCACTCGGTGACGGCCGACCGTGAGGCGGACAGCGATGACCAGGGCACCCCGGAGGCCACGACCCGCCCGACTGCGGGGGTGGGCGCTGTGGACCGCGCCGCCCGCGGTCGTCGGGTGGGTGGCCGCGGTCGTCGTCCTCGCTGGCGCGACCACTGCGGTCGGGCTGTGGACGACCCCGATCCGGTCGGCGGATCTCCTGACCTGGTTGGCGCTGACCGGCTGCGCCGCGGTGTGTGTGGAAGCCGTCCGCCGGGAGGGTGAGCCCGCCGGGGTGTCCCGGGACCTGCTGTCGGTGTGGACCCTGCCGGTGGCGCTGCTGCTGCCCCCGCTGTACTCGCTGCTGGTCCCGATCCCGCTGACGATGCTGCAGCAGCTGCGGATCGGCCGCGGTCCGCTGTACAAGCGGACCTTCAGCGTCGCCGCGATCGGCCTCGCCAACTGGGTGATCTCGGTGTGCTTCCACCACTACCTGCACCGGGCGGGGGCCGGTCTGATCGTCGGGGGCACCCGCCTCCGCTGGGGGGTGGTCCTCGCGGTCGCGGTGGGCTGCGCGGTCCTCGGGTGGGCGGTCAACGTGGTTCTCGTCGTGGGGGTCATGCAGCTGGCGTCCCCGGGCGCCACCGGCTGGGACCTGATCGCCGACCGCGGCGAGCGGCTGGTCGACGCCGGGGAGATCTGTCTCGGGATCGTGATCACCAGCTGCTGGTTCCTCACGCCGTTCCTGCTGGCGGCCACCCTCATCCCGGTCGTCCTGGTCCAACGCAGCCTCGCCCACGCCCAACTGCGCGCCGCCGCCCGCCTGGACGCGAAGACCGGGGTGCTGAACGCGAAGAGCTGGCAGGAGGAAGCCGAACGGGAGATCCTCCGCGCCTCCCGCCAGCGCCAGCCGGTCGCGGTCCTCATCGCCGACATCGACCACTTCAAACGGGTCAACGACGCCCACGGACACCTGGCCGGGGACGTGGCCCTGCTCGCCACCGTCCACGCCCTGCTCAGCGAGCTCCGCGTCTATGACCAGCTCGGCCGGTTCGGCGGTGAGGAGTTCACCGTCGTCCTGCCCGGCGCCGCACACGACGAGGCGTGCGCCGTCGCCGAACGGCTGCGCCGCGCCGTCGCCGCCACACCCGTCCCGCTCCGCGACACCACCGTCCACCTCAGCGTCTCCGTCGGGGTCGCCGTGCTCGGCGACCACGGCCACGACCTGACCGACCTGCTCACCGCCGCCGACCACGCCATGTACCAGGCCAAGCAGAGCGGCCGCAACCGGATCGCCCTCGCCGGCGCTGCCGGCCCCCGGTCGTGACCTGAGCCGGACCCGGCCGGCCCGACCCTCGCCGGGCCCGACCCTCGCTGGGCGCGACCCGGTCGGATCCAACGCCGTGCGATCGAATCCCGTCCGATCCAACCCGGTCCGATCCAACCCGGTCCAGCCCGAGGCGCTGCTGCCCGAGGCGATTTCGCCCTGAGCATGGTGCTCGCCGTACACCGGTGTGCGAGGCTGCACGCGCGCCAGGACCCGCCGTGCCCGCGGGCGGTGCTTTCCCGCCCCCGCCCGGTGCTCATCGAAGGAGCGAGCATGGTCTCTGTCGGGATGGTCGGCGCCGGTCAGTTCGCCGGTCAGTTCGCCAGCCTCTTCCGGGTCCACCCCGACGTCGAGGAGGTGGTGGTCACCGACCTCGTCCCGGAAAGGGCAGCTGAGCTCGTCGAGCGTCAGCACCTGGACGGCTCGGTCGAGTCCTTCGATGCCCTGCTCCGGACAGATCTCGACGCGGTGGCGATCTTCACCCAGCGCTGGACCCACGGCCCGCTGGCGGTCCAGGCACTCGAGGCCGGCAAGCACGTGTACTCGGCTGTGCCGATGGGAACCTCGGAAGCCGAGATCTCCGCGATCATCGAGGCCGTCCGTTCGACCGGCCTGACGTACATGATGGGTGAGACGAGCTACTACAACCCGGCCACCGTCTTCGCTCGCGCGAAGGTCCGCGACGGCGCGTTCGGCCGCATCTTCTACGCCGAGGGCGACTACGTCCATGACATGGACCTCGGCTTCTACGCGGCCTACCAGTACAGCGGTGGCGCCGACTGGAAGAAGACGGCCAGCTACCCGCCGATGAACTACTCGACACACTCCATCGGGGGCGTCCTCGGCGCCATTCCCGGCCACGCGGTCAGCGTCAGCTGTATCGGTGTCCGCGACGAACTGGGCGACGGGGTGTTCGATACGACGGTCAGTCAGTTCGGCAACGACTTCTCCAACGAGGTCGCGCTGTTCGAGCTGGACGACGGGGGCGTCATGCGGATCAGTGAGCTGCGCCGCGTCGGCTACCCCTCCCAGATCCGGGAGTCACGCTTTCGCTATTTCGGGACGCAGGCGAGCTTCGAGCAGCTCGCCACGGTGAGCGTCTGGCAGGACAAGGAATCGGTTCGAGACGTCACGGCCGAGCTGACCACGGTCCCTACGAGGTCCGTGGACGATGCCTCGCTGGCACACGTGGCCCCGGAGCTACGGGAGGCGTTCGTCTCCGGTCACGCCCCGGTGCACGACGTCGACCGCCTGCCCCCGGTGTACCGGGGCATGCCCAACGGCCACGAGGGCAGCCACCACTTCCTCGCCGACGACTTCGTGCGCGCGGTGGTGGACGGGTCGATGCCACCGGTCAACGCCTGGGTCGCGGCCCGCTACACCCTGCCGGGGATCACGGCACATCAGTCCGCTCTCCGCCATGGCGAGCGTCTCCCCGTACCCGACCACGGCGACCCGCCCGCCGGACTGACCTCCCGCGTCGGTCCCATCACCCACCCCCGTTGAACGACGCGGCTCCGACGCCCCGGGCCATCTGAGCCGGGAGTGCCGAGTGCGCTCTTCTCCGCCGAACTGACGGAGTTGCGACCCCCCCGGTTCACCTGACTCACACGGGAGCGTCCGCCGTCGGCGAGGGTGATCTGGCCCTGCCCGCCGGCGGCGGCTTCAGCTTCAGCCCGCGCCCACGGCGTCAGCGGCTTCGGATGGGTGGTCGTCACGACCGCCAACGGTAGGCCGCCGGGCCCTTTCCGTTGTCGCACCGCGAGCTGTTCACGCCGCTCAGGTGAATCGCCCCAAAGCTGCTCACTGCACCTTCCCACCTTGAGCACCCGCTGCGTGGCGCCGCCACGAGCGGACGGTTCCTCCGAGGGTGGCGGTCCCCGAGCTCCACCGACCGCTCGAAGGAAGCCGCGACCGATGCTCACACAGGAGGACGACGTGGACGCCCACGCGCTCGCCCGGCGGGGATGGACGGTCTCAGCGATCGCCCGCCACCTCGGTCACGACCGCAAGACCATCCGCTCCTACCTGTCCGGCGGTCGCGTCGCCGGATCGGCCGCTCGGCGATCGGGGCCGTGAGCGACGTCGGGCTGGACGATCAGTGGGGGCCGTCGCTGCCCGGCCACCGCGCGTCAGCGGTCAGAGAGCCCCTGAGGGGCTCGCTAGCCGGGACAGGCGACGCCGAGGCCGATGTGGACCTGTTGAGTCCTGCCGCCGGCTCGGACCACGAGACTCACGCACGCGGGGTGGTTGATCCAGAACCCGCCGGGGTAGCTGAGCCAGCCGGTGTGTTCGACGTCCGGGCAGCCCGCGATGACCACGTCACGGTGGGGACGTGCCGAGTTCCCGCACCCGATGCCCAGTCCGCCCGGGCTCCCTGCGGGGACTGTCAGCGTGAACCGGGCCCCGGCCCGGATGATCAGGCCGGTCTTGGCGAACAGTCGCCGTGACGGGTCGCGGTCACCGGTCAAGCCAGTCTGGATGGCCGGCCCGTGGGGGCTCGTTGCCAGGCCGACGACCCCGAGCACGGTCTGCAATTGGCGGGTGGCGTCGTGCCGTCGATGAGGTTGTCGCAGCGGAGTGTGGCCGTGCCGACGGCAGGTAGCGATCGTGCCTCCGCGGACGGTTGGTGGGTAGGAGATTGCCCGTCCACCGAGGAACGATGTGCGGCGGTCTCGGACGGCACCCCCGAGGCAGCAGGGATGGGCGGCTGGACCGCAGAGGTGCACGAGCCCACGATCAGTGCCGCCGCGACCGCCCCGAGACCAGCCCGCATCCTCATGGCTCCATTGGACAGCTGTTCCCGTCCAGCTCCTCACTTCCGGAGCTGCCGTCTCGAGGTGCCCGGAACACGTCAGGACGAACGCGTCAGTTCCCCGGCGCCGGTGGGTCAGCGTTCCGGGTGGGTCCGGCGTGGACGTTCTCGAAACAACCGATGACCGGCGTCCGCGGTTCGGGCGTGGTCTCTGGGCTCGGGCCCACCGACGGTCCAGCGGGCGTTGGTGTGTAGTTGGGCAGCGGGTGGATGGGTGACGGCCGGGCCGGCCGGCCGGACAGCGGTGCGGCCGGCATGCCGGACACCGCTGTCTGTGGCCGGAGGTGAAGGGCGCGAGCGTCTGCCGGGACCAGGCCGGCGAGGACTCCGGGGGCTCCCGCGGTGTCGTCCGGCTGCGGTGGACATGGTCCTGGCGCGCCATTCGGGACCGGCTCGAGCCGGGTCGCCGCCGTCACCTGGGTGCTGTGGGTGCTGTGTGCGCTGGAGGTCGGGCTGGTCCGGCTGGTCGGAGCCATCGCAGCCGTCGGGGCCGTCGAAGCGGTTGGAGTCTTCGTCGGGGGTGCGGGTGTGCTGTGCGCGGCAGCAGCTCGGGCCGCGGTGACGGTGGCGGTGCAGCCGCCGAGGAGCAGAGCGACCGCGACGCAGCTCACCGGGACCAGCGGAGTCATGGGAGTGGGACGGCACGAGCTCGTCAGGCGTTCCCGTCGGAGATGGTGGCGCGGGGACGGGGGCTCCCAGAAGGGCCGGCGCGGCGAGTCCTTCGGCGCGGCGGGTTGCTCGAGTTCCGACGGGTGCTCCTCGTAGGCTCCGCTTTCTCGACCGACGGGAGCCTGGGTGTCTGCTGGTGTGGTCCTGGTCGGGGTGTCGAAGCGGTACCGGCTGGGTGACGGGTCGGTGGTGGCTGCTGCTGACGGGGTGTCCCTGGTCCTGGGTGGGGGTCGGCGGACGGCGCTGGTGGGGCCGTCGGGGTCGGGGAAGTCGACGCTGCTGCATCTGATGGGCGCGATCGACGTGCCGGACGAGGGGCGGATCACCGTCGGGGACGTGGAGGTGACCGCGTTGAGCCGGCGGCGCCTCGCGGACTACCGGGCCGGGGTGGGGTTCGTGTTCCAGCAGTTTCATCTGCTGTCGGCGTTGACGGTCCTGGACAACGTGGTCGCGCCGCTGGTGGGTCGGGTCCCGGTGCGCCGGGCGCGGGTCCGGGCGTTGGAGGTGTTGGACGCGGTGGGCCTCGCGGGGCGGGCGGGCGCCCGGCCGGGGCAGCTGTCGGGGGGTCAGCAGCAGCGGGTCGCGATCGCCCGGGCGCTGGTGGTGGACCCGGTGCTGCTGCTGGCTGATGAGCCGACGGGGAACCTGGACTCGGTGACGGCCGCGGAGATCATGGGCGTGCTCGGCGAGGTGCAGGCCCGGTTCGCGGCGACGTTGGTGATCGCGACCCATGATCCGCTGATCGCGGCGTCGTGTGAGGAGGTGGTCGAGGTCCGCGACGGGCGGACCCGGTTGACGGTCCCGGCCGGGTCGGGGTGATGCGCGCCCTGGTCTCCTTCGCGTGGGCGCAGCTGGTGGGGGACTGGCGGCGCAGCGTCCCCGCGGCCACTGCGATTTTCATGGCGGTGACCGCTTTCGTCGTCCTCACCGGGACGGTGCAGACGGAGCAGCTGCAGGTCACGCAGCAGGTGGCGAGCAACTACCGCTCCACCTACGACATCCTGGTCCGCCCGGTGGGGGCGGCGACCGGCCTGGAACGGGCCGATGGTGTGGTCCGGGCGAACTTCCTGTCCGGCCGCTACCGGGGGATCAGCCTGGCGCAGGTCCGGGAGGTCGCGTCCACCCCGGGGGTCGCGGTCGCGGCGCCGGTGGCGGTGCTGGGGCAGACGATGCGGTCGGTGTTGATGACGGTGGACGTGGGCGGGGTCCTGCGGGGCCGTGACCACGCGATGGTCCGCTACCGCCTCACCGGGTCCGCCCGCAACGCCACGGCGCGGACCACCAACCAGGACGGCTACCTGTACCTGACCCGGGCGCCGCTGGTCACCGTCGACGCCCAGACCCAGGCGGCCGGTTCCGCGGCGAGCCCGGCGCGGGTCGAACACCGCGGGGGGAGGTCGGTGACGGTGTGCCAGGCGTCCGACGCGGGCGGATCGCCGGCCAGCCCGGCGGTGGCGTTCACCCAGACCTGTTGGAGCGCGCGCGACGGCGGGGAGGCCGGCCCGCGGGTGGAGGTGCTGTTCAGTCTGCCGTTGACGGTGGAGGCGATCGACCCGGCCGCGGAGGCCCGGCTCACCGGCCTGGACCGGGCGGTCGTCGACGGGCGCCCGCTCAACGGCGCCGACGGGTACGCGACGGACACCACCGGACCGGCGCCGGTCGACGCCGCCGACGCGGTGATGGCGTCTCATCTGCCGTTCGACTTCCACGCCGCGCTGAGCGTGCAGGAGCTGTCCGCGGCCACGACCGCGTCGGTGCTCGCCACCACCGACCCGGCGGCCCGCCGGCGGCTGGTGCTGGGCGCGTCCCCGGTCGCCACCGTGGGGCGGGTGCAGCGGGACGCCGCGGCGACCTACGCCGCCGACATCGCGACCACCCCCGACCCGACCAGTGGAGGTGCCGGTGCTGATCAGAGTCTGTTCGTGTTCGCCCTCACCCAGCCCGGGGACGTGACCTACCGCGGTCGGGACCCGCTGACCCCGGCGGTGGTCCCGTTCGACCCGAAGCCGTGGCGCAACCCGGGCTCCACCCAGTTCCTGCCGGCACCGTCGAGTGTCACCGACACCGGCTACCGGCCGATCACCACCCGGGCGAAGGCCACCGCGGACACGTTCGTGTCGTTTCGGGTGGTCGGCCGCTACGACCCCGACCGGCTGCCCCGCCCGTCGAAGCTGAACGAGGTGCCGCTGGAGACCTACCGGCCCGCCTACGTCGAGGGCGCGGACCCGAGGTCGCGGGCGGTCCTCGGGGGGCGCCCGATGTTGTCCGACCTCGACCCGGCCGGCTACGTCCAGTCCCCGCCGGCGCTGCTGGTGTCCCTCAGAGCGCTGCCCCTGTTCCAGCGGAACTTCCGCGGCCTGGACCGGCGGGCGCCGGTCAGCAGCGTCCGGGTCCGGGTCGCGGGGATCACCGGGCTGGACGCGGTGTCGCGGGAACGGATCCGGCAGGTCGCCGACACCATCCGGACCCGGACCGGGCTCGACGTCGACATCACCATCGGCGCGTCCCTGCAGAACCGGCGGATCACCCTGCCCGCGACCGCCGCCGGCACCCCCGCGCTGGTCGTGGACGAACGGTGGACCAAGAAGGGGGTCGCGGTCGCGATCGGGCGGGCCCTGGACGTGAAGAGCCTCATCCTGTTCGTGGTCGTCCTGCTGTCGGCGGCACTCACCGTCGCGCTGATCGCCGCCGCCGCGGTCCAGGCCCGCCGCCGCGACCTCGCGACCCTGGCCTGTCTGGGCTGGCGGGCGGCCCCGCCGACGCCGACTCGTCGCGACCGAGCTCGCCGTCCTCGGACTCGGCGCGGGCGCCGCGGGTGCGCTGGTGTCGTGGCCGCTGGCAGCGGCGTTCACGACCACCGTGGTGTGGTGGCAGTCCGCGCTCGCGGTCCCCCTCGGTGCGCTGCTCGCCCTGGTCCCCGGCCTCGCCGCGACGCTCACCGCCGGGCGGGTCGCCCCGATCGACGCGTTCCGGCCCCGGCCCAGCCGTGGTGACCGGTCCGGTCCGGGTCTGCACGGCCCGGGGACCCTCGCCCTGATCATCACCGGCCGCCGCCTCGGGCGGACCGCCCTCGGCGCGCTCGCGGTGGCTCTCGCGGTCGCCTCGGCGGTGACCCTCGCCGCGGTCGTGGCGGCGTTCCACGGCGCGGTCGTCGGGTCGTTCCTCGGCAACGCCGTCGCGGTGCAGGTCCGGACCCCCGACATCGCCGCCGCGGTCCTGCTCGCCGTGCTCGGGTTGACCGCCGTCGCCACCGTCCTGCTGCTCGGGATCACCGACGACGCCCCCGCCCTCGCGGTGCTCCACGCGATCGGCTGGACCGACGCCGCGCTCACCCGGACCCTGCTCACCCAGGCCGCCCTCATCGGCGCCGCGGGCTCCGCGGTCGGGGTCGCCGCCGCGGCCGCGGTCCTGCACACCCTGCCCGGCGGGATCCCCGCCGCCTTGCCCGCCACCGCCCTGGTCTGCGCCGCCGCAGCAACAGCCCTGTCCACCCTCGCCGCGACCGTCCCCGCACTGGTCCGCGCCCACACCCCCGCCGTCGCCGTCCTCACCCGTGACTAGCGGAACGGACGCCTGGAGGCAGCGCTCGGCACGGGCGGTCTGTCGTCGATCGAGGGGTCGCTCGACTGACACGCAGATAGCCGGAGCTGCTCGCCACGTCGACGGGCTCAGACGGTGAGGGAGTAGGTGGCCGGTACCGACACCGCTGCGGTGGCGGGGAAGGGTCCGGTGCCCGTCAGCGGGTGCGGGGCTCAGGTCGGCGGGTGGGCCCGACGCCGGTCTGCCCCGGCTCGGGCGCGGCAGGGAGGGGCCGCCGTTCCCGCGAGGCGAGCTGCGCCCCGATGTACGCGGCGTCCATCAGGCCGAGGACGATCCAGACGAACACCAGCGGGCTCAGACCCCTGATCTGGTAGGGGTTCAACGCCTCCTCCACGGTGCTCAGCACCCCCCAGCCGCTGGTGGCCGCGATCAGCAGCAGCCCTCCCGGGCCGATCGACACGTGCACGCCGCGGCGGGTCGGTCTCGCACCCGCAGCCGGCGTCGGCGCAGGCGGTGGTCTGACCGCGAGCCGATGGCGCAGCTGGTCCTCCGCGCGGTCGACGAAGCTGTCGAGCAGGGCGTCGTCGTAGTCCGGTCCGAGCTCGCGGCGGGCGGCGTGCACCGCTCGGAGCTCCTCGGGGTTCTGTCCGCTCATCGCCTGACCGTAAGGCCCGGCGGCGTTCACGACAGTCCCGACACAGCACGTGTCCAGCGCGGTCGTCTGATGGGTCATCGCCGAAGACCTCGGCGCGGACGGTCGACGGTCGGACCAGTCGGGTCGATCGGTGGGATCGGCACCTCCTTCAGCGGCAGGATGATCACCAAGGACGAGCTCCGCCAGGACCCGCACCATTCGTCCCGCCCATCGCAGCAGCAGGTGCGGCGTGGGCCGTCGGAGGAGGTGACATGCGGTCCGACCCGGTGCTGGCGTTGAGCTACGAGCTGTCCGAGCTGGTCGACCGCGACACCTACCTGCACGCCGCCGCGACGTCGCTGGACGCCCTGCTCCCCGGCGACGACACCTTCTGGCTGGAGACCGACTTCGGCCGGCGCACTGCGACCGCGTGGCACGGACCGGCTGGCGCGGCGGACCCGGTGCTGGGCCGTCTGCTGGCTGAGGCCCACGACCATCCCGCCGTCCGCAGCTATCTCGACGATCCCGGGGACCTGTCCCCGCGGCGCCTCTCCGACGTCATCGCTGAGTTGGCGTGGCGCCGGAGCCACACGCACGACCTGCTGGCCGGGCCGATGGGCCGCCACCAGCTCAGTCTGATCGTCCGCCTGACGCCGCCCGATCAGGGTCACGGCTGGACGATCGGCCGGTCCGGCACCGACTTCACCGACGCCGAGCTCGAGCTGGCGGGAACGCTGCTCCCGCTGCTGATCACTCTGGACCGGCTGTACGCGCGCTTGTCGGCCACGTCGACATC